>UMBT01011642.1_pt1 | contig 47820 bp, 37 predicted proteins | sample 1964001 | NCBI WGS metagenome assembly UMBT01 (sample SAMEA4835945, study PRJEB28245) | human gut metagenome | biome: gut microbiome; material: fecal sample | place: Denmark | collected 2008
TTTCCTTCCGCGACCGGCTGGGGCGCGAGACGCTCCTGCGCGCGCCGCAATTGAGCCTCTTCCGCGCATCCACTGACAACGACCGCGGCAACGGCAACAACATCCAGCAGGGCGTGTACCACCTTATCAGCCGTCACAGCGCGTGCAGCGACGCGGACATCCAGCAGGAAGCGGGCAGAACGACGCTCGTCTATCGCTACACCACGCCGATGCTGCCGGATTTCGCGGTCACGGTGCGTTACACGGTGCATTCGCAGGATGCCCTTGACGTGACGGTGGACTGGCCCGGCTTGCCGAATCAGCCGGATATGCCCGCGCTGGGCTTGTCCTTTCAGCTTGACCCGCGCCTGACCCGCGTCCGCTGCTATGGCTACGGCCCGGATGAAAACTACATCGACCGCCGCGAGGGCGCGTATCTGGGCTGGCACAGCTGGAACGCCGCGGACGGCATGACGCGCTACTGCAAGCCGCAGGAAAGCGGCAACCGCACGGGCGTGCAGGTCGTTTCGGTGACGGATGCGGACGGTCACGGCGTGGAGATTTCGGGCGACAACCTCGAAGTGAGCGTACAGCCGTGGCTGCCGGAGGAACTGGAAGCGGCATACCATCCGAGCGACTTGATGGGCTCGGTACGCACGGTGCTTGACGTTGCGATGTTCCGCAAGGGCATCGGCGGCGATGACAGCTGGGGCGCGCCCGTCCTGCCGCAGTTCTGCTATCCGGCAGACAAGCCCTACACGTTCACCTTCACGATGAAGGCGCTGTAACCGAAGGGGTCGAGGGGGCGATCGGAAAGCCCCCTCGTCGCGCCCGCAGGCGCGATTCCCTCATCTGCGGAAAAAGTTAACTCCAGTAGTGGCGACCCGAAGGGGTCAAGGGGGCGACCGGAAAGCCCCCTTGTCGCCTCCGCAGAGGCGAAATCCCTGCTGCGATAAAGCGCAATATCAAAAACGCAAATACAATAAGAGAAGAGACTACATAATCATGGCAAAATTATATTTCCGCTACGGGGCCATGGGGTCCAGCAAGACCGCCAACGCCATCATGGTGCAGTATAACTACGAAGAGCGCGGCCAGAAGGTGCTGATGCTTAAACCGAAGCTCGAAAACCGCGACGGGGCGGTGATTGTCCGTTCCCGCTGCGGGCTGGAAACCGCCTGCCGCTTCATCGAGGACGTGACGGCGGCGGACGCACAGGGCTACGGCTGCGTCATCATCGACGAAGCGCAGTTCCTGACCAAAGCGCAGGTCGAAATGCTGGTGGAGATGGTCGATGATTACGACGTGCCCGTGATTGCCTACGGTCTGCGCGCGGACTTCCAGAACAATTTCTTCGAGGGCAGTCAGTGGCTGATGGCGTGGGCGGACACGATTGAGGAAATCAAGACCATCTGCTGGTGCGGGCGCAAGGCGACGTGCAACGCCCGCGTGGTGGACGGCCGCGTGGTACAGGAGGGCGAGCAGGTCGTCCTCGGCGGCAATGGGCAGTATGTGAGCCTGTGCCGGAAGCACTTCCGCCGCGGCGAGCTGGGGGACTTCAAGGATCTGCATCTGGGGGAGGAATGATATTCTCCTCATCAAAAAAGCAAAACGGCAGACCATGCAAAATGGCGGTCTGCCGCTTCGTTTTTTGGGAATGTTATTGCCCTAAAATATCTTCCACCCGCTTCACCGGTCTCACATACTTCCAAAACCTTGCACAGTCATGGTAGAAGTAGAACACGCGCCCCTGCGCGGTGTCCAGTTTGACCCCATGCGCGGCGTAGTCGAAGTCCTTCATCGCGCGCTCGATTTCGGTTTCGACCTGCGTGTTCTCCGTCTCGTAATCGAACGGGCCGTGCTCAAAAACGACGTATTCCCCTTCAGGAACGTCCATGAGCTGGAGCGGCGCGGGGACTTCCCCGGTGTAATCGGCGGGCAGACGAATGCCGTAAGCCTCCGCCAGCGGAATCCCCCAGCTGCAAATGCGCCCGGTCGGCTCGTTGATGTACGCCATCAGCTGCCCCGAAGATGCGTTGCGCTCGTCGCCGCCGAAGTCATCGAGGCTGCCGGGGATGCGCTCCAGCAAGCCGCAGATGGTCGCCCAGTCCTGCCCCGGAATCAGGCTCTGCTTCTGCCAGAAGTCGAAGTAGCCGATGCTCTCGTAGTTGCGGATGTGCAGGAACTTGTGCGCCGGAATGGTGATGAAATACGTCTTGATGTGGTCAGTCGATGCGGCCATGCCCGTTCCTCCTATGCCAAGCAGATAGCAGTCGAAAGGCTTCAAAATGGTGTGGAGGACGACGGCAGTCGGGTGCAGGCGGTACGCGCTGGGGGTCACGCCGTAAGCGGCGCGGAATGCGCGGGTGAACGCCTCGTGCGAGGAAAAGCCGTAGCGCACGGCGATTTCCAGCAGGGAATCCGACGTGTCGCGGACATCCCGCAGGGCAAACGCCAGATGCCGGAAGCGCAGATAATCGCGCAGGGACATGCCGGACAGCGCCCGAAACTTCCGCGACACATACGACTCGGAGTACCCCAATGCGGCGGACAGCGCCCGCAGGGTCAGCGCTTCGTCCTCCTGCTGGCGGATGCAGCGGTCAATGATGTCAATCGTCTGCTGAATGCTCTGTGACCAGTTTTCCATCGTCCTTCGCTCCTTTCGCTGTGAATAGGATAGCACAGCGTGGGCGGACTTCGCTTGATTTGGTTTGCACTCTTGCGGTTAATACGCATTCCGCATCACGACATCCGCCAAATACGCCTGATACGAATTCTCATCTAAACCATGTCATTCGCACAGCATCTTTTCCGCCCCGGCTTTGCATCGTTCCGCTCGCGCGTACCTCCAGTACGCCTCGCTTCACTCAGCTTTGCCGGAACGAAAAATCTGCTATGCTCGATGCCATGTTTTAGAATCGAATTAGTATGAAACGCGCGGCACTGCTTATCCGTCAGTCCATCGGGGCGCGACATCAGCACCAAATCATGCCCACGAACGCCCTTGTGGTACGCCGGATGCACATGCGGATACGGGTTCGCCGTGAAGCCGCAGCGCTCGTAGAAGCCCTTGCGGCGGATGGCGATTTCGTCCACGGGCGGGTCTATTTCCAGAATCACCGGGCGGTCATTGGGAAGCATCGACAGCGCGCGCGAACCGTACCGCTGGCCGCGCAGGGCGGGGAGAATGCAGAAATGCTCGATGTAGCGGAAATCCGGCGTTTCCCAGTAGAGCATGTCGCCGACGAAAGCGCTGCCGTCCAGAATCGCCGTGAAGTGATAGTCAGGGTGGGTCAGAATGGCGGTCTGCGAGGGCGTTTCGCGCTGCTCATGCGCGGGAAAGCTGATCCCGTAGAGCGCCATCGCGTCGGCATACAGCGGGTGATTCGGGGATGGAATCCGTTCAAACGTCATGTGGAAGCTCCTTTAGGGAAGATTTCGGCGGGCAGGCGCAAATCCGTGCGGGGAATTTTGTCCCACGAGAACAGCGGAATCAGCGCATCCAGCGTCGTCGGGCGCATTTCTGGCTGGATCCCCGCGCTCCACGCGAGGAAGCCGAGAAGCTCCTCCGGCGAAAAGCGCTTCGAGAGCGCGGACAGATCCAAATCGCGGTCGCGCTTCGCCAGCCGCCGCCCCCGCGCGTCCATCAGCAGGGGAATATGCGCGTAAGCAGGCTGCGGATAGCCCAGGAGATGCTGCAAGTAAATCTGCCGCGGCGTCGCGCTGAGGATGTCTCGCCCGCGCACAACCTCCGTCACGCCGGATAGCGCGTCGTCCACAACCACCGCTAACTGATACCCGAACAGCCCGTCCGACCGCTGCAAGAGAAAATCCCCGCAGTCGCGCGCAAGATTCTCCGCCTGCGCCCCGAAAACGCGGTCAGTGAAGGTGATTGTCTCATCCGGCACACGCAGACGCATGGCAGGCGCACGGGTTTGGGCACGCTCCGCAGCTTCCTCCGGGGTCAAATGCGCGCAGGTGCCGGGGTAGATGAACTGCGTGTCGCCCAGATTCGGCGCGACGGTCGCGTGCAGCTGCGCGCGGGTGCAGAAGCACGGGTACACATGCCCTTCGCGGCGCAGGCGGTTCAGTACATCCTGATAAACGCCGCTCCGCTCCGACTGGTACAGCGGCGGCGCATCCCAGCGGAAGCCGAGGAAGCGCAGATCATCAATCGCCTGCTGTGCCAGCGCGCGCGGGCAGCGGGGAATATCCACATCCTCAATGCGCAGCAGAAACTGCCCGCCCTGACTGCGCGCGGACAGGTACGCCAGCATCGCGCAGAGCAGATTGCCCAGATGCAGCCGTCCGCTGGGAGTCGGCGCGAAACGTCCTATCATCGGGGGATTACTCCTTCTTTGCCTTGAACAGGTATTCATCCACCTTCTGGCGGATTTCGGGGGCGATTTCCCGCTTGATGGGGAAGGAAGCCGCGTTTGCCAGCCGAGCAAGCAGCACAAAGCCCTGCTGCAAGGTGATATCCAGCGCGTGCTCATCGAGATAACCGCTCTTCAGGCTGTCATGCCGATTATGCATGTAGTCCGCGCCGTTTGCGCCGAAGCGGGCGAGATTGATGGCGGGCACGCCGTTATCCGCGAAGGGGATGCAGTCGCTGGAATAGGTGTCCTGCTTGGCGCGGACACCGTAGCCTGCTTCGCGCAGAACGCCCGCGACGTAGTGCAGGGCATCATCCGTGGCAAGGGTGACGAGGTGGTTTGAGCCGAGGGTCGGCGCGGCGACGTCGAAGTTGAGCATGGCGACGCAGTCCTTGAGTTCGTCCGCGTGCGCCTTGACATACGCCTTCGAGCCAAGCAGCCCCTGTTCTTCTGAGCCGAACCAGCAGAAGCGCAGCGTCCGGCGCGGCGGATGGGCGGCGAAATACCGCAGCAGTTCCAGCACGATGACGCTGCCGGACAGGTTGTCATGCACACCGGAAGAGAAATACACGCTGTCGTAATGCCCGCCGAGGGTGATGACTTCGCTGGGCTTGTCCGTGCCGGGAATGGTTGCGCAGACGTTCTGACTCGTGCCGTCATAGCATTCGCCGGTCAGCTCGATATGCACCGTCTTTGCGCCGCGGCGGACGATTTCGGCGGCGGAGGCGGCGCGCATGTTCAGCACGGGAACCGCGCCGAATGGCTCTGTCAGCGTTTCGCGCAGTTTGCAGCGGTTCAGGTCGCTTTCGCTCTCGCGGTCAATCGTGCGCCCGGTGAAGGTTAGAATGGCCGCGGCTTCCGCCTTGCGCAGCTTTTCGTAGGTCGCGCGGTTCAGATAGCCGTTCACAAGGACGATTTTGCCCTTCGCCTGTTCCAGCAGCACTTCGTCGGCATTCTCGACATACAGGAACTCCGTGTCCAGACCGCCTTCGGGGGTGGAGGCAGCGCGCTCGTAGCCCGTGACCTCGTACTCCTTGACGTAGGGCGACGTGACTCGCAGCAGCGCGTGAGACACGCGCCCGCACGGAACGGTAAACTCCTCCAGCTGGGCGGAAACGCCGAGCGACGTGCATTCGTTCAGCAGCGCTTCGGCAACGGTTCGCTCCTCCTTGGAACAGCTGACACGCTCATAGCCGTAAGTGCGCAGGAAGGAAAAGGCGCGGTGGGCAGATACGTTCATGAGAAAAGCCTCCTCTTGTGATTGTTTATCCTTAGTATACTGCATTTTTCGCCGCGCCGCAAGGCAAGAGAACGCGCTTTTTCATAGAACCTTCACATAGCGAACCTTTTGCGGACACAGAAGGGCAGTATCATCATTTCTGCAAGCAAAACGAACGGAGGTGAGCGCTGATGGCGGGCGTTCAGTGTTCCTTTGAACGGGTGGAAAAGAAATTCGTCCTCACCCATGCGCAGGCGGAGGCACTGATGCGGGATTTGACCGCAGGGTATATGGCGGTTGACCAGTATGGGCAGCATACCATTCGCAATCTGTATTATGACACCGATGATTATGCGCTGATCCGCAGGTCGATTCAGAGGCCGAAGTACAAGGTGAAATTCCGGCTTCGCGCCTATGGTACGCCGATGGAGGACACGCTGATTTTCGCGGAACTGAAGAAAAAGCACAGCGGCGTGGTCTACAAGCGGCGCATTGCGGTCAGCCCGGACGACATGCGGCGCTTTCTGCGCGGCGAAACGCTGGACGGCGAAAATCCGCAGATTCAGCGCGAACTGCATCGGTACTTGTCGGAGCATCCGATTCGCCCGAAGGTGTTTCTCGCCTATGAACGCGTGGCGCTGTACGGGCTGGATGACCCGGCACTGCGGGTGACGCTGGACACGCACCTGCGCTACCGCACAACGCGCCTTGACTGCTTCACGGATGACGCGGGGACACTGATTTGCCCCGATGACCCCGTGATTCTGGAGGTCAAGCTCGCAAACGCCGCCCCGCTATGGCTGGCGCGGCTATTGAGCCGACACAAAATCTACATGTCGTCGTTCTCCAAGTACGGCACATGCTATTTGAACCACCTTGCGCGCCGGAAGCCGGATATTCGCCCGATGGCGCACAAACGGAACAACGAAGGAGAAATTGAACATGCGTCTTGATTCGCTGCTGACCTCGATTCTGCCCACGCCACTGACTCTCTCCGCACTGCTGCTGTGTCTGGCGTCGGCGCTGGTGCTGGGCATTTTGACCGCGCTGGTGTTCACGCGCGGCTGCAGGCACACCGCGTCCTTCGCGCTGACGCTGGCGCTCCTGCCGATGTCGGTCGCGCTGGTGATTATGATGGTCAACGGCAGCATTGGCACGGGGCTGGCGGTCGCCGGGACGTTCGCGCTCGTGCGCTTCCGCTCCGTGCCCGGTACGGCGCGCGAAATCGCGGCGATTTTCACTGCTGTCGCGATAGGCCTTGCAATGGGCATGGGAATGCTCGGCGTGGCGGTAGTTTTCTTCCTGCTGGCCGCTGCCGCCGTGCTGGCGCTGACGAAACTGCACTTCGGCGCAATGCCGGAAAACGCGAAAGTCCTGCGCATCACCGTGCCGGAAGATGTGGACTACGAATCCGCACTGCCCGATGTTTTCCGCGCGCACCATGTGACGGCGACGCTGGAAAAGGTACGCACCGAAAGCATGGGTACGCTGTTTGAACTGACCTATCAGGTGAATCTGCCGAGCGCCGTCCCCTCGAAAGCGCTGCTGGACGACCTTCGCGAGCGCAACGGCAACCTCCCGATTCTCTTCACGAATCTGGGGGATAAGGACAGCCTGTAATCAAAATAAAAACCTATCGCTCAAGTTCAAGTAACTTGTAGGGCGACGCCGAAGGAGTCCAGAGGGCGATCGCGGACTTCGTCCGTTTCCATTGCCCTCTGGAACTATGCGAAAGACCAGTATATTAGAAAGCACAACTACGCAACAAGGAGGTTCTGCATCATGAAAAAGTGGCTTATTTCTACCATTGCAGCAGCCATTGCCCTGCTGGCAAGTACAGCCCTCGCCGATGGCAGCATCACCCTCTCCCCTGATGGCAGCACATCCACCGACGCATCCGTCCTCATCGACGGTCAGACCGTCACCGTCACCCAAGCGGGCACATACCAAATCGCCGGGACACTTGGCGACGGCGCGCTCATTGTCGAAAGCGGCGAGAACGCGAAAATCACCCTTGTGCTGGGCGGCGTGAGCATCAAGAACAGCACCGGCGCGGCGATTCAAATTGCCACCGCCGACGACGTGACCATTGAGCTGGCGGAAGGCACGACGAACGTCCTGCAATCCGGCGAGGAAGTGGACATTGCCACCGCCACGGAGAGCGAAGAAGCATCCGGCGGCGCGCTGCAAAGCAAGGCTGACCTGAAAATCAAGGGCAAGGGAAGTCTGACCGTGCTGGGCTACCTTAACAACGGCATCCACTGCACGAAAGACCTGAAAATCAAGAACGGCAATATCAGCGTGACTGCACTGGGGCACGGCATCAAGGGCAAGAATAGCGTGACCGTCTCCGGCGGCATGGTGACGGTCACATCTGGCAAGGACGGCATCACCAGCGACGAGACGGAGAACGAAGAAAAGGGCTTCGTGACCATTGAGGACGGCGAAATCATCATCACCAGCGCGGGCGACGGCGTGTCGGCGGAAACGACGCTGACAGTGACGGGCGGCGTGATTTCCATCATCAGCGGCGGTGGAAGCGCAAACGCGCAGCAGAAAACCGACAACATGCGCGGCTGGTGGGACTTCGACAATTCCGCCAGTGACGATAACAGCGCGAGCTGCAAGGGGTTGAAAGCAGGCAAAGCGATGATGATTTCCGGTGGGTCGATTACGATTGACGCGCAGGACGATGCCCTGCATACTGACGGCGATATGACGATTTCCGGCGGCGAATGCATCCTCAGCACGGGCGACGACGGCGCTCATGCGGCGCTTTCCCTGACCGTGCTGGACGGCAAAATCACCGTGCTGACCTCCTACGAGGGCTTGGAAGCGAATCAGATTACGCTGGCAGGCGGCGAACTGGACATAACCGCGACGGATGACGGCATCAACGCGAACGGCGGATCGGACGGCTTCAGCGGTGGATTTGGCGGAGGCTTCGGCGGCGGACGCGGCGGCATGGGCGGCAGCTTCGGCGGACGGCGCAGCGATATGAACAGTCAGAGTGGCGATAAGACCCCGCCGGACAACAACATGCAGACCCCGACGGACGGCAATGCGCCCAGCGACAATCCGCCGACCATGCCGGGGCAAGACGCGGCAGACAGCACGACCACGGACGACACGACCGACAAGCAGCCGGTGCTGCTGATTACGGGCGGAAAAATCACGGTGAATGCGGATGGAGACGGGCTGGATTCCAACGGCAACCTGCGCGTGGAGGGCGGCGACATCACCATCAACGGCCCAGCCAATGGCGGCAACGGCGCGCTGGACATTGGCACGGAAAACGGCGGAGCAGGCGTCATCGCCGGCGGTACGCTGATTGCGCTGGGCACGAGCAGCATGGCGGAGAACTTCGGCAGCACGTCCACGCAGTGCGCGTTCCTTGTGACGATGAACAGCTTCGGCGCGGGCGAGACGATTACCATCACGGACAGCCAAGGCAATGTGCTGTACACGGGCGTGACGGTGAAGAGCGCGAACAGCGTGGTGTTCTCCAGCGCGGATTTGGTGGTAGGCGAAACGTACACGGTGACGATTGGCTCAAACAGCGCGACGGTGACGCAGAGCAGCACGGTTGTGGGGAAATCGAATGGGTTTGGGGGCTTTGGGCGGCACTGAGCTTCTCCGTCCCTTGGATAAACACGCGGAAGAAGTAAGCAGAAGTCACCAACTGCATCGCGCGAAAGGGTCAAGGGAGGAACTCCCTTGCGTTTCCCCGATCAACACGCGGGGATAGCATGAAAATGCGCTCAACTGAATCGCGCGAATGGGACTCCAGAGGGTCGAAGAACCTTTGGCAGGGTCAAGGGGCAGCGCCCCTTGGGTCTCCCCCAAAAAATGAAGAGGGTCGAGAGAATTGCTTCTCTCGACCCGTTTTTGCGGGATTAGTTTGCGTTGGCTTCGTCGATGTACGCCTGCCAAGTGCCGCGCATGGATTCCGCCTTTTCAGCGGGGGTGGTCGCCTGCGCGTACACGTCCCAGATGTACTGGCTGCCGAGGTCGTAGCCGGTCACCATGTCGGAATACCAGACGAACTGATGCTCCGGCTCACGCATCATGGTGATGGTCTCGTCCACGGCGCGCTCGTCGCGGTACTTCTGATAGTAGCCGTTCTTCCAGTCGTCGCTGTCGGTGTAGCCGGGGGTGGGGTTGGTGAAGAGGTTGTAAGCGAAGGCAATCTTCCACGCGCGATCCGCGTCGTAGCAAGCCGGGATGACCATGATATTGTCAGAAGGCGCGTAGAGGTAGGTCTCGGCGCGCGGGCCCTTGGGGAAGAACACGAAGCCATAGTCGTCTTCCATGTTTGCCAGAGAGCCAGCGAAGTAGTCTTCATGCACCTGCAGGGCGACTTCGCCGTTGATGAACGCGCTCTCGAAGTAGTTCCATTCAGCACCTTCGGGCGCCTTCATTTCGTACTTGGACACCATGTCCATGACCCAGTTCATGGCTTCGAGGAAAGCATCGGTTTCCGCCGCGTTGTAGTACTTGCCGTTTTCATCCACCTGAACGAAGCCAGCGCCGTTGGAAACGAGGGCGGCGGGAAGCAGGTGAGAGGAGAAGGACATCATGGCATAACGGTCAATCACGCCGTCGTTGTCGGTGTCGCGGGTCAGCTTTTCGCAGAGCGCTTCAAAGGCTTCCCACGTCCATTCGCCCTTTGCCTGAAGGTCGTAGATTTCTTCGGGGTCAACACCGGCATCGTTGAGCAGGCGCTTGTTGAAGAACACGCCCTTGCGGGGTTCAGCCTTTTCGGGGCGCATACCGTAGATGCCGCCATCCTTGCTCAGCAGACCGGTAACCGTGCCGTTCCACTTCTCGTCGGAGAAGTTCAGGCAGTCCAGCGTGGACAGGTCGTAGAACAGACCCGCCTTGAAGGGCGCGAGGTACGCGCCGGCGCGGAGAATCCAAACATAGTTCTCGTCGCCGCCCGTGGTCGCGAAGTTGGTGAAGTCGGAGGGAGAGTCGTTCCAAGTCGTGGCGTTGCGCTGCACAATCTTGAAGTTGTAGGTCTCTTCCAGCCAAGTGCGGTAGTCGTAGGTCGCTTCGCCCGCCGCCGTGGTGGGTTCGTCGTCGTGCCAGTCGGAAGACCACCAGTCGCAGACGGTGATTTCCATGCCGCCGAGGTCGATGACGTTGCCATCCGCGTCGCGGTAGATGACGATGCCGTCATCCTCGTAGGGGTTTTCGACATCTTCTGCGATTGCCAGCGGCAGGGCGCAGAGAATCATCACCAGAGAGAGAAACAGAGCAAGGTACCGTTTCATGAGATTGCCTCCTTTTATTTTATGACCAGCGGGTCATAGGATCGTGGGGGATTCGCTGTGGCTTTGGGTTTATCCGCTGCTGGATTTTCTTGCAGCAGGGGGAATCGCCTCTGCGGAGGCGACCAAAGGGCTTTCCGATCGCCCTTTGGAAACCTTCGGCGCCGCAGCGGGTTGGGTTCAGAGCGGCAGGCACAGCCCGCTGCTTGGAAACCGGGGATAGTGTGACTAACCTGTGGATAAACACGCGGACACTGTATGAGAGTGTCACCAACTCAATCGCGAAAAGGGTGTCGAGAGGGTCGAAGACCCTTCGCGGGTGCAGGGCAGAGCCCTGCCGGAGTCCAGAGGCAGAGCCTCTGGCGCCTCCCCATTATCCCTTGATGCCGCTTGCGGCGATGGATTCGACGAAGGAACGCTGGGCGAAGAGGTAGAGGACGAGCAGGGGGGCGACGAGCATCAGCGTGGCGGTCGAAACCATCTGCTGCTGATAGCCCATCGACGCGCCGCCGGAAAGCCCCAGCTGAATGGAAACGTAGCTGTTCAGGCGGTCGGCGACGGTAGAGGCTTCAAGGCTCAGGAGCTTGATGTTCCCCAAGAACAGCTTGGAGTAGAACGTGTCCGTCCACTGCCAGACGAAGGAGAACAGAAAGCAGGAGACCAGAATCGGCACGGCGTCGGGCAGAATCACCCGCCAGAACGTCTTGAAGATGCTGCATCCGTCCACATACGCCGCTTCCTCCAGCGACTTCGGAATGCCGGTGAAAAACTGGCGAATCATGTAGATGTAGAGCCCGTTCTTCAGCCCCATGCACGTTGCGGACATGAGCGCGTAGGGGATGGGCGAACCGCGCAGATTCAGGCTGCTGCCCGTCGTCGCCTTGAAAATGCCGAAGATGTCGAAGAAGTTGAAGTGCAGGTAAAGCGAGGACGAAATCGTCTGCGGCGGAATGATGACGGTGATGATGACCGCCGCGAACCAGAACTTCTTGAACGGGAACTCGAAACGCGCAAAGCCGTAGCCCACGAGTGTGCAGGCGGCAATTTGCAGCACCGACACCGCGAGGGAGACGATCAGCGTGTTCAGGAACGTCGTGCCGTAATTCAGCAGGATTTTGCTGGCGGCGAGGGAGTAATTCGCCGTCGTCAGGTGGCGCGGAATCGAGATGACCGTGGAGTCGTACAGGTCGCGCTCCGCCATGAACGAGACGCTCAGCTTGTCCAGCAGGGGCTGGATAATCATGAAGCAAAGCCCGAACAGCAGCAGGAAGCGAATCAGTTGATAGCCCTTGCGCCGCACCGTCTTGCGGAGCAGATATCCGCCGGACTTGCGGTTGCGCGCCCAGAAGCTGCCGCTGGGATGAGCATGGGTCACGGTCTGCTTACTCATCGCTGCTCACCACTCCTTTCAGCATCAGGGCACTTGCGCCGATGAGGACAATCGTGATGGCGAAATACACCCAAGCCATCGCGGAGGAGAAGCCGTAGTTGTATTTCAGCGTCATTTCTTCATTGATTTTCTTCATGACTTCGCTGTCTGTCTTCATGAAGAAGTCGATGATGGTGTAGATGATGTTGACAATCAGCAGGGGGGAGACCATCGGGAAGGTAATCGTCCAGAAGGCTTCCCACTTCGAGCAGCCCTCGACATCCGCCGCTTCGTACAGGCTGCGCGGAACGTTCTGCAGACCGGAGAGGAAAACGACAATCTGGATGCCGCTTGCCATCACAATGTCGTACACTTCGTCAATCAGGGAAAAGACGATGTCCAGCACGTCGCTGCCGATGCCCGTGAGTTTGAGAATCTTCATCAGCGACTCGGACAGCGTGAACGGGGAGGACTCCGCCATCATCTGCTGCATTCCCGCCATCAGGGTGTTGTCCGTCTCCAAGCCGATGAGAACGCCGCTGGAGAGGATAACGGGCAGGAAGAAGATGGCGCGGACGAACGCGCGCCCTTTGAATTCCTGATTCAGTACGATGGCAATGACGAAGGACACGACGAGAATCGCAATGGTGTGCGTGACCATCACGCCGATTTCTTCGCTGAGCAGCTTGTTGAACTCCGGGTCAATGGTGAAGGCGCGGATGTAGTTGTCCAGCCCGATAAAGGTCGTCTGGAAGCCCTGTCCGGCGGTCACGTCCACGCGGCACAGGCTCATCCAGAAGGAATCCACCAGCGGCAGCAGCATGAAGCACAGGAAGCCGATGATGAAGGGCAGAATGAACAGATAGCCGGATACTGCTCGGCGCGCACGAATGGAAATGCGTTTGCCGCTCATTTGCTCACCTCCTGTTGCGCTGCATAGCTGCGGGCGGGAACGGTGATGCCATCCACCGCCGCGTCGGTATAGCCGAAGTTGACGTAGACGCGTGTGCCGTTTGCGTAAGTCGTGATGGTGACGTTCCCGACGCGTTCATGGCCTGTCATTTCCTGATTGAAGATGCCCGAAAGCGTCTGACGGTACTGCGCGACCTGTGCGGTGATGTCATCCAGCACGAGCGACGCGTCCGCGCCGTAGAACTCGGAGTAGGTGGAATCCTGCAAAACGCGCGCGCTCTGGGCGGTCAGCGTGTATTGCAGGCCCGCGCCCACTTCCGCGCTGCGCAGGAGGACTTCCTCCGCGTCATCCGCCAGATTCAGTGATGCGCCCGTGTAGGATACGCGGCTGTGCAGCGCCAGCGGGTAGAAGGGGACGTACTCGTCGATGATGGAATACTGTCCGCCGTCGAAGTCCATGTCGGTGATGAGCGTCGCCTGAACCGCGGCGTAGTCGTTGCCCTGACGAATCATCACGTCGCGCCCGGATGCCTTGAGTTCAGCGAGCTTTTCCGCCTGCTGATGCAGCACGGCTTCGCGGGTCGTGTGGTTTTTGCTGTCGTAATCAGCGGAGAGCATGTAACCGATGTCGCGGAAGGAAACGCCTGCGCCGTAGGAAGCCGCCGCGTCCACCAAGGTGTTGACGCTGCGCATGGCGATGGCGGGCTTGACGAGGTAGTAGGTGTCGCGGTCGTCGTTCGCGCCGTACCAGATTGGGCTGTATTCGGGGATTTCCGCTTCTTCCCGCGTGGTGAAACGGGCAGCGTCGCGGAAGGCGATGAAGCCCTCCAGCAGACCGCTGTCGCGCGCGAAAGCCGTCAAACCGTCCAGATAGAGCGGCACACCCGCAATCGCGGCATTCTGTGCGAAGGAGAACAGCTCCTCCTGCGTTCCCAGCTGCCGAATCAGGCGGACGGAGGACAGCAGCTGCTGATTCATGCCGCCGTTCATCCATCCGGCGTAGCGAATCGACATGTTCTGCGCCAGATTGCGGGTGACAAGCTCGCGCAGGAGGTCTTTCGCTTCCGCATAAGTCGTCATGGCAATCGGGACGCTGGTAGGCACGCCCGCCACCTGCTGCACCTTGTCAATCGCGCCAATCAGCTCGATGCTCAGCGGCGCGTCCGCATCCACCGTCTGTGCGGCGAAATTCGGGTACTTTGCGGTCAGGTAGTCGCGGTAGGACGCCGCCATGTCCATGTAGCCCGATTCGGGCAGAAAACGGTAGCGCTGGCGGATGAAGCCCGTCGGATGCGCTGTTTCAAACATGTAGACGGCGTTGTTCGTGCGCTCGGAAACGTCGTAGGCGTCGCCGTGGACGATGGTGTACGTTGCGTTGACGGTGTTGTAGGAGGTCAGGCGGCCGGAAATGTCCGCACCGATGCCCGCCCACGATGCACCGTCCTCCAGAATGCAGATGAATGACCCGCTGTCGCCAGAAACGCCGAAAACCGGGAAGTTGATGCGCGTTTCGTTCGTCACCTGCGTGCGAATGGACGCCCAGTCCCAGCCGTAGAGGTTGGCGTAGTAGGCGCGCTGGGAAACGCGGCCGTTGTTGAAGCGGATAATCGCGCCGCTGCCGTCGGGGACGAACAGGAAGCCGTCATCCGCCGTACCGCCCGCGCCGAAAGCCGGAAGCAGCGTCAGGCTCGTCAGCGGGTAATCCACGTCGTAAGCAAGGTCATCCAGCGGTACTTCGACAACAAGGTCGCTGCCGTCCAAACGGAATACCATCGAGACGTTGAAAACGGCCTTGGCGATGGTGCTGCCCGCCTGCACGATGCGGCTGTTGTCGTATGCCAAATCCTCCGCCGTGTAGCCCACTTCGGCAAAGATGCTTTCGCAGCGCTGCTTCAGGTGATCCTTTGTGCCGTCGCGCAGCACCCAGACGTGCTCTTCCGCCAAATCGGGGTAGGCGGCGAGCAAAGCAGCCTTGTCGTCAGTCTTGCGGAGCTTGTCAATATTGTATTCACGGTAGTATTCTTTGATGTCCTTCTTCTGCTTGGAGGTCATTTTCTCCATGAACTGCTGCATTCGCGCGTCGCCAATGGCAGTCGGCATGAGGAAAGACCGCTGCACGCGTCCGACGGAGTAGTTCACGCGGACGCTGCCATCCTCCTGCATCAGCACTTCGTAGACCCCGTTTGAAATGCTGTGTTCCTGCGAGGTGAACTGGGTGGTCATGCCGGTGGAGGCGGCGTAGGTGAGGCTCAAGGTGGAGTTCAGCTTGTTCTTTTCCACCGGCAGGGCAATCGGGTCGCTGTCCGCGTTATCAGGCGAGGACAGCCAGACGTGCCCGGTGCGCTTGTCGGTGAGGGTGAAGTGGGTCGTCGCCGGGTCAAGCTCAAAGCGGAGAGCGTCATTCTCCATGACCATCGGCGTGTCAGGCTCTGAGTAGCCGTAAAGCGGCACGTCGTGCCCTTCCAGCTCGCCGGAGGTGTCAAAGAGCGGAAGAATGACGAATTTCGTCAGCGGATAAAGTGCCAGAAGAAGAATCAGAACCAGCACGATCCGCACAAGGATGCGTCGTTTCATGGATACTTTCTCCTTTCGTCAGTACAGACGGAACAGCACTTCTTTGTAGAGGGAGACAAAATAGCCGATGCCGTCGCCAACGAGCGAGAAAAACAGCAGCAGCAGGAAGATGATGACGACCATCGCCAGCAGCGTCATGATGGTGAACAGCAGCGTCTTGCCCAGCGAGTAGTCATGCGTCTGCATCATGCCGCAGATGATGAGAGCGCCGCTCCAGCCCAGCGACAGCCCCTCCAGAACGTAGTAGAACGCGCCTTCCTTGGCGGTAATGACGTTTGCGAGGAGAATCATCGCCGCTTGCAGGATGACGTAGGGCGTCAGCGCGTAGCAGGTGGCGATGTAGACATCCTTGAACGTGCCCTTGCCCTCAAACAGCGTCGTCAGCCCCCAGTTGCCCGCCACGAAGAACAAAAGCGGCAGGAGGACGGCGAGACATTCCTGGATGATGTTCACGCTCGGCCAGTAGACGTTCATGAACAGGAAAGGCGTGAACTGCATGGACAGCAGGCGGACGAGCAGCACCAGAAACACGATGATGTTCGCCGCGCCGAGGCTGCCGCGCTTTTCGCGGCTCAAATCCCAGAAGCCATCGAAGGGGTGGAAGATAACGTAGAGCGAATAGCGCAGGGAGGACAGCAGACGCTGCCACTTCTGCTTGTCGGTCAGTTTTGCTGCGAGCGTCATGCGTTGTCCACCTCCCACTTTATCTTGCGGATGTGCCCGACGACCATCGGAACGACCAGCAGCACCGCGACGATGCCGAAAATCCACCCGATGTTCTGCTCTACCCACTCGGAGCGGTAATAGCGGAACGCTTCGGAGTAATTGCGGCTGTCGCGCGCCATGGCGAAATAGTCACAGGCTTCTTTGAATTGCTTCTGCTGCAAAAGCGCGCGCCCGATGCCGATGTAGGCAAGGTCATAGTTGCCGTTGCGCTTCATGACCTCGCGCCAAGTGTCGGCGGAAGCGGCGTATTCGCCCGCGTGGTACTGCTCGGTCGCCTTGTAGACCAGCTTGCCGTATTCTGTCGGGGTCAGCACGGTCACGCAGCAGTCCTGACTGTCCAGCACCAGCAGGTCATAGCCCTGATGCTCCAAAGCGACGGGATTCAGGAAGTATCCGTCCATGTTGCCCACACCGCCGAACGCCCAGAGCAGGTTGCCCTGCTTGTCGTAGGTGAAGATGCGGTTGTGCGTCTTGTCCATGACGGAATAGATGTCGTTGTCCAGCACGGTCACATCCACGAACTTCGAGGGGCCGGAGTTGGTGATGTTCGTGTCGCTGCGCGCCCATTGCAGGTCGCCGATGACGTGGCTCGTGCCGTTCTCAATCAGGATGTTCGTGCCGATGGCATTCAGGCGGCGGACGGGTTTCGCCGCGCCGGAGGTCAGCTCGTTGGAATTGAAGGTCTGCGTGGTGACGAAGAAGAAGCCTTCTGAATCCAGCGCGATGTTGTTGTATTCCGTCGGGACGAAGGATGCCTGCTGCGCGCGCTGCTCCTTCGTGGAGAGCAGCCGCCACACCAGCTCGTACCATGTGTACTTCACTTCGCTCGCGCCGATGAAACCGGTGAACGTGCCGTCCGCCTCGTACTTCATGAGGCCTCGGTTGACGTTCTGCGCGAGGCAGAACACGCGCCCAGTCGTATCGCAGACGAGTTTCGTCGGCAGAAACGCCATCGACTGGTCGAAGGTCGCGTCCGTCGGGCGGGTGAAGACGCTCAGCAGATTCAAATTCCGGTCTGCTTTCAGGATGCGGTTGTTGTTCGTGTCGGCGATGAACAGTGTGCCGTCCGCCATGACGAACACATCCTGCGGGGCGGAGAGCGTATTCGGGGTGATGTCGCCGGAAATTTCGGAAATCACGCGGGTCAGCGTGAAGTTTTCGCCGTCGCGGGCGACTTGCAGAATGCGGTTGTTGCCCGTATCGACGATGTAGATGTCATTGCCGGAGACGGTCAGCCCGCGCGGGGTGCGCATCGGCGTTTCCAGCCCAAGGGAGACGCTGGACAGCATGGCGCTGGTGCGGTAAGCATCCGGCGACTGGCGTTCGTCGCCCCAGTAATCGTAGGTGTAGGTGTAATTGTAGTCAAAGCCGTCTGCGGCGCGCGCGACCATCCCGCCGCAGAGCGCGGCGAAGAGGGAGAACGCAACCAGACAGGCGCAGAGACGGGAAACCATGCGGTTCATCGGCGTCCTCCTCTCTTAATCTTTCAGACCGGATGTCGCCATCGTTTCGAGAATCTGGCTCTGGCTGAGGATGAAAATCAGTATCGGCACAGCCATGACGACGACCGTAACTGCCGCCGCCTGCCCCGTGCGGGCAATGCCGCCCGCCTGAATCTGCTGGAGCGCGTAGACGAGCGTCTTCTGCGCCTCGGAGTAGATGACGGCGGATGCCTTGGCGTTCCAGAGGTTCTGGACGGAGAAGATGATGAGCGTCAGCCACGCGGGCTTGACGTTGGGCATGACAATCGTCCAGAAAATGCGGAGTTCCTTTGCACCGTCGATTTTCGCGGACTCAATCAGCGACATGGGCAGCCCTTCCATGAACTGCTTCATCAGGAACAGCCCAATCGGCGCGGCGAACGCGGGCAGGATGACCGCCCAGTGCGTATCGACAAGGTTCAGGCGCGTCATGGTCAGGTAGTTCGGTATCGCGGTGACGTAGCCGTTGAACATCAGCGCCGTCACGACGAGGGCGAAAAACTGCTTGCCGAGCGGGAAATCGTACTTCGCCAGCACATACGCCGCGAGGGACGCAATCAGCAGATGCCCCAATGTACCCACGAGGGTGATGACGACGGTGTTGGTGATGTAGCGCGAGAAGGGAACCCAGCTCTGCCCCATCGTGACGAGAAGGTCAGAGAAGTTATCGATGGTGGGGTGGCGCGGGAAGAGCGTCGGCGGGAAGCGGAACAGCTCATCCAGCGGTTTCAGCGAGGACGAAATGGCGAACACCAGCGGAAACGCCATTGCACACGCGACGAGGAACAGCAGCAGCCCCACCAGAAAGTCGCCCACGCGGGAGCGGTTCGGCTTCTTGTGGCGCATGTTCGACTTCTTCGTCAGCTTCAGTACCTTCTGCGGCAGCTCAATCGGCGTGCCGTCCGGTCTGACTGGACCTTTGTAGCTGCGGACATTGATGGTACTCATGTGCCAATCCTCCTCAGAGCGCTCTGAATCAGCTTGTTGCACAAAATCATCACCAGGAACAGCAAGGTGGCGATGGCGGAGGCATAGCCCATTTCAAAGCGGGTGAAGCCATAGTCGAACAGGTGGGTGACGACGGTGTGCGCGGCGTAATCGGTGGAGGGGAAGCCCGCCAGCGCCATCGGCACATCGCACACGCCGAACGCGGACGTGATGGACATGACCGCGCCGAACATCAGCATCGGCTTCATGTTTGGCAGGGTGATGTAGTACAGCTCCTGCCAGCGGTTGCGGATGCCATCCACATAGCCCGCCTCGTACTGCGAGCGGTCAACGCCCTGCAAGCCTGCGACGAAAGAAAGGAAACCCGTGGACATGCTCATCCACAGTGTGACGATGATGATGACCGGCATGATGTAATCCGGCGTCGTCAGCCAGAGAATCGGGGCGTTGAGAATGCCCAGCTTCATCAGGATGGCGTTCAGGTAGCCGTACGCGTCGCCGCGGAAGATGATAGAGAAGATGTAGTAGGCATTGCCCGCAATGGACGGCGCGTAGAAGATGACGACGGCAATCGTGCGCACCCAGCGCGGCAATTCGTTGATGAGCCACGCGAAGCAGAACGACATGATGTAGCCCACAGGCCCTGTAATCACCGCCAGCAGGAACGTGTTTTTCACGGCGGTCAGGAAAACATCATCCTTCAAAATCAGGGTGATGTAGTTGCCCATCCCGATGAAGCGCGCGGGCTCCAGAATGTTGTTGTAGGTGAAGGAGTAGTAGATGGAGATGAGCATCGGGAGGATGTAGAAGGTCAGAAACAGCAGGGCGTAGGGCGCCAGAAACGCATAGCAGAACTTCATGTGCTTCGCTCTGTCCCACGCGATGCGCGCATTGCGCTGTCTCAGCGCAAAGTACTTTTTCCAGAACGCGGTCATGACGAATGCTTCCTCCTTTCGCTCAGGGCGTCTCTTCGTCGATCGGCAGACCGAACTCCAAGCGCTTCTTATTGATTTCCTCGTTGATGGTGCGCGCGTAATCCAGCAGGGTTTCGCGCGGGTCGGTCTTGTCGTTGGTCACTTTGCGCACGGCGTTGGTCATGTGGCGCGTGGTGTAGTAGCCGCCGGCGACTTCGCGGAAGCCGACTGCCCACGTCATCTGCTCGCGAATGACTTTCAGCTGAGCTTCCGACCAGGAAAGCTGCTCGATGGCGGCGATATTCGCGGTGGCGTAGCGTGCGGACGAACCCAAGACGGCTTCAATCTCGCGTCCGAAACGCACCTGCGCGTCGGTGGACGTCCACCACTTCATGAACTGCCACGCATTCTGTTTTGTCGTTTCGCTGTCGGTGGCAATCATCATGCAGCAGGCGCCCTGCGAATGCCCGGAGTGGTCCACATAGGTGCTGCCGTCCTCTGCCGTGCGGGAAGTGCCGGGGAGAATCGCAATGTCCCACAGGCCGCGGATTTCCGGCGCGGAGACGGTCAGGGTGTTGAACGTCGTGTAATCGAAGATGCCCAGCGGCATTTCGCCGGAGCGGAAGCGGCTCACGAAGTCGAAGATGGTCGGCAGACCGTAGTCATTGTAGAGGCTGGTGTAGCGCTCAAACGCCTGCACACCCGCTTCGCTGTTGATGGTGGTGTGGGTCGCCGAATCGTTGTAGAGCGCGCCGCCAAGCTGGTAGAGCATGGCGTAATAAGAAGAGAGATTCGGGGCGGCAATGTCGGGGTAGGGGATGCCGACGGACATGTTCGCCCCCTGAATGGTGGGCAGCATGGCAATCAAATCATCCCACGTTTCCGGGACGGACAGCCCGTATTCTTCCAGAATGTCGCTGCGGTAGAAGAGAATCGAGCACAGCTGCGTCTCCGGCAGCGCGTACAGACCGCCGTTGAAGCTGAACGCGGCGTAGGCGCTGGGGTAGAATTGGTCGAGGACTTCCTGCAAATCATCGAACTGCGTCAAATCCTCCACCGCGTGGCGAAGCGCGTAGTTGACGGGGTTCCAGCTGTCGGTTGAAATGACGACATCCGGGCCGTTGCCTGCGACGACGGCGTTCAGCAGCGCGTTCGGGTCAACCAGCATGACGTTGACGGGAATGCCGGTAGACGGTGTGAAGGTGTCATCAACCATGGTTTTGAGGACGGTAGACTGGTCACGGCCGGTCAGAATCCACACTTCCAGCACGTCCTCGCTGGCATCGTACACATCGCCCAAGGCATTGTAATCCACGAAATACGACGTGACGCAGGATTTCAGCTCATGCAGCGCGCGGTCGAGAAAATTCTCCGACGGCTGCGGCACGGTCACGCCGTCCGCGGTGATGGCAATCAGGTCAATATCCAGCTTGACCTGCCGCATGTTCTGCATTGACGTGCCGAGGGAGGTGATGTTATCCTTGAAATTCGTGAAGGCTTCGGTAATCTTCGCCGGATCTTCGACGAAGGATTCCAGCTGCACCGCCAGCGTCTGCGCGACGGCAATGCGGTCGGATTTCTGTCCGGTGATGGCAACGGTCTCATCGACGAGCTTATAGAGCAGGCGGCTTTCCTGCGCCATCGCTTCGATGACCTCCGGATACACCTGCTCCAAGTGGTAATCGCGGTAGCGGTCGGGGTTCACGCCTGTCAGCACCAGCACACGGCGGTACATCTGGTTCAGGCGGTAGATGCTTTCCTCCATGTCGGAGAGAATCTGCCCCATGTCGCCCAGCGTCGCTTCCAGACGAAGCGTGTGATGCCCAGCGGAAAGGTAGAAGCGGTAGGGCGTGCCGGAATCATCCGACAATGTGTTCATTTCCCATGCCGTGGTGTAGGGGAAGGAGACGTTCTCCATACCGGAGAAGGGAATTTTGCCGTCCAGATAGAGGATACGGCTGGACACGCTGCCGCGGTTGTAGGTCTGACGGCCTTTGATGGTGATGTTGTACCAGCCGTTTTCCGGCACGTCGAAATCCCACTCAATCCACTGCCCCGCGTCGCGCCAAGCATCGCCGCCGATGTAGTTCAGCACCGTCCGGCGCACGTCGCAGGGAGAGGTGGCGGGGGAAGAACGGTCATAACGCGCGTACAGCGACGGGGAAGAACGCAGGGTACTGCTTTCGCCTTCCAGCACGAGGGCAAAGTCAGCAGGAACGCTGTTCTCCTGTGGCTGCGCGGCGGCATAAGCGGCGTAATCCGGCATTTTTTCGGGGGCGGTGAGCGAAAGCGCGGTCAGGAGCATCGGCTCGCTGGTCGCAATCAGGGTGACGGTGCTTTCCCCCGCCTCGAAATAAAAGCGGTACGGCTCGGTGATGTAGCCCATCGAATCGCGGCAGCAGGCGGTCTGCTCGCCGAACGCCTCCACCTGCGTCGGACGGATGTCATTGCCCTGCGAGTCCTGCCGCACTTCGCCGCCGTCGTGCCACAGGCGGGTGAAGGTCAGCGTATCCGCGCCATCGAAGGGTACTTCGCTGTTGATGCGCAGTTCGCGCTCCAAGTCCACGCCGCGTGCCGCCTCAGTGCGGTAGGTCAGGCGGATGTTGTAGAAACCGGTTTCCGGTACGGTGACGGCGAACGTTGCGGAAGAGCCGCTTTGCATCAGCAGACCATCCTTCTGTGCAGTCACGCCGTCCGAATCCACCGTCACCAGCGGAATGGAAACGTCCGAAGATGCGTCCGGAGCGCCCTCATGCGCGCGCAAATACAGCGAATAGGTGCTGCTGCGCCCGATGTCGCCAATCTGCTGCGAGAGGTCATAACCCTCGTATTTTGCCCGGTAGTTCTCCACACCGCCGGACAGAACGAACCACAGCACCAGCGCCAGAACGACCGCCGTCAGGGCAATCCACTTCCCGTACTTGCTGCCAAAGGAACGCTCCATGTTTCCGTGCCTCCTTCAAACTGGAATTGAACCAATTTCGATGCGTTGCAAATGAATAAAAATGGTTTGCTTTCAACCATATTATAAATTCAACGAGAGAAAAAAACTTCTTAAAATTTGCCCGTCTTTGGTTATAATTTGCTTGAAATGCGTTGCGTTTTGTGGTATGATGGAAAAAAAAGATGAAGTAAAATGTGCAAACTTGCACGAAAGGTTTGTGAAGAAATTATGAATAACCGAAGGCTCATTACGGAACACGAACGACCATTGACGGCATCCGGCTTCCGCGTGATGAAGGGCGAGCGGGAGTTTATCACCTACCAGCGGGACGCAACCATCCGCGTGTGGCATCAGCCGAACCCGGACAGCTATGCGCCGCACTTTCATTCGGCCATAGAAGTCTGTGTGCCGCTGCTGGGAGGATGCGAGGTGGCGGTAAGTGGGAAGGTATATCATGTGCAGGCGGGGGAGGTGCTGTTTGTTCCCTCCGACGCGACGCACGCCCTGCGCATGGCGGCAGGCAGCGAGCGCTACCTCATCATCTTTGAACACAATGCTGCATTTACAATGAAGGAGTTTGCTGCGCTGCGCCCGATGCTGTGCCAGCCGATTTATCTCACGGCGGAAAGTGAAGCGACGCCCATCGTTCGCAAAACGCTGATGCAGCTGGTGGACGCTTACGAGGCGTACACGCCGCTGCGGAATTTGCGGTGCTATGCGCTGCTGATGGACGTATTCGCCACGCTGGGGGAATTGTATCTGCCCAATGTCGCCAACAGCGCGGAGATGAATGACATCCACCAGCGATTATCCGGCGAGGACGCTTTCAACCGTGCGCTGGATTACCTGAATAAAAACTACGCCGAAAACATCACGCTGGATGTGCTGGCGGACTACGCGGGGTTCAGCCGCTACACGCTCAGCCGCATGTTCAGCCGGCACACAGGCGCGACGTTCATCCAGTACCTGAATGCGCGGCGGGTGGATATGGCGGCGGAGATGCTCAGCCAGAGCGACCTGCCCGTGACGCAGGTTGCGCTGCGCGTTGGCTTTGGGTCGATTGCGACATTCAACCGCGTGTTCCGGACGCAGAAAGGGTGTACGCCAAGCCAGTATCGAAATGTGTATCTGGAGCTGAAAAAATAGCAGACATCAAATCACGATTTCATAATGATTTCATAATGTAGGAGGAAAATATCATGATTGCGCAGACGCCCCCGATGGGATGGAACAGCTGGGACTGCTACGGCGCGGCGGTGGACGAGCCGACCGTGCGGCAAAATGCGGCGTACATGGCGGAGCATTTGCAGGTGTTCGGCTGGGAGTACGTCGTCGTGGATATTCAGTGGTATCAGCCGACCGCGACGAGCCACGCCTACGAGCCGTTTGCGGAACTGACGATGGATGAATACGGGCGCTTGCAGCCTGCGCCGGGGCGGTTCCCGTCGTCGGCAGGCGGAAAAGGCTTCAAACCACTGGCGGATTATGTGCATTCGCTGGGGCTGAAATTCGGCATCCACATCATGCGCGGGATGCCGCGGATGGCGGCGCATCGGCACTTGCCGATTCTGGGGTGCGGGAAGGGCTGCCACGAGGTCGCGAACCCGAACAGCATCTGCGCGTGGAATCCGGATATGTACGGCTTGCGGTGCGATATGCCCGAAGCGCGCGCGTATTATGACAGCATCTTCCGCATGTACGCCGAATGGGGCGTGGATTTCGTCAAGTGCGACGACATCGCGCGCGAATATCCGCACTGCAAGCGGGAAATCGAGGTCATTTCCGACGCCTGCCGCGCCTGCGGGCGGGACATTGTGCTGTCTTTGTCGCCCGGCCCTGCGCCGCTGGAACAGGCGGAGCATTTGAAGAAATACGCGAACATGTGGCGCATCACGGACGACTTCTGGGACGAGTGGCGGCTGCTCAAGGGGATGTTCGAGCGGGCGGAGAAATGGTGCGTCCATGCCGCGCCGGGGCATTGGCCGGATGCGGATATGCTGCCCGTCGGCGCACTGCGGCAGTGCTACGACCCGAACGGCTGGACGAACTTCACACAGGCGGAGCAGCGGACGATGATGACGCTGTGGTGCATGATGCGTTCGCCGCTGATGATGGGCGGCGAGCTGACGAAAAATGACGACTTCACGCTGAAGCTGCTGACGAACCGGGACGTGCTGGCGATTGAAAAGACGAGCGCGTGCGCCCATCCGCTGTGGACGACGGAGGATGAAAGCGTGTGGATTGCGCCGCACAGGGACGGCGCGGGGCTGTATGTTGCGCTGTTCAACCTGTCGGAAGAGACGCGGACGGTTCGCGTGACGGGCGAAATGCTGGAAGGGACGTACTCGGCGGCGCGGGAACTGTGGACGGGGGAGAAACGGCAGACGGCGGACGGGGTGACGGCGACGCTGGGGAAGCACGATGCGGCGGTGTTTTGGGTGGAGTAATCAGGCAATGGACAAATTGAAGCAAACGATGACGTACAAAGGCTATGTCGGTTCGGTCGAATTTTCCGACGCGGACGGCGTGTTCTTTGGCAAGGTGCAGGGCGTTCGCAGTCTGATTTCGTATGAAGGAGAGACATGCGAAGCACTGCAAGCGGATTTTCGGAAGGCGATTGATGCGTAACTCGAATTGTGTCAAGAAAAGTCATGAAAATAATGCTTCGCGGAAGATTGAAAGGAACTTCCTCGTCGATAAGCCGATAAATCGGTGTACTTTTCATGCACAATTATGCAAAAGTGACCAGTTTGCCAAGCAAATGCTGCTCTTTCCCGCAAGAAATTGAGGTGGCGGGGGAGTCCAGAGGGGGCTGAAATCCCCGCTCTTTCGCTTTTCAGCCCCCTCTGGGCGTTCTTTGGTTACTTTCTGTCGCAACAGAAAGTAACAACTTCGCCTCCGCAGAGGCGACGAGAGCAGCGGCAAAATGATGCTTGATTCGCCAATCTACTTTGCTTTCAAGCTGTCAATCATCAATGAAGCAATAAAAAACCGCGGGTCGTGCCTCCCATATCAGGAAGCACGACCCGCGCCGTTATTGCCTATTCAGTTGCGGATTCCCTTAGTCCAGCAGCGCTTCGGACGCAACGCGCAGATCCGCATTCAGCTTCTCCGCGTCCACCTTGTCGCTCGCGTTGGTGTTGACGTACAGCTTGATCTTCGGCTCCGTGCCGGACGGACGCACGCAGACCCAGTTGCCCTTCTCCAGCTCGAAGTACAGCACGTCGGATTTCGGCAGACCCGTCGGTTCGACCTTTCCGTCCGCAGTGCGCGTGCCCTTCAAATAGTCGCGAACCGCCGTGACCTTCATGCCGCAGAGTTCCTTCGGGGGATTCTCGCGCAGGTCCTTCATGATTTCCTTCATGCGGGTCAAGCCGTCTTTGCCCGGAAGCGTCTTGCTGACGACCTTTTCCACGAAATAGCCGTATTCGCGGAAGATGGACTGCACATAATCATAGAGCGTGATGCCCTGCGCGGCGCAGGCACAAGCGACCTCGGCAATCAGCAGGGAGGCATTGACGCCGTCCTTGTCGCGCACGAACGTGCTGGACAGGAAGCCGTAGCTTTCCTCGAAGCCGAAGAGGAACGTGTGAGAGCCGGTGTCTTGGAACTGCTGAATCTTCTCGCCGATAAACTTGAAGCCCGTCAGCGTCTCGAACATCTCCACGCCGAAGGAAGCGGCAATCTTGTTCGCCAGCGACGTGGACACGATGGACTTTACCGCCGCGCCGTTCTTGGGCAGCGTTCCCTGCTTCTGCTTGGTGGAGAGGATGTAGTGCAGCAGCACGCAGCCGATCTGGTTGCCGGTCAGCAGCTGCCAGTCGCCATTGCCGGTCTTGACGGCGACGCCCAGACGGTCGCAGTCGGGGTCAGTGGCGAAAATGACCTTCGCGCCGACTTCATCTGCCAGCTTGATGGCAAGGACGAATGCGCCGGGGTCTTCCGGGTTCGGCACCTTGACGGTGGAGAAATTCGGGTCAGGCAGCTCCTGCTCCTTGACGACGGAGACGTTGCTGATGCCGACTTCGCGCAGGATGCGGCGAACCGGCACGTTGCCCGAACCGTGGATGGGCGTGTAGACGATGGAGAGCTTGCTGCCTTCCTCGGCGAGCAGTTCCGGCTGGATGCACAGCGTCTTGACCTGCGCAATGTAGTCGTCATCGACTTCCTTGTTGCCGATGATTTTCAGCAGCCCCTTCGCCTTGGCTTCTTCTTCGTCCATCAGCTTGCAGTCGGTATAGGGGGTAGAACGGATAAACGCGGTGATGCCGTCCGCGGCTTCCGGGCCGACCTGCGCGCCGTCTTCGGCGTAGACCTTATAGCCGTTGTATTGCGGCGGATTGTGACTGGCGGTGATGACGATGCCGGCGATGGCGTGGAGGTGGCGAACCGCGTAGGACAGAATCGGGACAGGGCGAAGCGCGTCAAACAGATACGCCGGAACGCCCTCCTGCGCCAGCACGAGCGCCGCATCGCGGGCAAACTCAGCGGAGAAGCGGCGGCTGTCATACGCAATTACCACGCCGCGCTGCGCTTCCTGCGGATTCTGCAGCAGGTACTTTGCCAAGCCCTTCGTTGCCCGGCGGACGTTGTAGCGGTTCATGCGGTTCATGCCTGCGCCCAGTACGCCGCGCATCCCCGCTGTGCCGAAGGAAAGCTCGGTATAGAAGCGGTCTTCGATTTCCGCGGGGTCATTCGCAATTGCCTTCAAATCGGCAATCGTATCGGCATCGGCGGCAAAATCATGCAGCCATTGTTCATAAGCGGTCTTGACGTCCATAGGGGTACTGCCTCCTTATTTTTTCGCGTCCGCAGCGAAAAAATCTGCGGGACACGTTCGGTTAGCTGTCTTTATTATACCGTTCTCCGCCCGATTTTTCAAGGTGGACGTGCGAAAAAAACAACCGTTCGGCGGGAAAAAACGAAAATTTCGCCACAGAAACCGTCTTTTCGATGAACATTTTACATTTCCAAGGGGCGTGCACCTTGACAGAAGGGGCTGTTAACGAGTAAAATAGGATAGGGTATGTGGTTCCATTTCCAAGGGAAGTGGACAGGCATGATTTCTGCTCGATGCGTCCGCCTTTTCCGGCGCATGGCGCGGAAGGAGGAAGGGCGGCTGTGCGCTGCCCGATGGGGATATGATGAAGAAACGGATTTTTGCGCTTTTCTGTGCTCTGCTGATGCTGACGGGACTGGTGAGCATTGCTGGGGCGGAAAGCACCGCCAGCACGCTGCCGATTAAGGTGGAACTGGATTTCTCCAAGTACCAGTTCACCGCGCCGGAGGAAATTACCGTCACGATTCGCGTGACGAACGTAACGGACGAGAAGTTTACGTCCCCCGTGTCGGTGCTTGACCCCAACGGCAGCATCATCGAGGCGTTCGGCACGCCGCTGCTGGACGCGGGCGCGAGCCAGAGCTGCACGATTGCGTGGAACGTGACGCAGGCGGATTTGAACGCCGGACAGCTGGCGTTCCGCGTGCGCTATCCCCGCAAGGATGAAAATGGCATCGTCTCCAATGCGAGCAACAACTTTGTCAAGCGCATTTCGCAGGTGCAGGCAGAACCGGAAATTCAGGTCAGCCGCACCATCACGCCCGGTATCGCCCGCAAGGGACAGGAAGTGAGCGTGGTGTACGAAATCCGCAACGTCGGTACAGTGGATGTGACGGGCGTGCGCATCAAGGAGTCCTCCGCTGTTTCGTCAAACACGGCGAGCATCGGCGCGATTCCGGCGGGCGAGAAGAAGTCGCATACCTTTACCGTGACGATGGGTACGAAGAACATCACGTCCAATGCGACTGTCACCTACTCCGCGGGCGGCAAGAGCTACACCGAGAAGGTGGCGGATGCGACCATCAAGTACGGCACGGTCAACCTGACCGCAACGCTGACCGCCGATCGCAAGGGCGGCAATATCGGCGATGAAGTCAAGCTGACGCTGACGCTCAAGAACACGGGCAAGAAGAACATCACGGGCATCACCGTCACTGACCCGACGCTGAACACGGTGTTTACCGATGTGACGGTGGACGCGGGCAAGACGGTCAAGCTGGAAAAGACCATCACCATGACCGAAACGGCGGAATATCAGTTCACTGTGACGGGCATGGAGGGAACGACCGGCATTGAAACGGCGACGGGCCGCCTGCCGCTGACCGCCATTGACCCGGCGAAAGCACCCAGCTTGACGGTGGAAACGACTGCCAGCACGGATGTTGTGTTCACCCTGCCGTCGGTCATCCGCTTCACCATCACCGTGACCAACACCGGCAATTATGACGCGAAGAAAATCAGCGTCTTGTCCTCTGGCGTGACGCTGGCAAGCATTGCCCAGCTTGCGCCCGGCGAGTCCTTCACGACGATGCGCGACGTGCAGGTGAACATGGTGGGCAAATTCCGCTTCGACGCGACGCTCAGCAACGAACTGGGCGAAGCGACGACCTTTGAGGGCAACATCATTCAGGTGCAGCAGGCAGCGCCGACGAGCGCGCCGACGCAGGTGCCTGTCACCACGCCGCAGCCCTTTGTGGCGGAGGAGCTGCCCACGGAGGACACCTTGCCTGCCGCCGTGACGACCTTCCAAGGTGTGCTGACGACGCTGTACTACATCTTCGCGGTGCTGGCGGTGATTTCTGCCGTGCTGCTGGCAGTGAGCATTGCCGGGCGCGTGATGAATCGCCCGAAGGATGGGCAGGAGCAGCTGCAGCTCAGCGAACGTCGCAATTACACCGAGGAAGTGCCGGAAGACGAGCGCGTGATGATTGCGGACGAAAGCGAGAATGCGCCGGAAGCCGAGGAAAAGCCTGAAACGGCAGAAACGACGGACGCAGTGCAGACGGCGGACGACGTGGCAGCAAACGAAAAGCCCGCAAGCGCCGAGGCGCAGCAGGTCTTTACCGCGGACGATATGGCGGAAGACGGCGATGCCATGGAGGACGCGAAAGCGCAAATCTATGGCCGCAGCAAGCGCGGACGCCAGTAATACGGATTTTTTTGCCCCGGTCAGCGAGAAAACGGCTGACCGGGGCTTTGTGTCACTTTGTGACGATTTCGTAACATTTTTCGCGAAGGGCATGTTTTTCTTTGCTTTTTGCGCGGAATATGGTATAATAAGAAACTGATTTATCATCCCTCGATGCAGGTGGAAAATCGGGGATGACATTCGCCTGACGAGGAGGACGAAACTGTGTTTGACAAGCTGATGAATTCCTACTACTACGGCAAGAGCGGCAAGGGCGATTACACGCCCGACGACCTGCCGAAGAACCGCTGGCAGCTGTTTCTGGAGATGCTGCGCACGCGCATGAGCGGGCTGTGCCGCATGAACCTGATGTACTTCGTGGCGTGGCTGCCCGCGATGATTGCGATTGCGCTGTGTGTCGTCAGCTTGATTATGACGCTGGCGGGCACGGTGCAGGTGGACGAGACGGGCGCGGTGCTGGATACGATTGACCAGACAGCCCTCCGCGAAGCCATGCAGACCAGCAATGACATGATATTTGTCACGCTGCTGATTCTGATTCCGTGCATCGCGATTACCGGCCCGTTCACGGCGGGACTCAGCTACGTTACCCGCAATTGGGCGCGCGACGAACACGCCTTCCCGTGGGCGGACTACAAGGATGCCATCAAGGCAAACTGGAAGCAGGGACTGCTCGTCAGCACGATTACCGGCTGCGTGCCGTTCCTTGTCTACATCTGCTGGCGCTTCTATGGTGATATGGCGGTGGAAAACGCCGTGTGGGTCATTCCGCAGATGCTGATTCTGATGCTGGGCATCCTCTGGTCGCTCGCGGTGACGTACATGTACCCGATGATGGTGACGTATCAGATGAATTTCCGCACCATCATCCGCAACAGCTTTATCCTCGCGGTCGGGCGGCTGCCGGGCAGCGTGGGCATTCGACTGCTGCACTGCGTCCCGACGGTGCTGTTCACCGTGATTTTCCTGCTGACGCTTCAGCCGTGGGTACTGATGCTCCTGTTCGCGTACTACCTCATCTTCGGCTTCGCGTTCAGCCGCTTCATCACCGCCAGCTTCACCAACGCGGTGTTTGACAAGTACATCAACTCCCGCATTGAGGGCGCGCAGGTCAACCGCGGCTTGTCGCAGGAGAATGACGACGATGATGATGATGACGACGAGCAGGAAGAAGAGCGCGAACTGAAGCCGTGGGAAAACGGCTACACGGACAAGCACTAAGGGATAACGGCGGCGCAGGGTGTGCATTCTATTTGTAGACTATTTTCGGATAGAAACCAGCGAATGCGCAAGCAGACTTCTTCGACTGTCACCAACATGGGCTAACCCCAAAAGTGACGGCGCCGAAGGGGTGTCGGGGGCGACCGGAAAGCCCCCGACTCGCCTCCGCAGAGGCGAAACCCTCTGCATGAAGCGCAATTCTATGCGGAAATAGCATTCCCCCACCGGGAGGTGATAGAATGCAAACTTGGCGCTTGCCCGACAAGCTCCGCCGCAAGTATGAGACGGCGGAAGCCCTCGGACTGACAGAAAAACTCCGCGACGTCGGCTGGGCTGGTCTGTCCGCGAAGGAAGCGGGCAGAATCGGCGGTACGATGCGCGGAAAAAACAGATAATCAGGCAGGAAAACGAATGTATACAGGATTTGCGGAAGTTTACGACACGCTGATGAACGACGTGCATTATGGCGCATGGGCGGATATGTATGCCCGGATGATGACGGCGTACGGCATCCCGCGCAATGCGAAGGTGTGCGAGTGCGCGTGCGGCACGGGCAGCCTGACACTGCCCTTGCAGCAGCTGGGCTATGAGATGATGGGCATCGACCTCTCGCAGGAAATGCTCTGGCAGGCGGCGCAGAAGGCGCGCAAGGCGGGGTTCGGCATCCCGTTCATCCGGCAGGACATGCGGCAATTGCGGCTGCATCGCCCGGTGGACGCGGTGCTGGCGACGTGCGACGGGGTGAATTACCTCCTGCAGGACGTGGACGCGGCGGCGTTCTTCCAATCCGCATGGGAAGCCATCAAGCCCGGCGGCGGGCTGTTCTTCGATGTGTCGACACCTTATAAGCTGGAGCACCTGCTGGGCAGCCAGTTCATGGGCGAAGACCGCCGGGACGTGACGTACATGTGGCAGAACCGGTATTTCCCGGAGCGCCAGCAGGTGGAAATGCACCTTGCTATCTTCGTGAAGGAGCCGGACGGACGGTATCGGCGGATTGACGAGGAGCAGGTACAGCGCGCGTATCAGGCGGAGAAGCTGGTGGCGCTCTTGCAGTCGATTGGTTTTGTGGATGTGCGGGTGTTCGGGACGAATGCGCTTACGCATCCCGCGCCGGAAGAGCATCGGTGGCATATCGCGGCGAGAAAGCCGGAGTAAGGCTTGAAACATACTCTGGCTTCGGAGTGGCAGGGGGAATCGCCTCTGCGGAGGCGAAATCCCTGCATAAACACGCGGAAGAAGTATGCAGACGCGCGCAACTCAATCGCGCGAAAGGGTCAAGGGAGGAACTCCCTTGCAGGGTGCAGGGGCAGCGCCCCTGCCGGAGTCCAGAGGCAGCGCCTCTGGTAGGAGGTACTTGTTATGAGTGAAGAAATGATAGAACGGCATCAAGGGGACGAAATGATTCGCCTGACGCTGATGGATGGTCAGGTGCGCGTGATGATGTGCGAAACGACGCAGATGGCACAGCGCGCGGCGGATATTCATGGTGCAACGCCCGTCTGCACGGCGGCGATGGGGCGGCTGATGACCGCGACGAGTATGCTTGGCGTGATGATGAAGGGCGATAATGAGTCCGTGACGGTCAATATCCACGGCGATGGGCCGATGGGAACCATCGTGGCGGTGGCGAATCACGGCGACGTGAAGGTATGCGCGGATGATGCGCGGGTCGAACTCCCCCTGCGCGCGGATGGCAAACTCGACGTCGGCGGAGCGATCGGGCATACCGGGCGCATGACCGTTATCAAAGACTTGGGACTGAAAGAGCCGTATGTCGGCACGATTGAGTTGGTCAGCGGCGAACTCGGCATTGATTTCGCGCAGTATTTCACCGTGTCCGAGCAGCAGCCGTCGCTGGTGTCGCTGGGCGTGCTGGTGAATGGCGACGTGGTGCTGAAGGCGGGTGGACTGCTCGTTCAGCCGATGCCGGGGTGCGAGGAGGAGACGATCGAGCAGCTTGAACTTCGCAGCCCGATGTTTGCCGACATCAGCCGTGAAATGACCGAAGCGCCCAAGGAGCAGCTGCTGGAAGACTGGTTCCGCGGCATGAAGCCGGTCGTCCTCGACCGCACGCCCCTGCGCTATCACTGCGGATGCAGCCGCGCGCGCATGGAAAAGGCGCTTATTTCGCTGGGACGCAAGGAATTGCAGACCATCATCGACGAGGATACCGGCGCGGAGCTTGGCTGCCATTTCTGCCATCAGCAGTATCAGTTCACGACGGAGGAACTCAAGCAGCTGCTGGAAAAAGCAACGCGGGAATAAGGAGAATACAGCATGAAGTGCATCAATTTTGACGAGCGGTTCGCGGATTTCACGGCGAAGTGGATGAAGGAGCACCGCGGCGAATATAAGACCTACGACGAGATGGAGGACGATCTGCCTCGCGTGTACACGGAGTTCCTGAACATGCCCGCGAAGTGGCTCGACGGCGTGACGCCCGGCGCGTACTTCACGCAGTTCGAGGACGCGAAGGACTTGGTGGACTGGATGGTGCAGTACTGCCAGAAGGACATCCCCGTGCCGGATATGCTGATGGAGCAGATTCAGGCGGTGGGCCGCCCGTGCGAGAAGCGCCTGCTGACCCTCCTGCGCGACGAAAGCGACGCCATCCCGGAGGAGGCGCGCATGACCGCTATCGGACTTCTGCGCGACATGGGCAGCACCCTGCCGAAGATGCTCTACATCCAGTGGCAGCTGAACCGCGAAATGAAGGATGATTTGGCGGACAACGCGCTGGACAGCCTGCGTGACATGGGCAAGGAAGCCTTGCAGCCGATGCTGGAAAACCTGAACAAGGCGAACGAAGCCGGTCAGGAAGCGCTCTTGGATGTGCTGGCGAACTTCCCCGGCCACGAGAACGTGTATCAGCTGGCGGTGCGCCTGTTCGAGAAGAACCCGAACCGCCGCGCCCTGTTCGCAAGCTATCTGGCGAAACTGGGCGACCCGCGCGCGCTGCCGGTGCTGATTGCCGCCGCGAACGAGGAAAACTGCCGCTACATGGACTTTATCGAGCTGCGCGCCGCCATCGAGGAGCTGGGTGGCGAAGCGCCGGAGCGCGAGTTCTACGACGACCCGGAATACGAGGCGCTGCACCCGATGGACGACGGGGACGATGACACGAACCTACAGTAAGGAGCATCCATGGTAACACTGGCAGATATTCAGAAAAACGAGGACATCAAGGCGCTCATCAGCGCGGGCAACCGCTATTTGGCGGCGATGGGCTTCACCGAGCACGGCCCACGCCACGTCAGCTATGTCAGCCGGACGGCGGCGGGCATTCTGGCAGCGCTGCACTTTTCGCCGCGCGAGGTGGAGCTGGCGGCGATTGCCGGGTGGGTGCATGACGTGGGCAACTCCGTCAATCGGCATGACCACGGGCCGCTGGGCGCGGTGCTGCTGCTGCCTATCCTGCGCGAGACGGGCATGGCGATGGACGACGTGATGGAAATCATCACCGCGGTGGGCAATCACGAGGAGCAGAGCGGGTTCATTTCCAGCGCGGTTTCGGCGGCGCTGGCGCTGGGCGATAAGTCCGATGCGCACAAAACGCGCGTCCGCGGCGGCAAACCCGACCTGAACGACATTCACGACCGCGTGAACTTCTCCATTCAGGAGAACCGCGTGATTGTTGACCCGGTGAAGCGTATCATCCGTCACGAATTGACGATGGATGAATCGTCCTCGGTCATGGAATACCTGCAAATCTACATGAGCCGCATCGTTATGTGCGAACAGGCGGCGGCATTCCTGAAGTGCAGCTTTGATTTGGTTATCAACGGTCAAACCATCAACAATCGCCCCTGATGGAAGGAGGAAAGCACAATGCTATGCCCCAATTGCCACGCCTATGCGCCGTCGGACGCGGTTCGCTGCCCCCGATGCGGGATGCCGGTAAATCTGCCCGATGACGGCGAGAAGCAGGAGGACAGCGACCTGCTCTCCTTCCGGCAGGGGAGACATTTGGCGGCCCACCAGCAGGCACCGCAGCCGCCTAAACCCCAGCAGCGGCGGCGCAGAAACGCCTCTCGCGCCATGGAGGAGGACATGCCCGACGCGCCGCAGGAAGCAGCCCCGCATGACGCGGAAAAGCGCGTCTATGGCGAGGATGAGCCGTTCTATGACAGCGAAATCCTCAACCCCAGCCATGCGCCGGAGGAGGAGATTGCCTACGGAAAGCGTGCCCCGCGCGTACACGAGAAAGGCCCGAAGCGTTCCGCAAAGTATTTGCAGCGAGGCACGAACTGGATGGTTGTGCTGGTCTGCGCAGTTGTGGCGATGATTGGCCTTGCCTTTGGCGCGTATATGTTCCTGACAAAGACAGATCCCGGTCAGGTGCTGATGGCGCGCATGGGCAGGGAGGCGAACTCTGCCGCGCTCTGGCAGGTTGGTGAGGAGCGCATGAACAACGGCGACCTGAGCGGCGCGATTGATTACTTTGTGAAGGCGAACGAGCAGGACGGCAAGGAAAACGCGAACGTCTCCGGTCTGCTGATGCTGGGCAATGCCTACGAAGCCAATGGCGAGCTGGACAAGGCGGAAGAAGTGTACGCCTACCTGTACACCGACATTGTGCCCAGTGCGTCGGACGCCTACCGCAATCAGGTGCGTATCTATCTGGCGCAGGGGCGCGAGAAGGAAGCGGCGGAGCTGCTGGCGGTCGCCTACAAGGCCACGGGCGTAACGTCCTTCAACACACAGCGCACATCCATCCTGCCGCCGACGCCCGGCGCGAGCGTTACAGCGGGCTACTACACCGCCAAGCAGACGATTACCTTTGCCGTGGCGGAGGATTATGACGTGTACTACACGTTCAACGACCTGAATCAGCTGCCGGAGGAAGGCACGCTGTACACCGGGCCGATTGAATTGGGCGAAGGCGACTGGTCGCTGCGGGCAGTGAGCGTCAGCGGTGATTTGGTCAGCGATGTGATGAAGGGCAGCTACCAGATTTACATGCCAACGCCCTTGCAGCCGGATGTTTCACTTGCCCCCAACACATACGACAAGCGTATCAGCATCACCCTGCGCCCCGGCACGCTGACGAAAGACCAGCTGGAGAAGAACCCCGGCTATGCTGCCACGCTCACGGACGAAGTGGCACAGACCATCACCATCTATTACACCATCGACGGCTCAACACCCGACGAGGACAGCCCGCTGTACACCACGGGCGAGAAAATCAAAATGCCGGGCGGCAATGTGACGCTGAAGGCGATTTCTGTCAACGGGTACGGCAAATCCAGCACCATCAAGGAAGTCGGCTACAAGTTCAACAAGAAGCCGTGGATGAAAACGATGATGACGGTGGATGACACATTGGGCGACTGGAAGCTCGGCACGACGACAAAAGAGGCTTTCACGCAAAAGTGCGGCGAGGGCACGGCGACGGAAACCGTGTACAACTACACCATCGGCATGGACATGGAAAAAGTCACTTACGACTGGGGCTATGCGTGCTTTGCGCGCCTGCGGACAGCGAATGTGCTGGTGGAACTGTACATGACGCGGGACGAGTTCACCGCGCCGCGCAAGACGCAAATTGGCAGCACGGAGGATGAAGTCGTCAGCGTCTACAAGGATTTCGGACAGGTGGAAAGTCCGTCGGGCAACCGCGGGCTGTACGAGAACGAGTTCAACAAGGGCAAAATCTACAAGCAGGAGGATGGCACGAAAATCATCCGCTACCGCGTCGAAACCGGCGACAGCCACATTTGGCAGCTGGATTATGAGCTGAACACGAGTGGCACGGTGGATGCGATTCGGTGGTCGTATGAGCCGTAAGGCAGGGCTTTGCGGTCGCCCTTTCGTTCCCTTCGCGAGGGATAAGGATGTTTCTTGATTTGCATTGCGGCAGGGGACAATCGCACCTGTGGGCGCAAGCAGATGTCGCAGGTGAATTTGGAAATAGTATAAAAAGAAAAAGCAGAAGTCGGCATGATGCAGGCTTCTGCTTTTTTATGCACGAAACGTTTTCGGAAAATCCGCTTGCGCAATAGCGTTTTTGCGTGCTGCACAGGTTTGGTTGACCGCAAAAAACGCCGGGGATTCCTGAAAATGCGTCGAAAAGGCACTGATTATTCCGGCAAAATCACGAAAACGTGAACGAAACTGTGGAAAAACGATAGATAACAAATCAAATTTGAAAGATGGTGAGAATGAATGGAGCTTTCGTCGGATTCCCCACAAACGGAAATCAACGTGCTATAATGCCATCGAAAGGACGCGCGGAAGGCGAAAGACGCCGGAAAGATGGCGGAGCGCACCGGAGCGTCCCGAAAAAAAGCGTTTGAAGGGAGCAGGAAAAACAATGGGTGATATGCGGATTATGCTGGTGGACGACAACGGCGACCTTCGCCGGGGAATGCGCGACTATCTGGCGCGGCAGGAGGGCATGAAGGTGGTGGCGGAATGCCCGTCCGGTGCGGAGGCGCTCGAAGCGCTGGGCAAGGTGCGCGTGGACGTGATGGTGCTTGATCTCATCATGCCGCAGATGGACGGCTTTGCGCTGATGGAGGAAGTCCGGCGGCAGCAGCTGGCAAATCCGCCGCAGATTATCGTTGTATCGGCGCTGGGGCGCGACGACTTCATCATGCGCGCGGTGCAGCTGGGCGCGCGGTTCTACATGGTCAAGCCGTTTGACATGGCGTCACTGGCGGCGCGTATCCGGGAAAGCTGCGGGCAGGGCGTTGTACCGCTGGGAACGACGCTGAACGCAAGCGCACGCTCGCTGTCCATCGACGAAAAGCTGGCGAGCCTGTTCCTGACCATCGGGATTCCGGCGCACATCAAGGGCTACCAGTTCCTGCGGACGGCGGTGAAAATGGTGGTGGACAATCCGGACATGATCAACCGCATCACGAAGGAGCTGTATCCGAGCATCGGCAAGTGCTACAACACTTCCGCCAGCAAGGTGGAGCGCGCCATTCGCCACGCTATTGAGGTCGCGTGGAGCAGGGGACGCATTGATACGCTCAACAAGGCGTTCGGCTGCCGCGTAGCAACGAAGGAGGATAAGCCGACGAACGGTGAGTTCATTGCCATGCTGGCGGATAAACTGTCGCTGGAGCAGCGGTCGGCATCGTAATGACACAGCAAAAGCGCAAAAGCGAGTGCTTTTGCGTTTAAGCTGCGGAAAAAACGGGAATTACTCCTGCGGCTTTGCGTTGCGCTTGTTGTCCTTCGTCATCTGCATGACGAGCAGGTTCATCGAGCGCTGCTGGTCATCATCCAGCTGGCGGAAGTTGAGGATGAGGCGGAGTTCTGCATCCGTCAGGTTCGTGGGGATGAGTTCGCCTGCCGCCGGGTCATGACCGACAAGATAGTCGATGGACACGCCGAAGTAGTCCGCAATGCGGGTCAGAACGGCAATGTCCGGCTCGGTATCGCGGTTCTCATACTGGTTGATGGACTGCTGGCTGACCTTAACGAAATCAGCCAGAGCGCGCTGGCTCAGACCCTGAGCAGTACGGAGTGCCTTCAAATTCGCGAGCATAGTAAGGAACAACCTCCTGTTATTTGACGTCGAGTAGTGTGGTCTTTCATTATTATATCATAACACAATTGGTTTGAAAAAGCAATAGCAGAAATAAATGAAGTTATCGCGAAATCACGAAAAATCGAAAGAAATTCAAAGTAGTTACAGCAAGATGCCGCTTTTGCGCCATTGATGCCCACTTTGTGCATTTTTGCACAACCACTTGACAAATTTCGCCATTCCTGCTATGATGAAAAAAAACCATCGTGCGGAGGGGCGGAAGTACATGATTTGGGGAATCGTGACGGCGGGAGCAGCGCTGCTGCTCATTCTGGTCGCCTTGCTGCACGCACAGCGGCGCAGGAATCGACTGGAGAAGGAAATGGTGGAACGCGCGCGGACGACCGACCTGTATCGCGCGCTGTATCCCGTGCTGCGGACGGCGAACCGCTGCTGTGTTGACCGCGTGCTGATTCGGCGGGACGAGGTGCGCATTGTGCTCTTTAAGCCGATGAACAGCGTGTACCGCTTCGTCTTTGAGGAGCGCGGCTTCGACCGTGTGAACGACCCGAAGGTGCTGAAGGCGCTCGCGCTGGCGATTTCCGCGGACATGGATCACTTGCGTGACAACCGCTGCTATTCATTCAGCGTCCGGCAGGATATTACCGCACAGGGGGACAAGGTATACTGGTACGAGTACAACATTCTGCCGTACTACAAGGACACATTGACGAAGGCGTGGTATCATCAGCCGGAAGTCGAGGACGGGATTATTCGCTAATGCAGCAGGATTTCCCCGGAAAACGGCGAATATAAGGAGAAGAAAACGCGGAGCATCCTCCGCAGAGAAAAACAGGAGGCGTATTCTCATGGAGATTTTGTCTGTCTATGATTCGGCTTTCAAGCCCTACGGCCGCGTGGTGGAGGGCTATCCGACGGAAGGGCTCGTCAAGGCGCTCGCGACGACGCCCTGCACCGACGGCGTGGTGTACCTGCCGCGCGTGGAAGTGCTGCACAGCGCGCCGAACGCCGCGAAAATCGGCGAAGGGCTGTACGGCGGTATGCCCTATGAGCTGGGTTACTGCAACGGGCACAACACGAAGCTGAACTGCCTTGAGTTCCACCGCGACAGCGAGTTCAACCTCGGCACGGACGACTTCATTCTGCTGCTGGCGACGCTGTCCGATTTGGAGGACGGCGAGCTGGACACCGCGAAGGTGAAGGCGTTCAAGGTGCCGGCGGGCGTGATGGTGGAAGTGTACGCGACGACGCTGCACTATGCCCCATGCCATGCGGATGCGAAGAAGGGCTTCCGCGTGATGGTGGCGCTGCCGGATCAGACGAATACGGATTTCCGGCCGGAGGATGGCGCGAATAAGCTGGATAAGACGCTGTGGGCGCGGAATAAGTGGCTGCTGGCGCATCCGGATAGCTCGGAAGCGAAACAGGGCGCAGCGGTGCTGTTGAAGGGTGAAAATATCGACATCGCGGGTGACATTTAAGGGAAAGTTAAAAAAAGAGGATAAACACGCGGGCAAAGCAAGGAAGAGAAGCCAACTCAATCGCGCGAAGGGGTCAAGGGGCAATTGCCCCTTGCGGAGTCCAGAGGCGGCGCCTCTGGTAGGGTTTGGGGCAACGCCCCAACTGTTCCGCGGGCGACCAGTATGCCAAACGCGCTCAACAAAGGGCGCAGGCAGCGAAGCGTCCCTGCCAGTAACTTTGCGCTCCCGCAGGAGCGCCCCCAAGCCGCTCTTTTCAACATCTATGCTGTGTCGCGCCAAATGGGCGCGACCGACCACCCGTGCTGCCCGCATTCCTCCGATAGTTACCACCCCCCATTTCCCCGAATTTCCAAATGCTGAATTTTTGAGGAAACCCCTTGCTTTTTGCCGCAGAGTATGATATACTGTCAAGGCTTGATGTGTGCATACTCCAACAAGGAGGTGGATTTCCATGGGTAAGTTTTGCGAGATCTGCGAAAAGGGTACGCTGAACGGCAACAACGTCAGCCACTCCAACCGTAAGACCCACCGTACCTGGGCGCCCAACGTGCAGAGTGTCCGCGTGGTGGTCAACGGTTCTGCGAAGCGTATGAACGTCTGCACCCGCTGCCTGCGCAGCGGCAATGTGATGCGTGCGCTCCCCAAGACCCACGAGGAAGCGTAATCGTCCGCAAGGGTGATTCCGTCACTTCTCAAGTAGAGTTTGCATCAATTTCCTCCGTCTGTTGTGCGACAGGCGGGGGATTTTTTGCATGGGGAAAATCCTCCTTGGGGCAAAAGGCAATGATGTTTGCGGCTTTGTGGATTTAAGCAAGTTGATTTTTGTGTTGCAGAGGGTTTCGCCTCTGCGGAGGCGACCAGAGGGCAGTGAGAACAGACGAAGTCTGCGGTCGCCCCCTTGACCCCTTCGCAGCGCACACTACCATAGTTGACTTTTTTCGCGGATGGGGGATTCCGCTCCTGCGGGAGCGGGAGTTTGTGCGCAGGGACGCTTCGCTGCCTGCGACCAAGGTGCCATGCTTGACTTTTCTCTTTGAGTAGGTTTAACGGTGTAACAGTTGGGGCGTTGCCCCAAGCCCCAGCAGGGACGCTGTCCCTGCACCCTGCAAGGGGCAATTGCCCCTTGACCCCTCCGCGCGATTGAGTTGACTTCACTACCATAATTCTTCCGCGTGTTTATCCTTTTTTCTTTTCCCCTATTCTCCCTCCCCCTGTTCGCCTTTACAAGCGAACAGAAATCTGCTATCATGAGGGGGAAATGCAATCCTTGTCGGGAGGTGCTTCCTATGAATGTTGACCAGCTGGCGGAATCCCTCCGCAGTGACCCTATGTTTATGCAAAATGTTGTCCGTTGGGATGTCCTTCCGGCGCGTCCGGCGGTGTATGAGCCGTTCCCGGATTCTCTTGATCCGCGGCTGCTTCCTGTGCTGGAAAAACGCGGGGTGCATCAGCTGTATCGCCATCAGGCGCACGCAATCCGCGAGGTGCTGGCAGGGCGGGATGTTGTGGTTGTCACGCCGACGGCCTCCGGCAAAACGATGTGCTATAACCTGCCGGTGCTGTCTGCCATTTTGCAGAATGATGACGCACGGGCATTGTACCTCTTCCCGACGAAAGCGCTCTCTGCTGATCAGGTCAGCGAACTGTATGAGCTGATTGAGGCGATGGGCGTTGATATCAAGACGTATACCTATGACGGCGATACGCCCGGCGCGGCGCGAAAGGCGGTTCGGCAGGCGGGGCATATCGTCGTGACGAACCCGGATATGCTGCACAGCGGGATTCTGCCGCACCACACGAAGTGGGTCAAGCTGTTTGAGAACCTGCGGTATATCGTGATTGATGAAATTCATACCTATCGCGGCGTGTTTGGGTCGAATCTGGCGAACGTGCTGCGGCGGCTGCTGCGCCTGTGCGATTTCTACGGCAGTCATCCGCAGTTCATCCTGTGCAGCGCGACGATTGCGAACCCGAAGGAACTGGCGGAAACGCTGACGGGGCGCGAGGTCAGCCTGGTGGATGATAACGGCGCGCCGATGGGCGTGCGGCACTTCGTGTTCTACAATCCGCCGGTGGTCAATCGGCAGCTGGGCATCCGCAAGGGCGTTTTGCAGGAGACGCGGCGGATTGCGGGGCTGCTGCTGCAAAATGGAATTCAGGCGATTACGTTCGCACGGTCGCGGCTGGCGGTTGAGGTGCTGACGAAGTACCTGAAGGACATGGTGCGCGACCCGCTGGGGAACGCCGGGCGGGTGCGCGGTTATCGCGGCGGGTATCTGCCGACAGAGCGGCGAGAGATTGAACGCGGGCTTCGCGCAGGACGGGTGGACGCGGTGGTATCCACGAACGCGCTGGAGCTGGGCATTGACATCGGCGCGCTGGATGCGTGCGTACTGTGCGGCTATCCGGGAACAATCGCGAGTGCATGGCAGCAGGCGGGGCGCGCTGGGCGGCGCAAGGGAACGTCCATCGTGTTCTACGTTGCGTCGTCGGCGGCGCTTGACCAGTACATCGTGTCCCACCCGGATTATCTGATGAAGCGCTCGCCGGAGAACGCGCTGCTGAATCCGGATAATTTGTATATTCTGCTCAACCACTTTAAGTGCGCGGCGTTTGAGCTGCCGTTTGAGGACGGCGAGGGCTTGGGGAATGCGCCCGGAGCGCCGGAGCTGCTGGAATACCTTGATGAGGCGGGGATTCTGCGGCACGTCGGCGGGCGGTATCACTGGTCGGCGGAGGATTTTCCGGCGAGCGAGATTTCCCTGCGGTCGGCGCGGGCGGAGGAGAATTTCGTCATCATCGACACGACCGATCCGGCGAACCACCGCGTCATCGGCGAAATGGACCGCTACACCGTGCCGATGCTGCTGCACGAAAACGCGATTTACATGCACGAGGCGCAGCAGTATCAGGTGGAAAAGCTGGATTTCGATGCCTGCAAAGCGTTCATCCGCCGCGTGGACGTGGGGTACTACACCGACGCGAACTTGAACGTGACGCTCTCCCTGCTGGACAAGGAAAAAGAGGAAGAGCAGGACGGCGGGCTGACGGCGCTGGGCGAAATCCGCGTATCGACCTTGGTGACGATGTTCAAGAAGATTAGGTTCGATACGCACGAAACCTTGGGGTTCGGGCATGTGCGGCTGCCGGAGACGGAAATGCACACAACCGCCATGTGGTGGACGCTGCCGGATACGCTGGCGGCACGGTTCGAGAGCGACACGCTGAAAAACGGCATGATGGGTGTGGCGAATCTGCTGCGGATTGTTGCGCCGCTGTCGCTGATGTGTGCGCCGCAGGACATTGCAATCGTCTATCAGGTGAAAAGCCCGCTGACGGACAAGCCGACGCTGCTGCTGTACGACAACATCCCCGGCGGCATCGGGCTGGCGCAGAAGGCGTATGCGATGCGGAAGCTCCTGCTGGAGCAGGCGCTGCAAGTTGTGCGGGACTGCGCGTGCCGTCAGGGCTGTCCGGGGTGCGTCGGGCCGGTGGGCGAAATCGGCGAGGACGGCAAAGCGACCGCCATCGCCCTCTTGGAGGCGCTGACGGAATGAATCTGCGAGACAAACTCAAGGCGATTGAAAAGCCGAAATCGCCCCCGAAAGCGTCGGAAAAGCAGTTCACGGACTGCTACCACGGGCGGGAAATGCGCGAGTTATCCGAATTTCCCGGCGCGTTTGACCTTGACCTGTCCGCCCTTCGCCTGATGACGCAGGAAACGCTGCCGGACGATCTCGACTCGCGGAACATTCTCTATCTGGACACCGAAACCACCGGGTTTATGGGCGCGGGGACTGTCGCGTTCGAGGTCGGCATGGGCTGCCTGACGGATTCGGGATTCCAGATTCATCAGCTGGTGATGCGCGATTATCCGGAGGAAAAGTTTCTGCTGCAATCCATTGCGGATACGCTGATGGGTTACGACGCGATCTGCACCTTCAACGGACGGACATTCGACGTGCCGCTGCTGCGCGATCGCTTCCTGATGAACCGTATGGATGCGTCATGCCTTGACAAACCGCACATTGATCTATTGCACATTGCGCGGCGGGTGTTCAAACTGCGCCTGCAGCGGTGCAATCTGGGCAAGCTGGAAGAAGCCGTGCTGGGCATTCCGCGCTTTGATGATTTGCCGGGTGCGCAGGTGCCGCAGCGCTTCTTCGACTACCTCAAGACGGGAAATTTTGACCTGCTGACGGACGTGCTGGAACACAACGCCCAGGACGTGGCGAGCCTATGCGTGCTGCTGACGGCGATGGTGGAAATGTACCGCGCACCGGAAAACGTGCGGCACGACGAGGATGTGTTCTCAATGGGCGTGGCGCTGGAACGCTTTCAGCATGTGCCGGAAGCGCGAAAGTGCTATCAGCTGACGAGCGGCAATCTTCATGCGCAGGGGCAAGAGCGTCTTGCGCAGAGCTACCGCCGGGGCGGCGAGCGAGACGAGGCGGTAAAGGTCTGGCTGGGAATGATTGCGCGGCACGAGGGCGGAACGAAGCCCTACATCGAGCTGGCGAAGCACTACGAGCATTACGAGCGGGACTACGAATCCGCGCTGGACATGACGCGGCGGGCGATGGCGCTGTCCGCCGAACCGTCATTATTCGATCCGCCCTCTGTACAAGAGGAGCAAAATGCGCTACAATATCGGTATGACCGCCTGAAAAAGAAGGCAGCCAAAAACCGCTGAAGGAGAAACGACAATGGGATTCATGGCGACCATCAAGGCGCAGCAGGCCATGCGCGCGCACGGAAAAGGCGATCTGGAACAGGCAAAGAAGCTCTATGAGGAAGCTATTGACAAGGGGCTGATGTCCGCGCGCCCGATGCTGGGCTATGCGATTCTGCTGATTCGCGAGGGCAGCTACGACAAGGCGATGCCCCTGCTCATCAAGGCGCAGAAGTGCTCTGACCTCACGCCCGACCAGAAGAGTCAGCTTTTTGTGGATTATGCGGCGTGCCTGATGAAGAAGGGCGAGCTGGACAAGGCGATTCATCTGCTGGAAAAGCAGCACAACCGCGCGCCGATTGGTCTGACCTATCAGACGCTGGGATACATGTACGTCGAGAAGTATTCGGGCGCAAAGCCGGTTGCGGAAGCCGCGCCGGAGAAAGCCGCCGAAGCGCCGGAAATGCCCGAAGCGCCGGAAATGCCCGAAGCGCCGGAAACGGAAGCATCCACCGAAGCAGCGGAAGAGCAGCCGAAGGTCAAAACGCAGGAGGACATTGACCGCGAATGGCAGGAGGGCATCGACAAAATGTTCGCCTTCATTCAGGAGTCGGTGGACTATGACGACGAAGACCCGGTGTGCTTGGACAACTTGGGTCAGGCATATTACCGCGTGACGGGCGAGAAGGACAAGGCGAAGGAATGGTTCGAGAAGGCACACGCGGAGAAGGATTCGCAGATTGACACGCTGTGGTTCCTGTCGCGCTATGATTTGGAAGCGGGCGACAAGGCAGCGGCGATTGCAAAGCTGGAAAAGGCGCTGGACGGGCGCTTCTCCCCGCTGAACTTCTGCACGAAGGAAATGGTGCAGGAGGAAGTTGAACGGCTGAAGAAGTAAAGGGAAGACGACCTCATCCGACTTCGCTTCGCTCAGCCACCTTCCCCAGAGGGGAAGGTTTGGGGCGCGCACTCTTTCCCTGCCTTCCCCTTTGGGGAAGGTGTCGCCGCAGCGACGGATGAGGTCGAAGCCGCGATAAAAATCAAGCTGCATGGGAGTGTATGCGAAGGGGTCAAGGGGGCGACCGCAAAGCCCCCTTGTCGCCTCCGCAGAGGCGAAACCCCTGCATAAACACGCGGACATTGCATGAAAATGTCAACAACTGCATCGCGCGAAAGGGTCAAGGGAGGAACTCCCTTGCAGAGGCAGAGCCTCTGGGGGCATATGATGTCAGCGGAGGGGGTGTATATCCTCTCCGCCAAGACCTGTTTTGGAGGAATCACCATGGAAAAGGAAACGCTGATTGTCGTTGGGCTGGGGAATCCGGGCACGCAGTACGCCCATACCCGCCATAACGCGGGGTTCGATACGCTGGAAATGCTCTGCCGCAAGTGGGGCGTAACGCTGAACAAGAGCAAGTGCAAGGGACTGCTGACCGAAACGAATGTGGACGGCAAGCGCGTCGTCCTCTGCGCCCCGCAGACGTTCATGAACCTCTCCGGCGAGTGCGTCAGCGAACTGCTCAATTGGTATAAAGTGCCGCTGGAAAATCTGCTTATCATTTATGATGACATTGATTTGCCCGCCAGCCGCCTGCGCGTCCGCAAATCCGGCAGTGCCGGGACGCATAACGGAATGCGTTCCATCATCGCCCATACGCCGGGGCAGAATTTCCCGCGCGTGCGGATTGGCGTGGGCGCAAAGCCCGATGGCTGGGACTTGGCGGACTGGGTATTGAGCAAGTACACCATCCGCGAAGAGCAAATCGCCATGCAGCAGGCATTCGAGCGTGCGGCGGACTGCGTGGAGGACTGGGTCAAAAACGGTATTGACCATGCCATGCAGGAATACAATAAGACCGTGTAAGCACAGGCGTATTTTTCGTACCACGACTCATCCCAAGGAGCGCATATGAATCAGGCATTATTATCCGGCATTGCGTCGAAAGCGTATGACAAGCTGCTGAAAGCAACGGAAAGCAAACAGCCCATCGCCGTGACGGGGCTGCCGGACACAATGGCGGCGTATATCGCGTCAAAACTCTGCGCCGATACGGGCAGGAAAGTCCTGCTGATTTCCGGCAATGACCTCAAAGCGGCGCACGACGCCGAGGACGGTCAGCAGCTGCTGGAATCGGGTGTGGCGTGTCTGCCGGGGGGCGAAATCGACCTCACGCGCGGCGCGTCGAGCCACGAAAGCGCATGGCGGCGGCTGGAAGCGCTGGCAAGGGCGCAGGAGGGGAATATCCGCCTGCTCTGCACGAGTATGGACGCCGCCTTGCAGCGCATGGGCAGCGCCGACCGCTTCCGCGAAGAGACGATTCGCCTTGCTCCCGGCGACCGAATCGACCTGAATGACCTCATCCGTCGCCTGACCGCCATGGGCTACGAGCGCGTCAGCATGGTGGAGGGCAAGGGGCAGTGTGCCCTGCGCGGCGGCATTATCGACGTGTATCCGCCTGCGTGTAGCCAGAGTTTGCGCATTGAGTTCTTCGACGACGAGGTGGACTCCATCCGCGAATTTGACTGCATCAGCCAGCGCAGCCTTGATTCGGTGGAGAAATGCACGCTCACGCCCGCGACGGAGGTATTGCTTCCAACGGCGGAGGCGGAAAAGGCAGCGCGGCGGATGCGGGACGCCATCGAGCGGCAGGGGGGCGACCTGACGCCCGCAAGTTCGACGCTCTTTTCGGATTTGCCGCCGCTGCCGGAGGACGACGCGGACGCGCCGGACTTCTTCGACAAGAACATCACCCCGAAGATTCGCGAAAAGCAGCAGACTGCCGCGCGCAAGGCGGAACTCGAACGCCGCCGCGCCCAACTGATGGCGGACGCGGACATGCTGGCGGAGGGGCTGCCGTTCAAGCGCATTCGGGCGTGGCTGACCGTGCTGACGGACGATACTTACACGGTGCTGGACTGGTTTGAGCCGGACATTGTGGTGCTGAGCGACCCGAATCTGCTCAGGAAGCGCGCGGAGGAACGCCGAGCGGGCTTCGCGGAGGATCTCGAAGGCGCGATGAGCCGCGACGAAGCCGTCAAGGAGCAGGAAACCCTGCTGATGGACTGGGACGAGCTGCTGCGGCATGTGCAGGGGTACGCGACGGTCGCGGTGACGGAGTTTCTGGAGGGCATGGCAGGCGTGGCGGTCAAGGATGCCGCCGACCTTGGCGTGCAGCGCGTGGCAGGGTATTCCTCGCAGCTTCGTCCGCTGGCGGAGGACTGCGACGGCTGGCTGCGC
>UMBT01034931.1_pt1 | contig 44549 bp, 30 predicted proteins | sample 1964001 | NCBI WGS metagenome assembly UMBT01 (sample SAMEA4835945, study PRJEB28245) | human gut metagenome | biome: gut microbiome; material: fecal sample | place: Denmark | collected 2008
GAAACCCCTGTAAATCAAATCCATTACCATATTCTTCCGCATTTCTCTTTTTTGTAGTAACTTTGCATTTTAAAACCAAGATATATATTTATGCCTCTGCACAATAAAAAAGATCACATGGACTGTGTATATTATGCGACGGATGAAAGCGCGTTGTTTCGACAATATCGTTTGTCCGATAGTACGGATATTTCGGATATAAACGAAAGTCATAGTGTGCTTCTTTATCTTGCGGAAGGTTGTCTCCAGATTACATTGGGAAATTTTACGTCGCGCACCATTGAACACGGTATGTTGGTGTTTCTGCCGAAAAATATAGGCTTCACCGGACAAACTATCGGTTCAAGTTATTTTATTGCCAGTTTTTTTGCTGGGCGATTGCCTCTTTGCAACAAATACGATTTAGTCGATCTGCAATACCAGGTGCGTCAGCGTAATGGTAGGCATCTTCCCCCCCCTCCCGACAATTTCCGCAATTAGCAGTTTGTGAGGAACTTGTTGCTTTTTATTCTGATCTTTCCCACAATCTCGACGAAGGGCTAAACTGTCTTCATTTTCATCGGCTAAAACAAGAGGAATTGTGTATTCTTCTACGTGGTTATTATAGCCTGGAAGACCTTTATATATTATTGAAATCCGTTATTGGAAGCAGCGATAATTTTAAAGATTTTGTACTTGAAAATTATCAACATGTCAATGACGTGAGTGATTTTGCGTTGTTGGCTCATATGAGTGTACGCAATTTTCAGCGTAAATTCAAAGAAGAATTTAAGTGGCCGGTACGCGAGTGGCTCAACGAACGTCGTGCCGAACGTATCCTGCGTGATATTCGGAATACTGATAAAAGCATTGCGGAAATTGCTACAAGCTATGGTTTTGCCACTGCATCCTATTTCACGGTATTCTGCAAACAATATTTTGGTATGACACCTTCGGAATTGAGGCGGAGATCGAAACAGACAGCCACGAAATGTAGGGAGTAAAAATACAAAATGAGCGAATTCCTGTCAGCATTTCGCTTGAAGAATGATTCTGGAAGGTATGAAAAACAACTTTACAAGGTATGCGAATAAATAGATTGATGTTATTTATGTTACTGCTTGGGTATTGTCATATCGGTTGCGGGCAGGAACAAGTGTTGGTTGATACCCTGAACGTTCAGGTTTATTTCCGTCAGGGTTATTCGATTTTGGAATTTGATTATCGGGACAACGCAAAACGTTTGGCTGCTTTCGTGGACAGTGTTCGGACCTTGCAGGGGAGTGCCTCGTGTCGTGTGAAAACCTTCCGAATTGTGGGAACAGCCTCTCCGGAAGGCGTCAGCGTGTTAAACAAACGCTTATCGGAAAATCGAGCGAAGAACCTTGTAGCCTGGATTGAGGAGTATATTTCGCTTGAAGGAGCTACCCTCGACATTCAGGCTTTGGGTATCGACTGGGAAAGGTTGGAAAGACAGGTCGTAGCTTCGGACATGCCGTATCGAGACGAAGTGTTGGAAATTCTGCGCAATACCCCTGTCTGGGTAATTCGGGACGGTAAAGTCGTAGATAGCCGTAACAGGCAGTTGGGGATGCTTCGTGGCGGTCGCGCGTGGAGGTATATGGAGGAGTATTTCTTTCCTGAACTGCGGAGTGCCGGTGTGCGTTTGGTCTGCGAGATGGAATGTCCCGCATCCGCTTCGCAGCCGGAACCGGCGCCTCAACCTGAGCCTGAGCCTGAGCCTGAACCTGAACCTGAACCCGAACCCGAACCCGAATCCGAACCGGTCGTAGAATCAGCCTCCGTTCCCGTCGAAATTCCAGTGCAACCGGAATCGCCGGCCTGCAAGCCGTTCTACATGTCGCTGAAAACGAATCTGCTCTACGATGCGGCCTTGGTTTCTAACATCGGTGCAGAATTCTATCTCGGGAAGGGTTGGAGTGTCGGTGCCAACTGGATGTATGCTTGGTGGAACAGCAACAAACGTCATAATTACTGGCGCATCTACGGCGGCGAATTGGACATCCGAAAATATTTCGGGCGCCGTGCCCAGACCAAACCGCTTACGGGACACCACCTCGGCATCTACGGTCAGGCTTTCACCTACGACTTCGAGACCGGGCACAAAGGTTACATAGGCGGCAAGCCGGGCGGCACGTTGTGGGACAAACTTAACTATGCGATAGGTGTCGAGTACGGTTACTCGCTTCCCATTTCCCGTCGTTTAAACCTCGATTTCACGCTTGGCGTGGGTTACTGGGGTGGAGAGTACCACGAATATATTCCCTCCGACGGCCACTACGTATGGCAATCGACCAAGCAACGTCATTGGTTCGGGCCCACGAAGGCGGAGGTGTCGTTGATTTGGCTGATCGGTCGCGGGAACTACAATGAAAAGAAAGGAGGCAAACGATGAAAAAGTTGTTCATATATCTGTTTGCAGCGCTTGCAGTCGCTTCGTGCGAACATAAAGACTTGTGTTACGACCACTCGCATACGATCGACGTAGAGGTGGTTTTCGATTGGCGGAATGCTTCCGAGGCAGCTCCTGAATCTATGTCGCTCTACCTGTTCCCGACAAACGGAGGAGAGGCACTGCGCTATGAGTTCACCGATTGCGGGGGCGGTACGATCCGGGTGCCCGTCGGAAACTACGGGGCGCTCTGCCTGAATAGCGACACGGAGAATGTCACTTATCGCAATACGGATCAAAAGACGACTTTCGAAGTATCTACTCGTACGACCGATCTGTTGTCCGGCCTTTCCGCTTTGGGTGTGCGGTCCGACGGTGTTCCTCGTGCTGACGGTACGGAAACCGAGCGTGTGGCGTTACCCCCGGATGAGCTTTGGAGCGATTGTACGGAGGGGATCGAGTTGAAGCAGACGGCTGCGGCCCAGACGATCGTGCTTTATCCGGAGCTATCGGTTTGCAGATATACGGTCGAAATTCGCAATGCGGAGAATCTGAAATACGTATCGGGTATCAGCGGCTCGTTGTCGAGCCTGGCGGGAGGCTTGCTGCCGGGTGTAGGCTACGATGCGATCAGCGAGGAGTGCGTCACGATACCGTTTGACGCCGCCGTATCTGCCGACAAGACGCTCGTTACCGGGAGCTTGCTCGCTTTCGGACATTGTGCTGCGACTCAGAACGCACATCAACTGACCATCTATGCGGTTTTGGCGGACGAGAGCAAGTGGTATTACACCTATGACGTGACGGATCAAATCCATTCGGCTCCCGATCAGCGTAATGTGCATATCGTTTTGGACGGGCTTCCGTTGCCCAAACCTATCGTCAATGGCGGTGGTTTCCAGCCTTCGGTGGATGAGTGGCAAAGTGTGGATGTCGATATCGAGATGTAAAATGTTAATGATCTTCCCGATTTTATGGGGGGGGGAATTTGCATAGATCAATGTTAAACCTTTTAATTAATTCACTGATGAAAAAACAATTATTTTTAGTGGTCGTGGCGGCTCTTGCCATGGCATCGTGCTCGAAGGACGAATCGACGGGCATCAACAATGGCAACGCGATCGATTTCCGTGCAGCCATGCAGACTCGTGCTTCGGAAACGACGATGGCTAACATCACGAACTTTTTCGTGACGGCACTCGACAAGAACAACGCCAACTATTTCTCCGATGCGGAGTTTACCAAAGATGGCGCTTTCTTCACTTCTACTCCGGCCTACTATTGGCCCAGCGACGGCAGCAACCTTTCGTTCTTCGCTTACTCTCCTTCGGCTGCGGACTTGGATGCTACCGTGACGATTAATTCGACGACCAAGACGCTCGCTGATTTCGAGCCCGCAACGACGATCGCCGACCAGAAGGATTTCATCACCGCCACTGCTACGGGCAGCAAAACCGATGAGGCGGCAGGTGTCGCCCTGACGTTCGGGCACCGACTTTCCCAGATCGAGATCAAGGCTAAAAACACGAACGACGGTTATGTTTATAAGGTTCAGCGTGCGTATCGGACAGCCGGTTTCGAAGGCGACGTTCGATTTCGGAACTACCTCCTGGCAGTTGGGATCGGTAAAGACTAATTATGAAGCGACCTATGCGGGTAGCGAAAAGACGCTGACCGGTACGGCCGCATCGATTATGGCGGTGGAAGACGACAATGCGATGCTCATTCCGCAGCAGCTTATAGCCTGGACTCCCGACACGGACAAGACCAATACCAACAAAGGTGCATATCTGGCCGTGAAGGTCAATATTACGACCAAGGACGGTGCCCGTGTCTATCCTTCTGTCGGCGAATATGACTGGGTCGCAGTAGCTGTCAATACCAAGTGGGAGCCCGGTCAGAAGTACGTTTATACGCTGGATTTCTCGAATGGTGCCGGTAAGGTCGATCCCGAAAAGCCCATGCCGGGTCCGACAGATCCGTTCAAACCGGGCGAGGATGTATTGGGCAGTGCCATTAAATTTACGGTTACGGTAACTCCGTGGACGCCGGCTTCGGAGGATGTTACGATGTAATCGATAAATTAGGATCGGGCGGGGTTGGACCGCAAAGACTTGCCGTATGTCCGAAGGTGTAGTGTACGGCAGGCGAGGGGAGGAAGGCCTCCGGCCCTCCTCTGTCCCTTCCCGATCACTTGAGGTAGCCGCAGAGCTACCGTTCGGCTCGGCCGAAAAACGCGTGAATTATATAATGTCAATGTAAATTATGAAACAGATTCTTGCAACTTTCCCGTTACGCAATTTTCTGCGGGTATTTGCTCTGGTGACAGCCGTGTCTGCGACCTCCTGTTCGAAAGACCCGGCAGTGGATGGAGAACTGCACGGTGATATGCTTCGTTTCGCAGTCGCCGAAGCGGACGGCTGGAATACGCAGTTGCGATGCGGTGCTGCCGGGTCGGAAGAGAAGAGCGCTGCCTCTCCGGAAAACGTCGCGGAAGTATTTTCGCTCCGGGGAGAAAACCCTGCGGACACGCTGTTCCTGCACGCCTCGGTCGCCGACGGAATCGCCGCACCGTACCCGAATGTGCAAACCGACCGATTGCAGACGCGTGCCACGCCCGTCGAAACGGGGACCTTTTACGATTCGTTCGGCGTATTGGCTTCGGTTTATACGGGGACTTGGAGCGAGGATTCCTGCTTGCCGGATTATATGTACGATGTCGAGGTGACCGAAGCATCGTCCTGGACGACCTCCTATTACTGGCCCGGTGCCGGACGCAACATCCGTTTCTTCGCTTACGCGCCCTATGGCGGCCAGGGGATCGTTCTTTCGGATAAGACGTCGGCCGGTACTCCGTCGATCACCTATACGGTCCCGACAGCCGTCGCCGACCAGCAGGATTTGCTGGTCGCTGCTACCTCCGGGATGGCCGGCAATACCGCTGCGGCGGCTCCGTTGAGTTTCGCTCACGCGCTCACTGCCGTACGCTTCACTACGGGCGACGATATGATGTCCGGGCGCATTACGAAAATCACGCTCAAGGGCGTTTACGGTTCCGGTTCGCATACGATGGGTTCCGATTCGTGGAATGGTTACGGCGCTACGACAGACTTTTCGCAGACACTTGCGGCTACTGTGGACGGGTCTGCGGACCAGGAGATCACTCCTGTCGCAGCGACCTTCATGATGTTGCCGCAGACGCTTCCGTCGGGCGCTTCGATCGAGGTCGTCTATACGGACGACCTGACTTCGACACAACGAACTTTAACCGCCTCTATCGCAGGCAGCCAATGGCCGATGGGCAGAACCGTCACTTACCGGATTTCGACGTCGAGCATCGTAATCACTCCGACTTTTACCGTGATGGCTCCGGCCGATTTTACCTATGCCGGAGGCAGCGAAAATTATTCGGTGACCAGCTATGCCGCCGTTTCCCGTCCGGGCGATGCTACGCGAACCGTTCCGGTGGCCTGGACCGCCGAATTTGTCGAGGATGACGGCAGCGGGGGCTACAACGTGATCGCCCGTCCGGAATGGCTCACAGCTTTTACCGCGAGCGGCAACGGCGGTACGTCGGCCACGTCGTTCTCGGCTACGATTGCGGCTCAAACGGGTGTCACTTCCAATTCGCATAACGAAACTTTGAAAATGGCAGCTTCTGTCAGCGGCACGTACGATCTTTCGACCTCCGGTGGCACGACCGCGATGCGGACCGCCAACTGTTACGTCATCAACGCCCCGGGACAGTACTCCCTGCCGTTGGTCTATGGTAACGCTATCAAGGACGGCGGTACGAACGCTTCGGCCTACACTTCGCAGTCCAGCGGAACATACGTATTGAAGACCTTCGTAAACCATCTCGATGCGGCTATCACCGATCCCTATATCTATAACAATGCGGGGTGTACGCCCCTGGATGCCGTACTCGTTTGGCAGGACGAGGAAAATCTGGTGACGAATGTCCGGCTTTCGTCCGACAAGCACAGCCTGACCTTCGACGTGCCGCAAGCGACGATCAAGCAGGGCAACGCTATCGTGGCCGTGCGTGACACGGACAGCCGTATCATGTGGAGCTGGCATATCTGGGTGACGGACTACGAGCTGGGCAGCGATGTCAGGACCGTGACCAACTACCAGGGTATAGCGTATAAAATGATGCCGGTCAATATCGGCTGGTGCGATGCGGAAACCACCACCTACGACGCCCGCAGCGTGAAGGTTCGCTTCACGCAGGCGGAGACCGGTGCCATGCAGGTCATAACGCTCACCCAGGCATCGCATTCGGTCGTAAATTTCGGTAACCAGCCTTATTTCCAGTTCGGACGCAAGGACCCGATGTTGGCCGGTATTCGCAACGCTTCCGGCTCCACAGTCGATAAGGGCTGCTATTCCGACGGCTATGCGTTCGACAAATCGGGAACCGGCAAGGTCGCCTCGGCGTTTCCATCCAGCATCCGCATATATTCTACAATTACGGCAGTTCATCGATCTACGATTGGTGCGCCACGTCCTATTCCAATCTTTGGAGCGGCGACAATACGGTGACGACGGCTAACGACAATGCGGTGGTTAAGACGATTTACGATCCTTCGCCCGTCGGCTACCATCTGCCTTCGTCGAACGCCTTTACGGGCTTTACGTATAACGGCAGCAATGTTTTCGGGTCTTCTTACTTCGGCTCCCGATTCAATTCGCCCTATACCTCCACCACCGATTTTACCGATAATTTCGGTTGGGAGTTTTATTGTAACAAGATGACGGGCGAGGGGAGCTACGACACTGCGGGCGGTACGATCTTCTTTCCGGCTTCGGGCTATCGCAGCTACTCGGCGGGCACGGTGAACAACGTCGGCAGCCTCGGCTACTTCTGGTCGGCCGTGCCGTACTCGACGAGCTACGGCCGTAGCCTGAGCTTCCGCTCGTCGTACATCTACCCGCTGAGCATCAACTACCGCTCCGACGGCTTCGTGGTGCGTCCCGTCCAAGAATAGGCGCGAAGCGACCATCCGATTCATTGGATTGATTGGATTTATTCCCTGCGGCTTGCAGCCGCAGGGTTTTATCCTTCGGATCACGCTGCACCGCAGCAATATCACCTTTCTGCATGGGTTTACGATTGTGGAAAAACGGACGTTTCGGGGAGATGCTCCGATTTTGAAGATATGAAATGACGGGAAATCCGGACAGACCGGCTTTGCGGAGGCGCATCGATGCAGGCCGGCTCTTTTCGGGTTTCTTATTAAATCCCAGCGGTATCCGCCGGGATTTTCTTATGCAGGACGATGGGATCAAACAGGTGGGCCTTAAAATAATTCATATTATCGCTATTTGAATACCAATAGATAAATTACGCGATTCTTCTCAATAGAAATTTTTTGTAAGTTAAAATTTTCTTACATTTGTGATATAAAGATATGGATATTCAAATAGACTATACTTCAAAATTCATTTTTAGAATGATCCACTATTCCAATTTGGAATTCATTCTAAAACATGGATTGTACACTAAGAATAGTCGTATGAAAGATCCTGAATATATCAATATCGGGGATATTCAGTTAATCGAACAGCGACAAAATTTTCATGTTCGAATTGATCCTCCGGGCGGGGATTTAGGGGATTATATTCCGTTTTATTTCGGAGGCCATTCTCCGATGTTATTGAATATTAAAACAGGGTATCGGGGTATCCGAAAAAGACCGCAGGACGAATTGATTTATATCGTTTGTCGTATTAAGGATATTGTTGCGCAATGTCCTGCATGGTGCTTTACCGATGGACATGCAAAGAATAAACTTACTGAATTTTATAATGACATCAAGGATTTGACCCATGTGGATTGGGAAGTCGTCTGCACGCAATTTTGGGGGAATGATGAAGCCAATATGGATCGGATGCGGAGAAAACAGGCCGAATTTTTGGTGAAAGACTGTGTGCCGGTTTCGTGTGTCGCCGGAATTATTGTCAAAACGGCAGACCGTGAAGCATATGTAAAAACAATTTTATCTCGTTTATCCATTGAGATACCGATATACGTTGATAGCAAAAATAACTATTTTTATCCATGATACATTATGTGACAGGTAATTTGTTGGCTGCTTCCGACGAAGCTTTGATCAATACCGTTAATACCGTTGGTGTTATGGGTAAAGGAATCGCCTTGCAATTCAAGGATAGGTATCCTTATAATTTTCAAGTATATCAACAAGCGTGTAAAGAGGGCAGCATTTTCCCAGGCAAATTGTTGGTAACACGAGACAGTAACCTTTCGACCGATTCTAAATGGATAATTAATTTCCCGACGAAAAAGGACTGGAAGCATCGTTCCAAATATGAATATATTGAAGAAGGACTGAAAGATTTGGTGCGGGTTCTTGATCAATATAGGATAAAAAGTATCGCTATTCCTCCTCTTGGATGCGGCAACGGTGGATTGGATTGGAGCAAGGTGAAAGAGTTGATGGAAAAGTATCTCGGGGAATTAAATGTGGATATTCATATCTATCAGCCGAACGAAGCCGTCAGCGAATTGTTGAAGCAGGAAACGAATTGTCGGGAGGCAAAATTAACTCCGGCGAGAGCCATGTTGCTGTACGCTCTGTTTTATTATGAATCGTTAGGAGAAAACAGCAGTTTATTCGTCGCAAATAAATTAGCATATTTTATGCAATTGCTGGGTGAACCTTCATTTGGCAAACTGAAATTCGTTGCAGGACATTATGGCCCCTATTGCACTCAGGTCGGATATATTCTGCACGACATTAACGGGAAATATATCAAAGGTCTCGAACAGATGAAGATCGGAGCTTTCGATTCTTTGGAGTTGCAATATAGCACGATGAAGGAAGTTAGCGAATATGTGAAAACAAAGTTGAAGTCGGAACAGGTTGATCGTTTGAAATTATTGATAAAATTGATCTCTGGATTTCAATCGGCTTTGTCTCTGGAAATTCTCGCGTCTGTTGCGTATGTTCGGAAAGAAAATACTTATATTGACTTGGCGCAAACCATTACACAGATTCAAAATTGGTCTCCTCGAAAAAAACATTTGTTCAAAGAGAAGTATATTCAAATAGCTTATTCTTATTTAGAAGATTTTTCCAAAGGACGAGATTGTCTATTTAGGACTGTAAAGTAAAATAGCAAATTGACGTTTATGAATAAAGAATCCCGATAAGTATTTATCGGGATTCTTTTACTTGGTTTGTCCGATAATCTTTTAGCTGCAATGCACTCTATGCTCATAATTTTTCATAGTATTGCGGCCAACTTCCGAATCTGTTGCAATCGAGCCGTCAGTTTACTGTCTTTGCGAGCTGTTTGCATATTGTATCGAGTCTGCATATTGGTAAGCATTTCGGCTTCGATTCCCAATGCAGCCTCGAAATACAAGGCCATAGTTTCGGTTACAGGGCGTTTCGCGTTCAGAATTTCATTGAGCATCGTATAGGAAATACCTATCTGTTCGGCCAATTTTTTCTGCGAGATGCCTCTGTATTCGATCTCCTCCTTCAGTATTTCTCCCGGATGCGTAGGAGTGTATGGATAACCTAAATTTCCCATAGCAATTATTTATAGTGGTTCGACAACTCAATAATATTGCAAATCGTTATTTGCTCTTTCCCGTCGGCTTCGTGCGAAACCAAAAATTCAATCCGATACTGGTCATTCACTCTGATTGAGGAAATACCTTCTTTATTTCCAGTCAGTACCTCGTACCCCAATGAATGTAACTGATAAAGAGCTTCGATACAACTTGCATCGTTAAGAATATCTATACGTTGCTTGTAGCGTTTAACTATTGTCGGTTGGTAACGGTGTTTTCTATCTTTACACTTTCCTTCGTAGTATAATTCCGATAGATACTCTTTTTGGAATTTTACAATCATTATTGCTGATTTTTACATTGCAAAGATAGTGCTTATTTTCAAAAATTCGCTAAAAAAGTGAATTTATTTTTGGCAGATATGTTAATTGGCATCCATATACCGTTGCATCATGGCCATAGCGTTCGGGTCGGCGTTCTGTTGTGCCGCCTGTTGCAACTGCGTAAGGGCTTCGGGGTCGATTTGACCGGCTGCGGCCTGTTCGTTGAAAGACTTGACCTCGGCGAGTAGTTTGTCGGCCCCCGGCAGCGAGCAGTTATTGAGGAATATTTCGAGCGGTATGCGGCCGCTTTCGAGCAGTTTCATCAATAGGTCGTCGGTCATTTGCCGGAATACGGGCGTATCGTTCGATTTTGCGGCCGTGAGGTTAAAATCTTCGATTTTCTGCGCCATTTCCGGCTCGTAGAATTTCGCCATCTCTCCGGCGGTTTTACCATTGGTGCCGATGTATCGACGGGTCGTGTAGTATTGCATGAGGACTTTAAGCAGTTTTTCGTCGCGTTCCTCGCAGAACATATTGTAATTCTCGAACAGCACGACGAAATTCATCATCGAGTTTTGTGCTTGCTGGGCGTAGAGACTCGACGGCGTATTGGCTCGCGGAACTTGCCCCTGTACCGCTCCGTTCAGTCCGCTGATTTGCTGCATGATGTTCATTTCCTGCGCGAACATTTCCCATGCTCCGATATTGGTGCCGTTCATGGATATTTGCTTCGGGAGTTTGTCGTAGGCCCCTTTTTTGATAAGAATGACGCCGTTCGTTTTGACGTATTCGCGTGCGAAATCCTGAATGTCCATATCGTCGGGTATGCACTCCTGCGGAACCATCAACAGCCCTTTTGCCGAGGCTCCGATGATGAAATCCAAAAGGGTCAATAGCCGGTTGATATAGCGCTGAATGTCTATTACGTCCGATAATACGGCTTTGAACCGTCCGTCGATTACGGGCATGGCCGCAAGCACGTAGGGGTGTTCTTCGTGTGCATAGGGACTTTCGGTCTCTTTGATGCAGTAGCCGTTCGGCGTAAGGTATTTCACCCGCCAATAATATTCGTACTGTTCACGGGCGTAGATGAGTTTCACTGTGTCTGGGGCGATCCCTGCGGCCATACCTTGCTCGATGCGCGAGGCGTTGATCGCTTCGACTTCTTGCATCGTGAGTTCGGTGTATATCTCCTCCGTTCCGTCGGCGTAGTCATGTATGTATAGTACCCAGCGGCCGAGGCGTTCCCACACCTCGATAACGCGGTATTTGCCGAGGTCGTTCGTGTATAGGAAATTCAGATTTTGAAGCCGTGAGGCGTGATTTTCATAGAGGTTTTCCAGCTTTGTATGGTCGTGGCAGATGCCATAAATTTCGCGTAATGCCTGCACGTCTTCACGGCATGTGGCGAAGTTGCGCACCAAATCGTCGAACGTGTAGTCGTGCAGCTCTCCGATGCGGCGGATGTCTGTCAGTCGCGGATCTTCGATGTCGGCATTGAAAAATAGCCGGTTGATGTTCACGAGGTCGATTTTTCCGTCCGTGCGGTTCTTGGTACTCCAATAGCCGTAGCGTACCTTCGCGCAGGCTATCCCCGTCAGACAGAGTTCCTCAACAACGTTGATGTCTATTTTTCGGATTCTGTTGAGCTGGTGGCACGCTTGCAGGGCGTTGGTCAGCATTTCTCCGAGCGGCTGGTCGTCGCGACTGCGGGCATATACGACCGTTTGCGTGGGCGACGAAAGGAGTTGTCCGTGAATATTACGGATATATTGCTGGATATAGTTGTGTTTGAGCGGCACTTTCCCGCTGCGGGAGATCAGCGCATCTTCGCGGATCGTCCGGTGCGGATGGTCGGGGTCGGGTACCGTGTCGCTCCATTGGTCGCCGTTCTTGTATCGCAGATTCCGGGAGTGCTCTTTGCGCAGGTAGTCCATTGCGTCCCAATCCCGCGCACAACGCCACAGGAGCGTTAGATTGTCGTCGGCGTAGCGCATCGTGCCTTGCTCCCATTCGCGGCGTGTTCGAGCGACGCTTTTATCCGTTTGGGCCAACAGTTTCAACCGCCGGGTATCAATATTCCGTAACATGGTCGTCCTCGTTTAATGCGTTCATCATCGTTTCGTTCAATTCTTCTTGTAATCGGTCATAAGCTGCGGTATTGGGACGCGTATCGGCAAGTATCGCCCGCAGCTTGTTCACCGCCGTTTGGTGTGCCTTGAAAATTGCGATACGTTGCAGATTCCGTTGTACGGCAGGATCGGTGCGGTCGAGTGCCGGCCCCATGCGTTTATATTTGGCTTCGATATTCGTCAGACGGTCGCGGAGGGTGTAATACCGTTCGGCTGGATTTTCGGGGCGTGCCGTTCCATAGAAGCGATTTATTACGGGCAGATCGCGGCTGCTGATTTCTTCTCCGGTGAATAGCGCCTGCGAGGTGTGCACCATGTCTTTGATGAACTTACCCATTCCGCCGCCGTAATAGGTCAATACGTGTTCGACGTGCGAGGGGTTGTACTCGAAGATACCCCGCAGCAGCGGGTCGATTTCTCCGTTCTTGCGTAGTCCGGCCGGTGTGTTCTCATCGCCGCCGCCTAACCTGTTGATCCCTCGACAGAGGTAATAAATCGCTTTGTTTACGTTTCTCAGTCCCATTTCCGAGAGCGGATAGTTTGCCGTCGTCGAGTAGCTGCGGCGTCCGACAGGATAACCGAACGCATCCTCTCCGGCATACCAGATGTCGTACCACGGCGTCAAAGCCGTAGGAATCAGTACACGTGTCGCATCTCCTTTGGATGAGGGCGAAGCTACGGGCGAGAAGTCCTCATAGAGCATCGTAAGCATCATGCGTGCGGCATCTTCGGAGCCGAGTTTTCCTCGGTAAAGGTCATGCAAGGCAGTTCCTATGCCGAAGAAAGCCCGGAATCCCTGTGGAAGCGGAATCTTCAAGTAACCGCGCTTTCCCATGCCGGGGATGATGAGGTGGTTATGTCTTTCGTATTCCGTAACGGCCAGATCGCGGCCGTCGCCTCCGCTTCCGGCGAGGAAGAAATCAAGCAGCAGACTGTCGAGAAATCCAGCCGCCGTCAGCGTGGCAACAGCCTGTGCAAATCTTTTCCGGTTACGCATGGCGATTCGTGCGACCTGTGCCGCTCCCTGTACCGAAGCATTGAAAAAGACGTAGAACATGCCGAGCGGCCGGGTTGCCGTACCGCGACGGTTGAAATTCACCGTAACGTTTTTTGCATCGTCGATAGCCGTAAGGAGCGATTTTCCTTGTTCAAGCGATGTGGTGAAGGTCGCCAAACGGGATGTGTTTTCGGCAATGCGGGAGGCATTTTCCAGCGCGACGCCTATTGCTTGCATACCGCTTTTGCGGGCAGCATACGAGAGCCATACCCCGGCGCGTTCGCTGCGCTGCGTTGCTTTCAGCAGTTCACCTATACGCCCCGTGCGGAATGCAACGTAACGTTTGATCTCCTTTTCGGCCTCGGCGATGTCTTTACTATGTACGAACCCCGTTTCCCCGCCGTTTTCACGGAAATAGTCGTAAAGCGTGTCCATGACCCGTTCGCGGCCGAATTGCCGGATTAGTTCCTGCCGATCGGCGGTGTCGAGTACGTCGAGCGTCCCGGTTTCGGCGATGGTCAGCGGCTCGGCCTTGCCTCGCAGTTCGCGGGTGATTGCGGCCATACTTGCAGGGATGTTACGCACGAATCCTTCGAGATTCCCGCCTTTGTCGATGGCGTGTACCAGCGCGGCGTGCTGCACGTCGCGCAGGAAATTCGCTGCGACAAACGCCGGATTTCGGGAGGTAAAAGCTCTTGCCAGCCAGCGTGTCGCGTTCCCGACCGTATCATCCAGCCATTTTGGAATCGCCAGCCGGTTATACTGGTTGATCGCGTTCGCCACGGCGGGATCGGCGAAGGTTATCACATAACGGATACCGTTCACGTAACATTCCACATTGCGCTGTCGTTCGTAAGAATGTCCCAAGTGTCCTTCGTGCTCGAAACGACTGCCCGATTCGGCTTCGCGGACAATGTTGAACCGTTCGGTCTCCTCGATACGGTTATACAGGTAGTCGGCCAGTTCATCATCGTGTGCTTGAAGTGCCGCGTTCATCTCCTTTTTCAGCCGGGCGATCTCCTTACGTGCCGCCTTCGATAGTTCGATGTCCTCGACGGCGGGGTCTATGGTCGTCGTAACCCATCTGTTGCCGATGCCTTTTGCCAACCAGACCTTATCGACGCGGAACAAGTCTTCCGAATTGCGGCTGTTGTTCTGCACCAACCGTAAGGCCGACTGCCTCGCCCTGTTGGTTTTGGCGGCGATGATCGCTCCGATACCGATATTCACCATTTGAGCGATCGGATTGCGGGGCTTTGCGATACGTCCTTCGGCTTCGTGCAGCACTTTCCGTAAGGGGCGCGGCCCCGCACTGTCGTCGATGAAGTCGTACACGTCGGCCGCATCGAAAGCCACCGGCTCGCCTTTCTGGTCGCGGTAGTTGTAATCATAATCCCGTAAGGGTACATAGTAGTCCCAGCCGTGCCCCTTTATCAACTTGCGGTGTTCGGGGGCTAACATTCCGTCCTCGACGAGGATTTCCAGCACGCGGTCGTTAGCCGCATTGATTCGCTGCCATAATCGCTGTGTCGGAATCTCTCCGGCCCGGCGGCGGAAATCTGCGACGATACTTCGGGCCAGCGTTTCGTTCCACGCATCGCGCGGGTCGAGGGATAGGGCCGCAATCCCCGTTGCCTGCCGTTCGAGCGACGATTCGGCCGTGATGTAGTCGATGATGTGTGTTTCCGTCATGCCTGTTTCACGGGCTATGGCTGCGATTTGGTCGAGTATGGGGTCTAAATACTCTTTCGTGTATTTGTCGATTGCGACTTTGGCGATGCTTGTCAAGTGGTTCAAATGTTTGTGTATGTCCGTGAGGTCGTCGATGCTGCCTCCGCGCCGCACGACTTCTTCCTGTAATCTTTCGACGGGTAAAGTGCTATCTATGAACCGGAGTTGCTGACGGCTTTTCCAATTCCGCTTGTCGTAAATCACAGTCGGTTCGATTCCGGCCGGCGGAGCCATTTCGGGCTGTGCCCGTTTCTTTTTAAGCAATTCTTCGACATACTCGCTCGCATATTTGAAATTCTCCGGTAGAGGTCGTTCGCTTTTCATCGTGCGTCGCCGCAACGGAGTGCGGTAGTTGTCGGAGAGGACGAAATCGAGGTGTTTGCGCATGGAGCGCACGATTTGCTCTTTCGTCTCTTGGGGTAAGGTTTTCACCAGTTCGTCGATGATGCTGCGATAGCTTTCTTGATCGGTGAGCTTTTGGAGGTCGAATAATGCGAGGTATTTGCGCATGGCCTTCAAACGATCATTGCCCATGCGGTCAATGATGGCTCGGCCCATGTCATCAAGCAGTCCATATACACGCATAGCGAAGTCATCGGCATTATGTTCGCCGAGTAAAACTCCGGTGATATGATGCTCGCGGATGTAGCGTTCGATGCTATACCGTTCGATATTTTCAGGTGTAGCGTCGTCGAATATCGCACGGTAACGCACGTTTTCAGAACGACCGAAAAGCTGTTTACGGATGCGTCGTTCGGTCGCTGTTGCGGCGACGGCTTCGGCGGCCGTGCGTGTTTTTTGCAGGCGGTGTTTCGACAACCACAACAAATAAGCGATGTCGCGGTCGCCGATACGCAGCGGAAGTCGCAATATGTCGCGTAGCAGCGAGCGGATACGGCCGATGATCCGGGCAAAGCGGCTCGGCGTGATGTCGCCTTCCGCCAAATGTGCGAGGTATTCTTCCGTTGCCAGACGGCGGGTATTTGCCTGGCGGTGCTTGGCGCCGGAGGATTGGTGCTCCTGCTCGCGGGCAATGTCGGCCACACGGCTGCGCCCTTCGGTATCGAGACCATTGTAAACCTTATCGAGAAAGTCGCCGAAACGGTCGCCCATCAGCGAGCGTAAGCCCATGTGTCCGACAATTTCATGCAATACGGTCGCTTCGGCATCGGCGAGTGTCGTAATATTGGGCAGGACAATGAACGTTTGTCCCGTTTGCGGGTCGTAAAAACCTTTTGAGTGTCGTTTACGACGTTGCACGAGCGGGTCGGAATCGGTAATTGCATCGAGGTCGTCGATAATCTCGACCGGAGTGTTCAGCGTGCGGGCGATCCGGCGAACGCGGCGAGCCAACTCCGCATCGCTTGCCGGGGCGTCGGAACCGAACGGATTGCCACCGTCGCGGAAGCGGAGGCCGTTTCCTGCATTGTCGTCAATCAATTCGTCAGGGTCGATGTCTATGGTTGCGGTTCCGGACTTGTCGGTTTCCTCCTGTGCTTCGATCGCTGCCAGTTCCACTTTCATCTGCTCTTCCAGCTCGGCGATGCGTTCTTCTGCCGCCTCCAACTCTGCTTGTTTGGGAAATCCATTGCCGACCTGCGTCTGTAAATATTCGATGGCTTGTTGTGCCGTTTCCATTCCGAGCTGCCGCTTCTGTATTTCGGCGTCGTACTCCTCACCGGAGAGCACTTTTTCGACTTGGCTGATGACGTTAATCATCTTAGCTCCGGCTTCGCCTTGCAGGTCGCGCCATTCGTTGCATTGGTAATAAATCGTGCGGTTGATGCGCTCCTTTTCATTGGAAAGGTAATTCCGTCGTAAAACAATTATAATGTCGAACTCTTTGCCGTTGATTCCGATGCGGAGTGTCATGTCCGATTGTGTACGGTCGGGTGATTGGCGGAGGGCATCCGCTTCGGCTTCGATGCGTTTCGAGAGCGGAACGAACAGGTCTTCGATTTTTTCCGGCTCGGAGGCTTTGAGTTTTCCCACTTCCACCGATACCACTTTATCGTCCGGAAACAGGCTTCGCAGGAAATCTTTTTTCTTACGGATTTGAGCAATTATTTGCGGGGTTGTTTGAAGGACGTTTTGCAGTCGTTTGAGTTCATGTGCGACGTATATTTGATGTTGATTGTAGTAGTCGCGTGCGTTTCTCAGCTTGCGTAGTTTATTCTGTTCGAGCGACAGGGCGAGCGCCGCAGCGCTGCCGGAGAGTGAGGCCATCATCTGCCCGAAATTCGTGCTGTCGCTGCTGTCGGTTTCGGGTTCTTCGAGCGAGCGTTCCGTAACCTCGCCCTTCATTGCCTGCTTAATGAACGATTCCTTGATTTTCAGCCGTTGGTAGCCCGTAACATCAAGCGTTTGTTTTACTCCGAGGCGCAGAATACGCACGGGTTTGTCCATTTGCAGGTGCAGATTGCCCTGCCGCACAATGCGGCCGATGCGTTGCAGGTAGTCCATAGGACGTATGGGTACGTCCAGATTGACGAGCATGTGCAGACGCTCCTGCATATTTACTCCGATACCTAATTTCTCGGTCGTGCCGAGTACGATCCGTACTTCGCCGTTGTTTATTTGCTTGTAGAGCGCCTCGCGTTTCGCGTCCGTTATGTAGTCGTGGATGATAGCGACCTGCTGGGCCGGTATGCCGGCGTCGATGAATTTACGCTTCATATCCACGAAAAGATTGAAGCTGTGGTCGCGGCTTTGGTAGGCGTCGCAGAAAACAGCAACGGTGCCGTTGTAATCGGCCGTTGCTTTCAAATCTTCTACGACTTCGCGCACGGCATGATTGACTTTGCTGTTGGGATCGTCCGGTAGAGCGGGATTAACCAGCCGCACGTCGATTGCCGCACGTTTGGCCAGTCCGAACATGACCAGCGGGATATGGGAGTTACGACGTTTTTCCTTACCGGACATAGCGTCGTATTGAGTCAGTATTTCCCGTATGCTGCGCATGATTGCCCGCAGCGCAGGCGTTTGGTCGAGCAGTATATCCTTCGGTTTGCCTCCCTCAATGCGCGGCGTTCCTACACCTTCGCGCAGATCCGGTACATCCTCCGTGAGTACGGTGTGCGCGACTTTCTTCCAGATCGCCAGCAGTTCCGGCACGTTGGAGTAACTGGCGAAGCGTTCGACTACGCGGAATTTGCCGTTTGTGGCAAACTCGGCCGATTCCTCGATATTTCCGAAATTGTTCGCAAAGGAATCGAAATCGGCGATCTCGTACTGTTCAAGTTCGTGTTTGGGCAGCAGATAGCGCAGGAACGTCCACATCTCGGCCATTGTATTGGATATGGGTGTTCCGGTGGCGAATACGACGTTTTTGTTCTGTTTATTTGCCAGAATATAAGATGTTTTCAGCCTCATGCTCTGCGCCCGTTGCGACGCCGCAGGGTCTATACCTTTGATATTTTGCAGGTTGGTGGTAAAACCGAGCTTCTTGTAGGCATGTGCTTCATCTACCAGCAAAGCGTCGATTCCCAACTGTTCAAAGGTCATCGTCTCGTCCGTGCGGCGGTCGAGCAGACGTAATGCACGAGTACGGGCCTGTGCTTTGAGTTTTTCTTCCTCTTTGACTGTTTTATCCGTTATTTTCTTGTTTTCCAGTCCTTCGATCTGTTTCTTGATTGCATAAGCCTGCCGTTTGGCATTGTCCGGAGAATTGGCTTCGATTTCTTCGAGCTGTTGCATCTTCTCTGCGATCAGCGTGTCGATATATTCATTGACACGCTCCGGGGCATCCGGTATGGCATCCAGATAGCTGTGATAGAGTACGACAATATCCCAATCGTTATAGGCGATCTTTGCGAATAATTCCTGCCGCTGCGATGCCGTGAGGTCTTTTTCGGACGGAACGAGGACACGGGCGGCCGGATAGAGGGATTTTATTTCGGAGGCGAATTGGTTGAATGTCGAGCGTTGTACGACGATGCACGGCTTCTGGGCGATACCGAGCCGCCGCATCTCCATTGCCGTAGTTATGAGGGTCAGGGTTTTTCCCGTGCCGACTTCGTGTGCCAGCAGCGTTGCTCCTTGCAAACCTCGCATGACACCGATTTTCTGATGCTCGCGCGGCTTCTTCGTGTGTGTGGCGTTGGGAAAATAATCGAACGATGAAACGTCGATTTGTCTTTCGACGGTGCTGTTGAAGGTTCTGTTATATATTTCGACGAGCTTATCGGTCGTTGTTTTATCTTGTCCTTTAATCCATTGTTCGAATCGTTCTTCCAGCTCGGTCTGTTTCATGGCGGCCTGCGTCATCGCTTCGGGGTCTTTGACACGCTTTTCTTTCTGAGCCAAAGGGTCGTATTCGCTGCGACTGATGTAGGTCTGCGTCTTGTTCATCCGGTCGAGTGCGAGTTTGCTCCCCGGCGCTTGCGGAATCCCCATATTGGTATCGACCGTATTCCCTTCGTTCGAGATTTTGGCGATATACTTGTTGGCCGATGTTTTGGCGATATGGGCCGTTACGTTGAACGTCTCTTTGAAAAACTGTTCGTATAGGGCGATGGGTATCCATGTGCTGCCGAGCGATACTTTAATCAGCGGCAGCGGAATATCCATCGGAATAATTTTCACGAGCGCACGGATGTTGGCGTCGAACTGTCCGTTTTCATTGGCTTGCTCGGCCTGTTCGAGTTTCTCGCGGACATTTCCCGAGAGGTATTCGTTGCGCTCCTCATAAAGACCCGTTACCGGATTGACATAGATAAGTTCCTGTGCGAGCAGTTCTTTTTCTGTATCCTCTTGTGGTATGTGGAGCAATTCTGCGATATAGGGCATATCGAGCCGTCCGTAGCGGTAGAGCGATACGGCGATCGCGTCTTTCGGCGTGTCGGCTTTCAGTTCGCGTGTCGGTTCCAGCATCCGGCGAAAGAAGATGTCCGACCTTTGGATGTCATGTCGTTTCTTTCCGTCGGGAGTTACGATTTCCTTGTCGTTTTCGATGGCTGCGATGGAGGGAAAATCCACGTCGTCGCGCAGGAATGAAATACGCGTGTTTCTTGATAATGTCCCGTAACGACGGGTGAAGGTAGCGTAGGCGTCGTTAAGCTCGGCTCGCAGTTGCTCGATGTTCGGCAGATCATTGCGTTCGGCATCGAGCAGCTCTGTGATCGCACTTTTCAGCCGCAGGTAATCGCCTAACGCTTCGACTTTACTGCGGTTGCGGATTTTCAACGAGTTCCAGTCGGCGGGTACGGCTTGTCCGAACCGCACGATATATGGTTTTCCGTCGATGATCGTAAGTCCTCCCTCTTTTGTACTGTTGGGGGCCTCGACCGCTTGCGGTATTCGCTCCGTTGCGGGTGCCGGGGCCGATGTGTAGATATTTTCGGGGAGTGCGGATATGAAACTGTCGAGCGTGCGGGACTGGTCTATGTCGCTTGTGGGGACGCAGCGCTGTTCTGTGGGGCGTATTTCCACGCCACTTTCGAATCCGAAGCGCATCTGGCCGGCCATGAACTGCGGATTGTCGTGAAAATACTTGTTATAGTTCATGTGTGCCGTTGCTGCTTCGGTCTTTACCTTCCCGTTCGACAGTTTGATAATTCGTTCGTAGGGCGCCTCGCGTTCCGTAATGGTCGATTGCATATTTACGGCATAGGGTGCCGGCCCGGCTTCGTCGCGTTTGCGGACGATAATGATGTCGGCCGAGGTTTCGGTGCCGGCCGTATTTTTGAATGTACCGGTATTCAGACGGACTGCCCCGATGAAGTCTGCATTACCGTCGTTTACGACCCAATTCCGCAAATTTGCACTCCGATCGAGCGTTGCTGTCGAGGTAATGAATACGCCCAATCCGCCGGGTTTGAGCTTCCGGATGCTTTTGGCGATGAAATAGTCGTGAATCTCGAAACGTGAGGATAAATCGCGGTCGAACGTATCGTGTACTTTGAACGTTCCGAACGGTACATTGCTGATCACCAGCGAATAGCTGTTGTTAGGTATGCGCTGCTGCTCGAAACCTTCGATGTGGATATGCGCTTCGGGATAGAGCGCACGAAGGATGTGGCCGGACAGATCGTCGAGTTCGATTCCTGTCAAATCCGATTTCGACCGTATCGAAAGAGGCATCAGACCGAAAAAATGTCCGATGCCGGCCGATGGTTCGAGGATGCGGCCACCGTCGAATCCGAGGCGTTCCACCATATCCCATATCGACGATATGACTTCGGGTGGAGTATAAAATGCGGTGGTTGTGGATGCGCGTGCCGCTTCGTATTCATCGGCTGTCAGTAGTTCGCGCAGTTCGTTGTGGTAGGGATGGGCTATTTTGAAGATTGCTGGAATACCGCCCCAGCCGGAGAATTGCTCCAATACAGCTTTTTCTTCCGGGGTGGCTTCGCGGCCTTCGGCTTCGATTTCTTTAATGAGCCGGATTGCGGCGAGATTGGCTTTGATCTTGCCAACCTCGCCTCTCGGAGCGAGGTCGTGTCCTCGTTCGATTACATGGTTTTTGTACGAGGTGTTTTTTGCGACTTCGCTTTCTCCACCTTTTTCAACGTGGCGATGATCTCCCGCATCATTTTTTCGCTGATGGGTATTTGTTCCGGCTCCTCCGGACAGTAACACGGTCGGAGGAGTTGATAGTAATACTCGTCCACTACTACCGGATCTTCGTCCCGTTCGAGTGCTGCCTGCCGCCACCGCATCGCCCGTGTTACGGTCTGGTCTATCGAATCGAGCAATTCCGCCGGATTCTCCCGATACTGTTGCAACAGGCTTCTCGGCTGATAAAATGCCAGTTCCCAAAGCGCCGTCTTTGCGGCTTCCGTCTCCATAAGCGGGATAGTCTTTCTCGCTACTGTTTTCCCGTCGTTCATCGTTTCGTGTATTTTGATTCTCTTGTAATATATGGTCGAGCGTCTTGGCCGCTGTTATGTTGTCAAGATAAGCATTTAATTCTTTTTTTGCAAGTTCGGCCAGCTCGCCGACGGTAATATCTGCCGGGGCATAACGATTGTGTCCATTGGGTAAAAAGGTTTGTTCTTTGTTTCGCAGTCGCCATAATATTGGCTCTCCGAAGCCCATAATATCTTTTATTTTCAAGTTATTAGAATACCCGTATCGGTTGTCGTAGCTTTGTGGTGCGACGGGTACACTGACATAAATGCCCAAATCCGTTTCGGGTGCCCAAAGTGTAAACGAGCCGTCGCCGCCGGCCGGTGCTATATTGGTCTGGGCATAGATGGTTTTACCCTTGCGATCCGTTTCGTGCTCCCAGCCCAATTCATCGGCGAAAGCACGGCTGAATCGCTCCAAATCCTTGCGGAAGTTCTTTTCGGGGCGTAGATTGCCAGTCTCGTTTGTGTCTTTCTCGACAGCCCCCGTCATGTCGTATATTCCTGCCAATCGGTATTGTGCTCCCGTTCCTGTCGGCTGGGATGTTTTCTCGGCCTTGTCGAGATCGGCCATGTCGAACGCCTCCACCTGCTCGTAGCTGTCCATTTGCGCGGCATATTCCTCCATGCCGGGCATTTGGCGGGCGGCGGTGTAAATAGGTTTCAGATAGGGGCGGATCACGTCGCCCAGATCGGCGATCATCCGGCGGGAGAAGTCGGCGAATCGACGCGCTCCGGCCTCAACATGGTAAGCGGCCATTTGTGCACCTATGGAGAGTATTTCGGGGTCGAAGCCGGCGTTGAGTTGTCCGAGTTTCTCGCGCATCCGTCGTTTCAGTTCCTCGTATTGCTCAGTCGTTACCAATTTGTTCTGCGCCCCGTATTCGGGAGCTGTGCCGGCCGATGAAGCGGAATCGTCGGCTGTTTCCGATTGTTGTTTTTCCGCTGTCTGTCGGGCGTGTACCTCCTCTAATTCCGCATAGATGCTGTGTTGGAGCGGAAATACGGGTTTTCCTTCTTCTTGTTCTGCTGCCTTATTGATTTCCACCACTAACCGGATAGCGGCGTCTGCACTTTGTTCAGCCAATTTACGGATATGGTCGATGAATCGTTCGCGGGCTTCGTCATTTTGAACGATACTTTGTTTTTTATATCCCAGTCCCTCACGGGCCCTTGCCGAATAAAAACGGTACATATTATATGCCTTCGGAGAGTATGAATCTACCGGAACCAATGCCGCTTTATCAAATAGCGGATGTTGGATGGCGGGCTGTTCTTCCGATGTCGGGCGGGTGGCGTCGGATGTTGGTGCTGTCCCCCGAAATGCCTCGGCGTCTTCCGGGGTGTCGAATAGAAAACTGCGAGTGAAGGAGCTGTAATATCCGTCGTGTTCTTTGGCCCTCTTTTTCAAACTTTGAAATGCATTTCGTTCGATCCGTTCTGCCAATTTGACAGAGTAAAGAGTAGCGCCGGTCTTGGAGTGGCGGGTTTGTTCCGTAGGGCTGAAAAGTCCGGTTTCGGCCGATGTGTCGGATGTCGCGGTTTTCGTTCGATGCTGACTTTCGGCAAGGGTTGCCAGCTCCGCATGGATGCTGTGGCGAGGCGTAAGGATCGGTTTGCCCGCATATTTTTGAGCCGCAGCGTTGGCTTCCGCAACCAACTTGATTGCGGCGCGAACGTCTTTCTTGGCCAGCCGCCGCACGTCGCGGATGAATCCGGCTTTGATAAGGTCATTGTTCAGCACGCTGAAAACCTTATCGGGAAACGACGCGACGGCATGATGCAGGTATCTGTCGTATTCTTGGGTAATTGCAGGCGGAAACGTATCCTCGGCCGATGTGCTGTTTTGCGGGATTTCCTTTTGCCGTTCTTCTCGGAGCGGTAAAGTCCCCTGCGCATGATAAGCCTCCACCGCCTCGGCAATAACTTTGCTTTTCGAGGCTTCGGTACGGGCGATACGTTCCTGCAAACGGCCTATTTCCGCTTGCAGGGGAGCTAAAATGTCGTTGAGATTACGGTCGGAGAAATCGCGCGGCACGTCGAACAGATCGCCGTCGGAAGGTTCGTGAGACGGCCCGAACAACGTTGTTTGGTTATCCTCTTCGTAAGCGGTTCCGATATTGCGTTTTTCGGCAGCATAGCGGGTGCGAAGCGTGTGCAGTTCGGCCCTGTATTGGTCGAGACGGGCTTCGATCTCGGCGGCGGTCTCGGCCGCTATTCGTCGTTCGTCGTCGGTGAGGGGGCCGGATATTGCGTCCAGTCCGCCTCCATGTCGAACTGCGGCCGACCCGCCGCCCTGTTGTCCGAGATACGCATCATCACCTGCTGGGGCGTTACGTTGTTCTCCATCGACAGTCTCGCTACGATCGTTGCCAGTCGCTCCAAACGCTGAGGTGTCAATCCCGTTTCCGTTTTCGGTTTCGTCGTCATAATTTGCTGGATTGGGAGGTGCTGTCTCTGTCGCTTCAAAGTTAGTGTTTTTTGAAGATTCGGACGCATCCTCAATGAATAAATTATCTATTTCTGCCCATTGATCCTGCGACGTCTGTCCGGCCCATTGTGCGAAGGCGTCGTCATATAATAATTCCGTGCGGACGCGCTCCTGTTCGGCTTCATACTCCTGCATCCGGGCGTAATCCTCTTCGTCCATATCGTCGTATGGATTCGGAGTGTCGTTGTGCAACCTTACGGCAGCGTTGTAAGCCTGTCGTGGCGAATGTATTCGGGAGAGTACTTCCAGCACGGCATCTTTGATCGTCTTGTCGTCCATGTCCCAATGTGCCTGCTCCGTATTCCCGCCGCCGTATTGGAAATAAAGCCGCTCGGCGTATTGTTCGGGAGTGATACCGTCCGAAGATAGGATGCTGAACCGCGAGCGGCGTTCGTTTTCATTGCCCGTAAATCCGAGTTCTCGGGCCAACCCCCGACGATTGCCGCTGTCTTTCCATGCGAACCTCAACCCGCTGGCGATGTCGCGCAGGATCACGTCCTCGATAGATACGAAATCACCTAACTCGGCCGCAGATTGGGTGTAGGGTGTCGTTCGCTCTTTGCGGATTCGGGGTATTTCTGTGCGGGCGGGTGCCGCCGGGGGCGGCACGGCCGGGACCGGTGTCGGGTGCTCTTCAACGGGAACCGTTGCCGTGGCGTGCTGCTGTAAAAACTGCAAGGCGTCCGAATACATTTGCCGTTGTCCGGCATCGGCCGCTCCGTCGAGCATACGTTGTATGATTCGTTGTGCATCCTGCTCTCCTGCGGCTGCCCGAATCGCCTCGGCGAGTTGCCGGGCGATCGGTTCATTGTTCGTCGTGTCGGTATCCGTGGCTTCATTGTGCTGCGCAGGTGCGATGGCGGTGGTCGTTTCGGTCGGTGGTGGTGCCTCGGATTTCGGGGTGAGCGCATGGGCCGGTGTAAGGACGAATTGTCCGGTATCCAACTGTACGACGTAACTGCCGCCTTGCTTCCCTGTGATGCGCCCTTGTACCCCGTCTGCGGTAATTACTTCGTCGCCGTTGGCGTATTGTACGGCTTCGGGGGTAACGATTCGTGCGACTTCCTCTGGGGCAATGCCCGCTTCGGTGCCGGTTTCCATGTCGTATTGTTCCTGCTTGGCCCGATTCTCAGCTTCGGCCTGCTGTTCGATGATTTGAGCCTGCCGTGCTGAAAATTCCGCCAGCGGCGTTCGTTCGATATGTTCGAGTTCCGTCCGGTCGATCTGTCCGGGCTGGCCGGTTTCGGGGTCGAGGACGAATAAGGTTCCGTCCGTAGCCGCTTCGTCGGTGTCGCCCGAAAGTACGACATAGGTTTTCCCGTCCGCACGTCGGGCCGTTATGATTTCTTCGGTCGCCGTTTTGCCGTCAAGTCCTTTGTAGGCCCACCGCTCGGCGGTTTGTACGGCGGTATGGAGCGCTTCGCCCTCGGCATCGCCCGTCTCCATGCCGTCGAGAATCTGTCGTTGGAGTCGGAAGCGGGCATAGTCGGCGGCATGTGCGGCGTCCATTTTCCCGATATTGGCCGCCTGCCAGTCGATCGCGGCCATCGCCTGCGCCTGCTGGCTCATCGTCGGCTTGTGCATCGCTTCGAAAACCTGTTTGCGCAGTTCTTCATTTTCGATTTTGGCGAGCGCTTTTTTCTCCTCGGTTTGCAGGACGTGTGTTTTGTGGACGTATGCTGCGACGTTCGGCAGTTCCAACGCAGAGAACCCCGCTCCCATGAGCGACGTGGTGAGAAACGTCGTCCAAAGGTTTTCACCCGAAAGATTCTCCCGCCATTGTTCGTGCTCTCCGGTCAGAAGGGGCGACAGGATGCCTCCGGCGACCTCTTCCAACCATTCATCGACCGGGCCGTTCCATAGAGTTCGATTACGGAAGTCGGTAAGATACCTGCTCCGAGAATATCCCGGCAATAGCTTGTCGAACGACAGTTTTACGCCCATACGCCGGCCGAGCTGCTCGACTGGCCATTTCAGTACTTTCTGTACGCCTTTGCCGAGTTCTCCGCCGATATGCTCGGTAAACACGTCTGTAAACGAATCGGCGGCCGCCTTATACATGAGTTCGTACTTCGGCACGGGATGTTCTGTAACCGTCCCGTTTTCTGCCACTGTGTATTGTTGTTGCGCCCGCTGGTGGTAGTTGGTGTAGGTTCCGGCCTGTAAAGGCGTCATAGCGGCTGCGCTGACGGTATATTCACCCAATTTACGCAGGCCCCGCCCTACAAGGTTTTTCGCTTCTTTTTTGATAAGGGCACGTCCGACGGTTTTTGCGGCTCCGCTGCCCAAACCGCTCGTTGTGGCAAAGCCGGCCATGTAGGGCAGCGATGCCGCGACGCCGCTGCCGACTTTCGCGCCGGTGGTGGGGCCGCCTCGCCGGGCGATATACTCGTTTATTAACCCTGATGTGCGGAACAATTCGACTATATCTTTTTCGGTCGGGGTCAGCCGTTCGCTTCGGGCCGCTTTTTTCAGCGCCCGTGTCGTTACGATGTTTTCGGCCAGCTCGCGGGTTCCGAGCGAGGCAAAGTCCGCCAACGTCTGCCAGTCGAAAATTTCACGTGTAAGTCCCGATGTGCCGTCTCCGGCCTGTTTGTCCTTTTCTGTTTTCTGATTGAGGATTTTCAAGGCCCGCTCTGCGGCCTGCATGAGCTGCGTATCTTCACCGCCGAGAGCCGACGGGCTGCGTAGCATTTGCGATTTTGCATAAGAAGCCCATGCCTGTTGCCACAAGGACGCATTGTCCGTACCCTTATCCATGCGTGCCAACGTCTCCTGTCGTCGGGCGTCGGCTCGTTGGCGGGCACGGTCGTAGATCGCTTCGATATGTTCCGTGAGGCCCTCTTTGATTTGCCGCTCGTAATCCTCTTCGGACATGTTCGGAGCCGGTTTTGGAAGTGCATACGATGCAGATATATCGGGTGCTTCGCCCGATTCGGATTCGGCGGTCAGAGCGGATGGTACCGAGGCGTCGGCTCCACGTCTGCGGGTCTTTTGTAGGCCGGATATGGCGTTGAGCTGCCGAAGCTGTTCGGGGGTGAGTTCGGGAAGTGAGTTATTCATAATTCAGATAGTAATCCATGATCTGTTGGTCGGAGAAACCGGCTTCGCGCATCTGTTCGGCCTGTCCTGTTTCAAGCAGATTCAGTGTTTCGGGGGAGTATGGCCCGGTAATATAGCGTTTCGGCTGCCGGAACAGCAGCCCTATATCGGCGGGTGGTTTCGAGGGCTCCTGTTCGCCCGTGAGTTTCAGATAAACTGTGCGTAAAAGCTGTGCTTTCTGTGCCGGTTTGAGCTTGCCATACGAGAACTGCGGGACTTTTTCGCCTGTGTAGGCCGGTTTCTTGGTCGGGCTTCCATCTTCGGGAATGATGCCCATATCACGGCCTTTCTCGTAAAGCAGACTTTCCTGTGCCGGCGAGAGGCTTACGACGGTCTTTTCGTCGCGGTCGAGAAACTGGACGACGGCTTTGTCGGCGGCTGCGGCTGCGCGTGCGCTGGCGGTTGAAGCCGACGCTGCGGCTCGCGTGCGGGCCACTTTGAGGTTATTTTCACCCCGTATTTTTTCGATTTCTTTCTTGTCCCGGAGATCCTCGGCCCGTTTTTGTTTCTCTTGCTGGGCTTTCCACATATATCCCAGCAAGGCGTCGTATTGTTTCTGCGCGAGGTTATAGGCTTGGCCGGCGGCCGAGGCTTCCATGTTCGCGGCCTGCTGCTCGCCTTCCTGTTGTCCCATGAGGGCACGGAGTTTCAGTTGTCGGTATTCGCGGTTTTGGCTGTCGTATAATTTTTCCCACTCATTGATCCGGTCGAGCATTCGCAGCGGAGCATCGGTACCGGTTTTCGGCACATAACCTTCCGTTGCCATACCGACGATTCCCGTACCGAGGGCCGTAAGCATATTGCTCCATGCCGCGATCTTTGCGGCTGTTTCGGCGCGTTTGATGCGTGCGGGATCGGCTTCCGGCTTCATCGTCTCGATGTAGGCGAGAATCGGATTTTGGCCGCTGCGGTATAGTTCTGCGGCCCGTTGCTGTTTTTGCTCCCATACGGCTTTCTGTTCCTCGGCACGCTGCTGCCGCCGTTGCAGTTCATCCGCAAAGGAGAAAATGGCTTTTGTCGGTTGCTCTTGCGGTTCCATATCGCTAATTGTTGCCCGTGATTCCGGCAAGTCCCGATTTGCCGAACCCTCCTAAGCCATAGAGCATGGCGAGTTGCCCGAACGCATCGCCTACGCCGCTGACCATGTTTTGCATACCGCTGATTTTGCCCGATTCGGCTTCGTAGCGGGCATTGTCGAGGTTGTCGAGGCGGGCTTGATATTGTTGTTGTATCTGGTCTTTGTGCTGTTCGCCCAATCCGGCGATTTGGGCGACGACCTGCGAATAGTTCTTGTTGAGCTTGCCGGCAGCGGCGACTTTCGCTTCATCCGTCGCTCCGCTCTTGATGGCGTTTGTATTGAGCGCTTTGAGTTCATCCTCGTTATAGTCCCGAATACGTTTGAGCATCGCCCGCGAATCGGCACGGTCGAGGTACGGTTGGTTCATTTCCGATTGATACCATTCGTCGAGCCGTCGCCGACGGTCTTCGAGTATTTGGTCGGCCTTCTTGCGGCGTTTATTGGCCGAAACGCCGCCTGCGATGGAGGAGAGAGCCGAAATTCCGGCTCCTATGGCTAATGCAACGGGAAACATGATTGTCTAATCTTTATCACTTTGTAAAATTAGCGGCCGCAGGTGAGAAAATATCCTTATTTTTGATCGGAATATATCAATAAATCAGATACTTAATGTCTCGAAAGACCCTTCAAGACGACGAAAAGAATGCAGTCTGCGTGAGATACGCGCAGACGGGAAGTCTGCGGGCCGTAGCCTCCGAATACGGCATCAGTCCCATGCGTGTAAAGCGTTTGTGGGAGGCGTTGGGCGAGCAGCAGCAACAAGTGCTGCGGGCATCGGTCGAGGATTTGAGGCAGGAGGTCGAGACAACGATCGTCCGCAGCGAGCTGACAGGCGACTATCTTGAACGGGTAATTAAGGCGCGGGATGCGGCTATTGCCGAATTATGGGCGCGTCTGTCGGACGCGAAGCTGCGCAGGGCCATGTCCGATAAAAATCTGATCGCAGCCTGCAAAACGTTGTATGATATGAGTAGCGGGGCCGAAAAGCGACAGTCCGAACCGAACGACTTGTTCATGGTATTGAACCAGCGTATTCACAACGAAATCAATCACAACTATTACATACAAGAGCATGGAACGACAGAGGCAGACGGTTCCGATAGCGGGAATTAACCGTGCGGAAAATGATTTGACGGTGCAGGACGGCTGTTGCGAAACCCTGCACAACCTGCGATATGACGCGGGGGCATGGCGGAATGTCGAGACTTTCCGGCCGGTGGCGGAAATAACCGATTTCGGAGGTTTTACGTTGTTGTATAAGCATCCCGCGACGGCCGATGACCTCTATATCGCCTCGGACGAAAGCGGCACGATTCACGAGGTGTGCGTGTCGGGCGGGCGGCTGTCCTCGACACAGGTGATTATGCGCGGGGTGTCGGAGCTGCGGCAGACTTTTTCGTTCGGGAATGTCTTGGTGTTTATTACCGACGGTCGGGAGCTATATTACGTCCTTTACGGTAATGAATATGTCGCTTTCGATATGCCGGAACCGCCGGATATAAGCGAATCGAAAGAAAATAGATCGCGCTTCAAGACCGATTTTTATGCAGCGATACATCATGATTTCGGGAGTGTCACGTATGATTACGTCGCCGGTGACGACTTGGCACGCATGGATAATATCGCTCCGGACGGCGGGTATTTCTTTACACGCATCACTGATAAGAAAAACAAAACATTGCTGCTTCCTGCCGTGGATGGCGAATACTGGCTCGGAGCCATAGCCGTAATGGTCGCCTATCGCATGATGGATGGTGCTACGGTGGCGAACTCGGAACTGATGATCTTCGCCTCGGACGGCGGAGAGAGCGAGGACGGTCAGTACGTCGATTATGTGGCGGACGGAATGCCGTCGAAAGTCCCGGAAAGTATCAGATACGGGGTTTTCATCGGGACGAAATACAAGCACACGACCTGCACCAATAATTTTTATATCCAGCCTCAAATCGTTATCAATATTCCGGAAGGGATAGATACGCGCATCATCGAGAGCGTGGCTATCTATTCCACTCGGATTATTCCTGTGTACGATTTCGAACAGACATGGAACGGCAAATGGAGCCTGTCGGATCGGGGGAGCGGAGATGACAACAGTTACATGTGGGCTGCGGATTTCAGAAAACTGTTTACAAAGGACGTGGACTTGTTGCAGGAACCTCTGTATCGGATTAAAGAGATTGAAGTGCGCGATTTTGTCAAGAACAGCCATAAAGAGGCACTCACCTATACGCTTCTGAAAAATGCGGAGAGCCAGCCGGTTTTCGAGCCTACGCAATCGCTCCACACGCAGGTTGCAGGGTGTTACTACGAATATAACGGGCGGTTGCACAAGGGAAATATCCGTACCCGCCTTTTTGCCGGTTATTCCCGCTTTTGTTTGGGTGAGACGGAAGAGGGGATAACGACGAAGTTGATTTGCCGGTTGGATATAGACAATACCAGCAAGCAAGTGTGTCGTTCTGTACCAGCGTTCCGGCCGACGAAAATCCGCAGGGTCGCATCATACCCCGATTATCGGGCCGTCCAGTTTGCCGTTATGGTCGATGACCCCGGCTCTTATGGCGGAAAATGTCTGCTGAATGTCAAGCTCGATGCCTGCGAGGGTAATAATTATGCTTATGCCGTCGGCACTCCATCCGGCAATGCAAAATACCCGTGTATTAAAATGTCCGAATCCCCCGTAGAGTATGAACAGACGAACGACGACGATACTTATATCGAGACGAACCGCGTACAAGTATCTGCGACGAACAACCTGTTTTCCCTGCCTTTTGCCAATTCGTACCGTTTCGGAGTAAGCGAGGAGCGGATCATCGCCATTGCGACGGTGGTGGATGAGCTTTCCGCAACCCGTTTCGGCGCTTTCCCGCTCTACGTCTTTACGGATCGGGGCGTGTGGTCGCTGGAAAGCGGAACAGGCGAGGTGCTCTATTCCAATATTCTGCCTGTCAATCACGACCAGATTATCAATCCGAACACCTGCACGGCGTTGGAAACGGTGTTTTATATCACCTCACGGGGCGTACATAACCTCCGAGGACGTTCCTCGCAGCTTATTTCCCGGCAGATCGAGCGATACACCGGAGAGCTGACCGAATATTTGAAAACGGCGCAGATCTGCTTTCAGTTCAAATACGGGGATTTGATCGTCTATAACCCCGAATATCCGTATGCCTATGTTTATTCGCTGGCCTCCGGCTTCTGGTCGTCGCGCGATATGACCGGACGGATACTTAATAACGGGCAGATCATTATGCGCGGCGCGATCGCCTTACTTGGCGACGAAACGATGTCCTGTTCCGTCGATTGCCGCATCGTAACGCGCCCCTTGAAATTCGGAACGACCGATTTCAAACGCCTCGAAACAGCCGTAGTGCGCATCATGTCGCAGGACTGTTTCGTGCATGTGATCGCCGAAGGGTCGAACGACTGCCGTACATGGATAACCTTGCGCGACGTTTGGTGTCGTGTCGGCGATATGGACGCACGCTTTCGGCGTACTTCTACGTCGTTCAAATTCCTGCGGTTCAAACTGCATCTGACGGCCAACGAGCGGTTGTCGATGACCGGTGTGGATGTCGAGTGGTATCCTCGCTTTACGAAACGGTTGCGGTAGGGGCGTTACATTCCGTTACAAAACGTGACGAATCGCACTGCGCCCGATCGGAAATTATTTGTCAAAATTTTCGTTTGTGTCTGAAAAAATGTTTTTTTGTGTAAAATCTTAGAGTATGGACGAAAAATTCGCGGCGCTGAAAAAGTATAATTTCTGGGATGGCAATATTCCGGCTTTGGGATATTTGCGAAAGCATTATACGGATAAGATTGCCGATTATGTCGGCAATAAGCTACTGACGGCATTTTTTAGAGTCTAAAATGCCGACAAGGTTGTATGGTTGCAACCTTTTTTACTGCATTAACTCAACAACATCTTCCGGTAACATTATATCACCATTATCCTCCTTCGGAGTATTTTTAAGAAACGACATCGGAACGATGGTGTAGTTCTTGGCAAATGGCAATAGATTAGCTTTGCGAAGAAGTTCGGCTGTCAGTTGTTTACTATTCTCTTGGGTTGTCCATTTGCATTCGCCAACCAACAGATATTTTTTATCGAGCGATTCTGCCATCACATCAAATTCGACTTGTTCCGGCTTCTTGTCCTCATTGAGAACAGAACCCCACCAGCGTTTTGCCTTGCCATAAATCACTCCATTGACAATATTTCCTGTAACCGCATCCCGGCACAGTTTTTCCCATTGCATACTCACATACTCTGAGAAATGGGCGTTCAAAGCCTGTTCTATTGGCAAACGACGATCAAGTTCGATGAACGAACGATTAGGAACAACAAACTGATAGTAGAATGCCATAAACGGATCGGCTATCTTATAGAGGCTCTTTTTTGCATTCTTTTCATCAACCCCGAACGGAACATCTTTTTCCAAGAATCCGAGATCGACGAGTTTCTTCAATGGACGCGACAGATTGGTTGCAGGTTCGTTGCATCGTGCGGCAATCTCGGAAAGCCGGTTTGCACCGGTACCGATATAAGACATTATCGTCGAAGTCTTGACAATATCCTTCACATCATCCTGAAAGAGTTTTACCGGCTCCTCGTAAAGTGTTCCATTCACAGAAAGGATATTGTGCCATAAGGCATCAGCAAGTGAACTTCTGTTTTCCCTCAGTTCCCAATAACGCGGTACACCGCCCCATACTGCATACTCTTCAATGGCATTCATCGCATCAAGACTCAAAGCCTCCTGAATATACGGTAAACGTATTGGCGTAAGTCTCATTATCTCATCAGCACGACCATAGAGAGGCGCAGTAGAATCAAGGAACAGTCCATACATCATATTTTGTGATGAACCGCAAAGCACCAGGTTATACTTCAACTGCTTCTCATCAACAAGTTTCTGCAATACAGACGGCAGTTCCGGAGATTGTTCCACAAGATACGGAAACTCATCCAAGCATAGAGAGAAACGTTTGTTTGTCCGATAATTGACCGCACGAAACATGGATTCCCAATCCGGATATGTCAGTTTGTCGAAATCCGGGAATACTTGTGCTATCACTTTGGCGAGCAATGTCCTCTGATGCTGTCCTTCTGAACGGTCTGCAAGGAAGTAAATATCATTGTCCGACAACACCCTTTTGATAAGCGTTGATTTACCCAATCGTCTGCGACCGTACACTACGACTAACGAGGACTCCTCTCTCGCAAGAGCATCTTTCAGTCGTGCAGCTTCATCTATTCTATCAACAAATTTCATACGCCTTATTTATTATGCAATGCAAACATAATGATTTTGCGGCATAATGCAAATTTTCAAGACTTGTTTTTTATCTTCGCAGAACTATTTATGTATAGGAGAACATACGCTCTGTCCCTTTTTCAAGGCGCGTTTCTTTGGCTTCAAACTATTGATATGGATGCGTTTGATAATAATGTCGTAGAATCTTACAAAATGTCGAAATCTATTTTTTGTTGCAACCTCAGCGTGGAGAAATATTGGTCGGCCGGAAGATTCGATACCCACCAATCGAAAATCTCGTCGGTCGTGGCGTGGAAACGTTCCATGTAGCCGTTCGTGTCGATCAGATATTGAATACTGCGTTTTATGGCCCGTTCTACGCCGGGATAACGGCGGCGGTCTCTTGCTTTGTTTTTAACCGACGACATCGGACAGAAGATACAGCCGATACGTTGGTATCCCTCGTCGTATAACCGGCAATAGGGTAAGTTATTACCCCGAATGAAATTCCATACATCGGAATCCTGCCAGCGGTAAATTGGCGAGAGCATGATTTTATCTTTGCCTCCCACACACGCGAAATCCCGCTCTTTATTGCGGTTGAATTGGTCGAAGCTGCCGGAAAAGCGATGATTGCCGATTTGCACCTCGTTCCGCGCTGCTCGGCGTGGACTTTCAGCGGCTCGGATACCCAGCAGAGTTACGGTTCCGCCTCCGGCCTGTTCTTTCAAATAGGCGCAACAATAGCGCTTGGTGCGTATCGGCAGCATTTTTTTCTTCTCGATCAACTTGTAAATGTTGATTTCGGGACGATGTAATACGACATCGGGATATTGTGAGCGGACGAAACGCATCAGTTCCGGCGGGTCGATGGTCGTAATTTGCATGTGGGCCTTGAATTTCACTCCGGCCATCTTTGCGAGATGATATAATGCCACGCTGTCTTTCCCTCCCGAAAAAGCCAAGTGATACCCATCCGGCGACATACGCAGGGCCAACGTTTCTGCACGTCGTAGGAGTGCTATCGAGTAAGCGATTTTATGTTCGAGTGCTCCCATGTGCTCGTGGGGTTAAAACACCCTGCCGCGCATAGCAGGGCCACGGCATCAGCCGTTCTTTTCTACAAGTTTTTTGAAATGAGGATAAGGCCGGAACTGCGGTACTCGTTTAGCCGGAATCGACAACTGTTCGCCTTTGGTAATGTTCCGTCCGACTTTCGCCCGGCGTAGCCGGCTCTGGAAAACTCCGAACCCTCGTAAATAAACGCTATCGCCGGCAGCGACGTTTCTCTTAACGAGTTTCATCAAATCTTCCACGACAGACAGAACTTCCTGTGCGCTCATGCCTCGCTTCTCCGCGATCTGATCTACTAATTCTTTTTTCGTCATAGGTTTGTAAATAAATTGATTACGGCACTATTGCCTTATTTTATGTGCTGTTTGTGTCTTAAAACGACATCCATTCGGGCAAAAGAATTGAAGGTGGCGATCGCGCTGGTGTGGGTGGCCAGTACATCCCGACGGTTGGCGATGCTCTCCATAAGCCGTTCTATGTCGTGCCAATCCGATATTCTCTCCGTAATGCTCCGGCAATTCGCTAATGTCAGAGGACGTTCGAACTCGAACATGATGGGATAATTGCATCGTGTCCATAAAAACATTTTTTCATGTCGGGCCAATTCATTCCATCGGTGGCCGAATGAGGCAAGAGCGAGCCGGTCGTTTTCCGGCATGGTTTCCCCCCGCACCCCCTTCCCTTTCTTCAATACCGTGTGTATGTGTATCTGTTTTGCCATTATTCTCTTTATTCTTCTTTTCTTTCTTATCGGAAGGAATAGCCGTTTCTTCGGCAGATTGCGGTATATCTTCCGAATCATTCTGCATAAACCGGCATTTCTGCGTATTTTTTCGGATTTTCACGGAGGAATCGGCGATTCTTTCGGAATCATCGTCTATTGTTGCCGAATTATCGCCTATTTCTTCCGAAGAAATAAGCGAGTATTCAGCATCTATTCCGGCTTTACGCCGCAGAACCGCCATAATATCGAGATAACGGGCTTGAATTCCCCGTGAGGTCAGTAATTCACGGTGTTCGTAGAGCTGACGGTCGAACAATCCCAGTTCGATACAATCGCGGAAAATGTTGGAGGTACGGTCATCGTCCAATAGGCAGGTGTCAGCAATGTCAGCGATCAGGTCTTTGTCGGCAACGATATAATACCCTTTATCCCGATAAATTTCACAAAGCAAGGCGAGGTAAACGGCCAGTCCGTCGTTTTGCCAACGACGCATCAGCCGTTTTAATTTCCGGTCTTGGAATAGGTCGCAGTCCAACCGGAAATACATAAGTCCTCTTTTTACATTTCGCCCGGCCATCGGATTTCAGTTAGCGTAACTTTCCCAATTCAACAAGGCGTTTTACCGTGTCCAGCTCGATACGAGAATAGGTTACTTTGGAATTTCCCGTTCCCGGCTTGACCCGATGCACCCAGCCGCGATTGAGCCATGTACGCACGCAACTTTCACCGTAAATCCGATACGCTTCGCGTTGGGAAATTTCATCCTTAATCAATCCCAGTCGATTTAAGGCTATCGAGGCTCCGAGTGCGGCACTTTCCATGATTAGGGTCTTTTGTTCGTGTAAATCGTCCATAACGTCATAAGTATTCCTCAACTATTTTTGGATGCCGATGCTATCGAATAATCGTCGGATCTCGGTTCGGGAGAGTTTTGATCCGTTGGGTGCCGAGGTACAGAGAATGTAAAAATGCTTGTCTTTGGAACGGGTGCGGAATGTCAGGCCCCGTCGTTCCATGCGTGGAATAGCGTGGCGGGCATTGGTCAAAGCCTGGCCTTCCAGCGGAAATTTCCGAATTTCCCGAACGCTGAAACTACTCAAAATTTCACTCCATGTTCGGGGTAATTGTTCCGTTTTAATCGAATGTGTCTTACCGTTGTAGTCCATTTGTTATATCTCTTTTCAAGTGAGTGAAATATGTAAAAATCACACGTTTACGGTGAATACAAGTTACAAAATGAGCCGTGAATAGGAAAGGGATTTTTACAACTTGGACGTATCTGATAGACTGACAAATAAATAAAATGCGCCCTCCCGCATATTTGCCGGAGGGCGCAGAAATCAATAATTATATATTTTTACGATGCGACAGGGGCTTGTACGGACTTTTCCGGTGCTGTTTCATTTGAAATATATTTTGAATTAGTCAGCGAAACTTCGGTTTGATTGCTTTTTACAAAATCAATAACCGCACGATTGGCTTTATCGACGATGTTCCAATCTTCGGTGATATAAATGTGTGCCAATTTCTTTTCTTCTCGTGGAGAATGTCCGAGGGCGAAATCGACAATATCATCGCGGATGCCGCAATGATTCCATGCAATAGATGCCCATGTACGCCGGAAAGTATAGGTTTCCAAATCCGGAAAATTGATTACTTTTCCTACCCGTTTCAGTCCTTTGTTCACCTGTGCGTTGAATATATCGCTGTTTGCATATTTACGATGAAATTCAAACAGGCGTACTCCCGTAGGATCGCGGTATTTTTCAATTAACGCCAATGCCTCCGGCTCGATTCGAATGTCGATTTTCGCTTTATCCTGTCGCCGATTTTTTGTTTTGGTACGGTTATAAATTAAGCGTCCATTTTGGATGCCGGTACAGTTATATAAATCAACCGTGTTTATTCCGATCAAGAAGAATGATAGCAAGCCGATGTCTCTACCTAAATTTCTAATGTTATAATCGCCTCGGCGCTGGAATGTATCGTCGTCTGGAACATTGAAAACGGCTCGTAATTGCTCTAATGTCATCGGCTTTTTTTCAGTCCGAGGAATCGGGGGAACTTTGGTTCGAGAGAATGGGGAGAGAGGAATGCGGATAACACCGATGTCTTCATCGTTATACTCGGCTTTGGCTACATTGTGCAATGCTTTCAATGTGGCACAATACAACGACGGACTGCGTCGGCCTTTTTTATGGCCTGCGCGGGGCTTTTCGTTTTCGAGGAAAGTGATAAACTGTTTTACGACTCTGGATGTTATTTTGTTAATATCAATTTTATTCCGCCGAAGAAATCGCACAAATGCGTTAAGTGCACATTGATACATGTCCGCATTGCCTTTATGGTCGTTATCTCGTAATTGTTGAATATGCCGCCTCCCAAAAGCGATAAAATCCAATTTGAAATTTTCATCCTCTTTATAATTCTTGATAAGTTCTACGATCTGATCTACATTCATCGTCTCGATTTTGTCTGCGCACTTATTGCAGATTTTCCGGTATTCGTCGATAATAGGCATCGTATCTCGGACATAGGAGGTGCCGCGCTTGAAATCGAATTTTTCGTTTACCTCGGAAGAGCTCGCGTAATAGCAGGTCGGAATATACCGGGATTGTTTGTTGTGGGTGATCCGAATCTTTACTCTGAAAACTCCGTCCGCTTTTTTGTAGCGGGGATGGATAACGGTCTTAAAAGTCGGCATACGGCTAAAAATTTTGGAAAACTATTAGAAAACTTTTTACTTCAAATGTACCTTTCAAATGCTGAAAATGCAATAAAAAAACGGTGTCTGAACGTAAGTCAGACACCGCTAATTAGTTAAAATTCAGTGCAAATGAATTATTTATGTAAATTTTGCCGTTTCCGTTTTTGCGCCGTTTAGCAAACTGGTGGTTTCAGCCACTCACCCAACTCTCCAAACCCTCTTTTTTCTCAAAGAGTGGTGCAAATATAGGACAATTTTGCGGACTTCCAAAATAAAACAACCCAAAAATCATGCAGGTTCCCGCTTTCGACTATCTACGGCCGGGTATTCCACGCCGACGAAGTCTGATAAAGGCTGATCGCCCGGTCGAGCAGTTCCTGCGAGGGGATGCCTTCCTCCAGCACGAGGTTGTAGCGGTCTTCCTCCGTGGGTGAAATCCGGTACTGTTCCGCCCGGTTGACGGGTGAAAGTACGGTGAATACGTCGCCTTCGAGATAACCCAGGTCCTGATAGGTGGCGACGAAGGCCCGTTCCCGGAAATCGTCGGACAATGCGTCCTGACCGAAGAAATGGGAGTCGTAATCCATCCCCAGCAGCGAGAAGAGCGTCGGCATCAGGTCGATTTGGGACACCACCTTGTCCACCTGCCGGGGCGCGATGAGTCCCGGAGCGAATATCAGGGCGGGAATGTGGTATTTCTCGAGCGGGATTTCGGTTTTGCCGGCACTCGAGGCGCAATGATCGGCCGTGACGACGAAAACCGTGTTGGCGAACCAGGGTTGGCGGCTGGCCTCTTCGAAGAAGCGTCCCAGTGCGTAGTCGGTGTACATGACGCCTCCGGAGCGCAGTTTCGCATCGTTCGGAATCGGAATCCGGCCTGCCGGGTAGGTGTAGGGCCGGTGGTTGCTGACCGTCATGACGTGGGCGAAGAAGGGCACTGCGGTCGTATCGGCCCGCTCGCCGAGCGAGCGGATCACTTTGTCGTAGGCGTCTTCGTCGCAAACGCCCCAGATGTTAGCGAAGGTGACCTCTTCGGGCTTGTAGTCGTTTTGGTCGATGATCCGGTAGCCGTTGCCGCCGAAGAAGGTTTCCATGTTGTCGAAGTAGCTGTTTCCGCCGTAGAAGTAGTAGGCATCGTAACCCTTCTCCCGGAGTACGGCCGCCGTGGAGTGCATGTTGTCGTTGCGGGGACGCTTGATGATGCTCTGTCCGGGGCAGGGCGGCAGCGAGAGGGTAACGGCTTCGAGTCCCCGCACCGTGCGGTTGCCTGTGGCGAAACACTGTTCGAAAGCGATCCCCATTTTGTAGAGAGAGTCCAGGTGGGGCGTGATCGCGTCCGGATAGCCGAAATGCTGCATGAACGAGGCGCTCATGCTCTCGATGGTGATCAGCACGATGTTGCGGCGCAGCGTATCCGGGTTGCCGGGAATGTGGCGCAGGTTGTCGCCGGTACTCCCGTAGATCGCGTGTACGTTGGCTTCGGCCTCTTTCTGCGGTAGGGTCAGGTAGAACTGCGGATAGCTGAGTTCGTTCTTCATAAATGCGTCGTAGAACTTGTAGGCTCCGGTGGCTTGCAGCTCGTTGGCATAGGTGTTGGCGCTTTGCTGGAATCGGGTGTTGAACTGCAGGAGCAGGCAGCAGCCCAGGGTGAGCAGCAGGTAGGCGGGCGATACGGCCGCTTTCCATTGCCAGGTGCCGAACTCTCCGGCACGGCGGATCTCCCGTCTGAACAGCAGCCAGGTGCATCCTACGGTCAGCAGCAGCACGCCGGCGAAGAGCGGAACGACCGGATAGGACTCCATGATGTTGCCGACCACTTCGTTGGTATAGACCAGGTAATCGACGGCGATGAAGTTGTACCGTACGCCGAATTCGCTCCAGAAAAACCATTCGGAAACGGCGTTCAGGATAATGCCGCCCGTGTAAAGTCCCGTCAAGACGGCGAGCCAGGTGCGGCTCCATCCCGGACGTATTTGGGGAAGGAACAGTCTGAGTCCGAAACTCACGGCCCAGAAGCCGAAGAGGATCGAGGCGATCAGGGGTACCACGCTGCCGTATTCGTCGAAGATCGTATTGAAGAACGTGACGTAAATCCATGCGACCGAAAGGATGCCGAAGAGGATGTAGCCCAGCGGCCGGGCGTATTTGCCCGGGGCGATGCTCAGGGCGAAAAGCCACAGCACGGCGAATCCGATCGTAAGGGCGCACCAGTCGTTTACGGCGCCCAACAGGAAGATTTTCAGCCATTGGCCGAAAGTGAACGAGATGTCGGAGGTCTGTTCGTTGAACAGCAGAACGATACGCAGCAGCGTGCCGACGGCTACTTGCAGCAGAACGAGTTTGAGGTAGATTCTCGAGATGAGTTTGATGCCGGATTGCATGGAGTTTGCTTGTTAAATCGGCACAAATATATATATTTTAACCGCTTTTGATGCGCGGGGGCTTTCTGCGGGGCTAAAAAAACGGCCGGGCGGGAAGGATTTGCATTTTTTTTGTAATTTTGCATAATTATTTCGCATACAATGGCAGAGAAAGATAAAGAACTTATAGAAAATATCGAGAAGCAGGAGTACAAGTACGGTTTCACTTCGGATATCGAAACCGAAACCATTCCGCGCGGCCTCAATGAGGAGGTGGTGCGCCTGATCTCGACCAAGAAGGGCGAGCCGGAGTGGATGACCGAGCGCCGCCTGAAGGCTTACCGTCACTGGCTGAATATGGTGCCTCCCACGTGGGCGCATCTGACGATCCCTCCGATCGACTTCCAGGACGTCATCTATTATGCGGCGCCGAAGCCCTCCAAGAAACTCGCGTCGATGGACGAAGTCGATCCCGAACTCAAACGCACGTTCGACAAGCTGGGTATTCCGCTCGAGGAACAGATGGCGCTGGCGGGTGTCGCCGTCGATGCCGTAATGGACTCCGTATCGGTCAAGACGACCTTCAAGGAGACGCTGGCCGAAAAGGGAATCATCTTTTGTTCGATGTCCGAAGCGATCCGGGACTATCCGGAGTTGATTCAGAAATATCTGGGAAGCGTGGTCCCCTATACCGATAATTTTTATGCGGCGCTCAACGCGGCGGTCTTTTCCGACGGTTCGTTTTGTTACATTCCCAAAGGCGTGCGTTGCCCGATGGAGCTTTCGACCTATTTCCGCATCAATGCGGCGGGTACGGGCCAGTTCGAGCGGACGCTGATCGTGGCCGACGAAGGGGCTTATGTCAGCTATCTGGAGGGGTGCACGGCGCCCCGCCGGGACGAGAACCAGTTGCATGCCGCCGTGGTCGAAATCGTCGTCGAGAAGGATGCCGAGGTGAAGTATTCCACCGTCCAGAACTGGTATCCGGGCGACAAGGAGGGAAAGGGAGGCGTCTATAATTTCGTGACCAAACGCGGAATTTGCCGCGAAAACGCCCGTCTGTCGTGGACGCAGGTCGAAACCGGTTCGGCTATCACCTGGAAATACCCGAGCTGTATTCTGGCGGGCGACAATTCGGTCGGAGAGTTCTATTCGGTGGCGATGACCAACCATTTCCAGCAGGCCGATACCGGTACCAAGATGATCCACGTGGGGCGTAATACCCGCAGCCGCATCGTATCGAAGGGTATTTCGGCCGGTCGCAGCGAGAACTCCTACCGGGGGCTGGTGCGCGTGGCGAAGGCGGCCGAAAATGCCCGCAACTATTCGCAATGCGATTCGCTGCTGATCGGCGACAAGTGCGGAGCACATACTTTTCCAGTGATCGAAAGTGGCAATCCGACGGCAGTGGTCGAGCACGAGGCGACGACCTCGAAAATCTCCGAGGAACAGCTTTTTTATTGCAACCAGCGGGGGCTTACGACCGAGGATGCCGTGGGGCTGATCGTCAACGGTTATGCCAGGGAGGTGCTCAACAAACTGCCGATGGAGTTCGCCGTCGAAGCCCAGAAGTTGCTGGCCATCAGTTTGGAAGGTTCGGTAGGGTAGTTTGTCGGAAGAATTTCCGCCGGTTTCCGGGTAGAAACGGAGTCGGCGGTGCGTTTATGAATGTAAAAAAAGTAAAATAGATATGCTTTCAGTCAAGAATTTACGGGCGCAAGTCGCCGGAAAAGAGATATTGAAGGGCATCGATCTCGAGGTGAAGGCCGGCGAGGTGCATGCCATCATGGGACCGAACGGCTCGGGAAAGAGCACGCTGGCTTCGGTGCTGGCCGGGAACGAGAAATTCACGGTCACGGGCGGCGAGGCGACCTTCCTGGGGCAGGATCTGCTGTCGCTGCCCATCGAGGAGCGTGCCTGCATGGGGCTGTTCCTCGGATTTCAGTACCCGGTGGAGATTCCGGGCGTGTCGATGGCCAACTTTATGAAGATGGCCGTGAACGAACAGCGCAAGTTCCGGGGTGAGAAACCGCTTGCGCCGGCCGAGTTTCTGAAGCTGGTGCGGGAGAAGAGCGCCATCGTGGAACTGGACTCCAAATTGATTTCCCGTTCGGTGAACGAAGGGTTCTCGGGCGGCGAGAAGAAGAAGAACGAGATCTTCCAGATGGCGATGCTCGAACCGAAGCTGGCGATTCTCGATGAAACGGACAGCGGTTTGGACATCGATGCGCTGCGCATCGTCGGTACGGGCGTCACCAAGTTGCACCGGTCGGACAATGCGACGATCGTCATCACCCACTACCAGCGTCTGCTGGATTACATCGTGCCCGACTTCGTGCATGTGCTCTACAAGGGGCGCATCATCTATTCGGGCGACCGTTCGCTGGCGCTCAAATTGGAGAAAGAGGGGTACGACTGGCTTATCAACGATTATAAGGAGTAGCCATGGAGTGGACCGATATTTTCAGCGGCCCGGCTTTCGAGCCGGTCAAGAGCCGCGAACTGCACCTCGGAAAGGATTGCGACCTGTCGCGTCCGCTGGTGGTGCGGGATACCGATAAACTGACCGTCGAGGTCGCGGGCGGAGCCGCGCTCCGGCTGGTCGTGCTGCATACGAAACCCTGTCAGGCAGAGGTTCGTATCAAGCTGCTCGAAGGGGCGGATGCGGAGCTTGTCCAGCTTTTCTCGGCCGAGGCATTCGTCGATTTTCAGGTCGAGCAGGCCGCCGGGAGCAAGTTTCGCATGACGGCGTGCCAGTTTACCAGTGCGAATGTGCGTTACCGGTTCGATCTGAACGGACGGGAGGCTTCCAATGAGCTGGACGTGCTGTTTCTCGCGTTGGAGCAGGATCACTGCGTGGTCGATCTGCGTACCAACCATCTGGTCCCGGACTGTACGAGCCGGTCGCTCATCAAGGGCGTCGCTTCGGGGACCGGCCGTGGTGAATTCTGCGGATTGGTTTATGTGGCGCCGGATGCCCAGCATACCGATGCCCAGCAGCAGTGCCGTAATATTCTGTTGAGCCGCACTTCGCGCATCGATGCGCGTCCACAACTGGAAATTTACGCCGACGACGTGCGTTGCAGTCACGGAGCGACGGTGGGACAGATGGAGGACGAAGCGATTCTCTACATGCGTCAGCGCGGTCTGAAAGAGGAACAGGCACGGCGCCTGCAGATCGAAGGTTTCGCGGCGGACGTGGTCGGGCGCTGCCGGATCGAAGCCGTGAAAGAGATATTGACCGATGCCGTTGTCCGGCATTTGGATAAAATATAGCGTTATGTTCGATGTGGAAAAAGTCCGGCGGGACTTCCCGATTCTCGGGGTGCGCGTGTATGACAAGCCGTTGGTTTATCTGGACAGCGGTGCTACGGCGCAGAAACCCGAGTGTGTGATCGAAACGGTCGATCGCCTGCACCGGGAGTCGAATGCCAATATCCACCGGGGGGTTCATTTTCTTTCGGAGGAGGCTACCGAGATGTACGAGGCTGCCCGGGCTCGTATCGCCGAGTACATCGGTGCGGAAGCCCGGGAGGAGGTCGTTTTCACGGCCGGAGCTACTGCGTCGCTCAATACGGTGGCGTATGCATGGTGCGAACGTTTTCTCCGGGCGGGCGACAATATCGTGGTCAGCGAGATGGAGCACCATTCCAATATCGTTCCCTGGCAGCTTGTCGCCGAGCGCAAGGGTGCCGAAATCCGCGTGCTGCCTTTCGACGAGGAGGGGCGCCTGATGACCGAGCGCCTGCCGGCGCTGCTCGACGGCCGTACCCGCGTGGT
>UMBT01042425.1_pt1 | contig 38424 bp, 30 predicted proteins | sample 1964001 | NCBI WGS metagenome assembly UMBT01 (sample SAMEA4835945, study PRJEB28245) | human gut metagenome | biome: gut microbiome; material: fecal sample | place: Denmark | collected 2008
TACCATCGGGCTGTATCCGGTGAAAGCCACCGCCACATCCTGCATAGTGTCGAGTCTGATCGGCACCGGCATCACCTATTACAATGGGGATAATGTCCAGTATGTGACCGCTGCACAGGGTAAGAGTGGGGCATATCTGAACAGCATCGGGTTCCCGGTCACGGAGGTGTGAGCCATGGCGTGGACGTTAGAGCTGAACGTGAACGATGGGTATCCACACAGCACAAACACCCGGTATGGGAATCCGGGGCTGGTGGCTCCATACCCGGACGGTATGTGGATGATTCAGTCGGGCGTGAATGATGGGTATCCATACCGCAGCAGCTTTTCGCAGCCGAAAACAGGGCTATGCCTGATATATCTGGGCACCAAGCAGCCCTTGAAGCTGTATAACGGAGCAGAGCCCGTGCTTGCCGCCTATTTCGGCAGCGTGGAGGTATTCCGCACCGGGACATCTTAAGACAATGGGAAAGGCAACAGCCTGGGAAGGAATCCTTCTCAGGCTGTTTCTGTCTGTGCTTTTTGGATCCGCCGCTGTTCCGCCTCCCGGCGGCTGTAGATGCAGCCGCAGAAGTCCTGCCGGTACAGCTGATAGATGCCGGACAACTGTATGGAGCGCTGATAGCCTCCACGCTTTTTGAAATCCGAGGGCAGAAACTGCACGCCGTATTTCTGCGCCAATGCGGCACCGCAGGCGTTGATGTAGGGGGCGTTCTTGTGGGGACTGATGGTCAGCGTGGTGGTGAACCAGTCACAGCCCTCCGCCCGGCACAGCTTTGCTGCCTCCTCCATTCGCTGGGCGATGCACCGTCTGCACCGCTCGCCCCCCTCCGGGGTATCCTCCACCCCACGGACTGCTTCCGCATACACCGCCGGGTCGTACTCCCCGGGAATCAGCGTCACCGGATGCTCCGCAGGCAGGGCAGCAATGAGCCGTTCCTGCTCCGCCAGCCGCCGGGCATATTCCGCCGGGGGATCGATGTTGGGATTGTAATAAAACAGCATGATCTGAAAATACCGGGACAGATACTCCAGCACATAGCTGCTGCATGGAGCACAGCAGCTATGCAGCAACAGCCGGGGTGTGCCCTCCAGTCCCTGTAAAATCTGCTCCAGCTTCAGCTGGTAGTTGATCTTGGGTTCCATCGGCTATTCCGCCTTGGGAGGCTTGTTCTGCTTGTCCTGCCGTCCCTGCCTTGGGGGATGCGGACGGTCGCTGCGCTGTCTGGGGGGACGGCTGTCCCGGCGTGGCTTTGCCTCCTTCTGGGGCTTTTGCTCCTTGGGCGCACTGTTCTGGGCAGGCTGGGGTTTCTTCCGGGGCGGTCGCTGCTCCCGGCTGCCCTCGGTGGCATGCAGCACCTGCACCTCGTCCTTGCTGACCAGGGTACCTACCTCTGCGCCCTCCGGCCGGACACGGAGCTTGCCGGTCAGGAGGAATACCTCCTCCACCACTCCCTGGGTGCCATCCGGAAGCTGTACCATAGTCCCTGCCTTGGGGGTCACCTTCAGCAGTTGCTCATAGGCATACTGCTCATGCTTCAGACAGCACATCAGCCTGCCGCAGGTGCCGGAGATCTTGGTGGGATTCAGGGACAGACCCTGTTCCTTCGCCATCTTGATGGAAACCGGCTGGAAATCTCCCAGATAGCCCTTGCAGCAGAATTCCCTGCCGCAAATGCCCAGTCCCCCCAGGAGCTTTGCCTCGTCCCGGACGCCGATCTGCCGCAATTCTATGCGGGTACGGAACACGCTTGCCAGATCCTTCACCAGTTCCCGGAAATCCACCCGGTTTTCCGCCGTAAAGTAAAACAGCAGCTTACTGTTGTCGAAGGTGCATTCCACCTCCACCAGCTTCATATCCAGCTTCCGGAACCGGATCTTTTCCTCGCAGATCCGGAAGGCGTCCTCTTCCTTTTTCTTGTTCTTTGCCACCACTGCCAGATCCTCCGCCGTGGCAAGCCGGATGACCTCCTTGAGGGGAGCCGTGATCTGCTCCTCCGGGATTTCCTTGTTGGAAAGGGCAACCTCGCCGCATTCCACGCCCCGGGCGGTTTCCACGATGGCTGCATCCCCCACCTGTGCCTGAATGCCGTTGGCCGCAAAGTAATAGACCTTGCCCACGGTCTTGAAGCGTACTCCTATGATCTCTGCCATGTGTTCATCCTCATTATATCATGCATTCTCCGTCATGATCCCGGCGCAAAGTGCGGTGACCGCCAAAGCCGGGCTGACATTTCCTTCTAAATCCTGTACCGAGCGCAGCAATGCGTCATGCAGACGTGCCCCCTGCGCCAGGGTGATCCGCTGGGCGAACTGTGCCGCCCCCTCCGGGTAGCAGCCGATGCAGGCATTTGCTCCCGTGCGCAGGCACAGAGCGTCCCGTAGCTGCCGATCCAGCAGCTCCAGTGCCGTCAACAGCCGGGTCTTGTCCGTGCTGCATGCGGTCAATGCTGCCAGCAGGGCGTATTCATCCCTGTTCATTATACTATCTGCCAGCTTTTTTGTCAATGCGACCGTCTCCTGCACTGCCGGATCCGACAGATATTCCAGGCATCTGCCGATATTCCCGTGAAACACCGCAACTGCCCGTGCCGCATCCTCTCCGCTGTATCCTGCATCCAGGAGCGCCTGGGTGCACTGGGGCTCTGTACAGGCACTGGTGCCGATGGCACTGACCCGGGACAGGATGGTTTCCAGAAACGCCTGCCTGGACTGGGCGGTAAACACAAAGTAGGTGAAATCCGGCGGCTCCTCCACCAGCTTCAGCAGCGCATTCTGTGCCTGGACGGTCATGTGATCCGCATCCGTAAACAGGTACAGCTTCCGCATGCCATTGTTGGGGGTCTTGTAGGCATCGGCGCACACCCGGCGGATGCTCTCCACGGAAAACCCTCCGGTCTTGCCGCTGTGGGGAACCTCCTGCACGTCCGGATGCTGCCGGTGCTCCACATTGTGGCAGGGCTTGCAGCTACCGCAGGGCTTATGCGCCCCTTCGCACAGCAGCCGTGCCGCCAGGTACCATGCCAGGGTCTTTTTCCCGGTACCCTGCTCTCCGTAAATGAGAAAGCTGTGGGGCAGTCTGCCGCTGGTACACATGGCTTCTATGGCAGCCAGTCCATGTGCATTGCCGTACAGTTTCATATCCATCCCCCTTTCTTGGGCAAAACCGCATAGAGCGTATGCGTGCCCCTATATATCCTGTTTCTATTTTACCACATCCACCGTCGGAATGCCATACCTGCGGAAAATATTTATGCACGCCCCGGAGATCCGCTCGCCGCTGACCGCAATGGGGATTGCCGGCGGACAGGGCACATGCACCCCGGCGCAGATCCTGTCCTCCGCCGCCTCCACGGGAACGGTTTCATAGTCCCCCAGTGCCGCTCGCCGCATGGAGCATACCTGCTCCGGTACCGGCAGGGAAAAGGGCTCCGGCTGCCGGGGTTGTCCCCGAAGGGCGGCGATCCGCCGGAGGGCATCCTGCAAGCGCTGAAGCTCCTGCAATGTAGTGGGACAGCCGCAAAGCAAGACTGTAAAATCCCGGTCTGCATACTCACAGAAGATCCCTTCTCCCTCCAGCCTTTGTGCCAGCTCCGTTCCCTCCATACCGCTTTCGGCGGCGCAGATGGTCAGATGCAAAGGCTCCCCCGGATAGAACCGCCAACAGTCCGAAAGCTCCTGCCGGAGCATGGTCAGTGCGGCTGTCACCCGGGCAAGGTCTGCTGCCCCATGCTCTGCCAGGTAGGCGTTGCACAGATCCAGGGACGCCAGCAGCAAATAAGAAGGGCTGGTGGAGCCGAACAGGGACATGGCTGCCTTTGCCCGGGCTGCATACCGGGGCTGACTGGTATGCAGATAGGCGCAGCCTGTCAGAGCAGGCAGCATTTTATGGGCGGAGTCGCAGCACAGATCCGCCCCCAGGGCAATGGGATGCCGGGAGGGGCTGAACAGTCCCAGATGGGCACCGTGGGCGTTGTCCACCAGCAGGGGTGCCTGATGGGCGTGGCACACAGCGGCGATGCCGGCAATGTCCGCACAATGCCCCAGATAATCCGGCGAGGTCACATACACGCAGGCAGGCGTCGGGGAAGCATCCAGAGCGGCTGCGATCTGCGCCGGGGTGACGGTGCCGGACAGGATGCCGCCGGTGTAGGTGGGGTAGATCCACTCCACCTCCAGACCCAGCAGCACACTGGCGGTGAGGAATGCCCGGTGCACGTTCCGGACAGCCAGCACCCGGCGATGCTCCTGCTGCATCAGCGCCAGCATGGTCTGGATGCACAGGGTGGAGCCGGCAGTGCTGTACACCGTACCGGCAGTGTGATACCATGCGGCAGCGTTTGCCTCGCTTTCGGCTATGATCCCGGCGGCATCAAACAGGCTGTCCGCCCCGGGAATCTCCGTAATGTCCAGGGGGAAGGCAGCGTCCAGAGCGCTGCCCAGTCCCCTGCCCTTGTGGCCCGGCATATGCATCCGCAAAGGATCCTGCGCCGCATACCGGGTCAAAAACTCATAAATCGGTGTATGCATAGGTTACTCCTAGATCAGATATTTCAGCCGGTCACGCAGATTCCGCCGTGCCCGCTTGATGGTGCGGGAGACGGTGGAAACGTCCCGGTTCAGCTGTTGGGCGATCTGGGGCATGCGCATGCCCTCATAATAGTATAGCACAACCATCTCCTTTTGTCTTGGGGTCAGATCATTTTTTATCACATCCCGCAGCGCCCGCTTGAGCCGCTGCATCTGCGCCTGGTTGGTTTCCGCCTCCGATTCCTCGGACAGCTCCAGCAGACGCTTGATGTAATCCGGATGCGCCTCCGTGACCCGTTTAGCCATGCTGCCGCCCTCCTTTGTCCTGCATCTTGTCCCTATAATCCATGTCAGATTTTGCTCCTTTCCTATGGGCACCATCCAGTGGCGTTGCCCAGAATCGAACATATGTTCTTTTTGTAGTATACCATAGTTGTCAATATATGTCAATAGTTTTTTGCGAATTTCGTCGAAAAATGTCATGGCATACGCAATTGTAAATAAATTGTGAACATTCGATGACAGGCATTGATTTTTTCTCCCTGCATGCTATACTTAGATTAGCACTCGTAGTGATAGAGTGCTAATTCTCAGGATACAGGAGATGCAATCTATGAAAACCAAACAGTTTAAAGCAGAATCCAAGCGGCTGCTTGATATGATGATCCACTCGATCTATACCCACAAGGAGATCTTTCTCCGGGAGCTGATCTCCAACGCCAGTGACGCAATGGACAAGCTGTACTTCCGCTCCCTCACGGACGAAAAGGTGGGCATGAACCGGGAGGACTTTGCCATTGATCTGAAGATCGACAAGGACGCAAGAACCCTGACCATCACCGATAACGGCATTGGCATGACCCAGGAGGAACTGGAAAAGAACCTGGGCACCATCGCCAACAGCGGCTCCCTCAAGTTCAAGAACGAAAACAAGCTGGAGGATGACGTGGACATCATCGGTCAGTTCGGTGTGGGCTTCTACTCCGCCTTCATGGTGGCAAAGCGGGTCACTGTCCGCAGTAAGGCATACGGCTCCGACGAGGCTTACCAGTGGCAGTCCGAGGGCGTGGACGGCTACACCATTGAGCCATGCGACAAGGAAACCGTGGGCACCGAGATCATTCTGGAAATCAAGGATGACGCAGAGGATGAGACCTACAGCGAATTTCTGGAGCAGTACCGGATCCAGGGACTGGTCAAGAAGTATTCCGACTATATCCGCTACCCCATCCGGATGGATATGACCAAGAGCCGCCGGAAGGAAACCGAAAACGCCGACAAGGACGCTGCGCCGGAGTATGAGGAATACGTGGAAAACGAGACCCTCAACAGCATGGTGCCTTTGTGGCGCAAGAACAAGAGCGAGCTGACAGATGCGGACTACAACGCCTTCTACAAGGAGAAGTTCTTCGATTACAACGAACCCCTGCTCCACATCCACACCAAGTCCGAGGGCACTGCCACCTTCAACGCACTGCTGTACATCCCCTCCAAGGCGCCCTATGACTACTACACCAAGGAGTACGAAAAGGGCTTGCAGCTGTACAGCAGCGGGGTTATGATCATGGAGAAGTGCGCCGACCTGCTGCCGGATTACTTTAGCTTTGTCAAGGGTCTGGTGGACTCGGAGGATCTGTCCCTGAACATTTCCAGAGAGCTGCTGCAGCATGACCGACAGTTGAAGATCATTGCAAAGGCGCTGGAAAAGTCCATCCGGAACGAGCTGACCAAGCTGCTGAAAAACGACCGGGCAGCTTATGAGAAATTCTTTGAGGCATTCGGCTTGCAGCTGAAATTCGGCGTATACAACGGCTACGGCATGAACAAGGACGCTTTGAAGGATCTGCTGCTGTTCTACTCCTCCTCCGAGAAGAAGCCCGTTACACTGGCTGAATATGTGAGCCGGATGAAGGAGGATCAGACCTGCATCTACTACGCAACCGGCGAGAATATTGCCCGGATCGATCACCTGCCCCAGACGGAGCTTGTAAAGGACAAGGGCTTTGAGATCCTGTATCTGACGGAGAACGTGGACGAGTTCGCCATCAAGATGCTGATGAACTACGAGGGCAAGGAATTCAAGTCCGTATCCGCCGGGGATCTGGATCTGGAAACAGAGGAAGAAAAGAAGGAGATCGAGGAAAAGTCCAAGGAGCATGCAGACCTGTTCAACGATATGCAGAAGGCACTGGAGGGGAAGGTCAAGAGCGTGCGCCTGTCCCAGCGGCTGAAATCCCACCCGGTATGCCTCACCAGCGAAGGGGCGCTGTCCCTGGAGATGGAAAAGGTGCTGAACGCAATGCCCACCGACCAGAAGGTACAGGCGGACAGGGTGCTGGAGATCAACCCGGAGCACCCCATTTTTGCAAAGCTGGTACAGCTGCAAAAGGAGAATCCGGACAAGCTCAAAGCCTACGCAAAGCTGCTGTATGACCAGGCACTGCTGATCGAAGGTATGTCCATTGAGGATCCGGTTGCATTCTCCAACCAGATCTGTGAACTGATGGCTTAAACACAAAAGAAGCCGCCCTGCATGGTTCATGCAGGGCGGCTTTTCTGTAGCATGAGAAAACGGGCTGTACGGAAATCCGTACAATGAGAAGATGTATGATCAGTGGAAAACGGAGAGGGGTAAACAAAAACAGCAAGGTTGCCCTTGCTGTTCGGAAATAGATATACAAATCATAATTTATACATTAAATACTTCTTTTTCGTATGATGCCCACCCACCATGTGTAATCATTACACAGATTACAGCAAGTGCTATATACAATACTATGGGGATAAGCAGGTATGCCTTGCCTTTTCCCAATGTTTTCCGGAATACATAGATATTTGAGGGCAATGCTAAAGCAAACCAAATCAGCAGTTCAATACAGCCAATCATAATAGAAACATCTTTCTCCGGGCCCAGATCATAGCTATAGCCTTTTGAATTTCCGGTTATATCAAGAAAGATCCAGCCAAAACATATTGGAAATGAAAACGCAATAAAACCCGTCCAAAGAAAATTCAGACAATAGATGATTTTACTTTTCATGGCTATCTCCTATATATACCGACTTGCCGGGCAGTCAAACCGCCCCTTGCTTACCCTATTATACCAAACTACCGCTGAAAAGTCAATTATTTGGCTAAAAGTAGAAAGGGTAATCTATATGAACAATAGCCGGCTTGTGGAGGTCGCAAAATCAACGGGTATCACACTTGCGACGCTCCGCAGCCTTGACTATGAAACGCAGCAGTCTATGCAACCAGACCGGAGCGTTCAATACCCTCTGTGAAGTACTTCTGCAAGAAAACGTACATAATCAGAATGGGGGTAATGGACAGCAGACAGCCAGCCTCCAGCCAGACGATCTTTTCCCGGACGCTGACCTGGACGGTGGCGTCATTGAACAGGAACAGATTCAGCTGGGTGTTCAGATTCTTGACCATCATGGCAATGGTCTCGTTGTTGGTAAAGAAAGAACTGCTCACATAGTAGTCGTTCCAGTACCATACCACGGAGAACAGGAACACGGTCAGGAAGGAGGAACGGGCGTTGGGTACCATGATCTGGGCAAAGGTCCGGAGAGGGCCGCAGCCGTCCAGGTATGCCGCATCCTCCAGCTCCTTGGGCAGACCCCGGAAGAACTGCCGGAAGATCAGAATCATCAGACCGGCACGGATGCCGTTGGCAGTCAGAGCGGGCAGATACATGGTCCAGGGGGTATCCGTCAGCGTCAGGGTATCCCCGGTGATGAGCTTGATGAGACCGAAAATGTCAAAGTACCGGAACTGCATATACTGGGGAATCAGAATAATCTGGGAGGGCACCAGAATCATCATGATGACGATGCCGAACAGAAGATTCTTGCCCTTGAATTTAAACCGGGCAAAGCCGTATCCGGTAAGGGAACAGGTCACCACCTGCACCAGGGAGCAGCCGATATTCAGCAGCAGGGTGTTGAGCAGAGTGGGGCCAAAGTTCATAACCTTCAGTACATCCTTGATGGGCTGAAGGGATAGGTGCCGGGGAATCCACATTACAGTGGGGTCGCTCATGTCGGCGGGATCCCGGAACGCGGAGCTGATCATGAAGATCAGCGGATAAAGAATGACAAAGCAAAGACCGAAAAGGATCAGAAACCGGAGAAAGGGCCACACCTTTTCTGCAAGACGCTTGCGGCGCAGGTAAGCCAGCTCCTCCTTGCTCATGCTCTGTTCCCGGATCTTCTGTGCTTCCTTCCGGGACATGCCGTTGCCGATCTGGTGTTCGGTTTTGATTGCTGCAGTTTGTTCCATCTGTGTTCACACCGCCTTTCTATTCCACTTCGTAGTAAATAAAGTGGTTGATTATCATGGTGACCAATCCGATCGCCGCCAGAACGATGGCGAAATACGTCCACGCCATGGCTGCCGCAAGACCGTACTGCCAGTCATTCTGTACCTCCAGCACACGGGTCATAACCGCATTGGTGGGAGAGGTAAAGGAGTCGATGATGGTGAAGATCAGATTGGCAAGGATCATAGGGCTGACGTAGGGCAGGATGATCTTCCAGAAGTATTCCCAGGAGGTTGCCCCCTCGATCTGTGCCGCCTCTCTTGCGGAGGGCGGAATGTTCTGCAGGGCTGCCAGGAAGATCAGAATCTGGATGCCGGAGCTCCATACAAGGCTGAACACATTGGTGGTCAGGGTCTCGATCTGGGTGGTCAGATCCTCGCTGATGCCATAGATGCCCAGGAAGGTCAGCAGTTCCTTTACAAGATCCGTCTTGAACATGGTGGAAAACTGGGATGCATCGCTGTTGCCGTTGGTTTTCAGGTCGCCGTTGATGATATTGTACACCGGGCCGGTGGCAATGATGACCGGCAGGAAGAACACGGCTCTTGCAAAGGTTCTTCCCCGGAACTTCTGGTTAAGGATCACGGCGATGAACAGGGAGAATACGATGATGAGGGGCGCAGTTTCGAAGGTTTCCTTCAGCACCTGCACCAGCAGCTCCCGGTAGTTGGGGTCGCTCATAAAGGCGTATTTGTAGTTGCTGATGCCCGCCCAGGTGGAAACCGGGCCGCCGGTTTCCGGGGTAACGTTCTGGAACGAATAGATCAGAGAGGTAATCAGCGGAATGAGGAACCACTTGATGGTACCCACGATCCAGATGGCAATAAAGCCGTAGCCGTACAGGCTCTTGCGGCGTTCGTATGGGATCTTCATCAGGACAGGAGCCCCCCTTCCTCCACATAGTCGGACAGTGCATAGCTGGTGCCGTTGCAGGTGATCTGTCCGGTTTTCAGGTTCACGGTGGTCACCGTGCCGTTTGCGTAGGTGGTGGTGATCACATCATCCTGCTGGATATAATCCACGATGGTCTGGTCGCTGACTGCCCCGGTCACAGTGCTTGCCAGCTTGTATTCCTGTGCAGCCGTATCCAGCCAGTTTGCGTAATGGGCGTAGTAGTAAATGTCAAAGTCCGTATCCTTCAGCTCGCTGGTCTCCTCGTGCAGCAGGTCAAAGTGCAGGTTGCTGCCGGTGGCAATTGCCTGGAGCAGCAGCCGCTCGGAATCCGCAGAGCCGTTGATTGCCGTGGTGGCGTAGGGCAGCACACCGTGCATCACAAGCTGATACAGGGGCAGATCCTCATCGATCACGTCAAAGCCGCTGGAGGACAGGGGCACGTTGGTCACATGATCCACATAGGGCAGCGCATAGGCGTTTGCCGTATCCGCCAGCACGGAGCCAACCCCCTTCTGCATGCCGGACAGGCTGTCGGTCATGATGTTCTTCATGTCGTCCCGGGAGATGGCTTTCTTGCCGTAATCTCCATACAGCAGGGAGGTCATTTCCCCGATGCTCACGCCGGTGATGCCTGCCTTGGAGTAGTTGTCGGTCAGATCGCTGTAGATCTCGCTGAAATTGGAGGGGGACAACAGGGAGATGGTGTCCTTGAAGCTGTCCGGGGTGCCGAATGCCCGCTCGTAGCTGACGATTCTGGAATAGGAACCGGACACCCGGATGGCGGTATCGGTAAAGGCGAAGAAGCCCTGACCGGAGTAGAATTTCTTGTTGTTGACGGTGGGATAGTAGGCAATGCCGTTGTCGGACAGATACTTGGTCAGATCCTGGAAATCGCTCTTGCCCCCCAGTACGCCGGCAGCCTTTGCCTTATAGTCCACCTTGCCGGCGATGCCTGCATTGGTCCAGTTGTTCAGGGCAACCACCATATCGTCCACGCCCCGATCCTTCAGACTGCTGATGATCTCCCGGGTCTGGTCGAAATCCGTCATGGCGGTTTTCAGCGTCACCGGAATGCCCAGAATGTTGGTGGATTTCTCCACGCCCCCGTAGATGTCCACATACAGATCGGAGGCATTGGGCTGCACCTTGGGGGTGACGCCGCCATCCGTGGTCAGATAGTTCCGGTATGCCGCAGCCACGTCCACATAATCCGTGGTACCGGCTGTGTCCGCCACCGGGTAATACCGAACGGCGATTTCCTTGGTCTTGATGCTGCCGCTTTCAAACACAGTCAGAGGCGTGGTATCGCCGCCCATATAGAACGTATCCGTAGAGCGAAGGATAAACTGGAAGTTGCACAGGTTGTAGCTGCTCTTGGACTGACCGGACACCGCCGCATTGATCTGGGCGTTGCTGTCACCCTTGTCCGCCACCACCATCAGGGCGTTGTCATCCCGGACGATGCCGTACATGGGCAGATACACCTGTTCGGTAACAGCGCCCTTGGTGGTGGGCACTGCGGTAATGTCCTTGCCGTATACACGCTGTGCGTACACGGAGGCATTGGTCTTGCCGTTGTTGAAGTTGATCCGGGCGCCGCTGCCATCCGGCACTACAAAGTAGCCTTCCGCCTCGCTGTCCCCTGCCCCGAAGGCGGTCAGCAGCTTGATGGAGGTCAGCAGCTTTTCGGAGGTATTCTTTTCGGTGATCTTTTCCGTATTGATCCGGACGCTCAGGTAATCCTCCTTGAGGGTGTATTCCACCGGGATCTGGATCCCTGCCTTCCGGAAGTTGTAGGTGACCTTTACCCCATCGGTGATGCTGCTGTAGGAAAAGGCACAGCGGCTGGAATCCCCGGAACGCACATAGGAGGTACTCCGGCTCTTGGGATCGCCGTACTCAATGGTCAGCGCAGAAGCAAGCTCCTTGCGCAGGGTGGGCGTCGCATTGGGATCTCCGCCGGCATTGAAGGGGGAAGACCACCAGATATAGCCGGTCTCCTTGTTTTTCAGCGCAAAGATGTCCTCAACGGGAGCATCCTCTGTGGCGTTTTCATAATCCCACACATAGAAGATCAGCTTGTCGTTTTCGGCAGCAACAATCATGCTGTCCAGAACCTGCTGCTCGGTGCGGGCAACAAAGTCATCGCTTACGGTGCTTTCGCCGGTATCCTCCTTGTCGGATGCGGCAGGTTTATCCCCGGCAGCGTCCTTGTCGCCTTCGGAATTGACAACGATCGAGCCGGCGGAAGCCATCATGGACATGGCAAGGAAGCAAGCGAGCATCCGTTTCCATTTCGTCTGCATTCAATCACGCTCCCTTTCTCAGACCTTCACACGGTATGCGATTTCCGTGTAGATGGAGTAAACGAATACGTAAACCTGCTGGAACAGAGAGCGCAGGAGTACAAGCAGGAACAGAATCGCCAGCATGGCAGCCAGCGTCAGCAGGATTGCACCCACTGTTTTCAGAAAGCTGTACTGATGCACGGTTTTGACCGCCATGAACAGCAGCACCCCGGACCAGAGCATGCCAATGATGTACACGGCAGTGATGAATACGGACTCGTCCCGGATGAGCAGGTGGGACAGGATCACGCAGATGAACTGCTGTGCTACATAAGGAATCAGGGCATAGGCGCTGTAGATGCAGATGTTTTTCATGGAGCCTTCTCCGTCCAGCCAGGTACTGATCGCCCAGTTGCCCACGACCCACACGGCGAAGAAGCCTATGCTCTGCACCAGGTAGGGGATGATGTTGAAGGTCTTGTCGTAGGAAACCACAAACTGGAATCCATATAGCCGGGCGCTTGCCAGCATGGACAGGAACGACAGGAACACGATCAGGAAGGCGATCTTCAGAGAGCCGCCCTTTTTCCATCGCAGATCCTCATAGCCCTCGAAGGGGTGGAACACCACATGGGAGACCCACTGCTTCTGCGTCAGATCCATCATTGTGCATCACCCTCCTTTCCGGCTGTGTTTTGCGTGTGCTTCTTTTTGCGCCATTTGTGGAAGCCGTAGCCGCCCCCGATGAGTACCAGCGCACCGATAATGAGAATATTGAAGTACTCCTTCAGAAATTCGGAACGGTAGCCCTCAAAGGCCTCGTTGTACCGGTAGGGGGAATCTGCCAGCTTGGCGTATTTCATAGATTCCGCATAGTCGCCCTTTTTCAGCATTGCGCTGGCGATGCCGATATACGCCCGGCGATAGTTGCCGTCCCGCTTGAGCACCTCCTGCCAGGGGCCAAGCGCCTCTTCGTAGTACCCCGCATTGTACAGATTCGTCGCTTCATGGACGATGCTGCCGAACACGGTTTCCTTGAAAATCGTCACCGTGTTCTTTCCGGCATCCAGCACATAAATGTTGGTGTCCAGAGTCTCCAGGGCGCTGACCTGTTTAAAGCCGCCCACCTGGTCGCCGGTGGTGCCCAGAATAAACAGCAGGTTGCATTCCTCATCATACTGGAACACTCTGCCGGTGGTCAGATCCAGGCAGTTGATCATGCCGTCGTCGGAAATGTCAATGTCCACGATCCGGGTGGCATAGGTGGTGCCGCTGTACCAGAGGCTGCTGCCATCGCCCCAGATTACATCATAATCCGCAAACAGGTTGTACCCTGCCGGATTGACCTTCTTGACCCGGTCCGTATCCTGGGTGGAGGATTCGGTGGAGGTGAAGATAAAGCCCTCGGCGTCCAGGTCGAAATTGGAGAAGCCGGAAGGCACGGATGCCTTCATCTTATCCCGCATTTCATCGGTTGCAATGGCGCTCCAGAAATACCGAGCGGCAACCTCTGCGGTCTGCTCCACACGGTTTGCGCCGTAAAAGCCGGTAAACTCCCCCTTGGGGTTGAACACGCAGGCACCGCTTGTGGTATTGTTCAGCACCACATACACGTTGCATGCCTTGTCCACCAGCACCTTCTGGGGCAAAAAGGTCAGATCCTGGTCATAGACCTCGGATTCCGGCTTGGTGATCTCCATTTTCACATTGCCCCTGGTATCACTGATGAGGATCCGGGAATTGTCCGTATCCGCAATGTACACTAGCTGATTTTCCGGGGAAACATACACGCCGGTTGGATTTTTCAGAGTGGTCTTGCTGCCGTCCGGCATGGTGAAATCCTCCAGCACGTTCAGCACCTTGCTCCATTCCGTATTGACCACCACGATCCGGTTGTTGCCCTTGTCGCAGACATAGAACTGGTTCTGATAGTCCCGGAAAATGTCCGAGGGATTTGTAAAATGAGAGATCCCAAGATCCTCACCGGAAACGGAACGATCCGCAATATAGCCCGCCTGGGAGGGGATCGCCTCGCCCCAGCGGTCGTAGTTGTATACGTCGTAGGGTTCGTCTGCGGAGGCTCCGAGAGGCAGAGCCCCAGCCAGCAGAACGCCTGCCAGCGCCGCTGTGCAGAATTTACGCAGTCGTTTGTTCACTATACTCATCCTCCCCGCTTAGTCCTTGATACCGGAATGTGCCATTGTTTCAATGACATTCTTCTGCGCCAGCATGAAGAACACCACCGGCGGGATCAGCATGAATACCGCTGCCGCCATTGCCACGCCTGCACGGGCAAGACCGGCGGATGCCGCCTGCTGCACCACGGTGGGCAGTGTTTTCTTCGCTTCGTCATACACAAGACTGCCGCCCTGGATGTTCCAGGCACCCTGGAAGGCAAAAATGCTCATGGTCATCAGTGCCGGCTTCTGGTTGGGAATGACGATCCGCCAGCAGGTGGTGAACATATTGGCACCGTCCACCTTTGCCGCCTCGATCATAGCGTCCGGCACCTGACTCATGGACTGCCGCATCAGGAACAGACCCATTGCCGACGCAATGGAGGGCAGGATCAGTGCCCTGGTGGTGTTGATGAGGTTCAGCTCGGACATGACCATGTACTGCATGATGTAGATAACATTACTATTGTAGAGCAGGGAGATGACAATGATCTTGTTGATGATCCCATTGCCGGGGAATTTGCACTTTGCCAGCACGAAGGCTGCCATGGAGGCAACGATGCACTGTGCCACGGTGACAACCACCGTGACGAACACGCTGTTCCACACATACCGGGAGAAGGGCACCCACATCTGTCCCAGAACCCGGAACATATCCCGGAAGTTGTCCAGGGTGGGGTTCATGGGGTAAAACTTGGGCGGGAAGATAAACAGCTCCTCCACCGGCTTGATGGATGTGATGATCGCCAGGTAAATGGGAAATACCATAAAGAGACCCAGCACCGTCAGAAAGAGGAAAATGGCAATGCTGCCGCCGATCCTGCGTCCTGCCCGCTTGTTGGACGCTTTGAGCTTTGATGTATCGGTCATCGGTTTCCCTCCTTAATCCATGTACTTGCTCAACAGCTTGCTGATCAGCTTGTTGGCAAGGAACATGAAGATAAACAGCACCATACAGATTGCAGATGCATAGCCCATTTCGTAACGCACCCAGCCGTAGTCATAGGCATGGGTCATAATGGTGTGGGCGGCGTAGTCGGTACTGGGGAAGCCCACCAGATTCCGGGCTACGATGTCGGCGGTAAAGGAGCTGACGATCTGCATGACCGCAGCGAACATCAGCTGGGGCCCCATGGAAGGGATGGTAATGTAGATCAGTTCCTGCCACCGGTTCTTGATGCCCTCGATGGCGCCGGCTTCATACTGGGAACGGTCGATATTCTGGAAGCCTGCACGGAGCGCCAGGAATCCGGCACCCAGACTGATCCACAGTTGTACCACGATGACTACCCCCAGAATGTACTGGGAGTCGGTGAGCCACTGGACAGCGTAGGTGTTGATGCCCAGGTTGATGAGCACCGCATTGGCTATGCCGTAGGTATCACCACTGAAGATCAGCTGCCACACGGTGTACACATTTGCCATGGAGGGCGCATAGAAGATCAGGGTGAAAATGGTTTTCAGCCTGGGATGCAGCTCGTTGATGAGCCACGCCAGCAAAAAGCACAGCACATAGCTGATGGGGCCGGTGAACAGTGCGAACACCAGGGTGACACGGATGGATTTTACGAAGATCGCATCCGAAATGAACAGATTGTAGAAGTTGGACAGTCCCACCCACTTGGGGAACTGTACCATGTTAAAGTCGGTCATGCCCATGGGCAGGGACATGATGACCGGAATGATGGTGAATACCAGGAAGAACAGCATAAAGGGAAGCAGCATCAGATAGCATTCCTTGTTCTGCTTGATTTGCAGCCAGGTGTAATGCCGCTGCTCCTTTTTGCTTCTCCGCCCGATTGCGTCCTTATCCAAAAGTAACCCTCCTTTTTATAGGCAGGCGTTATGCAGCATTCCCCATGCTGCAAACGTCTTACTCAAGTCCCAGATTTTCACGCTTTCTGGTGATCTCGTCATTGATATCGTCGTTGTATTTCATCAGCGTATCTCTCGGATTCGCTTCCACGTTGTTGACGGTCTCACGGAATGCGTTCATGATATTCCGGGTCACCGCATAGGACGCAGGAATAATGGGAATCTCCACCAGCTCATCCCGCTGGGCGCTCAGCTTTGCAAGCTCCTCGGAGGACCAGGACAGCTGCTTGAGGGCTTCGGTGTTTGCCGCATCAAACCGTCCCATCTGACCCAGCAGACCCTCGATGTTCATGCCGTATGCCACCTGGGTCTCAGTGGAGGAGAACCAGCGGACAAACTTCCATGCGTTTTCCTTGTTTGCCACGCTGTTGAAGATGATGGCCGCACTGCCGGAGGAGTTGCTTGCGTGGGAAATGGTGCCGTCCTCATTCAGCGTGCCGGGCACGGTGGTGAAATCCCACAGACCCTTGATCTCCGGAGAAGCAACCTCCAACTGGTTGAAGAAGGTGTAGTTGGACACCACGATAGGATACAGACCGGTACGGAACCGGCTGAATGCGTCATAGGTCTGTTCAAACTCATACTTGGTGTAAAATTCCGTCCAGGTCTCAAAGGACTGCACCGCCCGGATGTCGTCAAAGGTGGTGCGGGTCTGGGCGTCATTATAATAGTTGAGTCCCTTTTGCAAGGTCAGCATTGCGTAAGTATGACCAGCCTCCGTTGCGGGGGATACATTTGCCGGCGGCAGGATCAGACCAACCCCCATGTAGTTCCGCTGGAGCGCCGGCAGCATGTCGATCAGCTCCTGCCAGGTCTGGGGCGGAGCAGTAAAGCCAAGCTCACTGAGAATGTCCTTCCGGTAGAACAGCATGGGCCAGTTCTGGGAAATGGGCAGACCGTAGGTGCCCCCTTCATACTGATACTGGACGGTGGCATACTTCTGGAACCAGCCTTCGGTTTCCTTGTAATCCGCAAACTGGGACATATCCACCAGCAGACCCCGTGCCGCCAGGTTCACCGGGAATTCGCCGCCGATGAACAGCGCCACATCCGGCTGCTTGTCTGCCAGAGCGGCTTCTACGATACCGCCCACAACCAGGTTCACGGAAACCGGGATGCCGGTCTTCTCCATAAAGTCGGATTCTGCCAACTGCTTGACAACCTGTGCCTGGTCACGGCCAAGCTGTACCCAGACGTTCAGCACCTCATCGGATTCCCCGTCAATGTCGGACAGGGTGGTGTAATCCTCCGTAAAGGAGCCGATGAACGCCTTCCAGTTGAATGCCAGCTGGGAGAAGAATTTCTCGTCCACAGAGCTGAACTGCTGATCCGCAGAAGCCAGCTCGATATAGTCAACCTCCAGGGGCTGATCCCGGTAATCCCGCATCCAGGCGGAAATGGCGGTGATATTGTCCTTGATCTGGGTCATGTAATCCGGAATGCGGATGGGCTTTTCCATACACTTTTCCAGGATCACCGTCATCCGGGTCAGGGCAGCCGCCTCGGAGCCCTCCGTGCCGGACAGGGATTCGATCTCCCGCTGCACGGTGGTGAGCCGATCATACAGATCCTGGAACTCATCCAGGATCTCCGGGATCTTCTTGTGCACGTTATAGTCCGTGTACTTATCCGGATCCGGCCCGGTGATCATCAGGATCTTCCGGTAGCAGGTGTTCAGATCCAGCACGATGGAATCCAGCCGCCGCATAGCGTCCCCGATCTCTCCGGGCACAACCTCCAGCGTCAGGGTATGTACCTGGTCAGCGGTCAGATATACATATATATAATCACCGCTTGCATCCTTGGGAGAGGTAACGCTCCAGTCCGTGTCGTAGTAGAACTTGATCTGGTTCAGTTCCTCATACTGCACCTTTCCGTCCACCAGCAGCCGCCGGTTGGAGTAGAAGCCCCGCATATCCTGCTGCCGGGCCTTGATGCCGATCTTGTACCAGCCATCCCCGGTGAGCTTGTTGGACTCCTTGTCGTTGATGTTCCAGGTAATGGTCTGCAACGCCTTTTTCCAGTTGCCGCTGCCAATGGTGTTGTACACCATCTTGGTAGGATTGGAGGGGGATGCCAGGTAGGAGGAATTGTCATAGGTGGGATACAGAGTGGAGTCGGACTTGTAGTCCGCCTGCTCACCCTCCAGCCGGATCATGGTAGGGGGGGTAGAGGACAGGGCAGAGGCATCCGGCTTGGAGTCCCCATAGGGGGCAGCCTGCTCCGGCTGGGAGAAGGCGATATACTCCAGGGCGATATTCGCCTTTACGCCGCTGAGGGTCAGAGTGTGGGTGCCTGCCTCCAGGTAGAAGATCAGCGGATCATTGAACAGACCATCCACATCCTGTAGGTAGGTGGACATCCAGGCACCGCTCTGGATCTGAGAGGGACGCACCTGGTTGCCCCGGCTGTCCACATAAATATCCTTTTCGTTGACCCACCGCTTGTTCAGGGTGATCCGGGAGGCAGTGTCATAGGGGGATTCCCCGTCAATGAGCATGGAAAGCTCAATGGTGGTGGCTGTGGTCTCGAGGGGGAAATAGGACATTTTTGCGCAATACACGCCGCTCTGGGCAACGGTGAATTTGTAGTTGACCTTCCCCTCGGAGCTGTCCCAGATCAGCACATTGTCCTTGGTGTCCCCCTCCGTGCCGTAGGAGCCAACTGAGAAATTGCCCCCCTCTGTGGAGTCATACTCTGCGCCGGGCATCATGATCTCCACGTCCGGCCGGCTGCTGCCGCTGTAAACGTCGTAATAGTCGCTGTAGGTATGCTGCTCAACGTACAGAGGGTTCTCGCCCTCTGTGGATTCCACCGTCAGCAGGGAGGTGTCCTCCGCCGCAGCCGACTTGTCCGCCGCTGCAAATGCTGAAAACGGAACCGCCGTCAGGGACAGCGCCGCCGCAAGAATGGCTGACAGCGCCCCAGCTGCCGCTTTTCTTTTCTTTCTTGTGTTTCTCACGTTTCTCCGCCTTTCTGTGCCTCCGGCAGGCTGTGGTCTGCCTGCCCACGAAAATCAGTCATCTCAGCGCAGCGCCCCGGAGCCAAGCCTGCCGCTCTGGGAGCACTGCGTTAATAAATATATTTTTCTTTTGCATCCAAGCTGTCCGATTTGCACAAGTGTACGAAATTATTATACCAACCGGCAAGCAATTTGTCAAGGTGTAGAAAAAAGGTTTTCTGCGCCATGGTATAATTGTGTAGGATGCAAAGAGGTTCTCCTCTGTCCCGGCTGTATATTAACAGATCACAGGACTGCCGGGAGATTAAATAAAAAGATACCAGCTTTATTTAAGGAATATATTGCTCTGCATTCGGATACATTTTGCAGCTATTCAAAATGCTTGGCATCCGCAAAGAACACCTGCCCGGTAAAGGGGTCAAATGCCAGATCCTCATTATCCGGCCGGAATACAAGATATTCCTGCTTGTAAAACAGAGGGATGAAACAAGCGTCCTCCAGCAGTAGCCGTTCCGCCGCCCGGTAATGCTCCAGTGTACCGCTGAGGTTTTCCACCCCGGCAGCCTCCTGTAGCTGCGCCTGCACATCCCGGAGGGTCTGCTCCGACATGCCCAGCATCCCCTGCTGCTCCAGTAGCTGCTGCAGCGCCCCTGCCGGGCTGTTGTAGTCACTGCCCGTGCCATACAGGGCGATGGCATACTCCCCGTCCTGCAGCCGCTGTGCATAGGTTTCCGGATCCACCGGGTCGATGCCGATGTAAAAGCCGAACAGATCGCTCCACCGGCGCACGATCTCATGGAGCGCCGCATAGTCCGTCAGCCCCGCCGGCACCAGGATCTGCGCACTTTCCAGGGAGGCAATGCCCAGCTCCTCCAGCGCCTGGGTGTACAGAACCGCCGCATCCTGCCCGGCAGGCTGAACGGATTGCTGGGATACCAGCTCCCGGTATTCCTTCCCCAGCATCCGCACAGCCGGGGGCACCAGGGCGGACGCCTCCGTGGTGTCCGCACCCAGCATGGCAGCATAGTCCGCCGACCGTGCGCCCAGGGACAGCGCCTTTCGCAAGGAGGCGTTCGAGTACTGGGAATGCCGGGGGTTGAAGATCAGCCCATAGGTAACGCTTTCGTAGGATAAAGTTGTATACTTGCCGCTGGCGGCGTAGCTGCTGTCCGCCGTAATCAGACAGTCGGTGAGGGAATCCCGGAAATTCTGCTCCGCCTTCTGGGCATCCTGGATGTAGAAGGTCAGATTGGAGGGATACACCTGCTTTGCCCGGCTGTTCAGGGCATTCCGCCGCATATAGATCTGGTTCTCCTTGCCGTAGGGATCGTAGAACCACATACGCAGGTAAAAGGCTCCGTTGGAGATCACCGAGTCCTCATCCAGCCCATAGCGTCCCTTGCAGCCGTAGAAAAAGCTGGGATTACAGGGCATGGCGGCAGTGGTGGCAAGCAGAGAAAGGAAGTTTGCATCCGGTCTGTCCAGGGTGAACACCACCGTGTAGGTGTCCGATGCGTCCACTCCGATCTGGGTGCAGTCCAACTCTCCATCCATGATCCTCTGCCCGTTTTTCAGGGCGGCAAACCGCTCCCGGTAGGGGGAGTCGGTCCGGGGATCAAACAGCCGCTGAAAGGCATACACAAAATCTGCGGCAGTCACTGGAGCGGCATGCTTCGCCGCATCCTCACTGTCCGTCCGGGTGGCCTCCTGCCGGGCATCCCCCAGGGAGTACCAGTAGTTATCCTTCCGCATGTGGACGGTGTAGGTACAGCCGTCCGGGGAGATCTCATAGGATTCCGCCACATCCGGAACAACGTTCCCCGTGTCATCCATCCGGAACAGACCGGAAAACAGATTCCCGATCACCGTCAGAGAGGCTTCATCCGTGGCAAGCTGGGGATCCAGGCTTTGCGGATTTGCGTCCAGCGTGTAGCTGAACAAATAGCCGGCACCGGTGCCCCTGTCCTTTTCACAGCCCCCCAGCATCGGGGCTGTCGCCAGCAGCAGACAAAGGAACCCTGCCGTAATTCTCTGGTTCAATGCTTCCCATCACCATCCATTTCTCCTTTTTGCAAAAGGGCACAAAAAAGGAGCGTTATACGCTCCTCCATTATAGCATATTTTACGTCCCATAGCAAGAGCCGGAAACTGTGCAAAAAGCGCCAATCACTGTGCAATTAAAGCGATTCCAACACAACCGTGCTGCCGGATTCCAGACTTTTCTGTACATCAATGAACCGTTGGTTGGAGCTGCCCTTGAAATGCAGCTCATAGCTTTTCTTGTCCTGCTCAAATCTGCCGTCCACCAGATAATCCGTCACCTCCAGCAGTGCCCGATATCCGTTTTCCTGGTTGGCATCCTCCAGCAGCTTTTCATAGGTAAAGCCGGTGTAGGTAATGATATTCAACCCCCGCTGCCGCAGCTTCGCCCCAAGCTCCGCCAGAACTGATGCCTGACAGAAGGGCTCGCCGCCGCTGAAGGTGACTCCGTCCAGCAGGGGGTTGGCGTCGATCCGTGCCAGTAGCTGGGCGCAGTCCGTGTCCGTGCCGCCTGCAAAATCATGGGTCTGGGGATTGTGGCAGCCGGGGCAGTGGTGGGGACAGCCCTGGACAAAAATGGTGAAGCGGATGCCGGGGCCGTCTACGATGGAGTCGTTTTCCGTGCCTGCAAGTCTCAGTGTCATATGATCCTCCTATAAAAGCAGCACCCCACAGAGCCTGTAGGGTACTGTCCTTCTATGCATCAAACGCTGTGCTTTACCCGATCCCGTTCTTCCGCACGCTTTGCGTTGTTGAACCGATCCACCGTGCCTACCAGATAGCCGGTGATACGGCGGATCCGCTCAAAGCCCACGCCGTCCTCCTCGTTTCTGCCGCACTTGGGGCAGGTGTCTCCGATGATGCCGGTATAGCCGCAGCAGGGATCATGATCCACCGGGTGGTTGATGGCACCGTAGCCGATGCCTGCTTCCTTCATGTAGCGAACCACCTTTTCAAACGCAGGCAGGTTCTCCACCGGATCTCCGTTCAGCTCGATATAGCTGATGTGTCCAGCATTGGTCAGTGCGTGGTAGGGTGCCTCGATGCGGATCTTGTCCACTGCGCTGATGGGGTAATACACGGGCACATGGAAGCTGTTGGTGTAGTACTCCCGATCCGTCACGCCGGGGATGATACCGAAGCGCTTTGCATCCATCCGGACAAATCTGCCGGACAGCCCCTCCGCCGGAGTCGCCAGCAAAGAGAAGTTCAGACCGGTGCGCTTGCTTTCCTCATCCAACCGGTTCCGCATAGCGGTAACGATCTCCAGGCCAAGCTCTCTTGCCTCCTCGCTTTCCCCGTGATGCTTGCCGATCAGCGCCTTCAGGGTCTCCGCCAGACCGATGAAGCCAACGGACAAAGTGCCGTGCTTGAGCACCTCTCCCACTTCATCATCCGGCCCCAGCTTTTCGGAGTCGATCCATACCCCCTGTCCCATCAGGAAGGGGTAGTTGCGGACTTTTTTCTGGGACTGGATCTTGAACCGGTGCATCAACTGGTTGATGGCAAGATCCATCATTTCATCCAGAGAATCAAAGAATGCACCCACGTTGTGATCCGCCTTGATGGCAAGCCGGGGCAGGTTGATGGAGGTGAAGCTCAGATTGCCTCTGCCGCTGACGATCTCCCGCTCCGGATCGTATACATTGCCGATGACACGGGTGCGGCAGCCCATGTAGGCAACCTCCGTGTTGTAATCCCCGGGCTTGTAGTACTGGAGGTTAAAGGGCGCATCGATGAAGGAGAAGTTGGGGAACAGCCGCTTTGCGGATACCCGGCACGCCAGCTTCAGCAGGTCGTAGTTGGGATCCTCCGGGTTGTAGTTGATGCCCTCCTTCACCTTGAAGATGTGAATGGGGAAAATGGGGGTCTCCCCGTTGCCCAGGCCAGCCTCGTTGGCAAGCAGTACGTTCTCAATAACCATTCTGCCCTCGGGGGAGGTATCGGTGCCGTAGTTGATGGAGCTGAAGGGGGTCTGGGCGCCGGCACGGCTGTTCATGGTGTTCAGATTGTGGATCAGTGCCTCCATCGCCTGGTAGGTGGCACGGTTGGTTTCCTTATAGGCTGCCTTGACCGCAAAATCCTGGATCTTCTTTGCCAGCGCCTCACTGCCGCAGATCTCCGTCAGCCCGGGCAGTTCTGCCTCCCGGTAGCCGTTGTTGTCCGCCAGGATCGGGGTCAGTCCCTGCTCCTGCTGTACCTGGGCAGCCAGCCGCTCGGACAGCTTGTCGCACTCGTTCAGCTCCAGTCCGCATTCCATTGCCAGGCAGCGGGCAATGTTCTGGGCATATCTTGCACGATAGGTTTTCTTCACGCCCTCCGCCATTGCATAGTCAAAGTTGGGTACACTCTGTCCCCCGTGCTGATCGTTCTGGTTGGACTGGATGGCGATGCACGCCAGAGCGGAATAGCTGGCAATGTCATTTGGCTCCCGCAGGTAGCCATGACCGGTGGAAAAACCATCCTTGAACAGCTTGATCAGATCGATCTGACAGCAGGTAGTAGTCAGAGTCAGGAAGTCCAGGTCATGAATGTGGATATCCCCGTTGATGTGCGCCTTCGCCTCCTGGGGCTCCAGCACATACATTTCGTAAAACTCCTTGGCGGAAACGGAGCCGTACTTGAGCATGGTGCCCATGGCAGTGTCCCCGTCAATGTTTGCATTCTCCCGCTTGATGTCGCTGTCCTTTGCCGGGTTGAAGGTCAGCTCGTTCAGAACCGTCATCAGATTGGTTTTCATTTCCCGGGAACGGGTACGTTCATACCGGTACAAAATGTACGCCTTTGCGGTAGCGGCATGCCCCTCCTCGATCAGGGTCTTCTCCACCAGATCCTGCACCTGTTCCACGGTGGGAACCTGTCCCGGGTACTTCTCCTCCACCAGGGCGCATACCCGAGCAGCAATCTGCATGGCTTCCTCAAAGTTGGTGCCGCCTACCGACTGGGCCGCCCGGAAAATCGCATTTGCGATCTTTTCCATGTTGAACGGAACCTTTCTTCCGTCTCGCTTGATAATGTGAATCAGCATATTCTTCCCCTCCGACATATATTCACTAAACCACAAGATATTGTGGTTTAGAACTGTGCTGTTATCTAGTATATCGGATTTTCATGGGATTGTCAAGCCGCCAAATCCAAAACATTGCACAAAAATGCTCGCCCACTTTCGTATACAATGCCATGGTTTTTTTCGTAAAACCCCACAAACGCCGGTGCTATGCGGTTTTTCGAGGAAAAGCATCCTTTTTCGGTTCAAAACACAACATCTTGTGGTCGGTTCTTGTCATACTTCTGACGATCTTCTCCCAAAGGACGGTCTGAACAGGATTTGCGGCATCCGGCGAACAAATTTTCTTGTGTTCATTGACAGCCGCTGGATTTCACGGTATAATGGTAGGGAATCAGGCGGTGTCTGCGGAGTCTCCGCACAAATCCAAAGCCGCCGGAACAGGTGATCGGATGAAAATTTCCACAAAGGGACGGTATGCCCTGCGGCTCATGTATGAGCTTGCCTGCCACGCAGACGAGGGGTATCTGAATATCCGTGCCATCGCCCAGCGGCAGCAGATCTCGGAAAAATACCTGGAGCAGATCATAGCCATGCTGAGCCGGGGCGGCTGCGTGATCAGCTCCCGGGGCGCCCAGGGAGGCTACCGGCTGGCAAAGCCCCCGGAGGCATACACCGTGGGCATGATCCTGCGGCTGACAGAGGGGTGCCTGGCACCGGTGCCCTGCATGCAGGAGGGCTGCGCCCCCTGTGAACGGGCAGAGTGCTGCCCCACCCAGTTCGTGTGGGAGGCACTGGACAACGCCATCAGTGGGGTCATTGACCGGATCACCCTGGCGGATATTGTGGCACATGCACGAGGGGAGGCACAGCAGCAATGAAAAAGGTCATGATCGGCATGAGCGGCGGCGTGGACAGCTCCGTTGCCGCCCTGCGGCTCCAGCAGGAGGGATACGACGTAACAGGCGTGACCCTGAAGCTGTTCGGGGACGAGGATATCATCCAGGCGCCGGATGCCACCCGTACCTGCTGCGCCCTCCGGGACGTGGAGGATGCCCGGAGCGTTGCCTACCGGCTGGGCTTTGAGCATCTGGTATTCAACTTCAAGGACGCTTTCCGCAGTCATGTAATGCAGCCCTTCTGTGACAGCTACCTGCGAGGGGAGACCCCCAACCCCTGCATCGACTGCAACCGGCATATTAAATTTGACGCCATGCTCCGCCGGGCGGAGGCACTGGGATATGACTATATTGCCACGGGGCACTATGCGGTACGGCGGCAGGATCCGGCAACGGGACGGTATCTGCTGTGCCGCCCCAAAGACCGGAGCAAGGATCAGACCTATGTGCTGTACAATCTGACCCAGCATCAGCTTGCCCACACCCTGTTCCCTCTGGGGGATCTGGAAAAGGCGCAGGTGCGGCAGATGGCGGAGGCGGCAGGGCTGGTAAACTCCCACAAGCCGGACAGCCAGGACATCTGCTTTGTGCCGGATGGGGATTATGCCGGGTACATCCGCCATGCCACGGGGGCGGAGATCCAGCCCGGAGACTTTCTGGATACAACCGGCAACCCCATCGGCAGGCACCGGGGGCTGATCCACTACACCATCGGACAGCGAAAGGGACTGGGACTGTCCCTGGGGCGGCCTGCCTATGTGGTGGGGAAGGATGCAGCATCCAACACGGTGACCATCGGGGCGGAATCCGATCTGTACACGGACAGCTTTACGGTGCGGGAGCTGAACTGGATCTCCATTCCGGCATTGACCGCTCCCATGCAGGTGACGGTCAAGACCCGGTACAGCCAGACGGAGGTGCCCTGCCGGATCGAGCCGATGGAGGATGGCACCTGCCGGGCAGTTTTTGAAGCGCCCCAGCGTGCGGTCACTGCCGGACAGTCCGCCGTGTTCTACGATGGGGATACAGTGGTCGGCGGCGGCATCATCCGCAGATAATATATCATACAAGCAGCCCGGAGACGGTCAGATCAAACCGCCTCCGGGCTTATTTTGTCAGCAGCATCAGACTGCATTGGTCATAGTGGAAGTGAGCTCACAGCCGAACACATAGATGACGTATTCATATGCTCCGCTGATCGGGTGTGCATATGCGTCAAACGAATACCCCAATCCGGAAAAATGTGTTTCCTCTTGATGCTGCACACAGAACACGGGGGAACGGTGCAGGCAGGAAACCGCAAAGCAATCCAGAGCAAACGCTCCCAGCCATAGCAGCAGCGCAAGCCCGGCGATTCGGATGATTCTCTTGCGGATCATGTGCCCCCCCTTTCGGTCATTCATCCCGGTGGAGATAGGTTTCCACGATGTATTTGGGTCGGTGCTTGGTTTCCAGATAGATCTTGCCGATGTACTCCCCTACCACGCCGATGGCAAGGAGCTGCAAGCCGCCGATCGCCCAGACGGATACCGCAAGGGAAGTCCAGCCCGGAATGGTAGCGCCCATAAAGTACCGCACCAGACTGTAGATCAGCATCAGCAGACTGATAACAAAGATCACAAAGCCGGTGGAAGTAATGAAGCGGATGGGCTTGACGGACAGGGAGGTGATGCCCTCCATGGCGAAGGCAAGCATCTTCTTCAAGGGGTACTTGGACTCCCCGGCGAACCGCTCCGCACGCTCGTAGTACACCTTATCCGTCTTGTAGCCGATCATGGGTACAACCCCCCGCAGGAACAGGTTCACTTCCCCGAAGGATTCCAGATTCTGCAATGCCCGGCGGCTCATGAGCCGGTAATCCGCATGGTTGTAGACGATGTCCACCCCCATCATGGCAAGGAGCTTGTAATAGCCCTGGGCGGTAAATTTCTTGAAGAAGGTATCGGTTTTCCGCTCGCTGCGCACCCCGTACACAATATCGCAGCCTCCGTCAAACTTTTCGATCATCTCATCCACGGCGTTGATGTCATCCTGCAGGTCAGCGTCCATGGAAATGGCTGCGTCGCAGTGATCCTTGGCAGTCATCAGCCCTGCCAGCAGCGCATTCTGATGCCCCTTGTTCCGGGACAGCTTCACCCCCTGGAACAGGGTATCCCCTGCCACCAGCTCCTCAATGATCTCCCAGGTACGATCCTTGGAGCCGTCATTGACGAACATGACCCGGCTCAAGGGGGAGATCTTCCCCGCCTGCATCAGACTGTGCATCTTCTCCGCCAGACGGCTGGAGGTTTCGTGCAGCACAGCCTCCTCGTTATAGCATGGAACAACGATGTAAATAATACTACTCATGGTATCCTCTCTTTCGTCAGAAAATGGTGAACAGCTCCGCCAGGTTGTGGAATACCCCGAAATGATCCAGGGCAACCCAGGAGGGGAACTTGAAGGTGTATACATGGGCAAAATTCAGCACCAGAGCTGCCGGCACGGCAACCCCCATACAGAGCCGGGCAACCTTTCTCCAGGTCTCATTCTTGGTGTGCCGGTACAGGTAAAATCCGATGGACAGAGCGCCGATCAGAATGGGCCAGGAGAAATCCGCCGTGTAGCGGATGGCATAGCCGCTTTCCCAGATGGAACAGATGATGACCAGGGGCATGAGCACACAGGTCAGACCGATGATGACGCTCCAGCGGATCCGGTCACGCCTGTTCAGCCGCTTCAGCGCCTTCCCTGCCAGCAGGTAGCACAGCACCGGCAGCGCCAGCCAGATGATGCCGGCGGTATTCCCCGTGTCGTGGAAGTAGTAGCCGTTGATGTTCAAGGTGGTGAATTCCGTAAAGAAGAAGGGGAAAGTCCAGGTGAACTTAGGCACAGCCAGCAGATAGTTGTACAGACCGATGAACACAAAGCCCATATGGAACTGGGAACGGGTAAAGTCATTGATGGTCAGAGAGTACTGGATGCCGAAATCCAGGGGGGAGTCAAACCGGGCATAGTTGTACCACAGCTGCACCCCAGCCAGCAGAAGCATGGGCACTGCGCCCCATGCCAGATAGGCGATCCGCTTGGCATTCTGCTTGCCGGCAGCCAGTTGTACCCCGGGGTGTTTGCCTGCTCTAGGCAGCGCCAGCAGGATCATCACCACGGCGGCAATGCAGTACACCGCCAACGTAGGGCGGCACAGCACTGCCAGTGCCAGGAAGAAGGATGCAAGCCCCAGCTTCGGACAGGAGATCCTGCCCCGGCTGAGAATATTGGAGGTCATCAGGAAATATGCACCCACCGCCACGCATGCAAAGCCGGAGGCAATGGAAATCTCATAGAACAGGGTGCGTGCCACCACATACCAGATGCCGCTGGACGCCTGCATGACGATCAGTCCCCCCAGCGCCATGCCACAGGGCAGGGTACGCTGGAACCGGCGCAGGTATGCCAGATAGGTCAGGGTCAGGAACACTACCCCGATGAGGCCGTACAGCAATACAGCAAACTGGGTGGGGAAATAATGCCCCGTCAGCAGGTGGTAGGGCAGGAACAGGGTCACCACCGGCGCAATGCCGTAGTAGGAGTAGTACTTGCCGTTGTAGAATACATGATCCCACTGGGCATTCACATTGTCCGCCGACCGGGCGCTCCAGTCATAGGGGTTTTCCATTGCAAGCAGCCCCGGATCCACCGGAGTCTCCAGGCTCACCTGTCCGGCTTCAAAGGCATCCACCAGCTCCCGGGTGATCTGGTTGCCGGATTCTCGCTCGAAGATCTCCTTGATGGGGCGGCTGGTATCCGCCCACACCAGGCTCACGCATCCAAGGCAGCACACAGCGGTCACCACTGCTGCGGATGCCCGTACAAACAGCTTCTCCTGGTGACAGGGTCTGCGCAGCAGGGTACTGTGAACGATGCCGTACCCCAGCAGGATCAGAGTCAGGAATACCCCCATGCGCAGCAGGGAAAACCGGAAGGGAATATCCCGGTTGATGATAATGTTCCGCACGGTAATGGAGTCGTTATCCTCCGGCAGGGTGAATTTCACCCGGAAGGTGCCCACCTTTCCGGACAGCTCACAGGTGGTAAAGTGGGAACGGGGCGTATCCTTCAGCAGCTGCATGTTCACCGTATTGTACCGGTACTCCCGGTGGGTTTCGTCGGTAATATCCACGATCACGCTGGCGGATTTGGTGTGATTCGCCAGGGACGCATCCACTGTCAGAGTACCCACCGGCTGATCCAGATTCTGATAGGTGAGCAGCACCTCGCCCTTCCCCCGGATGGTAAGCTGATCCTGTCCGGCGTCATACACAAAGTCCCCGTTTTCGATGGTCACATCCGTCAGGGACAGCCGCCGTTCCGTGTAATCCCCCATCCACAGGTGAAAGGAATTGAAGTTGAACACCAGCAGCTCCACCGCCGCCAGCACGGCAATGGTGCGGGCAGCAAACCGGAGCATCCGGCAGGTGGATGCAGATTTGCTGCGGATCCAACGGACGGTCAGTGAAATCAGCAGAATGCAGGCGCAGACCGCCGCCAGGAAAAGAAAATAGCCATCCAGCCCCCGGTTGCCCAGAATATGTACCTTGCCCAGCAGCCCCTGTAAAAGCAGGTAGCCGTTTATCCCGTAGGCAACCTTCCCCAGCCGGCTCGCCCACTTCTTCTCCGCCATTCTGCCAAAAGCCACGCTCAGCGCAAAGCCGGCAGCAAGCAGTCCGATGGCGAACAGAACATATGTCAATGTGATCCTTCTCCCCTCTTTGATACCGATTATAAACTTTTTTCATTATAGCATAAAGCTGTCCCGAAATCAACTGGTTTTGTATGAACAGTAAAAAAGCCGGCACAAAGTTGTACCGGCTTTTGGTATGCGGAGAGAATTTATTCAGCCTTGCTGGAATCAGTCCCTGCATCGTCCCCGGAGGGCTTGTATGCCAGGGGGATGGACTTGCCGTCCTCATCGTAGAAGGTGATGTTGTCGATGTACAGGTCAGCCTGGTTGGGGATACCCCAGCGCATCAGAACCAGCGTTGCACCGTCATAACCAGCCTCATAGCGATTTGCATCCAGCAGGATGTTTGCCTCAACATGGGAATAACCCCAGTTGTTCTCCCACTCAGCAAAGGAGAATTCTGTCAGGTTTGCCCAGGTATTCTGGAGCAGACCGCCGTCCGCATCGGTTTTCTTTTCTGCTGCCAGGTTGCCGCCCAGAGCACCCATCACGTTGCCGGGCACCAGCATCTCAGAGCCGTCATCGCCGGTGAACATACCAACAGCCACGCCGGTGATGTCGCAGGAAATGGACTTGATCTTGTTCAGATTCTCTGCGCCTACCAGCTCTGCCAGGTTGAATACCACCTTCGGAACCTTGTAGGTACCGTTGTCGTCCTTATCCAGAACCTGGATTCGCAACTGCTTGGTGCCATTGAACTCCTCGATGGTCAGCTTGGTAGCAGATTCATCGTTCTCGTAGTTCTTTTCAGCCATGGAATGTGCCGTGTACAGATCCCCATCCTCAAAGGTGATGGCATTCTCGTCCACGGTGGGAGTGGGAGCCGGACGCTCTGTGGAGGGCGCCTCGGTGGGAGCCTCCGTTGTAGCTGCTTCTGTGGTTGCAGCCTCAGTGGTTGCAGCCTCCGTTGCCGCCTGGGAGGAGGAATCCTTATTGTCGCCGCAGCCGGTAACAGCCGCCAGCATGCTGCACACCAGGAGCAGCGCTGCTAATTTCTTCATGTATAATCTTCCTTTCTGAAAACGAAAGCCCTCTGTTCAGAGAGGGCTTTCAGTCATGTACCGATTAAAGGGAATCACTTTCTCTTCTTGGTCACGAATGCAGCTGCACCCGCAATGGTCAGACCAGCCAGAGCCAGACCTACGCCTGCATCACCAGTCTTTGCGGCATCCTTCTTGGTGTCGTCCTTCTTGGTGTTGTCAGTCTTGGTGTTATCCTTCTTGGTATTGTCAGTCTTGGTGTTATCCTGCTTGGTATCATCCTGCTTGGTGTCGTCACCCTTGGAATCATCCTTGTCAGCGTCCTGATCCAGACCGGAAACGGTGAAGGAAACGGAAATGGACTCAGCAATGTTGGTTTTTGCCGGTACATCGTAAATGTTTACCTTCTGTCCCCACTCGTTCATCAAGTTGACACGGATGGTGGAACCGTCATCGTCAACGGTGAAAGCCCCATCGCTCATCTTGTAGGAGATGGGTGCGCCGTCAACAGACACGGAATCGATCACGATCTTTGCAGAGGATTCGTCCAGCAGCTTTTCAGCAGTCACATCCTCCGGTGCGTAATCATACAGGTTGATATCTGTCTTCAGAATCAGGCAGGATACACTGTCGGAACCCTGATCCAACTTCCAGTTTACGGTGTAAGAGCCGTTGCCGGTGATGGAAGCCACCTCTGCATCAGCCTTTTCCCAGATCTGGTTGCCGCCGATGGTGCCTACCAGCCATGCGCTGTAGGTATCAGCCTTCTCGGCGGACACGCTCATGCCTGCGCATGCTGCAAATGCAATAGCACAGGACATCGCTGCGGTTACAAACTTCTTCATGTTAAAAACACTCCCTGTTTATGCGGTTCTTTCTCTTACTTTCTCTTCTTGGTTACGAATGCAGCTGCACCGGCAATGGTCAGACCAGCCAGAGCCAGACCTACACCAGCGTCGCCGGTCTTGGCAGCGTCCTTCTTGGTGTCGTCCTTCTTGGTGTTGTCGGTCTTAGCGTCATCCTTCTTGGTATCGTCCTTCTTGGTGTCGTCCTTCTTGGTATCGTCCTTCTTGGTGTCATCAGTCTTGGTGTCGTCACCCTTGGAATCATCGGCACCCTTCTTTGCCAGAGGCTTGCCGTCCTTGCCCAGAACAGTAATGTTCTCAAAGGTCACCTCTGCGCCCCACCAGTTCTGTACCCAGATCTGAGCGTAGGTATCGCTTGCTGCGAAGATCGGATTCTCAGAAGTGTAGGTGAAATCGCCGTTTGCATCCAGGATCAGAGCCTTGTCGGAGCCCTCGTTGCCGTACTCAATGCTCTTCCAGCCGGTGGACTCACTGTTGAAGCCAACACCGCCGCCGCAGCCCTTACCGCCGTCAGTCCAGGTCAGGTCGAAGGTTACGCCGTAAATAGCGGTTACATCGTAATCAGCCATAACGTCCACGCTGTAGAACTTCTTGCCGTCATCGCCAATGGTGTTGCCGTTTGTTACTTCAGCAAATGCGCTGATTGCCATTGCGGAAGCTGCCAGTGCGCAAACGGAAACGCTTGCCAGAATTTTTGAAATCTTCATAACTATCTCCTCCATTATCCGTGCATATATGATTCTGCACTTTAATGTCCTTATTATAACACCCTGTATTATCGGCTGTCTACGTTCATTTTCAATAAAAAAACGTTTTTTTCTTTGTTCAAAAACTACAATTCCTTTAATTTAAGCGATAATTTTACTTATATAAAGGAATCTCAGTTTTCCGGGGTCTGCGGGGGCTTTGCATCCCACATGGCAAACAGCACATCTTCCATTAGCTTCATGGTTTTTTCTCCCTTGGCTGCCTTCACACCGATATAGGGCTTTGCCAGACTGTTGAATTCGATCCGCCCCTTGTATGCCGCAGCCAGTGCCGTGATCTGCTCCGGCTCCGGATGCTCCACATAAAACAGCAGCATGCCCCGCTTCTGCTTGATCTCCGTAATGCCCAGCTGCGCCGCCGTATTCCGCAGCAGCGCCGTATCCACCAGTCCCACAATAGAATCCGGAGGATCTCCGTACCGGTCGATCAGCTCGTCCAGCATATCCTCCTTCTCCAGTTTGGTGGACACGGCGGCGATCCGCCGGTAGATCTCCAGCCGCTGGGTCAGGCTTTCAATATACGTCTCCGGGATATGGGCGTCGATCTGGATATCCACCGTACACTCCGCCGCCTTCTTGATGGGCTCACCCTTTGCCTCTGCAATGGCTTCATTCAGCAGCCGGATATACATATCATACCCCACTGCCTCCATATTGCCGTGCTGCTTGCCGCTGAGAATGCTGCCGGCGCCCCGGATCTCCAGATCCCGTAAAGCAATGCGGAAACCGCTGCCGAACTGGGTGAATTCCCGCATGGCATTGAGCCGCTTGGTGGCAACCTCCGTCAGCACTTTTTCCCGGCGGAAGGTGAAGTAGGCATAGGCACGCCGGTTGGAGCGTCCCACTCTGCCCCGTAGCTGATACAACTGGGACAGTCCCAGTCGATCCGCATCCTCTATAATAAGCGTGTTTACGTTGGGCACGTCCACACCGGTCTCAATGATGGTGGTACACACCAGGATGTCGATCTCGTGATCCACCAGCTGCCGCCAGATATCGCTCATGGCTTCTTCGGTCATCTGCCCGTGGGCGTAGGCGATCCGGGCATCCGGCAGCAATCTCTGGAGCCGGTCAGCGCATGCGGCAATGGTTTCCACCCGGTTGTGCAGATAGTACGCCTGCCCGCCCCGCTTCAGCTCCCGGGACAATGCCTGCGCCACCACCCCGTCCGAGTATTCCACCACATAGCTTTGCACCGGGTAGCGATCCTGGGGCGGCTCCTCAATGACGGACATATCCCGGATGCCGCTCATTGCCATATTCAGGGTTCTGGGAATAGGGGTTGCGGACAGGGTCAGCACATCCACCCCCGCAAAGCTCTCCTTGAACTTTTCCTTGTGGGCAACCCCGAACCGCTGCTCCTCGTCAATGATGGCAAGGCCCAGATCCTTGAAGATCACGTCCTTCTGGATGAGCCGATGGGTGCCGATGAGGATATCGATCCTGCCGGTGGACAGCTTCCGCAGGATCTCCGCCTGCTGCTTGGGATTTCTTGCCCGGGACAGCAGTTCCACATTCACGGGCATCTGCTCGAACCGGCGCAGGGCGGTCTGGTAATGCTGCCGGGCAAGCACGGTGGTGGGCACCAGGATGGCGCATTGCTTGCCGGACAGGACGCATTTGAGCGCCGCCCGCATGGCGACCTCCGTCTTGCCGAAGCCCACGTCGCCGCACAGGAGCCGATCCATGGGATGGGGCTTCTGCATATCCGCCTTGATGTCCGCAATGCATTGCAGCTGATCGTCGGTTTCCACATAGGGGAACCGTTCCTCAAATTCCGCCTGGATCTCGTCATCCGGCAGGAAGGCAAAGCCCTCCGCCTTTTCCCGTTTGGCATACAGGGCGATCAGCTCATCCGCCATATCCTTGGCGGCACGCTTCACATTGTTCCGGGTCTTCTGCCACTCTACGGAGGACAGCTTGTGGAGCTTTACATGATCATCGTCCCGGGTGCCAATGTACCGGGACACCATATCCAGCTGGGTGACGGGCACATACAGCACATCCTTGCCCGCATACTGGATGGTAATATAGTCCTTGGTGACCCCCTCAAGCTCCAGCTTCCGGATCCCCACAAAGCGCCCGATGCCGTGGAGCGCATGCACCACCAGATCCCCGGCGGTAATATCCGACAGGGCACGGATCTCCTCGCCCTTTTTGTGCTTTTTCGCCTTTTTCCGGGCATGCATGGCCTTTGCCTGGGTAATGAGAGCGGTTTTATTCTCCGGATAGGCAAAGCCACCGGTAAGGCTGCCGATCATCAGCAGCACCCGTCCCGGCTGACACACGCTGTCCGGGGCGGCGATGTCGCAGGGAATGCCGCTGTCCCGCAGGTCATTGCACAGAATGCCGATGGTCTTTTCCGAGCCTGCCACCAGCATAGTCCGGTAGCCCTGCTTGCAGTACAGGGAAAGATCCTCCGTCAGCTGCCGGATCTCGCCGCCCCAGGGAGCGGTCTGCATGGCTTCGATGTTCAGCAGCTCCCGGTAGGGGATCCGGTCGCCCCCCTGCAAAAAGGTATCCAGATACACGCAGACCCGCTCCGTCAGCATCTCCTGCATCCGGGGCACCTCCGTCAGGTACCCCTCCAGTCCCTTGCACAGGGTGCCGGCTTCCAGCAGCATCCGATGATCCTCCATATACTGGGTCTGCGCACCACGCATCCGCTCCTGCACCGCCATATGCTCGCTGAGCCACACCGTGCCGGGAATGTAATCCAACAGGGTCACGGTTCCGGGATACAGCAGGGGCAGGTACTTGTCGATGTCCGTCAGCATTTCGCCCCCCCGGAGCCGCTCTGCGTCCCGGTTCAGCCATATCCGCAGCTCCGGCGCACGCTTGCCCCGGAGGGACTTCGCCAGGGCTTCGATCTTCTCCGCCAACAGCTCCGGCTGGGGCACCAGGGTCTCCTGGGCAGGCGGAATGGTGACCTGTTCCTGCTGATCCACCCGGCGCTGGGATGCCACCTCAAAGGGAGCGATGCTGTCCAGGGTATCCCCCCAGAACTCCAGCCGCAGGGGCATGGCAGCCTGCACCGGGAATACATCCAGCAAAGCGCCCCGGACGGAAAACTGGGAGGGGCCCTCCACCTTTTCACACCGGACATAGCCACAGCCGGTCAGCTGCTTTGCCAGGGTGCCGATGTCGTAGTCCTCCCCGGCGTGGAGGGTGATGGTACACTGCTCCAGCAGCTCCGGCGGCAGGGTGGGCTGCAGCAGTGCCTCGCCGGATGCGATCAGCAGGGCGCATTGTCCCGTCTGCACCGCAGAAAGCGCCGCCAGCCGCATATGCTCGTAGCTTCTGGACAGCCCCTCCACCGGGGTCAGCGCCATTTCCTTGGAGGGAAAGGGCAAAGCCCGGTTCTCCCCCAGCATCAGATTGATGTCGTCGCACAGCCGCCGGGCGGAGGCGTCATCCTCCGTTACAACAAGACCGGGCGTATCACACGCCAGGGCGGCAAGCAGCTGCGCCTTGTGGATGTGGGATACGCCGGAAAAAGATATGGGGGAAACGCCCCGGTTCAAGTACTTTTGCAGTTCCTGCACCGCAGACAGTTCCAATATAGTATCCTTGAAAAATTGCATGGGGTCTCCTTTAATCAGGGCAATACCGCACAAAGATTGTGCAGCAGATGTGCTAACAGATTTTTCGTCAGATTGCATAGAAACGACGCAGGAATACTGGCGTATTGCAAGGAGTTTCTGTGTGATATGACGGAAAATTCGTCAACAGATGCTGTGCAAAGCCGCCAGGCGTGCTTTGTGCGGTGTTGCCTCAGGCATTGTACCGGTTCATGGCTTCATCGATCTTGCCGTTTACCATCAGAGCAATGCTCTCACAGGCATGCTCTGCTGCAATGTGCATCTGCTCCAGCTCCTCCTTGGTGAACCGGGACAGCACCCAGTCCGCCAGATTGTAATCCGGCCGGGGCTTCTTCCCCACCCCCAGCTTGATCCGGGGAAAGGTATCCTCGCCGGTGAGATAGATGATGCTCTTGATGCCGTTGTGTCCCCCGTCGCTACCCTTCCGGCGGATCCGCAGCCGGGAGGGCTCCAGGGAAATGTCATCGTATACGACTATGATATGATCGATGGGCAGCTTGTAAAACTGCATGGCCTCCGCCACCGCCTGACCGCTGTTGTTCATATAGGTGGTGGGCTTCATCAGCAGGCAGCGCTTCCCGGCGATCACCGCATCTCCGCACAGGGACTTGAATTTCATCCGCTTGATCTCCGTATGCTCCCGCTCCGCCAGCAGATCCAGGGTCATGAACCCGGCGTTGTGCCGGGTCTGGGCATACTCCAGCCCCGGATTCCCCAGCCCCACGATCAGATACTCCGGAGGCCCGGCAGGGGCGGCGGATTCCACCTGCTTGAACAGGTCAAAAATGCTCATAACGTCCTCCTATTACAGCTTTCCCTTCAGCTTCCGCAGGGTGTAGCCCTCCTTCACCTGCATCACGCCCCGGTCGATGGCAAGGGAGTAATCCGGCACATCCCGGGTGACGGTGGTGCCGGCAGCGGTATACACTGCCTTCCCCAGCTTCACCGGTGCGATCAGGTTGGTGTTGCAGCCGATGAAGCAATTGTCCCCGATCTCGCAGCGGCTCTTGACGATGCCGTCATAGTTGACCGTCACCGTACCGCAGCCGAAGTTCACCTTCTTGCCCACGTCGCTGTCTCCCACATAGGTCAGATGCGCCACGGCAGTATTCTCCCCGATGGTGGAATTCTTGATCTCTACAAAGTCCCCGATCTTTACGCCGCTCATAATGTGGCTGTTGGGACGGATGTGTACAAAGGGGCCGATCTTCACCCCTGCCTCAATGACGGACTGATACGCCTGCACATAATTGAGCCGCACCCCGTCCTTGATCTCGCAGTTCTCGATCAGGCAGTTGGGGCCGATGATGCAGTTGGCACCGATCTTCGTCTTTCCCCGGATAATGGTGCCCGGCAGGATCTCCGTGCCTGCCCCGATCTCCACGTCCCGGGTAATGGTGATGCCGTCGGTACAGGTGAATGCCACCCCGTTTTCCAGATGCTTTTCGATCTGCGCCAGCCGTGCCACCGTATTGAGCATCAGCAGACCCTTCCGGTCATTGGCGCCCAGCACCACATCCGGATTCTCCGACAGATAGGCACCGGCACGCTTGCCGCTGTGGAGCGCCAGGTAAATGGTATCCGTCAGATAGTATTCCCCCTGGGCATTATTCTGGGTCAGTCCCCCCAGCAGCGTGATGAGATCCGCCGTCCGGAACCAGTAGGCGCCGGAGTTGATCTCCCGGATCCGGCGCTGCTCCTCGGTGGCGTCCTTTTCCTCCACGATGCAGGTAATGCCGTTGTCCCCACGGAGGATCCTGCCGTAGCCCTTGGGGTTCTCCGCCAGGGCGGTGATGACCGTCACCGCATTCCCCTCCTGCACATGCTGCTCCAGGGCGTTGCGGATGGTATCGCTGTCAATGAAGGGGGCATCCCCGCACAGCACCAGGGTGTTGCCCGTCTGTTCCTGCTGCATAAAGGGGATCGCCTGCATCACCGCATGACCGGTACCCAGCCGTTCCTCCTGCAATACGGTTTCGTATCTGCCGTTCAGGTAGGCATCGATCTGTGCCGCCTCAAAGCCCTTCACCACGCAGATCCGGGACAATCCTGCCCCTTCGCATGCTTTGATGACCCACTCCAGCATGGGCTCCTCCAGCACGGTAAACATGGGCTTGGGCATATCCGCCTTCATACGCTTGCCCTGTCCCCCTGCGAGAATAATCACGTTGTCCATAATAACCTCCATCCGCAGCACTGCTGCTTGTAGTATATCTTTATAATTATAGCATATTATGGGCAGAAAGAAAAGAGGATACGGGGATTTTCTTTTTTATATTTTGGGCGGTTCCTTATGGTCTGCGTGCCGGGCGCACGCCCTGCTGTTTTGCTGTTGGTGACCGTTTTCTTTTTTGCGTTTTCTGATAGTCTGCGTGCTGGGCTTACGCAATAGAGGCTTACCGCAGTCTTGGGGAGACAACCCAGGAGGTATTATCATACTCTGCCTACTTAACCGGATGGGTCACGCATGACCCATCTACCGGTGTGCGA
>UMBT01066644.1_pt1 | contig 34447 bp, 22 predicted proteins | sample 1964001 | NCBI WGS metagenome assembly UMBT01 (sample SAMEA4835945, study PRJEB28245) | human gut metagenome | biome: gut microbiome; material: fecal sample | place: Denmark | collected 2008
CTGGCAGGCAAAAAAGCTCTCGAAGATAAGCTTGAATATTTAAAAAATGTCCGCAGGGCGGAAATAACCGAGGAGATCGCTGTTGCGCGTTCATTCGGCGACTTAAGCGAAAATGCGGAATACGACGCCGCGAAAGATGCACAGGCTCATAATGAACTCGAGATTATGGAGCTTGAAGCGATGCTCAAAAACGTTGTGATCATTGATGAAACTCATACCGACGGCAAAACAGTCACAATGGGTTCGATCGTTCGCATTAAGTTCGTTGATTTGGGGTTTGAAGATGAATTTAAGATTGTCGGTTCTGCTGAGGCGGATATTGACGCAAAACCCAAGAGCATTTCAAACGACTCCCCTGTCGGCGCTGCGCTTTTGGGAAAAACGATTGACGAAATCACCAATGTTGAGGCTCCCGGCGGTCTTATGAAGGTTAAAATCATCTCAATCAGGAGATAACTTTTAACAGACAGGCTCACGTTACGATGATGGAGAATTTATATAAATGGAAGAAAATAACATAATCAATACAGAAGAAAACAACACTGTCAACGCTGAAGAACTCCACGAGCTGCTTCAGATTCGCCGCGATAAGCTTGCGGCGCTTCAGGCTGCCGGAAAAAACCCGTTCGACATTGTAAAATTCGACCAAACCGATTTCAGCACGGACATAAAGGCAAACTACGAGGCATATGAGGGCAAAAAAGTCTCTGTCGCCGGCCGAATGATGTCAAAACGTGTTATGGGTAAGGCAAGTTTTGCAGGGCTTCGCGATGCGAAAGGCGATATTCAAGCCTATGTTCGCCGCGATGATATCGGCGAAGAATCATATTCCGATTTTAAAGCATATGATATCGGCGATATGCTCGGCATTACCGGATTTGTTTTCAAAACAAAAACAGGCGAAATCTCCATTCATGCGGAAACAGTCACTCTGCTTTCAAAATCATTAAGGCCTCTTCCGGAAAAATTCCATGGCCTTCGTGATACAGATTTGCGCTATCGCATGCGCTATGTTGACCTTATCATGAACCCCGAGGTTCGCACAACTTTCATTAAGCGCAGCCGAATTATTTCCGAAATTCGCAGATACCTGGATGAGCGCGGATTTTTGGAAGTTGAGACCCCTATTATCAACACCGTTGCAAGCGGTGCGAATGCGCGTCCCTTCATAAGCCATTATAATGCACTTGACTTGGACGTTTTTATGCGCATTGCAACCGAGCTTCCGCTCAAAATGTGCATCGTCGGCGGCTTGGAAAAGGTTTATGAGATAGGTCACCAGTTCCGCAACGAGGGCATGGATGCGACGCATAATCCCGAATATACAAGCATGGAGCTTTATCAGGCTTACACCGATTACCACGGAATGATGGAACTTGCCGAAAATCTGCTCTCCCACTGTGCGAAAACGATTCTCGGCACTACAAAAATTACGTATCAGGGCAAAGAAATTGACCTCACCCCCCCCTTCCGCCGTCAAACCATGAACGATGCGGTTCTGGAGCATACCGGTGTTGATTTCTATGCATGCAGGGACGGCGCGGAGGCAATTGAAAAAGCAAAGTCTCTCGGCCTTGAAATTGAGGACAAAACTGCACCCGTCGGCAAGGTTCTTTTTGCGGCATTTGATGAATTTGTTGAGAGCAAGCTCATTCAGCCCACGTTTATTATTGATTATCCCGTTGAGGTTTCTCCGCTTACAAAGCGCAAACCTGATAATCCCGGGATCGTTGAACGATTTGAGCTTTTCATTGCCGGTGCAGAGTATTGCAACGCTTTCAGCGAGCTGAACGACCCCATCGACCAGCGTGCGCGTTTCGAACAGCAGGCGCAGGAAAAAGCAAAAGGCGACGATGAGGCAATGCCCATTGATGAAAACTTCATCGCTGCACTCGAATACGGAATGCCCCCCACCGGCGGCATCGGTTTCGGCATCGACAGGATCATCATGCTCCTGACCGATTCCCCCACAATCAGGGACGTTCTGCTCTTCCCCACAATGAAGCCCCTTGACTGATTCGACGCACGCCGCGCCGAGCATTTTAAAGCAATTCCGCAACAGTTGATTGAATCAATAAATCCCGCCCGAGGCAAAAGCTTCAGGCGGGATTTGTGCATTGACTGTCGGTTTGCTTGCAATTGATATTTACTTGCAATTGATAGGTGATTGACGTCAAGGCGTCAATGCGCTCTGTTCCTATTCATGCTTCCGTTCCTTTTCATGTTATTGTAGCATTCCGAACAGTATTTTTTCAGTTCTCCCCTAACGGGATCGGGCTCGCGTTTGCGCTGTTTACAAACCGGACAAAGCAGCTGCGGATCAATCCGAACTTGAGTTTGTTCGTTTGCCGTATTCGCTCTTTCAGCAGGCGGCGCGATATTTTGCGAGACCGCATCATCGGAAACGGGCAGCAAAATGCCGTATCCGACATTTGTTTTTGCACCGACGCCGAAATAACACAGCAGCATTCGGAACAGCTCCTGTTTATTCTCTGCGGAAATTTCTGTGCCGCTTGGGAGCGTTGCATGATGCAGAATGAAACGGAACTCGAAGGTCACTCCGGGCAGAATCTTGATGATATGTATCGGATTCGGATTCTTCATCAGGTTTTTGTCCAAAGGGTAATGCGGCGTGATGTAGTCCGCACCGAGAACCCTGTTGCCTTTGCCGCCTTTGGCAAGCACGGCATCAAGGAAGATATCGCTGCCTTCGAAAATATCCTTATCAAGCTCTTCTATGTCTTTGTCACAAATGCTTTCGTTTTCGAGTATTTTACTAAGGAAATCAATGACAGCGGGACGGCGGTCCGCAAATGAACTTCGCAGAATACCTTTGACGCCCGATGAAGGGAGATAGGGCTGACCCGTGACATAGGAAAAGGAGAAGCCGTATTTAATGTCCGATGCCACAGCTCCGGAACCGTGCGGATTGCCCGTTCCGATGAGCAAACCCGGGTAATCCGTTTTTAACCGGAATTTTTTGAAACTTTCGCCGAAATGTTCTTCAAGCTCTTGGCAGGCGGAAAAATCGCTGTCCTTGAATTTCTGCAAAAAGATCATTTCGTTTTTCTTTTTGACGTTTTCTTCAAATTGCTTTGAGTTACCCGGGGCAAGTTGTTCATAGTACAGCTTGTTGAATATAAGGTTGATGTTATTCACTTTCACCGTCACCTTTCTGGGCATTGTCCGAATTCTTTTCGGGCAGGAGTTTATAAAAATTCATTGCAAGCTTCAGCGCAACAGAAGCGTTTATGAACTTTTCGCGCACCTCTGACTGATCCTGACTGCACAACCACTTGAAAATCTCATCCGGCGTCAATATCTGTCCGTTGGAGATGATAAAATACATCGCCTGCAAAAGCTTTGGCCTGTCTGCAACGGCTTTGCCCTGCTGGGAAAAGAATGCGACTGCGGACTTGATGCTGCCCATGGTGACGGCTGCACCAAAGTTGGAGATCTGGCTTCGATAGGTGCGCTGAATGCATTTAACCCCGTCCTTAATTTCCGAAATGCCGCATTTTTCTATTGCATTGTAAGCAATACTTAACCATGAGTCTACCACACGCTTGTTCATTCTGCGCCTCCGTTCTGTGCCGCAGGCATGGGAATGATGCTGCACTTTGTGAAGCCCCTGCCGATGGAAGCGTTTCCGCCGAACTGAATGATGCTGTGTCGGGCGAAATCAAGCTCAAGATTCGGTTCGGGTGAAAGAATCAGGGTGAAGAAAACGCTCTTTGCAGGCACAACCTCTTCATACCAAAGGTTATTATCATCACCGACTTTGTTCCTTGCCGTAACAGGAAGAGGATAGCGGCTTGGGTCAAGCTCTTTTGCAATTGCAAATCTTTTGCCGAGGAATTGCCCGAGTTTTAAAAACTCAGCCTCTTCGGCGGAGGAAAGAATGCCCGTCGGCTCACCTTCAACTTTTATTTCAGCTTCGCTGCTGAAATTTGTTGTGACGAGAAAATTATTTTTCCCAAAATTCGGAAAAGGCAGCTCATGGATTCCGAACGGATTGCAGTTGAAACAGTCCAAAAGATAAAGCATGTCGTTTAATGCGGGAACGGTCGCAGCAAGCACACTCGGATGAACCGAACCTGCAAGCCGAAGCGGGCGCGCAATGAATTTTGCGTCAAAAAACTTGTACAGTCCCCCGCCGTCCGCAGTGTCCGGTGTTGACGGTTCGCCGAAAATTCTTTTAATGTTATCGTCGTTATCGTCATCAAGATGTTCGTAAAAATACTCGCGCATCGCGCCCTTAATGCCGGATGAATGAACGGTTGGGTTGCCGTTCAAATCCTTTTGAACCTCGTTATCAATAATGTTATAGTTGCTTTCACCCGAGTCAACATGAAGGTCGGTCAGGCATTCCATCTTCAGAAGTGTGGTGTTCATACGTTATTTTCCTTTCTTTTTCCGATTATTGCAATATTCATGCCGATTTTTGTGAGGTTTGCCGTGCACGGAGCATTGGCTTCCGGGTCCGCTCCGCTGTCGGATTCGATGCAGGCTTTAAGAGCCGCTGCATCGTTTGATTTAAAGATACTCCCTGCGGAAATGAGGTGATATACGTTCGCACCTTTGCTGACTTTACCTTTCAGCGATACGCTGTATGCACGGTGATCGCGCATTGCGAGTGCGGTAAAGAAACAGTGCGCATAAACGTCGGCTGTAAGTGAAGAGTCCCCGCGCAGATAAACCGTGTCCGGGTAAATCAGCTCCGCAAGTGCATCGTTAATTGAATCCTCCTCTTCCGCAAAACGGACGGTAAAGGCCGTTCTTCCCTGCCCCATGAACACGACCGTGCTGCTCGGCAGAGTTACATCATCGCGCAGCGTTACATAGACGGAAAAAGCAAAACCGTCTTGCAGCTGATAACATTCGCGCTTGAAGAAAGCGGATTTGTATTGCTTCTTTGAAATGCCGATGCGCTGAACTTTTTGAAAAAGCCAATGGGCGGGAATTTGGCTGCCGCTGTCAACATACATATAGCTGTTCGCGAGTCCGTTTTTGACTTTGAACGACTTACAGAAACCGCGCCGGATGCCGCTGTCACTGCCGTCAACCGAAAACGTGAACTCATCAAAAACAAAATCATCGGGCGAGAACGGTGCATAAGGGAAGCTCTCTCCGTTATCGGAATCGGCAGAGTAAACAAAATTCTTGAATTCGTCCGAATCGGAAATGCAGTGATCTCTCGGCGTCGGAACAAGTGCTTCAGCCTTTTTTGTGTCATAAATAAAGAGCGGAGAAAGCTTTTCAATTGCACCGAAATCCTGTTCGGAGCTTGAACCGATGTCGAAACCGCCTTTGCCGATGAGATTATCAACGGCAGCTTGCTCATTGACACTCAGATTGTATTTTCGGTCGGGCTTGAAAAGCCGACGCCCCTCGTATTCAAAATTGTACAGCAGAGCATATCGCAATGCTCCGAGCAGTGTTGATTGCGACGGCGTTTGTTCGCTTGATATAAAGCTTCTGCCGCCCGTGTCGAACGAAAAGGTTTTTTCATTGCCGAAAAAGTATGCTCCGTGCGGAACAAAATCAGCACGATAGGTTTTGCTCAATCTCTTTCCCCCCTTTTTTCAATGTAAAATTTTGCAATGCGGAGAACAAACTCCATTGCACGAACCGCATTCGCTGCCGCATCGGACGCCTTACCGGCACTGTGTTCGGCTTCTTCGAAAACACGAATATCGGCGTTTGCAGTCAATCGACTGTAGAACGCGGGAAGCGTTTTGTAAAGGTAGTCCGAATATTTGCCGTCAACATGTATCGACGAATCGAACATATTGCGGAACAATTCACGAACGGTTTCAAAGTCGGCTGCGGCCGCCAGCTTGTTGAATCCGATGAACAGCGGAGCAAAGGAACAGAATGCGTAAATCACCGAATGCAGCAAGCCTTCGTCAAAGCTTTTAGGCATATCATCAAGAAAACTTGTGAATGCGGTCAATCCGTCAATGCCCTTCAGAACGAGGCACTCGCTCTGCCCGGAATGCTTCTGAAGCCGCACGGCAACGCAGTTTTTGCCGCATCTGTTCTTTGCGTAATCGAACAGCAAGTCTGCCGAATCATCAAGAGCTTCATAAAGCGGAAATTTGCTGTAGCATATGCTTATGCCGAGCGACAGGGACGGCACGGGGATTGGCTCTTCGCCCGGTTTCTTTTCGGCATTTGCCGCTTTGATCGCATCGATATATGTTTTGAACGATTTTTGAAACAAATCCTTTGCATCCCTTGCGAAGTGAAACACGGTTTCGCCGGACGAGCTTTCGGCGGGCAGCAGCGCAAGCAGGTCGTCGCCTCCGGAATAAATTGTAACGCCGCTGTAACGGTGAACAAGATCGGCCATTTCGCCGCAATACAGAACACAGGTTCTTGAAAAATTGCGCAGTTCATCTGCTTTAAGCGAGGCAATGATTTTGGAAACAGCATCCGCATCGCTGCGAACGACGGCATAGTAATCGTGTTTTTTCAGTTGCTCGCGAACTTTTCCGTCTTTTGATGTGTCCGCAATGTCCTCAGTGCTTCGAATGCTTGTGCGATCTTCGCCAAGCAGCGGCCAGTTTTCAAACCCTTGTGTAAGCGGCAGCTCGCGTATGCTGCGGTTGCTGACAGCCTTAACGATCTCGTTGCAGCTTTCAACCCGAATTATCGGCTGAAAAAGCTCAAGACTGTCCAACGCAAGCCCGCTTTTAAGAATAGGGTTTTCGCCGTTCTCCTCATCAACATCGAATGCAGTGCAGGCGATAAGCATGTAACGGCGGAGAAAATCATCCCCTTCCTTTTCATTGAAACCGAATGTATCGGCAAGCGAACAGATTACGGAATTCCTTAAAGCGGAGAAATTCGTTACATCAAAATTCTTCGCGCGGAAAATGATATGGTCGGGAAATCTTCCCACTCCGTCCGAAACAATAACGTCCGCAGCCGCCGAATCCTCCTTTGTCCCCGCAGCGTTTTTATGATAATACGGAACTATAATGTCCTCCTCGGAAATGTTGAACTCCGAATGCTCCAAAAGATATTCGCATATCGACTTGGAAAGATAGGAGAACATGTAACTCGCGGCCCAAAGTGCGCCGGTGGATTCGGCAAGGCCGATGGTTTTGAATATCGGACCCAATGTGACTGCAATGTATTTTACTTTACTCATATATTCACCTCCTTATTTAAGTGCGCAGAACGGGACGAAGCCGAAGATACTTCGCAGGGAAAACATCTCGACTGGTTAAATCGTCAATCCCGTATCCGCCGCCTTTGTCACTTGTTTTATCGTTGAAATCCTTCGCAAACGCGTCGAGGAACCGCTTCAGTGCTTCATCCCCGGACTTTGCTCCCGGTGCAAGCTCTTCCGCTGTCGGGGTTTTTATCATGCTGCTTTTGCACTCGGTTTGCAGATAGTTGAGCTTTTGGTCACTTGTCGCCTTGCTGTCGTATTCCTCCTCTTGGTTCTTTTCCAGAATATAAAATTCTGAACCGAAGATCTCATCCGGCATTTTCTGCGGAAGAATGAAGACAAACTTTCCGATGGGTTTGAACAGCAGCGGCGACGGGAAACGCTCAACTCCTTCCGCACTGTGGATATAAATATTGTGGACAGTGCGATCCTCACGCGTTTCCCCTCGGGGAGCGCGACAGAATCTGGAGTTTTCGTTTGTGCCCAAAAGCCCGCGCACATAGCGATATCGGACATTGTTGCCATAAGGATGAAGGTGTTCACCCCGGGTTGCTTCGTCATAAACATTGCGAAGCACTTGTTGCTTAACAAATGCCTTGTCGTTGGCAAGCGGATTTTTTTCCCGCTGAAAGTAACGGAAGACAAAACCGCGGACGTAATTACCCTCACCGCGGTTAAAGCCGCTTCTCAAAAATGCAGAGATGACCCAAACGGCATCAAGCAGGGCGTCGGCATTGACATTACCGTCGAGCTTGCAGTAATAGGCATTCGGGCAGTATTTCCCAACGAGGTCAAATCCCTTGGGTTCATTGGGCTTGGTGCTGATATCAACCGTAAACGAACCGAATCCTTTCCGCTGTCGTGTTCCGAAATTATGCATCATGAAAAAACCGCGAATGTGTTCGTCAATAAATGTCAGCAGCTCCGGAATGAAGCAGCGAATCGTGAGTGTCAACCCATCTTTATAAAAGAGTGACTCTTTAAAGGTTTCCCGAATTGTATCCTGAATATTATTTCCTGATGCCATATTTCCGAAATAGTTTTTGTGTATTTCGTGAAAACTTGCATTCGGCGGGCGGTGTTCGGCTCTTGCAATGGCTCTTTCAATCGATTGCGTTCTGTCGACTTGTTCGCTGTTCGGCGTGATCCGCATCATGTAATCAAAACTTTGCTGTGAACCGTCTCCGACAAACCATTTCTTCCATCTGCCGTCCCCGAATCGGTCATCTTTCTCCAATTGTTCAATCAAGAACCTGTCCAATTTCGGTTTGACTTCCGTTGCGCGCAAACAGGCGTGCGGTTCGGAATGCTGGAAATGGATAAGCGGTGTGTGTTGAACCAATTTGTAATCTTTTTGCCAATCATACATTGGATCCGTGTTCTCCTTTCAAAATTAAAAGTCATTAAAGTTTGTTGAATTTCGCTGAAAAGTATTTTTAACGCTTGCGCCTGTAACTGTACAGCATAGAGAAAATTACTGCAAACAGTACCAAAACAAAGAACGCAGAAGGAATAAGCCAAATCAAAAGCTTAGGTTTATTGACAACGGTCTCAACGGCGCCCATCCCGTCGGCAAAAAAACCGGCCAGCGAAAGAAACAGCGCAATCAGAGCAAAAATCGCTGCCCATTTGTTAAAGTTCGTATCCAAGGCCGTGTTTGCGGCGGAATACAGCGCATCAAGCTGATTTTGCAATGCTTCACGCTGCTTGTCCACAAAAAGGAATTCGCGGAGCATTCCGTACAGCTCGCAGCCCTGCTCCTGTGCGGTGACCTCAAACAGGTTAAGCTGACTCTGGAAAGCAACAAAGCGTTCCTGAAGCTTGTTCAGGGCAATAATATTTTGCGTATTGATTTTCTTCTTTGGGTTCTTAATATGCGCGGAAAGCAGCGCAGCATCCGCCTGGAATTTAATCAGCGAGGCGCGCTGAACAAGTGCGAAACATGCAAGCCGCGTGTATTGAGTCAAAAACGGCAGGATTACCGGAGCGTAGACGGATTCGGAAGTGATACAGACGAGGCTGTAATTTGTGACAGCCTGCAAGGTGCCGCAACTCAGCCAGCGCCTGTAAACATGTGCCGAAAGCAGCTCTTTTCGCATTTCGGCAGTCGGACAGCTTACGTTGCCTTCCGTGTCGATAAACACAAACTCATATAAGGAATTTGCGGTTTTATCATCGTGAAGATAGTTGAATTCTCCCAAAACGTTTGCGGCAGTGTAAAACTTCGCCGTTTTCGTGTCGGCAACGCAGCAGCAAACGAACATCCTGTCGTCCAATGCGGGGCTGATAAGATATTTTGAGTTTGTGCCGCGCTTGGAAGAAAAAGTTTTTTCACTATGTTTTTTATCAGATGGATCGCCCGATTTGCCGGAGGCTTTTTCGGGCGCGGAAGAATAATTCAGAACATCGGTGATAAAGTTTGCAACATGCGTGAGGGACAGGTATTCAAAAAGCATTTCCGTGTTTCGGCATTTGTAAACAAAATCCTTGAAATTATCCGAAAAACGTTCGATTTTAGGCGACCCGTCCGCATTCCTGCCCGCTGTAAACTCAAAGTCAAAGCTGTCGGCACAAAGCGAAAAATATCTTTCGGGATCGGGAACGGGCAGCAGCGGAAGATTGATCCTTCGGCCGTATTCGTTGATGGTCTTAACGGATTCAATGTTTGCCTGACTCGTTTTTCCGTCCTTTGCAAGGCCGTGATTTTCGCATTCAAGCATAAATATGCCGATTCCGGTGTTGAAAAGAATAACACGCACAGCATTTACATGCAGGTCATATGTGATATTGCGCGTGATATAATAATGCGCCTGCAGCTTTTTGTCCCTGCCTTCCGGACGGAATTCAAATGTGTGTGAAATTTCCGAATGCGAGTTGTTATTCAAAGAAGTATACAGCGCATTGCGCATTGCAGGGTTGAAATACTGATATTCCTGATATGCAAGCCGGATATTTTCAAGCTCGGCATCTTCCTTATCGCCGTCAAGTGCGGTCACTGTCCGCAAAATTTTGTCAACATCCAAACATGTGCAGCCTTTTGCAGAGGAATGCTTTTTGAACTTTGACGGACGGTTAAACGGAAACTTCCGCTTGCCGTTTTCGGAGCAGCATTCGTCACTGTACCACATACCGTTTTCTTTAAAGTATTCTACAACGGATTCAAAGTCAAATTCGGTTTTTCCGCGAGGATCTTCGATATTGAACGGAAGCATGAATGTGTGGTAACTGTATACGGACGGTTTCTTCCTTCCCAACAGCTCAACGGTCTTTGCTTCAATATCATAATTCGGAGAAGCACCGACAGCATCTGCTATAAACGGCGAGAAAAGCGTGTGAAAACTATAGTTCAGTTTCGGTCTTTTTCGTCTTTCCGACTCCTCTTGGATTTTCTTAAGTACGTTAATATCGTACGGAAGAAAATCCGTGTTGTTCGGGAGCATTGAAAAACGGTTGGCAAAATAATAATTTGAGTTCATGCAAACAACAAATACTCCTTACAGTTTCATCACAAATTACAATTAAAAGGTTCATTCTTAATCGGATACACTAATCTGAATATATCTTACCGCATATTGCGAATTTTGTCAAGACCTTTCGAAAACTTTTGTTTAAAGCTGAAATCAAAAAAAGTTATCCTCAATTTATGATTAAAATGCGGATAACTTTTTGCAAATTTTTTAATTCCAATGCCCAACGGGAGCGCGGGGGCGGCGGATTACAGCTTTACAAGCTCATATTCCTTGCTGCCGAACCCCAACTCCGCTGCGGCATCAATCGTGTGTGCGCCGTTGCGGCTTTCAATGCGCTCAAGCAAATGATCCCTGCCGGGGTCGTCGGAGGCATAAACAAGGTCAAGACATGCGCGGTCGACAGCTATCGGGTCAAGTGATGCAAGAATGCCGATATCGGCCATGCAGGGATCTTCCGCAACGGAACAGCAATCGCAGTCAACGGACATATTCTTCATGACGTTGATAAAAACCATATTGCCGTTGAAATGACGCACGACGGCTTCCGCCGCGTCGGCCATGGATTCAAGAAACGAGTCGTGGTCGCCTGTCCAAATCTTCTCCGGCTCGCCTGCACCGTGGATATATGCCTTGCCGTAGGAGGAGGCGCAGCCAATGGAAAGCTGCTTCAGCGCACCGCCGAACCCGCCCATCGGATGCCCCTTGAAATGGGAAAGCACAAGCATGGAGTCATAGTTAAGCATGTTTTTGCCGACCGGAACCTTTTTGATGCGCTTGCCGTTCGGAATCAAAAGCTCGGCATCCGGCCCTTCCGCATCCATAATGTCAACGGTGAAATGCTTGCTCCAACCGTGTTTTTCCATGGTTTCACGGTGTTTTTCGGTTGTGTTGCGTCCGCCGTCGTAGGCGGTGTTGCATTCAACCACGGTTCCGTGCACAACGTTGACGACAGGCTGCCAAAATTCCGGTTTCAAAAAGTTTTGATTGCCGGGTTCGCCCGAATGCAGTTTTACGGCAACTTTGCCGGGAAGAATTCCGCCGGGCAGGTCATTCGATGCCGCATGAAAAAGCTCAACCACCTTTTCAGCTGTGATTTCGGAAGAAAAAAACACTTTTGATTTCATTTACGAGACTCCTTACAATGGATAAATTAAAAACTGATTAGCAATAACTTCATCCGCTTCCTACTGTCCTGTTCCGCATTTTCAAATTTATTCCGCATGGATGCTTGCCTTGTAGCGGTTCAGCTTGACTGCATCGTCAATCTCAAGATCGTTTGTGCCGCTGAGTGACTCAAGGTGATGCGTGAATTCGTGCCGCAAGATGTGCCGAACCTCGGCCTTCAGCTTTTCGTCCGGCAAATTCCCGTAACTGCGCAAAATCGAACCGCCGTACAACACAATGCTCCGTCCCATCTGCGGCGAGTTCCTGTATTCACCCAACACAAGCAGCGGTTTTTTCGGATCGGATTGCGGGTGCGCTTTTGTAATCGGAGAAAGTATGATTCCTCCGTTCAGCTCACGGTAAAATACCTGCGGAAGCTCCTCCGCCGCTTCATCGGCAAATATGCGCAGCTTATCCAATCGTTCGGAATAGGTCGGTGCGCGCTTTGCCGCACATGCTTGCGGCGCAGCTGAAGAAATGTTCGGATTAAAAACCTTCTCTCCCGAACAGGTTTGCGGCGCGGCGGAAAAAACATTGACATTTATGTCTTTTTGCTCCAAAGCTGTTCCTCCGTTTCCTCTCAGCATCGGAACCGGCACTGCACGCAAATTTGTAAATCACTTGCAGATTGCACTGCCCAATGACGGCTCCCGATTGCATTGTACATCATATTTAAGAATATTTCAAGTGAAAACGAAGGGCGATCCGGTTTGGTTCGAACGCCGGCAATACAGGCGAATTAATATATTATCGCAGCGGAACATAAAAATGTACAGCAGCGTTTTATCATATCGAATTGAATATGTCTCAATGCAGGAATAAAGCTGTCAGAAATATAAAAAGAACATGTAAGCACATAATAAGCGAAGTCAATATTTGCAGTGAACAGAAAGAATGACGCTGAATGTCATATGTTGCTTTTTTTGACGGATAAAGGTATAATATAACCGATTAAAGGGCAATTGCAGAATGCTGCAATGAAATTGTACGCAATGAGAGGTAAAAAATTTGAACAGATTATCCAAAGAGCTTGCAGCGGCGGTTGCAAAAAGTGACAGAGAGAACGGAAACGACTGGCTGCCGTTTTGGATGCATTCATTTGACACGGCGGGCATTATGGAAAAACTCGCACAAAAGAGATTGCCGGAAAGCATTTCGGATTACCTTTGCGCTGAATGCGGCGGCAGGGAAAAACTCTTTTCAACACTGAAGTTTTGTGCGCTTGTGCATGACATCGGCAAACTCACAATTGTGTTCCAATCCCGCATATATGATGCGGTTGACTTTTCACCTTTTGCCGATTGTGTTGAACTGCCGAAGTCAGGCAGTCTTGTTAATGCGTCCGACACTCCGCATGCGCTTGCAAGCGAAGCAATTCTTTTGAAACTCGGCTGCCGGGAGGGTGTTGCTTCAATTGCGGGTGCGCATCACGGGCGACCGTCTGCATTGGCAGAAGTTTGCGACCAAATAAGCGGAGCGTGCACAGCTGTCGAAAACTTTTACGGAAAAAGGGGGAAGTACAGGAAGTTATTTGAAGCGCTTTGGAAGGAATGGATCGATTTTTCGCTTGAATGTGCCGGCTTTTCCGAATTAAGCGACCTGCCCGATATGGCGGTTCCCGCGCAGGTGGTTATTTCCGGCATGTTGGTAACGGCGGACTGGATTGCAAGCAACACAACATATTTTCCGCTTATCTCGGCCGACAACAAAGGCGAATTCGGCGATTATCCGAAAAGAATCGAAAATGCATGGACAACGATCGGGTTCCCGAATATGTGGGAATCAAAAGCGCGCTTCGGACTGGATGACGAAGCATTTAAAGAACGATTCGGATTTTTGCCGAACCCGACGCAGGCGGATATCATTTCAACCGCAACGGATGCAGAGTCTTCGGGAATCTACATAATCGAAGCCCCTATGGGATTGGGAAAGACGGAAGCGGCACTTGCACTTTCGGAAATACTTGCCGCAAGAGCCGGCGCAGGCGGTATGTTCTTCGGAATGCCGACGCAGGCAACTTCAAACGGAATTTTTCCGCGGCTTGAAAAATGGGCAGGCGGGTTGGCGGAGGATGAGCAAACCCTTTTGGCGATAAAGCTTGCGCACGGCAATGCCGCTCTGAATGAGGACTATCGGGAGCTGTTCACCGGGCACAGCAATTTGAACATCGAGTCGGACAGCGGACTCATTGTTCACGACTGGTTTTCGGGAAGAAAGCAAACCCTGCTTTCGGATTTTGTTATCGGAACGGTCGATCAGCTGCTGATGGCGGCACTGAAGCAAAAACATGTGATGCTGAAACACTTCGGCCTTTCCGGAAAGGTCGTTGTTGTTGACGAATGTCATGCTTACGATGCCTATATGAGCCAATACCTTGATATGTCAATAAAATGGCTCGGAATTTACAAGGTTCCCGTGATTATACTTTCGGCAACGCTTCCGGAAAAACGCCGCGCAGAGCTTATTGAGGCTTACACCGATTCGGAAAAACATCGCGCAAAGCATACCGAGGCTCACGTTGACAAGACAATTGCCGATGAAGCGTGGAAACACAGCCTTGCTTACCCCCTGCTGACATACACCGAAAACAATGCCGTAAAGCAGAAGGCACTCGCGTTTGACGGCGAAAATAAGAAAGTATCCGTTCGAAGGATTATCCGCGATGAGGTTGCCGCAACGGCAGGATATGCGGTTGAACGCGGCGGGTGTGTGGGCGTGATCGTCAATACCGTGCGAAAAGCACAGGAAATTGCGGCTGAATTGCAGTCCGCTTTCCCGAAAGCCGAAGTTATTATCATGCATGCGCAGTTCATAATGACGGATCGTGCGAAGCGCGAGGAGCAGATACTTAAGCGTGTGGGCAAACACTCCACCCCGGAAAGCAGACGCGGACTGATAATTGTCGGAACGCAGGTGCTTGAACAATCGCTTGACCTTGATTTTGATCTTATGATAACGGAACTTTGCCCGATGGATTTGCTTTTGCAGCGCACAGGCAGGCTGCACCGACATAACAGGGTTCGTCCGCAGGGACTGGAAACGGCAAGCTGCTTTGTTCTTGATGAAACGGATGACAGTTTTGATTCGGGAAGTGCGGCGATTTACGGTGAGTGGCTGTTGATGCGGACGCGGGCATTGCTGCCGAACAAATTGACGATTCCGAGCGATATTCCCCTGCTTGTTCAGCAGACCTATGATGAAACAAATAACGAAATGCTCGGAGAACTGACCGAGGGCATGAAAAAGGCGCAAGAAGAGAACAAGCTCAGAACAGGTAAAAAAAGGCGCAGCGCAGAAAACTACCTGATTTCGAAGCCGTCAAATAAAAAAGGTAAATGCCTGGACGGCTGGCTTGATAATGATATTAAGCCGAACAACGAACAGACGGGCGAAAAAGCCGTGCGTGACGGGGACCCGTCGGTTGACGTTATCGCATTGATGCGCGACAGAGAGGGACTGATACGCATAATTGCGGACAAGCCCGAAACGATCATTCCCGCAGACAGGCCGCCTTCAAGGGAGGAAGCTTTGCTTATCGCGCGGCAAAAACTCCGTCTACCCGGCTTCTTCGGGAGGCGCTGGAAAATAGATGATACGATTGAGCAGCTTGAGGCCGAAACGCAAAATGTTTTTTCCGCATGGCAGGATTCGGCACTGCTCAAAGAGGAGGTCGTTCTGCTTTTTGATGAAGACCTGAATGCAGACCTTGCCGGAGTGCAGCTGCATTATGATATAAAAACAGGATTAACCTATGTAAAGGAGTGAAATGATGAAGGACATTGAATTCAATCTGCTTGACGAAAAATGGATACTTGTTCGCAAAAGCGACTGCACCGTTGATGAGCTTTCACTGACGGATGCATTGCTCAAATCCCATGAGTATGTTGAGCTTGCGGGCGAACTGCCCACGCAGAACGTTTCGATTCTGCGGCTGATGCTCGCCGTTTTGCACACGGTCTTTTCAAGATACTCGCCGCAGGGTGAACCTGCGCCGTTGTACGATTCGGATGACGCCGCAGATCGTTGGAAAGAGCTTTGGAATGCCGGCCGCCTGCCGGAAAAACCGATCAGGGATTATCTTGCGTCGGTGCATGACAGATTTTGGCTGTTTCATCCCGAAAGGCCGTTTTATCAGACCGAAGCAGCAAAGATCGGAACAGAATACACTGCATCAAAGCTGAACGGCGCCGTTTCGGAAAGCGGAAACAAAATCAGGCTGTTCTGCGGCTGCACCGGCGTTCAAAAAAGCGAACTGAGCTATTCGGAAGCCGCAAGATGGCTGCTTTATGTAAACAATTATGATGATACTTCTTCAAAGCCTAAAGGGAAAAATCTGCCGTCCCCCGGCGCAGGGTGGCTCGGAAAACTCGGTTTAATCACAATTTGGGGGAACAACCTGTTCGAAACGCTTGTGTATAATCTTATTTTGCTGAATCACAAGCGCAATTTTTCGGAGGTTTGGGGTCCGGAATGCCCGGCGTGGGAGCCGGATGTTCCGAATACTGCGGAACGTGCTGAAATTCCAATGCCGGATAACCTCTCGGAGCTCTACACTCTTCAGTCTCGTAGGCTGTGGCTTAACCGCGATGATAACGAAAAAGTTATCGGTTATAACCTTTTGGGCGGAGATTTCTTCGAAAAAGTGGATGCGTTTATTGAGCCGATGACCGTTTGGAGCAAGGTCAAGGGAAATGAACGTGCAGGCGAGAAATTTCAACCTCGCAGACACGATTCGTCCGTTCAGATGTGGAGAGAGTTTTCGTATGCATTTGAAACGGCAGAAGGCAGTCATATTCCCGGTGTTGTACTTTGGACGAAATATATTAAACAGATGCTTCCGAAAAGTCGAAAGCTGATAAGCTTTAGCATAGCATCAGTGCAATACGGAGACAAAGATTTCTTTGTAAATGATGTTTTCTCTGATTCGTTAACTTTTCACACGGATCTTCTCACCGAAATCGGAGAACATTGGCGGGCAAAGATTACGGATGAGATAAAAAAATGTGACGAATCGGCCGCTGCACTGCGATTCCTTGCAAAGGATATAGAGCTTGCGGCAGGCTCGGCGGAGGATACGGTTCTGAAACGCGCCGTTGTCGAACGCGCCCGTGAACAGTACTATTACGAGATCGACTTACCCTTCCGAAACTGGCTGGAAAGGATAGATCCGAATTGGGAAATCGTATCCGAGCAGGAGGAACAGGCGCTTCGCGAATGGCACGAAACAGCAAAACGAATCGCATTGCGCATCGGTCAAGAGCTTGTTGAATCGGCGGGCACGGCGGCAATTGTCGGCCGTGCGGTAAAGGATAAGAATGATAAAGAAAGGTATTATTCCGCTCCCTACGCCTATCGTGACTTTACGGTCAAATTGAAAGAAATTTATCCGAAGGAGGAGAACAATGACTGAAAAAGAAAAAAGAATCACCGCTTTTATGAAGCAAAAACTCGAGCGGCTCAGAAAGCTGCCCGAGAATCAGTGCCGAGCGGAGCTTGCCGAACTGCGGCACGGAATCGGACACGCTCCGGGGGAACTTCCCGCAATTTGGGGAGCATTCCTGACCGATCTTCCGGAGGAGTTCTACCGGAATGACGGTAACGCTTCGCCGGGGGAATGGGCGGTTTACACCGCATTGACCATGTTTGCACTGCATCAGCAGGGGCATGATTTCGGGTCCGAATGGATGAATGAGTACGGAATGAAGTTCGGGGCTTCCGTGCGAAAGCTTGCGAAGGACGAGGATGAGTTGAAGCGCATACGCGCCAGATTCAACAAGATCGCAACGGCATCGGATCTGCCCGAGCTCAACCACCACCTGCGCGGCGTGATAAATCTTCTCAGCGGCAACGGTATAAAACTCGACTATGCGGATCTTGCCGTTGACCTGTATAATTACAGCTATGCGGAAGGAAGAACAAAAGTAAGGCTCAAATGGGGACAGGATTTCTGCCGCCAAATAAAAAATGATGAAAACTAATGTGGAAAGGAACCAAAACTATGAAAAACAGATGCTATCTTGATGTACACGTACTCCAAACCGTTCCGCCGAGCTGCGTCAACCGCGACGACACCGGCAGCCCCAAAACGGCGATCTACGGCGGCACGACCCGTGCGCGCGTTTCCTCGCAGGCGTGGAAACATGCAATGCGCGAAATGTTCCGCGAAGAACTCATTGAACCGGATATGCTCGGGATGAGAACAAAGAACGTTATAAGCATGGTTGCAGAGGAGATTCTGAAACTGAACCCCGATGCGAAAGCGGCGGAACTTGCGAAAAAAGTGCTTGAAAACGCCGGAGTGAAATTTAAAGACGATAAGAAAGGTGAAACAAAGGATAAAAAGGCGGAAGCACTCTTTTTCATGAGTGCGGCACAGGCAAAAGCGCTTGCCGAGATCGCAGTTTCCGAAGGCACGGCTGATAAGGATGCCTGCAAAAAAGCACTCAAGAACAACCCTTCCGTTGATATTGCGCTTTTCGGGCGAATGGTTGCTTCCGAAGCAACTTTGAATTGCGACGCCTCCGCGCAGGTTGCGCACAGCATTTCAACCCACACCGTGCAGAACGAATACGATTATTTCACCGCCGTTGACGATCTTGCTCCGGAGGATAATACCGGCGCGGGTCATCTCGGAACGGTGGAGTTCAACTCTTCAACGCTCTATCGCTATGCAACGGTCAACCTTGTTGAGCTTGCGAATGCCCTCGGGAAACAGGTCACGGCGGAGACAGCGGCAAAATTTGTTGAAGCGTTTGTTCGCTCAATGCCCACGGGCAAACAGAACACCTTTGCAAACCGCACTCTTCCGAGCATGGTCTATGTCACAATTCGGCGCGATCAGCCCGTTAACCTTTGCGGTGCGTTTGAAAAGCCCGTTTCGGCAAAGAACGGCGGTTATTCGGAGGAATCCGAAAAAAAGTTTGTTGAATACGCAAATAAGGTTTACGGCAAGTATGCCTCCGCGCCCGATTGTGAATTTGCAGTCGGTGAAGCCGTCGGAAATCTTGAGGAATGCAAATGCATGAGCCTCGACAGACTGCTTGAGTCGGTTGCGGAGTGCGTTAAGGAATATCTCGGCGAGAGCGAGGGCATGTAATGGCTGTTTTGCTTCTTCGGCTTTCCGCTCCGCTGCAGGCGTGGGGAACCGAAAATTCAAAATTTGAGATCCGAAAAACGGGAAGGGAACCGTCCAAAAGCGGCATTGTGGGCTTGCTTGCAGCGGCACTCGGCATTCGGCGAAACGAGCCGGAAAAGCTCCGTGAGCTGAATGCGCTGCGAATCGGCGTCCGCATTGACCGCGCGGGAAAGCTCCTTCGGGATTATCAGACGGTGCAGGCAAAAGACCCTTACGTAACTTCCCGGTATTATCTTTCGGATGCCGTCTTCCTTGTCGGATTGGAGGGAGAACGGGAACTTTTGAAGCGCATTGAATTCGCATTGTCGCATCCGGTGTTTCCGCTGTTTTTGGGCAGGCGTTCCTGCCCTCCGACGCTGCCGATCGTTTTTGACGACATTAAGGAGGACGGGTTGATCAAAGTGCTGCGGACGTATCCGACGCTTGACGATTCTTTCAAAAAGAAGTACAATATGACGGCGCACATATATGCGGATTATTCGGAAGATGATGAGCAGAATTCGGATGCGGACGAACCGAGAGTGATCGGACGTGAAGCGCGGCGTGACCTTGCGGTTTCGTTTGACCCGCGCTGCCGTAAACATACCTATCGCACTGTTGCGGCGTATGAATCCGTTAACAAGGCGGAGAAGGATACGGACGCAGCGGAGCATGACGCGTTTGCAGAATTGGAGGACGCAGATGTATCTTTCGAGAATAAAGCTTAACACACAGAAACGCGAAACAATGAAAGCACTTGTCAATCCGCAGCAGATTCACGGCGCGATTGAAGTTTTGAACGGAGAACCGTCCGAAGCTTCCGATGCCGCGGATGAAAAAAATCGTACGCGCAGTCTTTGGCGCATAGACACGCTCGGCGGGGAGATGTATCTGCTCGTTTTGACGCAGGACAGGCCAAAGCTGTCCCGTGCGGCGGAGCAGCTGGGTTACGGCGGAATTACCGTTGAAACAAAATCATACGATCCCCTGCTTGCACGAATTGCGGAAGGCAGCCGCTGGAGGTTTCGCCTGACAGCCAATCCCACAAAGAGCATCAAGCGCGAAGACGATCCGCAGGCTCGCGGAAAGGTAACAGCCCTTATTTCGGTCGGACAGCAGGAGGAGTGGCTTGCTTCCCATGCGCAAAGTTACGGATTTGAACTCGCGCCCGATGAATTCCGTGTTGTTCATTCAAACAGGTATTCTTTCAAAAAACGCGGAAAGAACAAGGAAGTAAGACTGCTTTCCGTAACTTTTGAAGGCATTTTGACAGTTACGGATGCAGCACGCTTCCGGGAGACTTTGACTCAGGGTCTCGGCAGGGGCAAGGCTTACGGAAACGGACTTATGACAGTTGTGGGCATCGGGGAAGGCGTCAATGGCTGAAATTCCGGGGATGATTCGTCCTTCCGTTCAGTCTCTGCCGCAGATTGGCGACAGAATGACCTTTCTTTACTTTGAGCACTGTAAATTGAGCCGTGCGGACAGCGCGATAACCGTTACGGATGAAAAAGGGATCATTCATGTTCCTGCCGCTGCAATTTCGGTGCTCATGCTCGGCCCGGGAACGGATGTGACTCACCGTGCAATGGAGCTTATCGGTGATGCAGGTGTGAGTGTAATCTGGGTCGGGGAACATGGTGTTCGGTACTACACCGGGGGCTGTGCTTTGACGGGAAGTTCACGTCTGCTTGTGAAACAGGCTGCTCTTGTGACGAACCAGCGGGGGCATCTCAACGTTGTTCGAAAGATGTACAGTCTGCGGTTCTCCGGAGAGGATGTGGCTCACCTGACTTTGCAGCAGCTGCGCGGGCGTGAAGGAAGCCGTATGCGTTCCGTTTATCGGCACTGGTCAAAGGAAACAGGCGTTCCGTGGCATGGGCGAGACTATGACCCGGAGGATTTTTCATCCGGAGATCCGGTAAATCAGGCATTGTCCGCAGGGAATGCCTGCCTGTACGGCCTTGCTCACGCCGTGATTTGCGCACTCGGCTGTTCCCCCGGCCTCGGTTTTGTGCATATCGGCCATTCGCTTTCATTCGTTTATGATATTGCTGATTTGTACAAGGCGGAAATCACGATTCCGATTGCATTTCGGCTTGCGGCAGAGTCTCCGGAGGATATTCCGTCCAAAACAAGGCGCAATGTGCGTGATGCACTTGCAGAAAGCCATATTTTGGAGCGGATGGTGAAGGATATCAAATACCTTCTTTCCGATGAATACGATTCCGACGAAGAAGGATGCAGACCGCTCTATCTTTGGGACGACCGCAGCGGCAGCACCGAAGGAAGAAGATCCTATGAGGAGGATTGACGTTGACCGTGATTACTTTGAGCGACTGCCCGCCGAAAGTTCGGGGGGATCTGTCCAAGTGGTTATGTGAAATCAGCCCCGGCGTGTATGTCGGCAATATTAATGCGCGCGTCCGCACGGAGCTTTGGGCGCGGATATGCGAAAACCTGAAAAGCGGGCGCGCAACCATGGTTTACAGCGCGCGCTGCGAACAGCAGATGAAATTCGAAGTTCATAATGCTCACTGGGAACCCGTTGATCTTGACGGAATACTGCTTATGCGCCGCCCGCTTCCGAAGCTGCATAAGGCAGAAGACAATTCGACAGGGGCTCCGCAAAGCAGAGCCGGAAAAATGCTGCTCGCGCGTCGTGCGGAGAAAGCGCGCAGGCGGGCTGACTATGTTGTTATTGACGTTGAAACAACGGGGCTTTCGCCCGAGAGGGACGGCATTATTGAAATCGGTGCACTGCTGATAAGAAACGGAGAAGAGGCAGAAGAATTTCAAACACTCGTCAGGCGGGATTCACCGCTGAGTGCGGATGTTGTCCGCCTTACGGGAATTACGGATGAAATGCTTGCAGCTGAAGGCATTCCTCTGAGCGAGGCAATCAACGGGCTTGTTGCATTCGTTGCGAACCGCCCGATTGTTTGCCATAATGCGGATTTTGACTGCGGGTTTCTGATTTCGGAGGCAAAACGCTGCGGCGTGAAGTTGTTTCGCAGTTCCTGCACAGATACTCTTGCCTTGGCGCGCAGGCGCGTGAACGGAGTTAAACAGTATTCGCTTGGGCATCTTTGCGAATACTTTGGGATTGATGCCGGCGAACGCCACCGTGCGCTTCCGGATTGCAAGCTGACATTCAGGCTGTTTGAGAAGTTAAATGAAATTTGAACTGCTCTGGAACAAAAAGGCTGATTCCTAAAGGATCTTTTTAGTGTTTTCCCCGCACCTGCGGGGGTGATCCGGAGGACTAATACAATGAGTAAAAGCTTTCCACGTTTTCCCCGCACCTGCGGGGGTGATCCGTAGGAAAAGAACGAACGTCATTTTCAATCTTCGTTTTCCCCGCACCTGCGGGGGTGATCCGTCGGTTTTGACCGATGTCAACTCCGTTTTGCTGTTTTCCCCGCACCTGCGGGGGTGATCCGGTGCCTATTGCAAACGGCAGTTATACCTTCACGTTTTCCCCGCACCTGCGGGGGTGATCCGGCGGCTGAATGCCTTTATCTGCTCGGCACACAGTTTTCCCCGCACCTGCGGGGGTGATCCGTCAACAGTGCTACTACTAATTGACTTTGTACTGTTTTCCCCGCACCTGCGGGGGTGATCCGCGTTTTTCCCGAGCCTTGAGGACCAGTGAACAGTTTTCCCCGCACCTGCGGGGGTGATCCGCAGTCCGTTATACAGTCTATCGGTTTTGCTTTGTTTTCCCCGCACCTGCGGGGGTGATCCGTATCGATAAAGACCTTAATAACCTTAGAACAGGTTTTCCCCGCACCTGCGGGGGTGATCCGGTGATATAATTAGAGTATCCCCGAGAGAGAGGGTTTTCCCCGCACCTGCGGGGGTGATCCGTTTTTGAAGCAAACTACCCATACCGGACAAAAGTTTTCCCCGCACCTGCGGGGGTGATCCGTTTTGCGCTTTTGGCTGTTTATGCTCGTAAAGGTTTTCCCCGCACCTGCGGGGGTGATCCGCTTTAACCGCCTGTCCCTCTAAAATATGCAACGTTTTCCCCGCACCTGCGGGGGTGATCCTTATACCACTTTTTTCTATCCAGTCAACAATTAGTTTTCCCCGCACCTGCGGGGGTGATCCTGCGACTACTCAGTTTTCTGTCGCAAATCTGGTGTTTTCCCCGCACCTGCGGGGGTGATCCGCGGGGTCTGTCTCGGGGGCGGCTGCTTGGCTGGTTTTCCCCGCACCTGCGGGGGTGATCCGAACAAGCGGTCAAGGCTTTTGTCTCGCCGTTGGTTTTCCCCGCACCTGCGGGGGTGATCCGCATTACGGTTGCGAAGGTAACCCGCTATACAAGTTTTCCCCGCACCTGCGGGGGTGATCCCCGTCTTAAATGTCGGCTGCAAAACAAATCCGCGTTTTCCCCGCACCTGCGGGGGTGATCCGGCGGGGGAGTGCAAGCATAACACGATTGGGGGGTTTTCCCCGCACCTGCGGGGGTGATCCGCACGAAGAGCGGTTGTATCAAGCTCCAAAGCCGTTTTCCCCGCACCTGCGGGGGTGATCCGCCTTCACAGATTGTCCTTCAAGTGTTTCCTGCGTTTTCCCCGCACCTGCGGGGGTGATCCGTAATTTCCTGCTCTGCCGATAAGTTTGCAGAGTTTTCCCCGCACCTGCGGGGGTGATCCTTGCACGGACGACTGCATTTATGCGATGGACGAGTTTTCCCCGCACCTGCGGGGGTGATCCTAAAATGAACGAAATGACAACACGAGAACGACTGTTTTCCCCGCACCTGCGGGGGTGATCCTAACAATTATACGCCGACAGCCATTCGTACGGGGTTTTCCCCGCACCTGCGGGGGTGATCCTACGGCGAACGTGAAGCGGTAATAATTAATGAAGTTTTCCCCGCACCTGCGGGGGTGATCCCATTGCACGGAGTATACAACGTGCAGGGAGAGTGTTTTCCCCGCACCTGCGGGGGTGATCCCAGTCAATATCATCAACCGTTACTTTTACGGTGGTTTTCCCCGCACCTGCGGGGGTGATCCTATTTGTCAATAGGGTTTTAATCGATTTTTAAAGTTTTCCCCGCACCTGCGGGGGTGATCCGGCTGAGCGGTTCTGCGGCTTCAATCCGTGCCGGTTTTCCCCGCACCTGCGGGGGTGATCCTTTAATGCCTTGGTCGCCTTCGTGGCCGATAGTGTTTTCCCCGCACCTGCGGGGGTGATCCTGCTTAAACGCCGCATGGAGCAAGGCAAGGAACTGTTTTCCCCGCACCTGCGGGGGTGATCCTTCGCCACTTGAAAGCTCATAATTTGCGGGATTGTTTTCCCCGCACCTGCGGGGGTGATCCCAACGCCGAGTTTGGTAAAATCCGAACGCTAAAGTTTTCCCCGCATCCGCGGGGGTGATCCGTATACGGCGAGCTGTACTACCCAGACCTGGAAGTTTTCCCCGCATCCGCGGGGGTGATCCTTGTGGAGGGAATGCGAAAGGGTTTTGTGTTTGGTTTTCCCCGCATCCGCGGGGGTGATCCCATTGTGGAGCTTTAAGAGGTGGAGTGTGGGTAGTTTTCCCCGCATCCGCGGGGGTGATCCTAGTGTAATCCACACCATCATAACAAATACATTGTTTTCCCCGCATCCGCGGGGGTGATCCCTTGATACAATAGAAACATCTGACGCACTCCTAGTTTTCCCCGCATCCGCGGGGGTGATCCTAACCCCAACAAGAACGCAGAAAAAGACGAAAGGTTTTCCCCGCATCCGCGGGGGTGATCCTTATGTTATGTTTGACGATGAAGATTATCTTTTGTTTTCCCCGCATCCGCGGGGGTGATCCTATCTTCTTTTCGGTATTGCGCTTTATCTGAACGTTTTCCCCGCATCCGCGGGGGTGATCCGGCGCAGGGCGGTGTGCGCCCAGACGGCAGCAGGTTTTCCCCGCACCTGCGGGGGTGATCCGTAATGCGAAATAGTATTAGTATAACACTTGCAGTTTTCCCCGCACCTGCGGGGGTGATCCGGATTTTCGTTTGAATCTGCATTAAGTGACAGCGTTTTCCCCGCACCTGCGGGGGTGATCCGGCGAGCTTGCGGCAGGTGCTTGTGTTTTTAAGGTTTTCCCCGCACCTGCGGGGGTGATCCTGGCATCATACAGCGGATTCATGTCCGCATCAGGTTTTCCCCGCACCTGCGGGGGTGATCCCGTCCCATGTTAGAAACTTCGTAATCTGGGAATGTTTTCCCCGCACCTGCGGGGGTGATCCAACCTTGACGGCGCAGACTTGCAGGGGATGGACGTTTTCCCCGCACCTGCGGGGGTGATCCCTTGCTGTTACGCTCTTGCGTGATTGTCGGCGTGTTTTCCCCGCACCTGCGGGGGTGATCCAACCTTGACGGCGCAGACTTGCAGGGGATGGACGTTTTCCCCGCACCTGCGGGGGTGATCCCTTGCTGTTACGCTCTTGCGTGATTGTCGGCGTGTTTTCCCCGCACCTGCGGGGGTGATCCTCGTCACGCTTAACCGTCCGTTGGTTTGTTTTAGTTTTCCCCGCACCTGCGGGGGTGATCCACCCTGCGGCCTTGACCGGACAACCATCGCCCAGTTTTCCCCGCACCTGCGGGGGTGATCCCCTCGCGCGCTACAACGTCAGTATATACGTTGGGGTTTTCCCCGCACCTGCGGGGGTGATCCCCTCGCGCGCTACAACGTCAGTATATACGTTGGGGTTTTCCCCGCACCTGCGGGGGTGATCCTTCGCGGATTCCACATCGTGCAGGTATGTAACCGTTTTCCCCGCACCTGCGGGGGTGATCCTATATTTTAAAAATCGGCTGAAAACCTATTGACGTTTTCCCCGCATCCGCGGGGGTGATCCTATGTGCGTTTTACGCTATGCCCAAAAGTTGGAGTTTTCCCCGCATCCGCGGGGGTGATCCCCGTGCCGGATCTTGCGATTTTTTTATCACGGAGTTTTCCCCGCATCCGCGGGGGTGATCCCCGCCCAACGCGGCAGGGATGCCGCCGAAAAAAGTTTTCCCCGCATCCGCGGGGGTGATCCTAGCAGATTGTTTTTTATACTCCAACGCAGACTGTTTTCCCCGCATCCGCGGGGGTGATCCTATGCCCCAAAAACCTATATGGGATATAGCTTTGTTTTCCCCGCATCCGCGGGGGTGATCCCATAATCCAACGCGACCTCGACAGCATACGCCCGTTTTCCCCGCATCCGCGGGGGTGATCCTCGTATACTACCGAATGCACAGCAAACCGCGTTAGTTTTCCCCGCACCTGCGGGGGTGATCCTTTGTCTGTTAACGCGGATACGTCCCCGTTGGCGTTTTCCCCGCACCTGCGGGGGGTGATCATCGTCGCCCGAGCGGCACATTGCTCAAATTGGCAATTTTCCCCGCATACGCAGGGGTGATCCGGAGTTGTATAAATATTTCAAGTGAAAACGAAGGGCAATCCGGTTTGGTTCGAACGCCGGCAATACAGATAAAATTAATATATTATCGCAGCGGAACATAAAAATGTACAGCAGCGTTTTATCATATCGAATTGAATATGTCTCAATGAAGGAATAAAGCTGTCGGAAATATAAAAAGAACATGTAAGCACATAATAAGCGAAGTCAATATTTGTAGTGAACAGAAAGAATGACGCTGAATGTCATATGTTGTTTTTTTTGACGGATAAAGGTATAATATAACCGATTAGTTTTCCCCGGCACCTGCGGGGGGTGATCCGACGGTGCCGCCTATGTGGCAGACGAAATACACAAAATTAAAACGGTGTTTTCAAAAGAGGACTTTGATCCGACAACAAAGGCCGTTATGGAGGTGTTTGAATGAGTAATACAGTTTTTTGCCCGGTTATTAACGGACAAATTGATGGCGCAACCTGCCTTGATATTGTACTCGTTGCAGACAGAGAGGCAAAGCCCTCAATACTCCCCAGTGGGGTTAAGTGGGATGATGAACAATGCAAAAAGTGCTTGGCGTGTAAATACCACGCTGATACAGAGGAGGCGTAAGTTTTCCCCGCATACGCGGGGGTGACCCTGACTTTAGCCGATATTGCCCACAAAAAAGCGGGTTTTCCCCGCATACGCGGGGGTGATCCCATAATCCCGTGCCGATTCAGCATACCTGCCCAGTTTTCCCCGCATCCGCGGGGGTGATCCTCATCAGTTGCAAATGAATTAATTTTGTTTCATATTCCAAGTATTTTGCGCACATATTTTATTACCGAACGTGCGCTAAACGGTTGATAAGGGATAAAAAGGATGCTATAGCTAACATTGTAGCCTACAGCATCCCCGCCGTGCATACGGGCAATCTATGCCGCTGCTGTGCAGTCGACCATCCTTTTGCACCTTGACTTTTGTCTCCTGCCCTGATATAATCAAGGGGCGATACAGGCTGGTTGATCGCCCCTGGGTTGCTCTTCTCGGCAGTGTTTACGTTAGCTGGTATGCACTGCCGATTTTTTTACTGCGTGATATAACGTATGCAGTTGATGATATCTTGGACATCTATACCCTGAGCGCTAATCCACTCGGGGATTCGGTGATATTGTCTCCAATTACCCAACGGTTGACACCGAGTGCGGAAGGCAACGTCGAAATCAACAGAAAACACGGGAAGCACTGTCCGTTACGGAAGGCTTCCCGTGTTTGTTTTTGAAGAAGTAATCGGTTGCTTGCCGAAACACTGCGGCAGAGCGGAGAACTTCAGCCTGCGCGGCAGGTTCGGCGGCTGCGGTTATCGGAGGTCTTCCGGTGTATCGGGATTTTCCGCCGTATCGGAGGGTGCTGTTTCGGCGGAGTCTGCATTGGCATTTGCATTTGAGATTTCGCCGTCGGACTCTTCCCCGCCCTTCTGCGGTTCATCATCGTTATGCGGCGCAAGCGCAACGCTTGCAACCCTGTGCCCCTCGTCGATTTTCATCAGTCGAACGCCCTGCGTGTTGCGGGAAATGACGGAAATCGTGTCAACGGGAACGCGAATGACAACGCCGTCATCACGGATAAGCATCAGATCCTCATTGCCTTCGGAAACTTTGAGGCAAACAAGCTTGCCGGTTTTTTCGGTGATATTCATTGCAATAATGCCCTTGCCGGCGCGGCCCTGAACGCGGTAGGCGTCCTCTTCCGTGCGCTTGCCCATGCCGTTTTCGGTGATGGCAATGACGCAGCTGCCGGGTTTGACCATGGACATATCAACAACGCAGTCGCCTTCGGAGAGTTTGATGGCACGAACGCCGGAGGCATTTCTGCCCATTGAGCGAACATCCTGCTCGCTGAAACGGATGCTCATTCCGTCCCGTGTGCCGATAATGAACTCATCATCGCCTGCGGAGAGCGCAACGCTGATAAGCTCGTCACCCTCGCGGAGGTTTTGAGCAATCAAGCCGCCCTTGCGAATGTTTGAAAAATCGGAGAGCGGGGTTTTTTTGATAACACCCTGCCGTGTGCAAAGAACGAGATAGCCGCCCTCGGTCTGCCTGCCGATGGGGAATGCGGCGGTAACGAACTCGCCCGTCTGCAATTGCAGCAGGTTGACTATGGGCGTGCCCTTTGCGGTGCGGCTTGCCTCCGGAATGGAATAGCATTTTATGCGGAAAGCGCGGCCCTTGTTTGTGAAGAACATGATATAGGAATGCGTGCTTGTGACGAAAATATCCTCAAGGAAATCCTCTTCACGGGTTGCTCCCGCACTGATGCCGACGCCGCCTCTGCGCTGCGTGCGATAGGTTGCTTCCGCAATGCGCTTGATGTAGCCGTGATGGGTGCAGGTAACAACCATGTCTTCTTCCTGGATGATGTCATCCATATCGATGTCTTCAACGATCTTTGTGATTTCGGTGCGGCGCGGATCGGCAAAGCGGCGCCGAATCTCGAGCATTTCATCTTTAACAACGCCCATAAGTTTGCCTTCGTCCGCAAGCAGGGAAGCAAGGTATTCAACCGTGCGCTTAAGCTCGCCGTACTCGGCTTCCAACTTTTCGCGCTCAAGCCCCGTCAACCTTTGCAGCCGCATGTCAAGTATCGCCTGCGCCTGCCGTTCACTGAAACCGAAACGCGCAATCAGCCTTTCCTTTGCTTCTGCGCCGTTTGCACTGGCTTTGATGATGGCAATGACTTCGTCAATATTGTCGAGTGCGATCATAAGGCCTTCCAAGATGTGCAGCCTTTCGCGTGCTTTGTCAAGGTCAAACTGCGTGCGGCGGGTGACAACATCCTTTTGATGCGCAATGTAGTGATAAAGCATTTCGCGAAGGTTGAGCACCTTGGGTTCGCCGTTCACAAGCGCGATCATGATAACGCCGAAAGTATCCTGAAGCTGAGTGTGCTTATACAGATTGTTCAGCACAACGTTTGCATTGACATCCTTTTTAAGCTCGATAACAATGCGCATTCCCGCGCGGGAGCTTTCGTCGCGAAGGTCGGAAATGCCGTCCACGCGCTTCTCGTGAACAAGCTCCGCAATTTTTTCAACAAGCTTTGCTTTGTTGACCTGATACGGAATTTCCGTGACGATGATTCGTGAACGATCGGCCTTGTATTGCTCGATCTCGCTCTTTGCGCGAACAAGGATCTTTCCCCTGCCTGTAAAATATGCATGGCGAATGCCGACATCGCCCATGATGACGCCGCCGGTTGGAAAGTCCGGGCCGGGGATATAGTTCATCAGCTCGTCGATCGTGATATCGGGATTGTCAATCATTGCGGCACAGGCATCGACAGCCTCGCCGAGATTATGCGGCGGAATGTTTGTTGCCATGCCGACAGCAATGCCGTTTGAGCCGTTCACAAGAAGGTTCGGGTATCTTGCGGGCAATACCGCGGGCTGCATCAGCGTTTCGTCAAAATTCGGGTAAAAATCAACCGTGTTCTTGTCAAGATCGCGGAGCATTTCGAGAGTGAGCCTGCTCATGCGCGCTTCGGTATAACGCATTGCAGCGGCGGGGTCGCCGTCAACGCTGCCGAAATTGCCGTGACCTTCAACAAGGGGGTAACGAGTGGAGAAGGGCTGGGCAAGGCGCACCATTGCATCGTAAACCGCCGTGTCGCCGTGCGGATGGTATTTGCCGAGAACGTCGCCGACAAGGCGCGCACTCTTTCTGAAGGGCTTGTCGGGCTGCATACTCAGCTCGTCCATTGCGTAAAGAATGCGCCTGTGAACGGGTTTCAGCCCGTCGCGCACATCGGGAAGCGCACGGCTGATGATAACAGCCATTGCGTATGATATAAAGCTGCGCTTCATTTCGCCCACAAGGTTTATGGGCAATATTCTGCCGCCTTCAACATCGGTCGGCAGCTCGTTTGTTCCGAGCATTTCAAGATTGGGTCTTTTTTTGTTTTCGTCCATTATTTCTCCTGCATGAAAGGTGCGGAGCCTGCCGCAGTCGGTGCATCGCACCTTTCGTCGGTCGTCAAGTCATTGAATCGTGTTAATAATTTCGGATTGCAGAGCTCAAAGCTCTTAATCTGCCGTTTGAAAATTGAAACGTTTCCGAATCAAACGTCAAGGTCGGCAACGAGCTTGCTGTTCTGCTCAATAAATTCGCGGCGCGGTTCAACCCTGTCGCCCATCAAAAGGGTGAAAGTTTCGTCCGCAAGCATTGCATCGTCCATTGTGACGCGAAGCATAATGCGGTTCGCGGGATCCATTGTCGTGTCCCAAAGCTGTTCGGGGTTCATTTCGCCCAAACCTTTGTAGCGTTGAATGTAGATTTTATCCCTGCCGATTTCGTCAAGAGTTTTGTTCAGCTCTTCGTCCGAATAGACATAGCGTTCCGTATTGCCCTTTTTGATGAGATAGAGAGGAGGCTGGGCAATGTAAACATAGCCACGCTCTATCATCGGCCGCATGTGCCGATAGAAGAACGTCAGCAGCAGCGTGCGAATATGGCTTCCGTCAACATCGGCATCGGTCATGCAGATGATTTTGTGATAGCGGAGCTTGGTTTCGTCAAAATCCGCATCCATGCCCGCACCGAACGCGGTTATCATGCATTTGATTTCCGCATTGCCGAGAATTTTGTCCAAACGGGTTTTTTCAACGTTCAGAATCTTTCCGCGCAGCGGAAGGATGGCCTGAAAATGCCTGTCGCGTCCTTCCTTGGCGGAACCGCCTGCGGAGTCGCCCTCAACGATGAACAGTTCGCATTTTGAAGGATCTTTTTCGGAGCAGTCCGCAAGTTTGCCGGGCAGTGCGGCGGAATCCAAAACGGACTTGCGTCTGGTCAGCTCGCGTGCCTTGCGCGCCGCTTCCCTTGCGCGGCTTGCACTGAGGCATTTGTCGAGAATAAGCTTTGCCTGCGCCGGGTTCTCTTCAAGATAGGTCGTCATGCCGGCCGTCACGGCGTTGTCAACAAGGGTTCTTATGTAGGCATTGCCGAGTTTTGTTTTTGTCTGCCCTTCAAACTGCGGCTCTGTCAGCTTAACGCTGATGATAGCGCTCAAACCTTCGCGGATGTCGTCTCCGGTCAGGTTCTGGTCGCTGTCTTTAAGGATTTTAAACTTTCGGGCGTAGTCGTTGATGACCCTTGTCATTGCCGCACGGAAACCCGCAAGGTGGCTGCCGCCCTCGATGGTGTTTATGTTGTTGGCATAGGTAAAAACATTTTCGCTGTAGCCGTCGTTGTATTGCAGCGCAACTTCAACGCTTGCCGTTTCAAGCGGATTATCGTTCTTTACAGCGGAAAAATAAATCGGGTCGGGGTGCAGAACTTCTTTGTTTTTGTTGATATAGCGAACGTATTCAACAACCCCGCCTTCGTAATGGAAGCTGTCCTGCACGGGCGGGTCGCAGCGTTCATCCGTCACGATGATGCGCACGCCGCCGTTTAGGAACGCAAGCTCGCGCAGCCGTCGAACAAGGATATCGTATTCATAGTTCACTTCGTCAAAAATTTCTTCGTCGGGAACAAAATGAATCGTTGTGCCGTGCTCGTCCGCTCCGCAGTTGCCCACGATTTCAACCTCCGTGACCTTTATGCCGCGGCGGCAGATCTGCCGGTAAATATGCCCGTCCCGACGCACCTCGGCGGTAAGTTCCGTGCTCAATGCGTTAACAACGGAAAGACCGACACCGTGAAGGCCGCCGGAGACCTTATAGCCGCTGCCGCCGAATTTGCCGCCCGCATGAAGCATGGTAAGTGCGACTTCAAGCGCGGATTTGCCGGTTTTGGGATGAATGTCAACGGGAATGCCCCTGCCGTTGTCAACAACGGTAATGGAGTTGTCCGCATGAATGGTAACATAAATATGAGTGCAGAATCCCGCCATTGCTTCATCGATGGAGTTATCGACGATTTCATAAACAAGGTGGTGCAGGCCTCTTGAATCGGTTGAACCGATATACATGCCCGGGCGGCGGCGAACGGCCTCCAATCCTTCAAGCACCTGTATTTGCGAAGCGTTATAAGTCGTTTCCATTTTTAAAATTATTTCCTTTCAGAGTAAAACCCGCGGCATTTTTGAAAAGCTGCCGCCGGCGGAGCCCTGTCCGCCGGGATTTTTATGTCGGGCTGTTTTGGGGAGAACGCCGACTGTATGATTTAAAACAACCACAAAACGGCGTTTATTTATACAATGTTAAATCAACACAGAATCAATTTTCTGCTGACAGAATTTTTTTGAGTTTGCCGCCGCTGCATTCAAACACCGTCATGTTCGGCACCTGTTCAAGGCCGTCGAGAGTTGTGGATGTTAAAAAGCATTGGCAATCAAATGCGCTTGAAAGCAGCTCTCGCTGCCTGTCGCCGTCCAGTTCGCTCAGAACATCGTCCAAAAGCAGAACCGGTGCCTCGCCCCGAATGCGGCGCATGAGCGCAAGCTCGCTCAGTTTAAGGCTCAATGCTGCCGTGCGCTGCTGTCCCTGGGAACCGAAAACGCGGACGTCGCGCCCGTTGAGCAGAATGCCGATGTCGTCCCGGTGCGGCCCCTTGGTTGTGCAGCCGCGGCGGATATCCTCCGCCCGTGCCTTGCAGAGTGCATCCCCGAGTGCGGCGCGCGCGCCATCGCCCTCGAAGGGAACGGAGGGTTTGTAGTAGGTAAAAAGCTCTTCCGGTTCATGCCCGACAGAGGAATTGCCCGTGATGCTGCGGTTCAGATCCCGCGCAGCGGTGCTGAGCCTGTCAAGAAAATCGCGCCGAAGCAGCATGACCGAACCGCCGAGTTCCGCAAGCTTATCGTCCCACATGTCGAGAAGTTCAATGTTCGGTTCGAACGGAAAACTTGTTTTCAAAAGCGCGGTGCGCTGCTTGAGGGCGGCATTATATTGCTGCAAACGGTAAAAATAGGCGGGTCGAAGCTGGCAAAGCTCCATGTCCATAAAGCGGCGGCGCGTTTCGGGAGAATCCTTGACGAGGGAGAGATCCTCGGGTGAAAACATTACGGCGTTCAGAACGCCCATAAGTTCGCCCATGCGTCTGATGCGCTGCCCGTCGATAAAAACCTGTTTCGGTGCGCCGGAAAACAGCTTGAGTTCAATGCTGTGCTTCCCCGTTGCACTCACAAGCTCAATGCCCGCATATGCCTTGTCGGAAAGGGAGTTGATAAGTTCCGCATCGCGGCGCGTTCGGTGGCTCCTGCCCAACGCAGCAAGGAAAACGGATTCCAGAATGTTCGTCTTGCCCGCCGCATTTGCGCCCACAATGACGTTAAGCCCCTTTGCAGGCTCAAACCGCAGCTCCGTATAACTTCTGAAACAATAAAGTCTTACGGCGGTGATGTACACGCAAAGCCTCCGCCCTGCCGCATTATGCGGCATTATTACCTTCATTCTATTATACCATATTTTAAGGAGTTCGGCAAGCCCGAAAGGCGCATTTAAAGGTACATTTATATAGGTAGGAGAAATGAGAAATTGGGAGCGGAGAGCGGAGTGTGGAAAGTTAAGAGCGGAGTGTGGAGAGTGGAGAGTGGAGCTGAAGGCACTCGGTTGCCTCCCCTGCAAGGGAGGGGGACCGCAGAGCGGTGGAGGGGTTTGATTAAGAGTGCGGAGAGCGGAGAATGAAGGGTGCGGGTTCAGCACTTACCGATGTGCTGAACCCGCACCGAGCGGAGTGTGGAAAGTTAAGAGCGGAGTTTGGAGAGTGGAGAGTGGAGCTGAAGGCACTCGTTTGCCTCCCCTGCAAGGGGAGGGGGACCGCAGAGCGGTGGAGAGGTTTTGATTAAGAGAGTGGAGAGCGGAGAGCGAAGACCGATGTGCTGAACCCGCACCGAGCGGAGCGTGGAAAGTTAAGAGCGGAGTTTGGAGAGTGGAGAGCGGAGAGCGAAGACCGATGTACATTTCTAATTTCTAATTGCTGATTTCTAATTGACAACGTCAATTAGAAATGATACAATACTTATTGCCGACTGAGGCCGAGTACATTCCTTTCGGAGGAAAACCATGAAAAAAAGCGTAAAGATTATTGGCATCGTTGTTTGTGTCGCAATTCTTGCGGCGGCGGTTGTGGGAGTTGCTTCGCGCGCAGTGCGTGCGGAGGACGGCAGGCGCATCCGCAAGGCGTTCAAC
>UMBT01074843.1_pt1 | contig 32080 bp, 26 predicted proteins | sample 1964001 | NCBI WGS metagenome assembly UMBT01 (sample SAMEA4835945, study PRJEB28245) | human gut metagenome | biome: gut microbiome; material: fecal sample | place: Denmark | collected 2008
TCCGGAAGCCGGGATGCTGGAATCCGGCAAGGCGTTTCGGGAGAAGAAAGCGCTTCCGATTCTGGGAAAGCTCCTGAAATACGCCCGCTCGCTCTTTCGGGAAAATACCGAACTGAAAGCCAAGGTGCAAAAGCTCGAAAAAGAGAATACCGCTTTCAAATCGGCAAACTGGAACCAGACTCACGAAATGGTCAGGCTGAAAATGGAAAATCGGGAGCTGAAAAAGGACAAAAGCACGCTGGATGCGCTGGTCGGCAGAATCGGGAACGATGTTCTGCAAAAGCTGCTGAGCGAAACACCGAAAGAACAACCGAAACACAAGGAGAAATCGCTATGAGAAGAATTATATCCTGCCAATTTAACATCGACACCGCCTGCGTGGATGTCGAATATGAAGATGGTTTCGTGCTTTCCATCTGTCTTGTCAACCTCTCAATGGACGGCCATACCTTGAAGTCCTTTCGTGCCTCTTTCGGCAATAACATAGAAAACTCGTAATCACCGTAAGTGGAACTATCCATCGCTCGTATTGTGCTGGTTGCGAAAGAAGGTCTGCAAGACAGGATCCCTCATCCTATCGAATGATAAACTCACCATCCCGTGAGAACATCTTGAAAAAATGTGTGTCTTATGCTATGATATAAAATGATTCGATAGTGATTGGAGGATTGCCATGTCCGTCAGTTATGATAAGCTCTGGAAACTGCTTATTGACAAAAAGATGAATCGTACCGAGTTGAAGGATGCCGCAGGAATTAGCTTTAATGTTTTAGCCAAGCTGGGTCGGAATGAATTTGTTTCAATGGAGAGCCTTCAAAGAATATGCCATACCTTATCTTGCAACATTGGCGATATAATGGATTTTGTTGAAGAAGCTACTATTGAGCATTAAGGAAATCAAACAAACATTAGGAGAGATTTATTCATGCAGCAGCCTTTGACTTGTGTTGAAATATGCGCTGGCGCTGGTGGGCAGGCGTTAGGCCTTGCAATGGCTGGGTTTGTCCATGTAGCACTTATAGAATATGAAGAAGACTATTGTAAGGTACTGAAACAGAACCGGCCTGAATGGAATGTCATTTGTGCTGATGTTCATGATTTTGATGGGCATCCATACAAAGGCGTAGATTTATTAGCCGGCGGTGTCCCTTGTCCTCCATTCTCAGTTGCAGGCAAGCAGCTTGGAAAGGAAGACGAACGAGATCTTTTCCCCGAAGCAATTCGACTGATTAAGGAAATTCAGCCAAGAGCCGTAATGCTTGAAAATGTACGAGGATTTCTTGACTCTGGTTTTGATGAATACAGAGATCACATTCTTACATCCATCCAAAAGCTGGGATATGTAACGCATATTAAACTGCTGAACGCTTCTGATTACGGTGTCCCACAACTTCGTCCCAGAGTTGTTATTATCGGTATACGCAAAGATCATCTCAACGCGTTTGCGTATCCAGATGAAAAACCCAATAGTGCCCCTTCAGTTGGCGAAACACTCTATGACTTAATGGCGCAAAATGGTTGGAGCGGAGCAAAACAATGGGCAGCAAACGCCAACCGAATCGCTCCTACATTGGTAGGGGGCTCAAAAAAGCACGGTGGTCCTGATCTTGGTCCCACAAGGGCTCGAAATGCTTGGGCTGAACTTGGAGTAGATGGCCGGGGAATTGCCAATGAGGCACCCGTTCCTAATTTTGAGGGAATGCCTCGCTTAACCAGCAGGATGATGGCACGGATTCAGGGATTTCCCGATACATGGACTTTTGGAGCCAAAAAGACAGTTGCTTGCCGGATGATTGGAAATGCATTTCCTCCCCCCGTTGCCCAGGCAGTCGGAGAAAAAATTAAGGAGTGTCTTGAACATGGATGCGCTGATAGCAAATGCGAGATTTCATTTTCACAAGCAGTTGTTTGAAACGAACACATTGACTCTTACTTCGGCTGGTGTAGCATCCAACGCTGATACCAGCAGCCGCGGTTCAAAGGCGATTGCTCGAAGAATTGTTGATATTCTGGTGGAGGAGCAGCATCATGCCGTTTCGACCGTAGACAAAATCTCTGGACAGACACTCGGTAAGCAATTTGAAATGCTAACAATGGAGTTCCTCCGGGAGACTTTTCCTCAACTTCAAAATCTGCGTCCCGGAAGATGGACAATTCTTCAGCTCGGTAACAATAATAAGCTGAAAACCAGTGATTTTGCTCAGTATGAGCACCTCGCTTACCTGAACGCGCTTACTACCCAGAATGCGCAGTTGGCCGCTGCGCTCGGAAATGATTATCTCGTTGCACCGGATGTTGTGGTATACCGTGACCTGTATGAAGACGATGAGATCAATGCAGGCCTGTGCGTAGTTGACGATAGCATCAGCAAGATGGCTGATATCCGGAAATCTAACGGCGGAAAGCCCATCCTTCATGCAAGTGTTTCTGCAAAGTATACCATGCGCAGCGATCGGGCGCAGAACAGCCGGACAGAAGCATTGAACCTGATCCGTAATCGCAAAGGACACCTGCCTCACATTGTTGTGGTAACAGCAGAACCTATGCCGAACCGGCTGGCCTCTCTTGCCCTCGGAACTGGCGATATAGACTGCGTATATCATTTTGCACTCAATGAACTGATCCGGGCCGTCAAAGAGGTTGGCTCTGAGGATGCAGTTGAAACGTTGGAAACCTTGGTTCAGGGCAAGCGCCTTAAGGATATTTCGGATCTGCCGTTAGACTTATCTGTATAAGAGATTATAGATTTATTAATTGCTATGGCTGCATATATGCTCGGCTTTGGACTTACAAAGGTTTTACAAAATAATCAAAAGGATTTCATACCATGGATTTTTCAAAGTATTCCGGCATGGAGCTTATTCGGATTTATGGCGAATTGCTATTCCAAATGCGTGAAGATAAGCTAATTCGCTCAAAGAATGTTACTGGCGATTTAGGTGAATACATTGTTGTTGATTTTTATACCAAAACAAAAGGGTTGCCCAAATTGCAATTTGCTCCGCCGTCAACCAAAAACATTGACGCCATTAGTGTAAATGGTGAGAGATACTCTATAAAGTGTATTACGACAAATACAACTGGTGCTTTTTATGGAATCGAAAAAGATACCGATATTGCTTCCATAAAACCTTTATTTGAATATGTGGTTGTGATTAAACTTGATGAGAACTATCAACCGGAGTTCATATTAGAGCTCGACTGGGAAACGTTTTTCAAGCATAAGCATTGGCACTCAAGAATCGGTGCGTACAACTTGGTGATAACTAACTCATTGATTGAGGATGGTAAAATGGTTTACAAGAAAGATTAAAATCAGTCTGATTTTAGATGAGAGGCGAGGAGTTAATGGGCAGAAATAAAGCGCCATCCGAAAACACAGTTAGAATGTTGTGCAGTAAGTCGGCAGGAATATGTGAATTTGAGGGATGTAACAAAAGACTGTTTTTCGATGGTGTTACATTGTCGAAGTTTAACAACGCATATGTAGCTCATATTATTGCTTCAAGCGCAAAAGGTCCTCGTGGTGATAAAACACTTTCTCCGCTGCTTTCTGATAAACTAGAGAATCTAATGCTTATGTGCGCAGATCATCACAAGCTGATAGATAATCCTACAACTGGTCCGAGAGATTATCCTGTTGAACGGCTAAAGGAAATGAAACGAGCACATGAGGGGAAAATTGAAAAGATATGCGGCCTGTTCAATGTTCCTAAAACCGAAGTGGTATGCTTTTCTTCTCCTATCAAGGGAATTACTGCAGTTGATATTGACTATGATTTGGCAGCAAAAGCAGTTTTGCCAAACAAGCAACCTGGTTCATCTTATGGCATTAATCTGCAGATAAAATCAGTCTACCCTTACACATCAAAAGAGTATTGGGATGATTGTTGGGCACAACTGAAAGCTTCATTTGACTTATATATGAAAAACCCAATTATACAACGTGGCAATGCAGATTTTTCCGTATTTTCTGTTGCACCTATTCCGCTGATTATCAAACTTGGAGAACTGATTGGCGACAAACTTCCTTGCGATGTTTATCAAAAAACACGGTTCCCAGACACATGGGAATGGCAAGCAAAAGAGCTCACAAATAAGTTTACTGTCGATGTACTCAGAACTGATGCTACCAATAGTACTATTGCCCTCAACATTTCTTTAACCAATGATGTGAATAATGACCGTATTTTTAACGTAGGTGAATACGAAGCGGTATATAAAATTAAAGCAGACACAACTGGTGTTGATTGCATTAAAAGTGTAGAAGATTTGAGTGCATTTTGGCACATATATCAAAATGTGCTTGATGAAATTCTAAACAAGTACGGAACAAGATGCCAAATTCACCTGTTTCCAGCTATACCAGTATCGGCGGCTTTTGAAGTGGGAAGAAGATATATGTTAAACACACATCCAAGTATCACGATTTTCGATGAAAACAACGGGTTCTTTGAAACATTAAAGATGGGGGGGGGGTAAAACTCTTGACAGATAAAGAACAATTATTAGATAAATATCTTCTCAAAATAGCTGAGAATTTGGATATTTCTCCCACCATGAGAGAAAAAGCAGAACGAAGTTATCGTGCTGTTGGCGAATGGCTTGGTGATTATGATGTGAATTCGGATGTGAAAATCATGCCTCAAGGCTCCTTTTACTTGGGTACTGTAATTCGTCCTGTGTCGGATGCCGATGAATATGATATTGATCTGGTGTGTTTGCTTAAAAATGCAGGATATAAGAGCGAAGCAGAAATAAAGAAAATAGTTGGCGATAGACTGCGTGAACACAAGACCTATAGTTCCATGCTTGAGCCGGAAGGAAAGCGTTGTTGGACCCTGTGTTATGACGAATTTCATATGGACATATTGCCGTGCGTCCCAAATCAAAAGTATTATATTGAACCTTATATAACTGAAATCAAACTTACGCACAAACTTGAAAGCGGCAGATATATCCCTAAGTACAGTAATCCTTACAAATACCATGAATGGTTTGAGGAAAGAATGCGAGTAAGACTTGATGAAGTCAAGAAAGATTTTTCGGTTAGAAATCAAGTCGAGATTAGTAAGGTTCCGTTATATAAGGTAAAAACTCCTTTGCAACGAGCAATCCAATTATTAAAACGTCATAGAGACATTATGTATGATGGGTTACCAGGGGCTCGTAGAGACAATGCACCTATCTCCATTATTATCACTACTTTGGCGGCCCAGGCATATAACAATGAGGCGAATACTTACGACGCCCTTTTTAACATTGTCGAAAATATGACCAAGTACATTAAGCGCTCGGGAGATACTTTCATTATTGAAAACCCCGTAATGCCAGAAGAAAACTTTGCTGATAAATGGAATGAAAGCTCTGAGAAAGCTGAGGAATTTTATAAATGGTTAGAATCTGCAAAAGAAATGATTTTGACTGCTCCAATAAATGTGCAAGGTCTTCATAAAGTATCGGAATCACTTGAACATTGTTTCGGTCACAATATCGTAAAAAGGTCTCTTGCCGAAGATGGAAACGACACCAAAATTGCCCGTGAAAACAAAACGCTGTATGTGGACGGACTAACTGGCGGGTTGAAAACAGCGCCATCTCAAACCACGAAAAAAGTAGGGGGACACACTTTCTTTGGCAACTAAACGATATTATAGAAATCCACCGCTGACCCTAATACAGCAAAAGGTCGCTCTATGTTCAGTATACAAAGGTGCAAGCTGTAGTATCGACAAGAAGAAAAATCAGTTGTTTTGGACCGGAAAAATAAAACCTACAGCTCTATCCCAAGAATATACCGTGGTTTTAGTATATCATCCCGGCAAGAGCCCAAAGGTTTGGGTAATCGGCGATGAATTAGAGAAATTGGATGATACTAACTTTCCACACAAATTTAATATAGATGCTGAAAATAAGATGGTACGAATTTGTCTGTACAGATACTCAGAGTTTAGTTCTTCCAAACTATTAGCCAACACCATCATTCCGTGGACGATTGAATGGTTGTATTACTACGAACTCTGGCTTGCTACAGGAGATTGGTTGGGTGGTGGAGAACACCCCGAAATTGGCAAGCCTAAAACCGAGGACACAAGCGAAGATCACTAGGAAATACTCAGAAAGCATATGCTGTTTTTGCCTATCCATGGCAACACTATGGCAACACTATGGCAACAAAAAATCAGATAGCACATGCCATCTGAATAATGAAAATAATCCAAATAATCTGAGCTAAATTCCATAAGCAAAACTGTTTAAAGTTTCTTTTTCAGGAGCGAGCAGGAATATTTAGCTTGGATCGATGACTATTTTGCAAACACCCTTCACATATCCAAAAAATCAACGGTTAGAGCTGGCGGAACGAGAAAACCATTCCAGGCAGAGCTCAGTTTATTGAAGAAAATGGAATTTGTAAGAACAAATGGCCGAAGTGCTGCATACCGTGTTGGAGTCGGATTGGAAATTGATTGGCCACAAGTTCAAAGTAGTATGTTGTACTTCCAAAATCTATAAATAAAATTATTACTATAAATGAGCAAAATTGTAATATTGCACAAATTTCTTTCTCTCTTGAGACTTTTGAAACAAGAAAATCAAGAAATACATAAATTCCCATCGAGAGGTAAATTGAGATTTTTGTGTTTTTTCAGGATTTGCTCATTTGTAGTTATTATAAAAATTCTGAAAAAGTGAACCCGTTGGACATACGGTTAGTCTGAAGGCTTGATTGCTACGGAGGAGGCGCAAATGAAAGAAAACAAATATCTTAAATGGCTTTTAATCGTGCAATCATTTTTGCCGCTATTTTTCCTTGTGGTAATACGATGTTATAGCAAGATTAGGATTAAATTGATTCTTTGTTTCATATCTGAACTCTTCCACGGAAATCTTGAGGTCATCGGGATTGCGCTAAGTCATTCGGAAATCTTTGCCACAAGCTTATTGTTTTTTTGTGCAGTAATGTTCATATTCGGCCTTCTTATATATCTTTTCTTTAGAAAAAATCAAAATTTTGGATTTCAAGAGGAAATAAAAAAGATCATCATTGAGGCTGATGTGACAGAAAATAGTGTTACCTTTTTTGTCACATACATTACGCCCTTGCTTCTGGATGATATCGATGAAGGTAGAGGCTTTGTCAGTTTTATTGCTATCGCAACTTTATTGATTTTACTCATGCGAAATACTAATTTGTATTACCAGAATCCTTTTTTGACAATCTTAGGGTATAGAAGTTTTTATTTTCACTTTGATGGAGAAGATGGTATGGGACATATCGCCATTACAAGAGGCGATTTTGATGCATCTAAATTGATTAAGAGAAAGTGTATTTCAGATAATGTTTATTTGGTATACAATAAGAATTAGAGGTGGTAAAGAATATGCCAGTGATCAACGGTGAAGAAAGAACTGATCTCCAGAATTGCATACTTCAACTTATTTCCTCTTTATTTGCGGATGAGGAATATGCGTTTGAAGCGTTTATTTTGATGAAAGGTGATCGGAAGCTCAAAAAATTTGTTCTCTACGAAGGAGCACCAGAAAGCCGTAACAACACGGAAATAAATTTTAAGAAAAAGCTGCAAATTGCAATAGCAGAAGTCATCAAGGGTAAGTACGGGAATGAATCTACTGAATATGATTTTGTGGAGAATATTGCTGACAATCAAAACAAATTTTATATCATTCCACAAACAAATGAATATAAGCCTTTTGAGACACTCGCATTTTCATCTACGGTGAATGAAAGTTATCGTGTTGCCGATAGAGAAGCGGCAGAAGGCATATTCTTTCGCTATGAACGTGAAGGCATTATAATTTGGGCTTTTCAATATTTTTGGCCTAATGCGATCCCAAACCGCAAAGGCACCGGATTCCATATTGTTCCACAAGATGATGTGTTTGTTGAGTTGACAAAACCTATTTTAGCTATAACACAGAAGGTAGATCTTTTAGTTGTAGACAACCAAATTATCACAAACAATATGGACTTGTTGCAATTGCATTATGGCTTTCAACAATATGTTAGATCTACAGCAGCGCATATTGTTTCTGATATAACTACGCTTGATCTTGTATCAAATATGGACAAGATGAGTGAATATATTTCGAGAAGCAAACTAACTTATGCCAAAAAGATGCTGCGATTAAAAAACTCTAAGGTGTTAACCAAGAGCAAAGATGAACTCTACACAAAAATCACAACATTGCCCCGTTGGCGAGGAAAGTTTGAAGTCAATGAAACAGACCATACCATACGTCTAAAAAACTACGAACAGATTGAAAATTTGATTGATCTACTGGACGAAAGATATACTCGTTCCGATGTAACTGATGAAGAGTATGATACCAGCGCCAAGAAATGGATTGCGCCCGTTGGATAAACGTAGATATATTGTTACCTTTTTACAGTGACTGCTTTGCTCAATATAGTGGAAAAGGACACGAATATGACTGATAAAATAATTTACAAATTGGCGGAACGATTCAGAGAAGCAATAGTATGTGCTCGTAATGATCATATCTAAGCGTTTATACTTAGATGGGCATTGTTCAGATGCTGCTTGTGATGCTTTTATTGAAATCAACGACCGCGTTAAAAAACTGTTTTCCATCGTGCATCCTCAGGAAAAAACTCCTGACGGAGATACCGCGATGAAAACGGTCTTTTCTGCAAAATCTCCTATCATTGAGATATGTGACCAATCCAACGATACTGGATTCAACATTCAAAAAGGATACATGGAATGCTATCAGGAGCAATGTCAGCTTTGCGCAATCCTAAAGCGCACGCAAATATTACAAATCTCTGCCGACGAATCCATGCGCCAGATAGTCTTTGCAAGTATGTTGATGTACAAAATAGATGAAGCTGTCAGATACTCAAATATTCAGGAATAAGAATAGGTACAGCTCTCCTTCCCATAAACTCATTATCTGCAAACATAAATCTATCTCTCAGAGGTATCCAACAATGTGTGCCTATACCCCGCCCTATCAACTGACGGACGCAATCCTCCGCCTTTCCACCGAAATTGCAGCGACGGTCAAAGAAATCACGGTACGCGGCAATCTGTCTGCTCAACCGCAGCTGCATCGCGCCAACCGCATCCGCTCCGTTCATTCTTCACTGGCGATTGAGCACAACAGCCTGACGCTCGATCAGGTGACTGCGCTGCTGAACGGTAAGCGCGTTCTCGCCCCGCAGCAGGAAGTGTGGGAAGTGCAGAATGCTTTTCGGGCTTATGATTTGCTTCCGTCGCTCGATCCGTACTCCATCGACGATCTGCTCAAGGTTCATCGCGTTATGATGGATGGGCTCGTCATGGGCGCGGGTACGTTCCGCAATACAGGTGTCGGCGTTTATGCAGGGGATCAGCTCATTCATGCCGGTACGCCTGCCCATTATGTCCCGGAAGCCATGCAGCAGCTCTTTGAATGGCTGCAAAACACGACTGCGCATCCGCTCGTCGCTTCCTGCGTCTTTCATTATGAGTTTGAGTTCATCCATCCTTTTGCAGATGGAAACGGCAGAACAGGGCGGCTTTGGCAAACGCTGATTCTGCGCAAATGGGAGCCTATCTTCACCTATCTGCCGATTGAATCCTTGATTCTGGAGCATCAAGCCGACTATTATGCCGCCTTGAACGCCGCCAACACACAGGGCAGCGCAACCGTATTCATCGAGTTCATGCTCGAAATGATTCTCGAAGCGCTGAAAAACGTCTATGTGAAGCAGCATATCAAGTCGCCGGAAGATCAACTGCTCGTTCTGCTCAAGTCCGATCCGCGCATGACCATTCCCGTCATGGCGGAGCATCTCGGTCTGAGCGATCGTCAAATTCGCCGTCTGATTGCATCTTTGAAGGCGCAAAACAGGCTTCATCGCGAAGGTTCCAACAAGACCGGACGCTGGGTCGTGTCCAAGAAGTCCCGATAAACGTCCGCATAAATGTCCGCATAGAAACTTTCTTTTCTTTCGTGACTCGTCATACGCGGTAACAACTTTTTCGCTCGTCCTTCATCTTTTAGCTTGACATTCGTGCTGTCTCCCGGTACAATGGACGCATAGAGAACCCCTCAAATTGCCCCCATTTTCGAGGTCAATTTGACACGCTACTTTTCCGCTACCAAAACAATTTCATTTTCAGGATAAACGAGCCGATTTTCCACAAAAATCGGTCGAAATCCGCTGATTTTCTAAACAAATACGTTTAGAAAACAGTTCCCTTTGCCGAGTGGGAATAAGAATCGCCCTCCGATTTTTCTAACAATACAAAGAAAAATCAAGGTTCAAAAGTCGTTACGGCAACGCTGTGGCAACATTTTCCCATCATTGCATAGAAAAAGAGCTAACTGACAGGAATTGTTGGTTAGCTCTCTTTTTCGTATTCTATTCTTCTTCGTTGCCTTTTGTATGCCGCAGCCGTTGCAGAGCACAGCCAGACTTCGCCCGATATGGCAAGCGTGATCGGCCTCGGCGTGCTGTCCGTCTGCCTGCAAGGAAAATATCAGGTGGAAGGTACGCCGGGATATACCGAGCAGCTCAGCCTGTACACGGCGGTTATCTCCTCGTCCGGCGAACGCAAGTCCGGCGTCATGCGCCCCATGACGCGCCCGTTGTACGAATACGAGCACGAATACAACGAGCAGCACGCCAGCGAAATCCGGCAGAATCACCGGGATCGAGAGACGCTTCAGTGACGGATTATTAGGTCATGAACTGACACCTGCATCCGCTTGGGGATCGATACCAAGAGACATCTTGACCACGGGTAATGGATAGTGGTCAGCCAGTTGATGGGGCTTTCCGCAAAGGAAAGCCCCATTTTTCATACCAACACTATATTGAAGCAATCGCATTTCCCGTCACATCAGTATTGTCATCACTTGTAAAACCCATTATAATATATTCTAAAGTGTATGTTTTTCTGCATAAAATCATCGACTGAAAGCGTGACTGTTTATATGAAGCCCAAAGAGAGCAATATGCGTCCTGAAAAAATACCGCTAAATGGACGTTTAAGTGAGTTTCGCCAAGCATTAGAAGAAGAAATTGATGAAGTAAAGAAAAGCGGTGCTTCATCTACACTCCTAAACAATGGTCAGAAAATGGAAGGGCGTAACGGGGAATACTGGTATCGTTTCGATGTGGAATACCTACCTAATCTTCCTGCTGATACTCCTTGCAAATTAAAAATTGGTAATGAGCAATTCGATGTAACCGTCATTAGTTTTGAAGATAATTCACTCATGTTGTCTTCAAAAATAGCACTGCCGGATACCCTTGGAAAGGCAACGCTGGAAAACGGCTCCACAGTTCTGATGGAACGCCTTATCAAGTGCATCGAAGAGAATGCACATACGGACAATCCCGCGGGCAACCGGATGTTCATGACAGACGGACATGTTTATACATCTCGAAAAAAATATGATCTAAGTGATCTGGTGCTGGATAGTTCCAATACAGAAAGTCAGCAGCGTGCAATCAGGACTGCATTGACGGAGGACATCACTTATATCTGGGGACCACCCGGCACAGGAAAGACAACTGTGATTGGACAGATTATTGAGCAGCTTTACCAGCACAACCGCACTGTACTGGTCGTTTCTCATACCAACACTGCTGTCGATGGCGCAATTAAGAAAGCCGCTAAGGCATATGGAGATCATCCGAATGAACCCTACCCCATTCTTCGCATCGGCGCTCCCGGTTCCGACGTTCCCGATAGAGCAAAAATCGCTTCTCATGTAGATGAATTAGGACGCGATCTGACCGCAAAACAGCAAGCCTTAGAACAAAAGCAGCACGACAATGAGGTTGTACTGGAAAAATATGCCGTCTTGACTGCAAAACACAAATGGCTTCAAGAGAATAAACTGAGCACGATTGAGATCGTGCTTGAAAAAATTGACGCTTTATCAGACACTGTTCAACAAATCACCGAACGGATTGCAATGCTGAATGCTTCCATAGAGAAAGAGATGTCCGCTCATCCTGAACATGCACAATATGAAAGCTTGACGCTGTCTTTACAATCTAAAAAGGAAGAATTTCAGCAAACTTTTCTCATCCATGCTAAACTTAATCAAGAAAAGCAGAAAGTCAGTAATGAATTACAGGAAGCAGAAAGTGAACTCAGAAAGCACACCCGATATGCCGTATTGAGAGAACAAGAATCTAAATGTTTGACTGCGCCTTTCCTGAACAGTGAAATCAACGCTACCAAGGAAAAAATAGCCAATTTACAGGCAGAAACGAAATCCAGTCAGGAAAAACAAGATGCTGCGCAGCACGTTCTTTCTGATTATGCAAAAAAGAACGCACTAGCCAAACTGTTTGTTTCAAAGAATACTTTACAGCAGGCTCAGGATACAATAGCCAGTGAAAAGTCGAATCAGGACAAACTGAATGAACAGCTCCGTCAAACACAGAATCTACTTAATAGTTATCAAAAACAACTTGATGAATTGAAAACCATTCAAGCGGAAATGCAAGCTCTTGCTCCAACACAAAGCAGCAGCTATTGGGAATTAGAGTTTGAAAGTCTGACACAAAAATCGAAAACACTGGATATGCAGTTGATAATCCTCTCAACAAAAAAGGAATCTTTGGTAAAAGAAATTGCGGATTTGAAACTACAAATCAGTCGGGCAGAATCCTCATATGAATCCATAAACAATTTAAAACAAGAGTTGCAAAACTTCCAACAATCACTGACTGCGAAGAATACCGAACTGGATGCAGAAGTACAGCAATGTTCTAATTTATTCATCCATGAAGCAACGCTATTCGGTTCATTTTACACGCTTCCCCCCTGTTCTAATAATCATGTTTCGTATCATTTGTTGATCGAGCAAAAAGGAATCACCCAGCGAGAGCTTGCAGCTGCTCCAGATATTGACGCTATCAGTCGTGAAATCAACCATTTGAAAGAAGAAATCCAGCATATTCAAGCTGAACTAACCACCATCACGCAGAAGATGCAGGAGCTTGAAAAGCAAGCTATTATGAACGCTAAGATTGTTGGTGCAACCTTGGCGAAAACCTACTTGAGCGATATACTGCGCGAGCGAAAGTTCGATACAGTAATTCTGGATGAAGCTTCAATGGCTTCCATTCCTGCTCTGTGGTGTGCCAGTTACCTGGCAAAGAAGTGTCTGGTGATTGTCGGTGATTTTCTGCAATTACCCCCTATCGTCATGGCAAATACACCGATGGCACAAAAGTGGCTCGGTCAGGACATTTTCTATCACAGTGGCATGCAGACTCGCGCAAAAGACAGATCCACCTGTCCCTCAAATTTTGTCATGCTGAATAATCAATTTCGTATGGAAGCTGCCATTGCAGACATTGCAAACATGTACTATGGCGAATATGGCGGTCTAAAATCTGATGATGGTGCAAGTCGGCGTTGCATCGAACGTGACGCCTTTTATCAGTGGTATATCGGAAAACGTTCAAAATATCCCATTCATCTCATTGATACCGAAAGTCTCCACGCATGGGTAACTGGTATTCCTCAAGGCCGCAGCAACAGTCGGCTTAATTGCTTTTCTGCTGTCGTGGATGTGGATTTGGCGTTCAAACTCCTTGATAAAAAGCTCAATCATTTAAGCGAAAATGAAAACATTGAACAGAATGCCTCCGTTCTGATTGTCGCCCCTTATAAGCCTCACGTCATGTTGATTAACAAGTTAATTGAACTTGAATACAAAAATCGTGGGCTGAATCCAAATCATTTTCTCGTAAAAGCTGGTACAATTCACTCCTTTCAAGGCAGTGAAGCAGATATTGTTATCTTTGATTTAGTGGTGGATGAACCCCACTGGAAAGCCAATCTTTTCATTCCAGACAGTTCTTCCGATGAAGTTTGCAAAGCAATCAATGACAACCTGCGGAGAATGTTCAATGTTGCAGTTACCAGAGCTAAGTTTCAGCTTTTCATGGTAGGTAATTTTTCCTATTGCGAAAAAAGAGCCAAGGGCAACGCGCTGGGAGAACTTCTGGAATATCTTCTTCATAAAAAATGCTTACCCAAGGAAGATGCCAAGCGTATGCTGCCCAATTTGGCATTCAGCAAGGCTTCTGCTATTACCACCGAAAACGAAATCACTGGAAAACATCTGGTCTGTCAAGGAGAAGTGTTTGACAACTATTTTCTGTCTGATGTAAAGCATTTCAAGAAACGGCTCATCATTTACTCTGCATTTATGACGACAAGCCGTATAAGCAGGCTTCTGGGTTTCTTTGCCGATGCAATTCATGCAGGCAAGCAAATTATTGTTATTACCAAAGCCCATTCTGACCGCGGGAAACGTGAATTGCCAACGTATTGCCTATGTGAAAAACAATTAAAGGAAATTGGTGTGACCGTTATCCATAAGAAAAAAATGCACGAAAAACTTATTTTCGTGGATAGTGCCGCCATTTGGACAGGTTCGCTAAACGCACTAAGCTTTACAGGTGAAACTGGCGAAGTCATGGAGCGTCATGCCGATCAGACTATCGTTGCCAATTATGAACAAATGTTTGACATTGATCCGATCTGTGGCGCAGTGGAACGTGTAAGTGAACAATCATGTCCTTGCTGTGGGCGTGAGATGGTGATTCAAGAAGGTGGAAAGGGTGGCATCTACTGGAAGTGCTCCAATGAAAAATGTGGATATACCCGAAGTTCGGCACAGGTCTATCCCACAAACGGAGAATTTAGATGTAGCAAGTGTGGTGCTGCCTTCAAATTTGAGATGAAGAAAAAGCCGCGATGGATTTGCACTCGGAATCCCAAACACTTTCAGAAGATTAAGCCCGGCGATTTGAAGCTCAAAAAAGATGGCTGGACTTATTCCTACCGAAGAAGATCGCTTGCGGGTAAAAACCTATCTTAACATAGAAAATGCTGAAGAAATGCAGAACGCAGATTCGCCTTCAGATGATACCCCATCTGAATCTGAAAATCTCATTTCTGTGCAGATTAGTATGTTTTAATAACAATATTAAAGAGGTGCATTCACATGCTGCAATACTCTGATTCTGATTTTTTCGAATTTCAAAAAATGCGATTTGATGAAGAAGATCGTGCTAGCTATAGAAAATAATATAAAAATGAACCGCATCTGCATGACCATAAAGTCTTGCAGATGTGGCCAAAGTGCAATCGAGCTAAACCAAGCTGATTGAATTACTGAAAACTTAAATCGCGCTTGCGCTGGTCAACCAGATCAGTCCCATCGAAATCGGTTCGACATAGGTAATCAGCAGCAGCGCAATCATCAGCATGACGATATACGGGATACACGCCTTGGAAATCTGCTCGAAACTGAGCCGCTTGCTCATGCCGCAGGCGACATACAGGCAGTTGCCAACAGGCGGCGTGATCATGCCGATGCCGAGGTTCACGATCATGACGATGCCCATCAGGTACGGGTTGACGCCGACGCTGGTCATGATCGGTAGCAGGATTGGAGTAAACAGCGCGATAGCGGACACCGCATTGAGGAACATGCCCGCGATCAGCAGCAGAATGTTGAACATCAGCAGCAAGATATACTTGTTGGTGGTCACGCTCAGCAGCGCCTCGGAGAGAATCTGTGGGATATGGCCGCGGGTCAGCACGACGCTGAACGTCTGCACGCTGCCGAGGATGAGCATGATGGTGCCCGCACCGACGGCGGTGTTGACCAGAATCTTCGGCAAGTTCTTCCACTCGAGGGTCTTATAGATATAGCGGCCGCAGATCAGGCCGTACACGGACGCAATCGCGCCGCTCTCGGTCGGGGTAAAGATGCCGCTGTAAATGCCGCCCAGAATGATGACCGGCATGACCAGCGCCCAGATGCTCTGGAGGAATACGGTCGCGGCTTCCTTCGCGGTCACCTTCTGGCCGTTCATCTTGATGTTGGGATTCTTCTTGACGTAGATGTAGGCGTAAATGAGCATGAAAATAGCCATCAAAATGCCTGGACCGAAGCCGGTCAGGAACAGCGTGCCGACGGAAACCTCAGCCAGAACAGCGTAAGAAACCATGCCGACGCTCGGCGGGATGATCTGCCCCAGCGTACCGGCCGCGGCGGCGGTGGCAAGGCTGAAATCCTCGTCATAGCCATTCTTCTGCATTTCCGGCGCCATGATGCCGCCGATAGCTGCGGTCGTCGCCGGGGAAGATCCGGAAATCGCCGCGAAGAACGCGCTGGCGAGAATCGTCACATAGGCGAGCGCGCCCTTAGATTTGCGGCAGAACAGGTTGATGAAATCAACGAGTTTCTTGCTCAGGCCGCCGTCGCACATCAGGTTACCGCAGAGGATGAACAGCGGAATCGCCATCAGCTGATAGGAGGTCATGCCGGCAAACATCGTCTGGCCGACGACCACCATGTTGACGCGCATGCCGCTCATCACGATGGTGATAACAGCTGCGAGACCGAGGCTTGCGGCAATCGGGGTACCGATTAACAACAGCACAACAAAGGAACCAAACAACCAACCGACCATTTATTCAACCTCCTCCGCAATCTGTTCCGCTGTCTTGGACACAGCGGGTTTTACAGCCTTTTTCTCAAACAGGCTGCAAACGGCAACATAGACAAAATACAGACTCAAAAGTCCCAGACCGATCATCATAATGATATAGATCATGCCCATCGACCACTTGAGCACTGGAGTGGTCTGCACCATCAGTTTGGGAAGCTGAATCGCACAGTAATAATCCACCAGAATATAGAACCATGCAGCTGCACCATAGGCAGCAAAGCGCAACACACGCTGTACCGGCCACGGGAATTTTTTCTGAACCAGTTCAACGCCGATGAGCTTGCCGCGGCGAGCAGCAACATAGCTGGCAAACGTCGTAGACCAAAGGAAGAAATATTGGCTCATTTCGGTTGTCCAGTTGATGGAGAATTGGAAAATTCGAGCGACAACCTGAAGAAAAACGCAAATCAACATACCGCCAACGCACAAGGCCGAAAGGATAAAGGAAATTTTATCCAGAACCTTAAAGCATTTTTCGATGGTTTTCATCGCTTTGAGGCACCTCCTGAAATTGTTTTGAGAAGAAGAAATCGGGTCGGGTTTTGTGCCCGACCCGGTGCAGTCATAGTTTTATTCGCCGACCTTCGCCTTGGCAGCTTCGAGCGCCTCGATGTAAGGCTTCAGATCGGTCTGCTTATATTTGTCGTATACACCGGCCACTGCCTCCTGGAACGGAGTCAGGTCGTCGATATAGGTCACGACGATGTCCGCACCATCGGCCAGCACCTGCTTGAGCTGATTCTCCTCGGTTTCCTGCGCCAGTTGACGCTGATAGACAGTCGCATCATCAAATGCCTTCATCAGGGTCGCCTGCTCATCTTCGGTGAGCATATTCCACAGATCCAGGTTCATGCCGACCGGCTCGACGCTGAACACATGACGAGTCATGGAGAAGTAGCGGTTAACCTCGAAATACTTGTTGTTGATGTAGTTATTCTGCGGGTTTTCCTGTCCATCCACCGTACCCATCTGAAGCGCAGTGAAGATTTCGGAGTTGGCCAGCGGAACCGGCTGCATTCCCAGCGCTTCCATCATATCAGCAAAAACCTGACTCTCGGCAATGCGGATGGTCAGCCCTTTCAGATCCTCTACCTTTTCGATCGGGCGCTTGCTGTTGGAAACATTGCGCCAGCCGTTATACCAGTACCCCAGCAGCTTGATGCCATTCTTTTCGCAATCATCGGCGAAAACCTTGCATTCATCGCTGTCTACCATGGCAAATGCCTGCTCAGCGGTATCGAACAGATACGGCATATTCATCGCCTCAAAGCTGGGCACGACGTTGCAGACACTCATCGGATTTTCAATAAAGATATCGATGGTGCCCAGCGCAGTGCCCTCCACGGCCTTGGAACCAGCAGCCAGCTGGTTGGACGGATAGATATCCAAATTCATGGTGCCGTTCGAATACTCGGTCAGCTTCTCGTTGAAGTACTCGGATCCTTTCTGATAAGGATGGCTCGTGGAACCGCTGTGATGAACGGTGAAGGTGTAGTCAGCCAGCGCGGATGTACCAGCCAGCATCAGGGCGGCGCTCATAGCAAGAGCAAAGATTCCTTTTTTCATGGGTGTATCCTCCATTCTTTTTTCCTCGTGTCGGCGTTTGTCGTTCCCGCCGCTCGAAGTTTGATTGCATTATAGCCGCCCGTAAAAGCCGCGTCAAGAATCGGGAGCACAGCAGTTTTTCCTGCGCATTTTTCTATATATTCTTTGCATTTTCACGGCCGGCATCAATTTTTTCGAGCATTTTTCCGATTTTTTACCGCAAGCATCAAAAAAACCGGCGGGTCTTTTCGACCCGTCGGCGAGGAAGCTCATTCGTTTGTGTTTTCCAGCATCTTTCGGAAAGAGCCGGGCGTCTGCCCGTAGTATTTTTTGAAGGCACGCGTCATCGTCAACACGTTGGTGTAGCCCACAGCCTCGGCAATCTGGTTGAGCGAAAGTTCGGTATTTTCGATTTCGGCGCGCGCCTCCTCGATACGCATCTGATGCAGCGTTTCCAGAAAGCCTTTGCCGAGGTTTTTCTGAAATTCACGCGAGAGAGTGGACATGCTCATGCCGAATTCGGCGGAGAGCATGGAAAGCGACAGCGCCGGGTCGTGGAAATGCGTAATCATGTACTGATAGACGGCGGCGAACTGCTCGGTATACTGGCTGATTTTCTTGTGGCTCTTGTTTTCTTCGAGCCGCTTATAGATGACGTTCCAGCATTCCAGCACATATTCCTCGTTTTCGGACTGCATCATTTTATCCAGTTCCGCATCCATCTGTTCCAGCAGCCGGGCGTTCACATCGTTGGTTTCGGTGAGCATGCAGACCATCAGCGTCTGGAAACTCTGGAGCTGCTGGGTACGCATGCTGCCGCTGGGCTGGCGGAAGATTTCGTGAACGATCTCTTTGAACGCCTCGAACGCGCCGCTGTAATGCTCGATGTAAATCAAATCGGCGATGCGCATGTTCTTTTTGAGCAGCTCGCTGAAATTAACCTCGCCCGTCGGCTGGTTTTCCCCTCCCTCCACGAGCGTCACCCTTTTCAGTGCCTCGCGGTAGGCGCGGCTGAACGTGGAGCGGTCGCTGTATACCTTGCTGAAACCGACCTGAAGCCGCATGCCCAGATTCGCGCCGATGCTCTTGGCGCTGGATACGGCCTTATCGTGGAGCTGCTGCTCGTCCGTGTTTTCATCGACGGGAACGACAATCAGCAGCCGCGTGTGGCAGGTCAGGTATTCCGCGCCGCTCAGCAGCATGTTGCTGCGCATGGCCTCCTGCACGGAGAGGATGGTGATATGGCGCTGATACGCCTGCTCCTGTTCACTGCCCTCCTCGGCGTGCGTCCATCTGCCGTTATCCGGGTAAAGGACGATGAGCATGTAGCGCGCAAGGAGCTGCGGGATATGCAGCGTTTCGAGCTGCTGATCGGAGAGATAGGTATTCTGATCTAGCGCCAGCTTGCCCAGATAGATGCGCTTGAGCTGGCTGCGCTGTTCCTCCACGTCCTCCTGACCGGCTTTGAGATCCTGATTGTACTGGTGGATAGCGGTTTCGATCATGGCGAGCTGTTCCACCTCGGAAAGATTCTCGCCGCCGCCCTGCATCGTGCCAATTTCGTGCAGAATTTCCTCAATCGGGCGATTGAAATGCGTCAGCACATAGACGCAGATGAAGGAAACGAGCAGCAGCCACAACACGTTGATGACGACGAACGGCATGAACAGCGTTGCGCTGACAACGCTGCCCGTGCCCGTCGGGCTTAGAATGGCGATGAGCGTATAGGCGGGCGACGCGGAACGATACCGCATCATCAAATAGGTGTTACTTTCAAAAACTTCATTCCGATTGGTCAGCACATCCCACGTCCGGCCGACGAACGCCACTTTTTTCTGTTCATCCCGATAGCCGAGGCCGCCGTTGGGCAGGTGCACGACCATCTGTTCCAGCTTATAGGAGCGATGCGCACGGTTGGCGAACAGCGTTTCCATCAGCGATTTATCGGAAATGCCGATCAGCAGCGTCACGCCGTTTTCCAGATGCTCGACGATATACAGCAGCTCGTGCTCTTCCTCGGTTGCGCCGGGAATAAAGACAAGACTGCCGCTCTGCGCGGTCTGCCAGCGCACATCCGTGTTAAAAACGCGCTTGAGCTCTTTTTCGTTTCGGGCGAGGAAGAAGTATTCGCCGCCGCTGATCGTGCCGAAGGCGAAGCCGGAGTTGGGCGCGTAAAGGATGAGCCTATCAAAATCCACTGAGCTGGAGAGCACAACGCCGATGCGGTTGTAAAACTCTCGCCCAACCGGGGAGTCGATGCTCTTCACATCGCGGATCCACTGAATACCCGCGTCGGCAATGTACGCCGGGAAGCAGGCGTCGATTTCCTCCTGACTGGCCGAAGCGAACCAGTCGAGGCTGCCCAGCGAAGCTGTTAGGTTGCGAACAAAGCCATCCGCCCGCCCGAAGATCTTGTTGAAATCCGTGGTATTCTGCTCCAGCATTTCATAGCTTTCGGATTGATAGCGCCGCTCGTCCTTCTGCCCGCCCAGATAGAGCATCAACATACTGGCGGCCATAATCAGGCTGACACAGAGGATAGCGACGGTCAGGTAGCGGTATTTTTTGCCCCTTAGCCCCTTCCAGATGTGTTTTGTCCGTTTCTGAGCACCGTTCATCGCTGCTGCTCCTTTGCAAATGTCAAGATTTTTGAACTGACCGTTTTCACTCCTTTACATTATAGCACATTCGCCGGAAAAATCGAGTGCTTTTTCGCGGACGCAAAAGAAGCCGCATCAGGCGGGTTGCTGTCACCTGACGCGGCTGTCTATTTTGTTTTAGGGGGAATTAGGGGGAATGAAATGGAGCGAAAAGAAGATTAACGGTCGATCGGGGAGCCGTCCTCATGGTAGGACCAGCGCGGCTTCATGCCCTGGAACGGGAACTTCTCCGCGATGTCGTCCACCAGCTCGATGCCAAGGCCCGGCCCCTCCGGCATGGTGATGTAGCCGTTTTCGACCTTGATGGAATCGCCCTTGATCATCGCGTTGAAGTCGCCGAACGTGCCCGGCCACTCCTGCACCTCGAAGTTCGGCACAACGCGGTCGATATGGAGCGCGGCGATCGTGGAGATCGGGCCCAGCGGGTTGTGCGGGATGATGTTGACGTTGTGCGCTTCGGCGAAGCGCGCTACCTTCATGCCGGCCGTGATGCCGCCGATGGTGCACATATCCGGGCGCAGGAAGGCGACGTCGGTGTTCTGCACGAGGTTGGAAAGCTCGTACAAGTTGAAGCAGCGCTCGCCGTTGGCAACCGGCACCGGGCACTTCTCAGTGACGTAGCGGGCAACCTCGGGGATATCGAGGAACGGATCCTCGAAGAAGTGGATGCGGTACGGCTCAATGGCCTTGCCGATTTCGATGGCCTGAATCGGCGTGCACTGGCGGTGAATCTCAAAGGAGAGATCGACATCCCAGCCGGCAACCTCGCGGATCGCCTTGAACATTTCGGCGTTCTTGCGGCACATCGCGGCAGTGGTGTCAGACGCGTTGTTGCTCAGCGGACGGACGCGGACGTGGTTCCAGCCCTCGTCCACGAGCTTCTTGACGTTTTTAGCAACCTCCTCAGGGGTCTTGCCGGAGGTCGTCTCGTAGGCGCGGATCTTGTCGCGGGTTGCGCCGCCCAGCAGCTCATAGACCGGGACGCCTAGCGCCTTGCCCTTGATGTCCCACAGGGCGATGTCGATGCCGGAAACCGCAGCCTGAACGATGATGCCGCGGAAGTGCGGGGTGCGTGTCATGGAGTTCCAGAGGCGCTCGATGCGGAACGGATCCTCACCAATAATGAGGGAGCCGAGAATGTTGACGGCCTCGGCGGAAGCGGTCTGCCAGGCCCAGGCGCCGCACTCGCCCCAGCCGGTGATGCCGGCGTCGGTTTCGACCTTGACGAGCATCCAGCGGGACGCGCAGGGAATCGGGGTGACTTTGGTGATCTTCATATTGCTACCTCCTTGATAAGCTGGTGATTCAACGGATTCAGCATAAGCGGTGGTGCCGCCCAGAAAACTGGTCGCGGCCAAGCCCATCGAGCAGAGCGCCGCGCCCTTGAGAAAATCCTTGCGGGAAATGTTACTCATTTGATTCTTCCTTTCTCACAAAATCAAATCAAAATGGGTCGTGCCCTGCCGCCATCCCTGAGAGCGGCAAAGCTTTGATTGTCTGCCAGACGAACGGTTTCGCCTGAGCGTTTTAAGCTGTCCTCCTTCCGATCATCCATCGGGCTGTCGGTTGTTTCGTCCGACGCCGTTTGCTTGACCGCAGTATACCTTGCACAAAACGAAGCTGTCAATATTGTGCCAAAATGCAGATTTTGCGATAGGTTTTGCGGCGCGCAGCGCGGATTGAGCGGAAGGAAAAAGCTGAAAATAAAGGGAAAAAACGGGGCGTGAAAAAAGTTGAAGCCTGCACGTATCATTTTTCGGCAGGCGTTTTCTGCGGAACGGGCGGCGAAGAAGGCCGTTTGAAAAACGTGAAGGCGGTTTCGGGCGGCAAACAATTTTTGCGGGCATAAAAAAACGACGCAGGCCGAAAGACCGTGCGCCGATGCAGACTGTTGACAAAAGCGATTTTCAAATGAACGATCAGGAAATATCTTCCTTTTTTCGGAACGAGCCGGGCGTGCAGCCCAGATACTTTTTAAACGCGCGGGTCATGGTCAGCGTATTGGTATACCCCACGGAAATGGCGATATCATTCAGGGACGCGTTCGTGTTCTCGATGGCGTATTTTGCTTCCTCGATGCGCATCTGGTGCAGGCTGTCCAGAAAACCCTGACCGAGGTTCTTTTGAAATTCGCGGGAGAGGGTCGAAACGCTCATGCCGAATTCCTCCGCCAGCGCGGTCAGCGACAGGCCGGAATCGCGGAAGTGCGCATGCATGTATTGATAAATGGAAGCAAACTGCTCGGAGTACTGCCCGCGGATGCGCTTATCCTGATGCGCCTCCAGCAGGCCGAACACCTTTTCCCATTCGGCCAGCAGCTCGGCCTCGTCGTCCTCCGGCTGCGTCAGCGCGCCGATGTCGATACCGGCCTCCTGAAGCAGAGCGTTGTTTTCGCTGCTCGTCTCCATCAGCATGCAAAGCGTCAGCGACATCAGGCCGGAAAGCTGCTGGTTGCGCAGACGGCGGCTCTTCTGCTGGTACAGCGTATCCGCCATCTCCTTAAAGCAGGCGAACGCGCTGTTGTAATGCTCCATGTAAACCAGTTCGGACATGTGCAGGTTCTGCCGAATCAGCGTGTTCAGGCAAATATCCTGCGAGCGGCCGCTTTCCTTCTCCTCGACCAGCGCCGCGCTCTGCATCACCTTGCGATAAGCGGGATGCAGGCTCTCCGCGCCGCTCTGCACCGGGCTGACGCCGAAGCGGAAACGCTTTTGAAGCTGCACGCTCAAATCCATCGTCCAGCGCTCCACAGCCTTGGCCATGTTTTCAGTCTCGTCCTTGACCGGCACGACAACGAGCAGGGCGAACTGGCACATCAGAAATTCCGCCTGCACATCCTTCATCTGTGTGCGGATGGATTCCTCGACCGCGTTGACCATGATGCGCTTGCGATAGAGATTTTCCTGCTTGCTGCCGTTTTCGCGCATCCATCGTCCGTTATCGGGATAGAGCACGATGAGCATGTATTTTTCCAGCAGCTTCGGAATGCCCAGCCGTTCCGACTGTTCCGGGGTGATCAGCGGCGTCTGCCCCAGCGCGAGCTGCTCCAGATACGCCCGGCGCAGCTGGGAAAGCTGGGCCTCGATGGTCGCCTGATTGGAAAGAAGCTGCTGGTTGTAGCGCTGGATGGCGTTGGCGATGCTTTGCAGATCGTCCTCCGTGGTTTCGGCGTCCGGGGCGATGCTGCTGCTGATTTTGGAAAGCGGGCGGAACACGCGGATGAGCATGTAAACGTCGATGGCGGTGATAACGAGCAGCCACAGCGCGGTGACGATCAGCAGAAGCCAAATCCACTCGGAAGAAACGACGCTGGTTGCGCCCGTTTCGGCCAGAATGGCGACAGTTTGGAGGCCGTATTCGGGCAGGGTATGCCGCATCAGCGTGTAATCGCCGATATCCTCGATGGATGCGTCGCGCAACAGCTCCTCCGGCGTAAGGCCGAGCGCGCCGAGGGAACGCGACGGGTCGCGCAGCAGCAGACCGCCATCCGGGAAAACGCAGACCATTTGCTTCAATAAATAAGAACGCCCGCTGTTATCCTCCAGCAGCGAATCGTTCAAGGCTTCATGCGTGACGCCACAGAGCAGCACAAGCCCGTCGTCGAGCACCCGCGTCAGGTAGAGCGCAGCGTTGGCGTGTTCAGCGGCGCGTCCCTCGGTCAGCGCGCCTTCCTCTGTGTTGAGCGACGAGATGCCGAGCAGGGCGCAAAGCTCCTCCTCCTCGGTGCACAGCGCCCCGACATGTCCGTTTGAAACGCAGGCAACGGCTACGCCCGTCTGCGGGTTATAGATCGCGCTTTCGCTGAACGACGAGCTGGCCATAATCAGCCCTTGCAGGCGGCCAAGCAGCTTATTTCCATTTTTATCGGTTGGAAAAGGGCTTTCGTCAAAGGTCAGCTTCACGCCGGGCTGTTTCAAATCGGCCAGAAAATCCGCTGCGCTGGCCGTTTCCAAATAGGGTAAGGCATAGATTGAGGTTTTCAGGTTGTCGATCCACGCGTCTGAGCTGTCCAGCACCTCCTGAAAAGCCTGCGTGTTCACGTCAAAGCGAGCATGGTTTTCCTCTCGATAGCGTCGAGTATTGCTTTTTTCCAGATGAAGCAGGCCCAGCATGGTAATCAGCAGCAGCACGCTAATGCCGATGGCGATGATGAGCAGGCAGACTTTTCTTCGATTGATTTTGATGGCCGCCGTTTCCGACGAATCGCGCTCCTTCGCACGCTTCATGAAGTTCTTCCTCCTACTGTGGCTTTTTGACATTGAACCGATCCGCGCAATTCGTCGCCGCGGCGGTTTTGATACTCACAGTATACCATAAAACCTTTCTGATTTCTTTATATCTTTTTTACAAGACGCATTTTGATGATGGCGCAAAAAATGATTCATGCCTGATTCGTTTTTTGCGCGATGCGGTTTTCCCTGTAAAAGCAGCCCGAAAGGGCAGAAAAAAACGCCTTCGACGGCTCGAAAGGCATTTCTTACTCCAAGGCGCTGCGGCTCAAAATTCAAAAGGAGGCAGAGGAGATTTTGTTTGAACGAAGAAGCTCGATTCGTTTCAAAATAAGGGGGACAGGTGTATATGGAGTGTGTCCGTTTCCCCTCTGCATGATCAGTATAAGTGCTTTGCACTGAATATACAAGAATCAAGAATTTCAGGCCAAAACAGGAAGAAAAAGATGAATAAAAAAGAGAATTAGGGTATCAAATTCATATCTTCAAAGTTAATGGAGACAAACTGCGTCGGGCTGACGCCGAACTCTGTGAGTTCCCGTTCAATCAGTTCCAGCATGACCGATTTCCCGCAGCAGTGAATACCGATCATGGCCTTGATCAGCTCCGTCCCAATAAAAGGGCGAATGCGCTTCATATCAATTGTGATGAATTATTTGTGATTAATCAGCGGTTCCCTAAGAATATACATACTTGTACAAAAGATATTGCAGAGCAATTCGACCTAAAACAAGCTATCAAAATTCCGAATCTTTTATCTTCACAATATGCCATGTGACATGTGTGCAGTCAACATTAATTTTGACTTTTCTCCGGCATTTTTCTCGATAATCTTTTTGTGATGTGCATCTAGTTCACCATACATAATCTTGAAGATACTCTGGAAATACCGCAGTAATCGTGGTACAATAGAGGCAAGCTGATGCAACTGATCCATTTTGCCTGTGGCAACAATACGGCAAAACGCCAATCAGCAAATGAGCGAATAGACACAATAGAAGCATCAGCGATAATTTTTCTTGATTATATTAAACAATTCTAGTCAAGTTAATTTCTTGGTGAGCGAGTGGGAATAGGATACGCCCTCCGAAAAGCGACGCAATCGCTGCGTTTTTCGAGTGTCGTTCCCGCTTGTGGCAACGATTGGACAACCGTTTTCATTGTTCATAAAAGAGAGCTATCTGATTCTAGGGTTGAATCGGGTAGCTCTCTTAATTTTTTACTCTTGTCCTTCACATCTTCTTACGTTATACTATTTAGAAAGAAAAAGCACATAGTCTTAGGGAGGTTTCTCATGTCATTTCAACAAATGATTTGGTCTTTGGATCACCAAAAACCTTTAGAAAATGCCGACCTTTCTTCCGAAAACGAATTAGAAAACCTAATATGTAAAGACATTTCAGTTTTAAACAAAAATTGGCTCGTAATTAACCGTCAGGTTAAAACATCTGCCGGAAAATTCATTGATATCCTTTGTGTTGATCACGACGGCGACATGGTTGTAGTTGAATTAAAAAAAGATTTAACACCTCGAGAAGTTACAGCGCAAGTCATCGACTACGCAGCCAGCGTTTCCAATATGCCCATTGAAGATATCGCACAGGAGTATTTGAAATTTACGGATGGTAAAGAAACGCTTGGTGATGCATATCAGCATAAATTCGGGATTTCTCTCGAAGAATCTAATATTAACCAAAATGTTAAAATGGTTATCGTCGCTTCCCAAATGGATAGCGGTACAGAGCGCATTATTCGCTTTTTAAGAAACACTTATCTGGTTGATATTAATATTCTCTTCTTTCGCGTATATCAATGTGGAGATCAGCGTATTATCAGTCGTACATGGTTTGAGGAAGATATCGAAGACCTTCCCCCTGAATCTCAAAAGAAACGATCATGGAATGGTGAATGTTACATTTCTTTTGGCGAAGGACATCGAAAATGGGAAGATGCGAAAAAATACGGTTTCATTTCTGCCGGAGGTGGTAGTTGGTATACTCGACCCCTAAATTCTCTATCTCCTAATGACCGCATTTGGGTCTATATTCCAAAAACAGGATATGTCGGTGTCGGCATCGTAACCGAACCTTCTCAGTCTGCCAAAAGTATCACTTTCCCCGAAGATGGTATTCAAAAGAAACTAAGTGAACTTTCTCTGCAAGGAGACTATCTATATTCTTCAGAAGATCCTGATTCCGAAGAACATATCGTCAAAGTTAAATGGATTCATACTGTAAACAAACAAGAAGCCATCAATGAAACTGGTTTTTTCTGCAATCAGAATATTGTCTGCAGGTCAAAGAATAACAGGTGGGATTTCACTGTAAGCCGTTTGAAAGAGCTATGGAATATAACTGATTAAAGTTTTTCTTCTCGGACAGGGTATATTATCCTGTCCTTTTCTATGTCAAACTTTTTTATCATTTGAAATGGAATGAATAGAAACTTTCATCAAAAAACGTCCAGATTTCGCAGGATCTGTTCTGCGACTTAATCCTCTATCATCTCTATAACAATCCATCCGCGGAGGAAGCCATTCGCCGGAAACTTTCCCGAAAGCTCAATGCGATGATCTGCCATGAACGCTTCACGCAGTACAAAACCGCCGCAACCGAAGCCGAACGCGAACAGGCGCGGCAGCGTTACCTCGAAAGCATCGGGATGCCTGCCGACTTCCGTTGGTGAAGCCGTTCGTTCTCCGCCGCTGACAGGAGCGTGACACGCTCCTGTTCCTGTCGTGAGGGCGGTACGCCATCGGGAGCGTGCCCAGCCCGCATCGTGCCCCCCGTCCCCCCTCGGAGAGCGCAAGGGCGCTTTTGATGCGAAGTGTCAAAAACCGCCCTCCGTAGATACCACAGAAGGCCGTCAGTCGGCTTATTCCCATTTCTCATCCCTGGTTCGTAAAAGATTCCGCACTTCTTTTTCGATTGCCGAGCGAATGGCAGGTCTGCTCTGATAGACCGCTTTGCCGCAGGCTGGGCAACGGTCAGGCAGCGACTCTGCTTCAAAGCAATATTTTGTTGAAAACCTGTCACTATCATGATAAAATATCTACATGTTATTGTTGTGTTGTGCCTGTGCCTTTTCAAAGGCTTTATAAAGCTTTTTTTGCGGTATTGAGAATCCATGGCACCGGTCTTGGTATGGCAATTACCAAAAACATCGTGGATATGATGGGCGGCACCATCAAAGTGCAGACGGCGCAGGGCGAGGGTACCGAGTTTATCATCGGCTTGCCCCTGCGCACACAGGCAGAGCGCCGTCCGGTAGAAAAGATCACCGAGCCGGAAGGCTTGAAGGCACTGCTGGTAGAGGATAACGAGCTGAACCGCGAGATCGCGCCGGAAATTCTGCGCGAGTACGGCTTCCGGGTCGATACGGCTGAAAACTAAACAAGAAAGCGGGCTATGCCCGCATCAACTCCCCCTTCTCCCTCATTCATGCAGGGGTGTTTTTGTCCCCGCTTTTGTTGTACAATGTTGGAGGTGCACCATGAAGAAACGCTATGGAATCCTTGCGTCGGCCGCCTTGGTCGGCGCGCTGTGTCTGTGTGCGCTCCCCTGCGCCGGGAAAGGAGAGGCGGACGCATCCCCTCAAAGCCTCTACGCAGGCAGAACGCAGGACGCCGACGTTTTGATTGATATTCCGAATTTGCGCCAGTACGGCGGCTACACCTGCGGAACCACGTGCGTCCAAATGCTGATGAACTGGCTTGAGCCTTATCAGGCGGATTTGAACCTGACCGCCTATGAGGAAGCGCTTGGAACAACCGAGGAAGCCGGAACGTCTCCGGACGCGATCCTCGCCTTTTTTGAGGAAAACGATGTGCGGGTCATCGCGCGGGAAAAGCGAACGACGGATGACCTGATCGCCGCGCTGGATCGGGGGCATCCCGTGCTGGTCTGCATTCAGGCATGGGGCGCGGACGGATACAACACCCAAGACCCGAGCGACGCAGATACGTATCTGGCGGAGGGGCACTGGGTCATCTGCGTCGGTTATCAGAAGAAGATCGACGGCAATGTGTTTTATTTCAACGATCCGGCGTGCGTCGGTTACGGCCTGATGCGGGAGGCGGACTTCAACCGCCGCTGGATTGACATGGACGCTGCCGGAACAATATACGATCATTACGGCATTGAGATTGACGAAAGCGGGAGCGCCTATGACCCGCAGGGCGTGTTCGAGCTGGAATAATCCGGACGAACCCGGCCTATCCATTCGATTTGGCACGCGGGAAAAAGAGCGGATTGAGTTTTGGGAGGGATACCGAGATGCGTGTGCTTCTCAAAGAAGAAATCGTCCAAAAATTACGGAAAGTCGGTCTGGAAAAGGGCGACGCCGTGATGGTGCATACGTCCCTGAAACGGATGGGCTATGTCTGCGGCGGCGCGCAGACTGTGATCGAAGCGCTGATGGAGGTCGTCGGAAAAGACGGAACGATTATGATGCCCACCCAGTCGTGGAAGAGATGAAAGAGAACAGAACGTGAAATTCAAACGAACAGAGGCAAAATAAACGAGTGAACGGGAACATCCGAAGGGATGCGTCCGTTCACTCGTTTGATATAAATCATCTGCGCAGGCAAGGCTTTGACGCTTTGCAGACTTCGGCGGAAAGTCAGGCGGTCTCTGCCCGCTTTGGGCAGTAAACGGCGTTACTTCGCCGCGCCCGCCGTCAGGCTATAGCGCGTCATATTCTCCCAGTGGCGGCGAATGATGATTTCGGCGGTCAGGTCGGTGTTGTTGTAGGCGATCGACCACTGCGTATTGCTGGTGATGCTTTCGGGGTTCGGTTCCTGCGAGGCGGCTTTCAGCGCCGCCCACACGGTATCGTTGGAGGGGCTGTCCTTCTGCTGGTCAAAGACTTCCAGCACAGCGTCGTAACGCTCCCGGCCATGGCCGTAGATGCCGTTTTTCTGGTTGGGGAGCACCTTGTCCTTGTAGATTCCGTAGAAGTTGGTGATGGCGTTGATGGGCAGCGCCACAAGCTCCCGCGTTTCGCTTTCGCAGTCGTATTCGACCACCCGACCGTCGCCTGTCGCGTCGGTGATGTAGAAGTGGTAATCCCGCCCGCTGGAAGCGAACATGTCGTAGCCGCGGAGCAGCTCCACCGCCTCTTCCGTGCTCGCCGCGCGATCCAGCACAAGGCGGATGGCGAGGGTGGTGGCGATAGCGGGCTTGCCGGTGCTCTGGTGAACCGGGTCGCTGTCCAGCGTCAGCACGGCGATGGATACGCCCTTTTCATTGAGGCCGTCAAGGCAGATATACGGCGCGGTCAGGCTGGCCAGCTTCATTTTGGTGCTCTCATCCGGCGCGTTTGCGGAAACATTGTCCAGCGCCGCCGTGGCCACAGATCGATAGCCGTTTTTCGGCGCGCAGTAGACGAGCATCGCCGAGGTGTTGTTTTTGAAATCGTAATTGCGCCCCATGTGCACATCGCCGTCGGCGTCCGTCAGCGTAAACGCCGTGCAGCCGAAGCTGGGCGCCTCGATTTTCACCGGAAGGAGCGGCAGCGCGTCCTTCAAAATGGCGTCGATCATCGTCTGATTGTCCTTGATGCCGTAGTTGATAACGTCGTCAAGGCTGTAATCGTATTTGACCTCCATGCGGTAAAGGTTGTAGCCGTCGTCATAATCAGAGAGCTTTTCGATGCTGTTCATCGTCTGTATGCGCGTGAAGTAGATCCCGACAAACACGAGTACGGCGGCCAGAAGCACCGCCACGATTCCACAGAGCAAGAGCAGCGTGACTTTCAGCGACTTTTTCATCCGGTTTCCCCCTTTTCTTTCGAACCCGGCACACGATTTGTTCTTTTCCTTCTGCAACGCCGAGCCTCAGCGCGCTTGCGATGGTTTCATCTCGGCGACTGTATGCTTGACACAGCATTATTATATATGAATATTCGGCCGAAAGGCAAGAATTTACGGCGAATTATCTAAAAAAACGGTGGAAAAATCGGTGGGGGCGATTGGGGGAAAGCGCAATCCCCGTCGCTGTTTTTAGATGCGGTCGGCGAAAAGGAGAACGACCGGGGCGCGGAGAAGAAATAAAGAGCAACCGAACCCGTATTCTGCCGTTTGGAGACGGACGAAGGAGGAAAAGAACATGATCCGCTATCTGGAAAAGCAGAATCTTCTCATTTTGGAAACGGAACGAACGTCGTATTGGATCGGCCTTGCCTATCCCGCGCCGGTCTGCCTGCACTGGGGCAGGAAGATTGCGCCGGAAGACGCGGACATGTTTGAACCGCTCGGCGGCCATAGCTCCTTTGACACGGAGCTGTGGCGGGAGCGGATGGAATACCCGGCCTTTGACGGGCGGACGTTTGAAAACGTATCGCTGAAAGCCGACGTGCCGCTGAATCTGCGGACGAAGGACGTGCGCGTTCAGGGTCAGCAGGCAGAAATCACGCTGGCGGACGAGATAAGCGTTATGGAGGTTCGCCTGATATACCGCGTGTTTGAGGATTGCGATGTGATTCAGAAGCACGCAAGGCTGACGGCGAACTCGCCGATCAGGCTGACGCGCATGGACAGCGGCGCGTGTCTCCTGCCGCACGAGGCGAAGCCGTGGACGGCGCACTATGTCGTCGGCGCGTGGGCGGGAGAATTCAGGCGGCGCACGGCCAAGCTGGAAGAAGGGGAACTGCGGCTGCAATCCGTGCGCGGCATGTCCGGCCCGCACATGAACCCGTTCCTCATCGCGGCAAACAGCGAGGACGAGGAAACGGGCGAGGCCTACGGCGTGGCGCTCGGGTGGAGCGGATGCTGGCAGATCACGGCGTCGTCCACGGTGTTTGGCAATCACCGCATCACGGCAGGGCTGAACGACGCGGATCTCGTCTGCCCGATGGGGCGCGGCGAATGCTTTGAAACGCCGCCGATGGTTCTGTGCATGAGCGCGGAAGGCATGGGCGCGCTGAGCAGAAGGATGCACGATTTCGAGCGCGACCATCTCAAGCCGAACAGGCCGCCGCGCCGCGTGCTCTATAATTCATGGGAAGCGACGCAGTTCGACGTGCGAGCGGACGCGCAGATGCGGCTGGCGGAACGCGCGGCGAGGATGGGCGTGGAGCTTTTCGTGGTGGACGACGGCTGGTTTGGCGCGCGCCAT
>UMBT01064930.1_pt1 | contig 29678 bp, 39 predicted proteins | sample 1964001 | NCBI WGS metagenome assembly UMBT01 (sample SAMEA4835945, study PRJEB28245) | human gut metagenome | biome: gut microbiome; material: fecal sample | place: Denmark | collected 2008
GTATCTGATGGCTGTAACAGACATTAACGACGAGCGGCACATCGTTAAGACATACTCCTCGGGCATGATAAACAATCACGGACTGAAAGGCAGAGCAAAGAAGTCCGCCGAGACTGCCGACAAGGTGAAGAAGCATAACCAAAAGGTCAGCATTCAGAATTTATGCTGGCTCATGCAGCTGAACTTTGAAGAGGGCGATTATAACCTGTCGCTGCATTACTACGCAAACGGTGACAGACCTCTCGATGAGTGGCAGGCGCAGAAGAATGTTGCTGCATTCTGCAAGGACCTGAAAAAATGGTGCAAGCAGAATATGCCTGACGGATATTCCCTTGATTATCTGTACTGCACACATACGACGACAGCCAGAGGCGCTATCCACCACCACATGATATTACGCAAGGATATCCCGCTGTATGTCATACAGCAGCTATGGTCAAAATGGGGCAGTGTTTCAGTTGGCCGCAGTCTTTACAAGGGCTATGACTACTATACGCTGGCGTGGTACTGGATAGCCGACCCGAAGCATGAGCCGCATCCAAAGGGTATGCGGTCATACATACCGTCACATGGACTGAAACGTCCTGTAACAGTTCGTGAGATAGTTCCTGCGAAAACATGGCGCATAAACCCCAAAGCCCCAAAAGGCTGGCGCATCAAAGAGGACACGCTTTACAACGGCGTTGATGTTTACGGATATCCGTACCAGAGCTACACGATGATAAAAATATCGGACGTGCAGAGAATTTAGGCGTTTTGCAGTTGAGTGCAAGGAGGGCAAAGTGTGAAAAGAGTTAAACAAACCAATCAATTTAAATACCACCGTCAAGCTATTTTGATGAGTATTCAGCCTGAGTGGTGTGAGCTTATCAGCCAAGGTATCAAAACGGTAGAAGTACGCAAGAGTCGTCCTAAAATGGATCCTTCGTTTAAGGTGTATATTTACTGCACTCTCTCCGGTGAAGCATGGCTGACAAAGGGTGAACAGCCTGTGCAGGGTAACGGCAAGGTTATTGGAGAATTTATATGCAGCAAAATTGATGAGCTAAAAAGCAACGAAGTGTTTAATGCGCGTGAGATGTATAATCAAGCCCATCTGACAAAAGCGCAATTTTTGCGTTATGCCGATAATAAAACAGTTTATTTGTGGCATATAACCAAGCTAACTATTTATTCCGAGCCCAGATCACTTAATAAGTTTTATATTAAGCAAGCACCGCAGAGCTGGCGCTATGTTACTGAGTACTGGTGGATTTAAGGAGGCGGCCCAAATGTCCAAATGCAATACCTGTGTTTATCGCTTCCGTGACGAACATCGAACAGCCTGGAGGAGAAAGTAGGGAGCGGACGTGAACGTAATGATATCTACAAACAGAACAAAAGGAGTGATCCGATGGCAGAGTACAAAGGCTGTTTGAGCCGTGAGCAGACAGAACAGGCGTGGCACGCACAGAAGAGCGGCAAGTCAATCGTATCTGTAGCTATGTCATTTAACGTCGATGTATCAACACTGTATCGGTCATATCAGCATTATGGATTTCAACCGCCAATTTACAGGAAAGGAAGAAAAGGCAATGGCTAAGGAATACGCAAAGTCGTTTTATAAGTCCGACAAATGGCTGCAATGCAAGAAGTCATTTATTGCTGAGCGGCGTGCTATTGACGGCGGATTATGTCAGCGCTGCCGTAAAAGATATGGCTACATAGTACATCACAGGCAGCACATAACACCCGAAAACATCACAGACCCGATGGTCACGTTATCACACACAAATCTGGAATACCTTTGCCAGGAGTGCCACAACAAAGAGCACTTCGGTGATGCGGGTCTGAGGTACATGATCGGCGAGGACGGGCAGCCCATGCCCCCCTTGCCACAGAAACGGGCAAGCCCCCTCGGGACCGATTGCAGAGATGGAAAGAACACACAGGGAAGTTTTGAGACCCCCCTACCTAAAATCTACAGAGAGGAGCTATCAGATTGGTCAGGTATCCTAAAGATTACAGCCCCATTATGGAGTACTATAGCCAGATAAAGGACGGTAAAGTTACTGTGTCCAGGAAGGTACAGCGGATCTACCAAAAGTTAGCCGAAGACCTCTCGGGGAGCACAGGTGCTGACGGTACCATGTATCACTATTCTCCTTCACGGGCTAATCATATACTTGAGTTTGCGGAAAACTATTGCAGGCACTCAAAGGGCAAGCTCGGTGGACAGCTGGTTGTACTTGAGCTGTGGGAAAAGGCTATGCTTGCAGCTATGTTCGGATTTATTGATGATGAGGGGCGGCGGCGATATCGAGAGGTTGTCCTGATAGTGGCTAAGAAAAACGGCAAGTCGCTGATAAGCTCAATAGTGGGTCTGTACTTGCAGGTCGGGGACGGCGAGCCGGGTGCAGAGGTCTATGCTGTGGCTACCAAAAAGGACCAGGCTAAGATAATCTGGGGAGAGGCTAAGCGAATGGTAAATAAGTCGCCGGAGCTTCGCAAACTGATAAAGCCCCTTGTGGGAGAAATGGACTGCGCTGCCAACGAAAGCGTGTTCAAACCGCTGGCATCTGACACCGACACCCTTGACGGTCTGAATGTTCATGGTGCGCTGATGGACGAGGTCCACCAGTGGCGAGACGGCATGGCGCTGTATGACATAATCGCAGACGGCACAACGGCAAGAGAACAGCCCATGACGCTGATAACCACAACGGCGGGTGTTGTCCGTGAAGATATCTACGACAACAAGTATGAGTATGCCGCAAAGGTGATAATTGGCTACGACGATCCCGACGCAGGCATTGTTGATGACCATTTTCTTCCATTTATCTATGAACTTGATGCCCGTGAGGAGTGGGAAGATGAACGCTGCTGGCCCAAAGCCAATCCGGGACTGGGAACGATTAAAAATATCAGGCAGCTCAGGGATAAGGTCAGAAAGGCACAGCAATCGCCCGATTTACAGCGCAATCTTTTGTGCAAGGAATTTAATATCAGGGAGACGTCGGGCGGCTCGTGGCTGTCCTTTGACGATATCAATAACGAGACAGCTTTTGACGTGGCAGAGCTCAGACCACGCTACGGAGTTGGCGGTGCAGACCTTTCAAGCACCGATGACCTGACGGCGGCATGTGTGATATTCATGCTGCCTGACTGTTCGGACATTTATGTTATACCGATGTTCTGGATACCTGCCGACCTGGTTGAGAGGCATATAAACGAGGACAAGGTAAGATATGACATCTGGATAGATAAGGGCTGGGTCAGGACCTGCCCCGGCAACAGAATAAATCCTGATGCTGTCAGGGAATGGTTTCTCGAAGTCCAGAGCGAGTATGACATTTATCTGAACCTTGTGGGATATGATTCGTGGAGTGCCGAGCTGTGGGTGAATGAAATGAAAAGAAGCTTTGGCGACAGCACCATGCGCCCCGTGATACAGGGCAAGAAAACGCTGTCCAATCCTATGAAGATGCTCGCAAAGGACCTGCAGGCGCACAAGATAATATACAATAACAACGGCGTGCTGAAATGGTGCATGGCAAACACCTGCGTTGATGAGGACAGGAACGGCAATATCCAGCCCATAAAGAGCCGAAAGCCGACCCAGCGTATAGACGGCCTTGCGGCACTGCTGGACGCATACACCGTTTTGCAGGATAACCTTAACGATTATCTGAGTGTAATTTAAAAACAGGTAAAGAGGTCGAAATCGAGGGGTTAAGAATACAGCTTTTAAGCGCACCTTGTCTTTCTGTGAGGCAGAGTGCGCTTTTGTAACTGCAAAATCTGAGGGGCATTTTTATTGTAAAATTATAATTGAAGCAAAGTAATTTGAGAAATGAGGTGAACATCACGGCTTGCAAATACGCTGAAAAATGCTGCCACCATAACGCATGGTGGTGTGACTTCAACTCTGCCGCCTGTGATGTGCGCAGAAAGCATGAATGTGCCGAACGTGATACTGAGGGAAAACGTGCAGGCAAAAGCACTGCCACTCCCGACAAGCAGCGTAAAAAGGCGGTGAAGCAGTAATGAGCTTTTTTGCTACTGTAAGGGACAGAATTGCCCGATTTTTCGGCAGAAGCGGTTCATCGGCAACTGTGATGAAGCTTATGACCGACGAGGGGGACACGGGATATTTTGCGTTTGACGGAAAGCTGTATCATTCCGATGTTGTGCGGTCGGCTGTACGTCCGCTGGCATCTGCTGTCGGCAAGGCAGTAGGCAAGCATATACGCCACTGCATAAACGATGACGGCGATGAGGATATCAAGGTCAATCCTGAGGCGTATATCCGATTTCTGCTGTTGGAACCCAATCCGTATATGACAGGTCAGGAGCTGCAGGAACGCCTTGCATCACAGCTTGCGCTGAACTCAAACGCATTTGCTCTGATAATCCGTGACAGCCTCGGATACCCTGAACAGATATATCCCATTACGGCATACAGCGTCATAAAAAGATATGACAGGGAGCGGAACCTGTATCTGGAATTTATGCTCAATAACGGCAAAAATGTTGTATTCCCGTACAGTGACATCATTCATCTGCGGGACGATTTCTACACCGATGATATTTTCGGCACGCCAAAATATGAGGCCCTGCTTCCATTGATGGAATGCGTTTCGGCTATTGACAGCGGCATAATTACCGCTATCAAAAATTCGGGCATCATTCGCTGGCTGCTGACCTACAATGCAGCGCTGAGAGACGAGGATCTTAAACGCCAGGCGAGAAATTTTGCGGCACAGTTCCTCGAAAGCTCGGAAACTATGGGCGTTGCGGCTGTGGACAGCAAGGCAAAAGCTGAGCAGATATCGCAGAAGGAATATGTTCCGCCCTCTTCCTCGGTAAAATTGATCACGGACAGAATTTACAGCATTTTCAACACAAATTCTGCTATAGTCAATTCAGACTGGACAGAAGACCAGTGGAACGCATATTATGAATCCAACATTGAGCCTGTGCTGCTGAAATTTGCGGCGGCATACACCAACAGGATATTTTCACGTCGAGAACGTGGCTGCGGCAATGAGATCGTGTTTGAAAGCTATAATCTGGCGGCGGCAAGCATCGAAACAAAGCTGAATCTGCGTGAAATGGTTGACCGTGGAGCTATGACCACGAATGAATGGCGTGCTGCTTTCGGCATGGCGGCTGTACCGGGAGGAAACAAACTGCTGCTGCGCAAGGACACAGGCGTTATAACGATAACGGAAGGCGGTGAGAGTGATGAGAACGATTGAGATAAACGGCAGCATCGTTGATGATGATTATGGCACTATGTACGACAGATACGGCATTGCGGCGACATATCCCAAGAAGGTAAAGTCACAGCTTGCCGAGGCTGAGGCTGACGGTGACGATGTTGAAATAAACATCAATTCGGGCGGCGGTGATGTATTCGCAGGGTTTGAGATATACACTGCCATTCTCGGCTACAAAGGCAATGTCCGCATAAACGTTACGGGGCTTGCGGCAAGTGCGGCAAGTGTTATCATGTGTGCGGCTGACTGCCGTATATCTCCCGTAGGAATGGTCATGGTACACTGTTCCAGCTGCTATGTAGGTGCCGGAGATCACAAATATCTGGAAAAAATGGCCGACATGCTCAAAAACATCGACGAATCCATTGCAAGTGCATATGTCACTAAAACAGGCATGAGCAAGGAAAAGGCTGTCGAGCTGATGAACGATACCACATGGCTGACGGCTGAAAAGGCTGTTGAGATGGGACTGTGTGACGGCTATATCGCCAAAATTAACACTTCGGGGAAAAAGCCGGAAGGTACACCGACCGACAATAAGCTGAAGAATGATAAAGCTGCGGCGGCGAAAGCCAAAGCAAGATTTTTAATGATGAGAGGAGAAATGCAAAATGTTTGAAAAGCTTAAGGCACAGAGAGCTGAACTGATGGCTGCTGCCAATCAGATGATCGAGGACGGTGACATTGATGGCGCAAACGCCAAAATGGACGAGATCAAGGCGCTCGACGATAAGATCAATGCTCTGCTCGTTGCCAAGAAAAATGCTGATGCCCTTTCCAATGCTGCGCCTGCTGTTGATATCTGCGGCGAGAGCACCGTTCATGTGGGAACATCAGCCGAGGGCAGTATTGACCTGGGTCTTATGGGCACTGACAACGGCACGGAGAACGACGCAGCCGAAAGAAAGTATGAAAATGCTTGGGCAAAATGGGCTGTCAAGCCCGAAACTATGTCCGTCGAGGACGTGGCTGTTATGAAGGCGTATAACGCAGCATTTACCACCACTACCACAAGCGCAGTTATCCCCAGCACGCTTATGAAGGGCATTCTTGATGATGTATTGGAGGCATATCCCTTCTATGCGGACGTTTTCAAGACCTATGTCAAGGGCACTGTTACATTTGCCAAGGATACCGCATCTTCCGATGCAGCATGGTACGACGAAAGCACTTCCACCGCTGATGGTTCGGAGACCTTTGCAACTATCACCCTGAACGGCTGTGAGCTTGCCCGTTCTATCACAGTTTCCTGGAAGCTCAAGGAAATGAGCATCTCGGAATTCCTGCCCTACATCAGAGCAAAACTTTCCGAAAAGATGGGAGCGGCTCTCGGATACGGCGTACTGAGAGGCAGAGGCGTTGCCGCCTCCACAGAAAGCTCTCCCTGGAAGCCTGAGCCTCTCGGCATTCTCACACAGCTTGCCAAGAGTACATATTCGGCGCAGAACATCGCTGTTGCAAATCCCACCGCCCAGCAGATGATCGCTGCTTTTGCCGCTGCCAACGCTGCCATCGACGCAAAGTACGAGGCAGGTGCGGCATATTACATCAATTCCAAGACCCTCTGGGGCAGAATTGCATCTCTTTGCGATACTGTAGGCAGACCTATTTTCACAGTGTCCTCCGATGTAGCCAACAGTGTGGTCGGCCACATTCTCGGCAAGGCTGTAAAGCTTGATTCTGCCGTACCTGACGACAAGATACTCGTGGGCAACGCAAAGAACGGCTATGCTGTCAACATCAACAAGGACGTTACCTTAAACACTGAGGACCACGTGAAGCAGAGAAACACTGACTATGCGGCATATGCGATAGTTGACGGCGCTCCTCTTGCCGAAAAGGCGTTTGCGCTTATCAGCCTTAGCTATACTGCCTGAGAAATGGGGTGTAATGTATGACGGCAGAGGAACTGACCGAAAAGGTAAAAGCCGCATTGGGGATACTTACCGATGACGCTGATACCAATAATCAGCTGCGGATAAAGGCTCTCGCCGTTATGCGTTACATAAACAACGGCGGCGGAGCTGTTACTCTGGATAATGCTTCGGAATACGAAATACAGTGCATAGCGCTGGGCGTTAATGACCTTCTGAACCAGAACGGCACTGAATTTTCCGAGGGCTTTAAGGCTATGGCAAGTCAGCTGCAGCTGAGGAGTGATGATAGTGACAAGGCATAATTTCATTACTCCGATACTGCTCCGTGCGGGAAGAGAAGCCCCGGCACGAAAGGTGATTGCGGACAAGGCAAGCATTACGCAGCAGGAATTTTTCCACGCTGACGCTGACAGAGCCATTGGCATAAAGCCCAAGCTGTGTATGCGGCTGCGATCGTTTGAGTACAGGGGCGAAAAGCTGTGTGAATACAGCGGCGTTGTATATTCTGTTTACAGGACATATGACAAAGACGGTATCACAGAACTGTATCTGACCCCAAAGGCTGGTGAGCAGAATGTCAAAACGTGATCCATTCAACTACAAATATGAGAGCATGGCTGATTTTTCAAAGGCGGTTGCTGCAAGGTTCGGGCTGCACTATGCTGACCAGATAAAGGCGCTGGACAAGATCACCAGAAAGACAGCAAAAGAGATGGCAAAAGCCATTGAAGAGGCTGCGCCCAAGAAAACGGGAACATATGCAAAAGGCTGGACGATCTACGGCGAACAGCACATTGAATATGTGAAAGGTCTTGACACGCTGAAAACCACATACACCGATTTCACGGTATATAACAAAAGCAGATATATGCTGACACATCTGCTGGAGGACGGTCACAATGCAGGCAAAGACCAGCACTGGGTGTCAGGCAAGCCGCATATTGAAAAGGTCGTGCGTGAATTCAACGACATTTACATTGACCGCATTGCGGATGCCTTTGAGGGATAAGCCATGAGATTATCAGATGTTAAAAAATTAGTTTGCGAGGCGGGTATCCCATGCTATAAATGGGTCGTGCCTGACCCGGAAGATGTGCCCTTCCCGCACGCCTGCGTTGCCAAAATAGGCAGCGGAAACAATTTATATGCAGACAACGGCGTTTATTTCCCTGTAGCCAGGTGCCAGATGTATCTGGCTATGTACGATGACGATCGGCAGGAAGATATTGAATATGCTGTTGATAAAATTTTTGATGACAACAATATTCCCTATACATACATCATGGGATACAACAGGGACGAAAATATTGTTGTAAAAACCTATACGTTTGAAATTCCGGAGGAGGTAACGGATAATGAATAAGGTAAAGTTTGGCCTTTCCAATGTACACGTACTGTTTATCGACAATTATGACCCTGAATCAAAAACATACACATTCGAGAAGAAGGCAGGTGAAACCAACAAGGTGAACATCATGCCTATTCCCGGTGCGGTAAATATCAGTCTGGACCCTCAGGGCGACAAGTCAGAATTTTACGCAGATGACATTGCGTATTTCGTTAAGAACGCAAACACAGGTTATTCGGGCGACCTTGAGATCGCAACGATACCCGACTGGTTCCGCCAGAAGGCTCTCGGCGAGATCGTTGATAAAAACGGTGTACAGCTTGAAAGTGCAGATGCTGTAACAAAGGAATTTGTAATGATGTTTGAGGTCAATGGCGATGTGACAAAGACCAGATTCATCACATACAGAAATACGATTTCCCGTCCCTCTATCAAGGGCCAGACGGTGGAAAGCTCCATCACTCCCAGCACTGATGCCATGACTATCACCGCAATGCCCCGTGAAAACGATCATTTCACCGTCGGACATATTTCGGGCGATGTTACCGATGCGACCGCAAAGGCAGCATATGCGGCATGGTACACAGATATGCACGAGCCTAATGTAGATGATAGCGGCGAATAATTTCGGAAGGTGAGACAGGATATGATAATTCACGGATTATCTGAATGCTATTATGTGTTCGGCGGAGAATTAAAGCCGCTCAAAGCGGCTGTCAGCCTGTCGCTTTCCCCGAAAGTTACCGTTGAATTTGATAAGCGTATCAGAGGCAGCGGAAAAGGTGTCAAATATATCAAAGAGGGGTATGACGGCAGCATTGAGCTGGGCGTTATGCCCCTCGATTTTTATAAGGATATATTTGACTGGGAAAGCGACGATGACGGCACATTTACCGAGATCTATATTTCCGCAAACAGCATGAATGATTTCTCGCTGATATATACCGCAAACGGTCAGAGAGAGATATTGTGGTCATGTGAGGCAGGACAGCCGGAAATAAAGCGTAAAACAAACAGCAAGGGCATAGAGGTGCAGACCATATCTATCCCTATTTACGCCCGACGCAACAGTCAGCGGAAAATACGCAGCATAAACCAGAATGCGGACAGTACGGCGTACAAGACGTTCTTTGGCTTCAAGGAGGTTTAATATGGCCGTTGAAAAAACTATACGCTATAACGGCGGACAGTTTAACATGAGGGCAAGCGCTGCCGTGCTGATAGCATACAAAGAACAGTTCGGCACCGAATACACGGAAGATTTTACGGCAGCAGGCAAATCCCCGCTTACAGCCATAAAGGTAGGATACCGCCTTATATGGGCTATGGCGAAATGTGCGGACAGGAACATTGCCGACCCTGATATCTTCCGAGAAGATCTCGGAGATGATTTTGATTTGCTTTCTGCCGTGGAAGCTGCTGCCGACTTGATGCAAAAAAGTCTTGGCATATACGGCACGGATGACGGCTGCAATGATAATAATGTTGACACAGAGGATACAGGGAACGATGAGCTGTCGGAAAGGCTGACGATATCAGCTCTCCGCTGCGGCTTCTCAGTTGCCGACCTGAACGATATATCGGTTGGATTTTTGCTGCGCTGCATAGAAAATACAGGCGGCGGAAAGAAGCATAAGGCAGAGAATGAAGTCCGTGAAGCGACTGCTGACGATGTGGCTTCGTTTGTAAAATTCCTTGGGGGATGATGTAATGGCAAAGAAGAATATTGCAGGTATTACCGCAAAGCTGGGGCTTGACGTTTCGGGCGTGACCAGTGCGCTGAATGAAATTGAAAAGAAGTCCAAAAAGCTTGCTTCCGAAATGAAAGAAGTCGATAACTCGCTGAAGCTGGACCCGCAGTCTGTTGTACTGGCTGCCCAGAAGCAGGAGCTGCTGTCGGAAGCCATATCCAATACACAGAAGAAGCTCACCGAGCTGGAAAGCGTCCAGAAAAAGACAGATAATGCGTTTAAAAATCAGAGCAAATGGGAAGAGCAGTATGCTCCTCTGAAAGAAGCTATTGATGCCACCAAGGAAAAGCTGAAAGAGCTCCAGAAGCAAAATGAGACGATGAGATCTGACTTTGAGAGCGGCAAAATAAATTCGGAGCAGTACCAATCATACCAGAATGAGCTTGAAGCCACCAAGGCGAAAATGAAGGAGATGCAAAACCAGGCAAAGGAGCTGGAAGCCAGCTTTAAGGACGGTCATATCACTGCCGATGAATACCGTGCGTATCAGCGTGAGGTGGAGAACACCAAGCGTGAACTGCAGAATTTACAGTCAGAGCAGAACGGTACCAAGAAAAGCACCGAAAACCTCGGAAAATCCGCTGAAAAAAGCGGCGATAATTTCAAGGGTGCAAAGAAAAACATAAAAAGCTATGAGGATGCTGTAAAGGACCTGAAATCTGCCATGGACGACGTTGCGGGCGACATCAAGAATGTTGCAGCCGTTGCGGGCGGAGCTGTTGCTGCTGTAGGCACTGCTGCTGTTGGAGCTGTCGGGGCTGCTGCGGAGGTAGGTTCGGGATTTGAAAAATCCATGTCACGTGTTGAGGCTATCTCAGGAGCGACAGGAAATGACCTCGAAAGGCTCAGGGCAGCCGCAGAGACTATGGGTGCCAACACCTCGAAAACTGCGTCGGAATCAGCCGATGCGCTCTCCTACATGGCGCTTGCAGGCTGGAAAACCGAGGAAATGCTGACAGGCCTTGAGCCTATACTGCGTGCCTCGGAGGCAGGCGAAATGGATCTTGCTACCTGCTCCGACCTGGTCACAGATTCCATGTCGGCTATGGGTGTATCAGTAAACGACCTGTCACATTATCTTGACGTTGTAGCGGCAGCTCAGAGCAACTCCAACACAAATATGCAGCAGCTGCTGGAAGCGTTTATCGAATGCGGCGGTTCAGCGCATAATTTCGGCCTGAACGTGGAAGACCTCTCCACTGTTCTGGGTGTTATGGCAAACAGAGGTATCAAGGGCACCGAAGCGGGAACGGCGCTCAACTCAATATTTGTAAATATGCTTGGCAGCACCAAAAAGACCGCCGAGGCTATGGACACGCTGGGGCTGTCACTGTATGACAACGAAGGCAATATGAAGGATGTCACCGAAGTCCTGAAGGAGATGGGCAACGCTCTGGCAAGTGCTACCGATGAGCAGCGCAACAACCTTGAAGCTATGCTCGGCGGTAAAACTCAGATAACCGCTTTACAGGCTATGGTAAATGGTCTTAACGGCGAGTATGACGACCTTTCGGAAACGCTTTACGACTGCGACGGTGCATTGCTCAAAACTGCCAAGACCATGCAGGACAACCTTACAGGCAACGTAACGGCGATGCAGTCAGCGCTTGAAGGCCTCGGCATAAAAGTGTATGATTATCTGGAAGAGCCTTTGAAAAGTGCTGTGCAGTCGGCAACAAAGGAGATATCTGATCTGAGCCGCTCCGTTACAGAGGGACAGCTTTCGGAAGTAATTGAACGACTGGCAGATAAATTCGGAAAGCTGATAGAAAAAGCTGCGGCGTTTGCGGCTGATGAGGGTATTCCTGCTCTGATAAACGCTCTTGACTGGATATCCCGAAACGGTGATAATATCATTGCGACCGTCGAGGGAATGGGAGCCGCATGGGGAGCATGGAAGATAGGCACAATGGTCGCCCATGTAAACAGTCTTGTAAAAGCCATAAAGGACTATAAGACGGCTCAGGAAGCGGCTACAGCGGCACAGATAGCTGCCAATGATGCGGCAAAGGCAAACATATATGTTGCTGTTGCTGCGGCTGCTATAGGGCTTGCAACGGCTCTGGGCAAGCTTGGCGCTTCTCAGCTTGATTCAATGGCAGAGACCCTGCGTGAAAGAGATGCACTTGACGAAGTGACCCAGGCTATGCTGGAACAGCAGGACGCTATAGAAAACAGGATAGGCGCATTCCGTGAAGAGAGCAGCGAGATAGACAGCAAGGCTGAAAAGGAACGTGCCCTTTGGAAAGAAATACAGACCCTTGTTGATGAAGAGGGCAATCAGATAGACCAGAGCGGCAGGCTCGGAGATGCTATCAACGAGCTGAATACTCTGGCCGGGACAAATATACAGATTATCGGTGGTCAGATACAGGGATATCAGGGGCTTAAAACGTCCATTGATGATGTCATTGCATCGCAGCAGAGACAGGCAAAGCTGTCATTCCTGCAGGACGATTACGGTGAAGCCCTGGTGAACATTGATGAAGTCACGAGCAAGTATGAGCAGGCTCTGGCTGAGAAGAACAAGTGGTATGAGCAGATAAATTCTCTCAGCGGAATGATAGCAGAAATGGACCGCACAGGCATTGTGCCTGACAGTTGGGCAGGCTCGGCAGATGACCTGCGTGCGGCAATGAATAATGCTAACGAGGAATTTACCAAGGCAACAGTACAGGTAAACGCCCTGTACGAATCTATGACAGGATATCAGGGCATTATTGACACCTACAACACCATTTTGACGGAAGAGGCCGAAGCAACGAACAACGGCGGCAAGGAAGCTGGCGGCGCATTTGGCGAGGGTTTTGCTGAAGGAGCCGAAGGTGGTACGGGAGAGGCAGAAAATGCCGCTTCCGATATTGTGGGAGACGCAATATCCGCCGCAAAGGAAAAAGCTGAATCCGAGGGCAAGTCTGTCGGAGAGATCGCTGCCGATGCGTTGACCGCTGCCATGGAAAGCGGCATGAAGGATTCCGACCTAAAAAAGCTTGTCAAGCAATATGTAGCCGATCTGAAATATGAGCAGGCTAAGCTTGGTGCTGATGACAGCTGGCTTTATGACGAGGAAGAGAAGATGATCTCCGTCCTTGGAGAAGGCTCCGAGCTGTATAAGGAATACATGACAACGATCCTCAACGGCAGAAAGAAAATTGCCGATTCTGCCGACAAAAATTCCAAAAGCAACGAAAAGACTGAAGCCAAAAAGGAAGCTCAGGCTATCCTTGACACAATGGACAGCATGTATGCACAGGCAGTTTCGGAAGGCAAGGATATAGGCGAGGCCGCTTCCGAGGCTATTGCATACGGAGTGGAAAAAGGACTTGATGACAGCAAGCTCAAAACTGCTGTTGATGGATTTATCAAAAAAGCGGACATCGAAAAAGCCCTTAACCACAAGGACGATGACAACTGGTATTATGACCAGCTGGAAAAGATAGTCGATGCACTCGGTCAGGGCAGTGAGCTGTATGATAACTTTTATTTGAAGCTTGTTGAGGGCAGAAACAAGGTCGCCGATGCCGATGAAAAAGCCAACGACAAGGAAACCAAAAGTGCAAAAAAGAAAACTGAGGAAATCGAAAAGCTGCAGGCAAAGTATCAGGCTGATTTCGGCTCTGTCTTTACGAAAAATGTATCAAACAGCAGATACGGAAGCAAGGGCTCAGAGCGCATTGATACGAGCAAAATGAAAAAGATCGTTGCAGCAAAGGAAAAGCTGCCAGGATATCTGACACAGCTTGCCGCAAAGGGTATGCCGCAGAGCGTTATCGACGAGCTGCTGACCATGGACCCTATCGAGGCTGTGGAATATGCCCGAATATTGCTGAGATCTCCCACTAAGTTTGACAGCGTGAAAGACCTTGCGGAACGGGACAAGGCGGCATCAAAAAAGCTGGCAGCGGCTTCTCTCGGCTCCTCTGAGGATTTTTCGGAAGCTGGAAAAACCGCAGGCACAAATTTTGCCAACAATCTGCTCAGCGCTGTTGATAACATCATCGGGAACGCATTGCCGAACCTGACAGGAATAGCGTCTGCGCTCGGCAAGACACAGAACACTGCGCAGACACTGAATGATAAATCAGCAAGCAATAACGGCAGCACTGACAGCACCGTGACCGATACGTCAAAGACAAACGCCCTGCTTGAATCTATTGCGATACTGCTTAACAGCTCACTCGGCAATGGCATTTCCGTATCCTTTAATCCCACGATTGAAACGTCCGTAACCATGGACGGAGAAACAGTGGCAAAGGGCATAAGTCAAAAGCAGTACGAGCAAAAGGTCAGAACATCAACTTAACAGAAGGGAATGAGAATATGGATAAGGAAGAGAAGCTTGCAAAAATCAAGGCCTATGAAAACAAGCTGAAACGTCAGTGCGCAGACATGGACGCTAAGCGCAAGGAGATCGCAAAGGGTCTCTGCAAGGTGGCTGCATTTGAGTACGTGCAGGCGCTTGAACTGATGGACGACATCATCGAAAACGGCTGGGTGGAAATGTTTACTCAGAGCGAAAAGTTAGAGCCGTATGAGCGCACCCGTCCTGTGGTTGATGTGATGATGAAGCTTTTTGAGAAATATACCAAAAGCATATCCCAGCTCAACAATATGCTGCCGCCATCATCGGCGTGCATAAAGAGCGATGACACGCTTTCGGCGTTTATTGCGTCAAGAAGAGATTAACTGCGAAATGCTCCTCCCCGTTTTATGTTATGATTAAATAAAACGGAGAGGAGCGATTTTTTTGGCACTGCTCAAAATTGGCACCCTTGACCTATCGGAATACTGCGAAAAAGGCGACCTAAGCATAAACCGTACAGCGGTATATTTCAGCGGATTTGAGGGGCTGAACGGACAAAAATCAAAGGCGCTGCTGGGATACAAATATCAGATATCTGCGGCATTTACTGTACCCGATGATGTCAAAAAGACTATCGAAAATGCCTGCAAGTCCGCTTCCGTAAACATCACATTCGGCGACACATCAGCGGACTTCAATGCGCCTGATTTTACGGCAAAGCTTGATTATGAGACATCTTCAGGCGTGTGTATGTGGACTGTAAACATCAGCTCGGTGTGCGATCTCGCCCCGAGCAGTCTTTAGCATACCTTACGGACTGATAATAGGCGGGCGGACATTCGGACCCGAAAAGATAAGCAATATCAGCATAAATAAAAGCCTTTCGGGGCTTGGTATAGGCAGCATAGTGACACAGCAGCTCTCTGCCACTGTTTATGCGGATTTTCTGTTTAACGAGGGCGAAAGCGTTACGGTTGCGGGATTTGACGGACTGCCGACATTTTTTATCGACAGCGAGAACCGCACCGAGTACACCGTAAGCATTACGGCATATGACCGCTCACGCAAGCTGTCTCAGCCGTTTGACTATTCGACGCTAAAGGACGGCGACAAGACGGATTCCAAGGGCGACCCCGTTTATAAGGACATATCCGCCACTGAAATTTCCAATAAAATTGCTGCACAATGCGGATTTTTAGGCGCATCGGGAACGACCGAGCTGCTTGTGGGCAATGTCACTGCCAGCACATACAAGGGGGCAAGCTGCAACGCCATAATGGAAGCACTTGCAGGAGCATCCGGCTGTTTTGTGCAAAGCGGAAGTGATAACAGTCTTTGCTATCACAGAATAGGCGTGGAAACTTCTGCCGCAAGCTGCTCTAACCACAGTGCTATCATCGAATATCCCACAAACAGCTACACAAGACTTATCGTAACGGGTGACAGCTCAAACGTTTATGATAACGGCAGCGGCGCCCCTGCAAGCATCATCGAGCTGTCAAATACGCTTATAACGCAAGGAATAGCCCAGTCATTGGCTACAAGGCTGTTTGAAGGCGGTGCGTACACATACAAGCCGCTGAGCTTCAGCGCTGTTTTAGAGGGCAATATTGATCCATACGGCACGGCTATAGTCGGTGATAAATCCTACACAGTCACAAACATATCTATCAATCTTTGCGCTGACGGTGCGGTTGCGTCGCTGTCAACTCCACAGATGCCTGAAAGCTCGTCCGTTTATAATGACCTGCTGACCCGTGCCATAAATCAGCGGATAGCAGCTAACCGCATTTATGGCTGCACGGAGATCACTGACCAGGGGCTGAAATTTGTAAGCGCTATTGAAAATTCCGATGAAAGTTCTAAAACCGAATACGGATTTGAAATGGCAGGAGAGGGTGTTGCCAGATTTGCGGGAGCTATCCTGAATGGCATGATGCCCACTGCGGTGAAGATCGCTGAGGACGGCAAAAGCCTCCGGGCGAACTACAACGGCAAGATTTTTGAGTACGCCATTACTGAGGACGATGACGGCAACATTATTCCCACGACAAGCGAGGTGAGCAGCGATGGATGATATGATGTGGTATTTGCTGGGGCTGGCGAATGGTAAGGGCGGAAAGGTCAAGCCAATAACTATAACGGAAAACGGAGTATATAATGCGCCTGAGGGGTATGTGGGGCTTGGGCCTGTGACTGTTGATGTGCAAGCAGCAGCAAACATACAACCATTGACCGTGGTGGAACCAGGTGTGTATAATGCGTCCGACTATGGCTGTGACGGGTTTGACCCCGTGAACGTATCCGACAAATACAAGAAACTGTATGAGTATGCGACGGGTGGTGGAAGCGATAACACGACGGACGACGGACAGAATGTACCAAACTCATTGGGGTCGGGCGATACCGAAAATACAAACGAATACCTCGACCTGTCATCGGGCGAGTTTGACACCGTTACAAATTCGGGAAATTCGTTACAAATCAGTATATATTTCGATGAAACCCCACACCCCACGCAATCGAAATATTGGACGTTAGCCCCTATGTGGAAAGCTGTCAATCTATCTAATGGTGAAATATCGACGGGACGTGCATTTTCTACAAACGTTGGCTGGAATGAAGCAACCACAAAAAAACCGTTTTATAGAATAAAAAGTATTGAGTACGGCATTTCAATAACAAAGGTTCACATCGATTTAACGCGATATTGGGAAAGCGGCACAGAACGTGATACATGGTCAAACGCGTTAACGTTCGACCACAATTCGTATGGTGTGGGACAGTTTACAGATAGTTGGTTCATTTCATCATCTCAGTAAAGGAGGTGCGACCATGGGCACGGGTATGCAGCGCCAAGCACAGCATCACTTTACCCGTCCATAGCAGCGGAGCTGTGCAGGGCAGAAAAAGTGTTTTATGAGACTTTTAAAACCTGAAAGAGAGTGAATTTTTTATGTCTATCAGTACAAGAGAAGCAACCGTTACGCTTAACGGCGTGACAACCGTAACATTTGACCGCAGATATCCATATTTTGCGGTAAGAAACGATAGCAGCGCACCTGTGTACATTTCCACAGTAAATGCGGATTGCACAGCAGGTGCTGACGGCGTTGTTGCGGTGCCAAAAGACGGCAGCGTAGTCATTGCAAATTGCGGTGATATTTTCGGCGACGGCACACTGTACCTCAACGGCAGCGGGACTGTTACTATTATGGGGCAGTATGACGGTGGCAACCGTTTTAAGGTGGCACAGAAAGGGGGTGAGACAGTTGACATAAACCCCACGTCTATTAGCGAAAATCATAATAATATCTTTCGTGGCGATGATTTATTCGCCAGGGGATATGATATCAATGACATCTGTGCAATGATTGCCGACGGGTCGTTTTCTGATATCTATATCGGTGACTATTTCACGCTATCGGGAGACATTGCGAATGTCCCCTGTTTCGTAGAGCAGACCAGTGATGATGGTACAAAATCACTGGTGGAATCGACCCAGACTGTTACATACAATACAAAATTCCGCATTGCAGGACTGGATACATACCTGAATACTGGTGATACGGCATTTACAGCACACCACGCTGTTATTGTGCCTGATGAGAATATTGGAACCAACCGAATGAATGGTACGAATACAAATAATGGTGGATATACTGGCAGTTTTCTGTTTACATCCGTATTACCTGTATATAATGCGCATTTTGACGCAAAATTGAACAACCATTTACTGTTGCACAGTGAATATCTGACTAATGGTGTATCGGGAAATTCCGCAAATAGTTGCGTATGGGTAACTGTTAAAATCAATCTGCCGTCTGAACCAGAAATATATGGCAGCACCATATTCGGTGGTAAATATGATAATGGATTGAATTATCGTCAATTTCCGATATTTAGATTAAATCCAAAGTATATATGCAATAGAAATTGGTTCTGGTGCAAATCAACTGCATGGAATACCAGTTTTGCGGGTGTAACAAGTACGGGAAACGCAAATGCAAGTGGCGCATCATCTATGGGTGGCGTCCGCCCCTGTTTCTGCATTGGCTGAGGAGGTGCGACAAATGGATACATACAATGAAATCCAGCAAAAAATTGCTGACTGCCGCTGGCAGCTGTCCGACAGTGCTAGTCCTATCGGTGACTGGAAAATAGCAAAATGCTATGAATTTTCGTTGATGGGGTTGCCTACACCCTATGACATGACCGAATTAAACGCCAAGAGGCAGGCTGTCAGGAACGAGATTAACGAGCTGGAAGAGAAATTGAAAAAATTTGATATTCCTGTGGTTAGGAAATCTGAGGAGGAATGAAAATGGATAAGTTCACAGAATTCATCAAGATCATACTGGGCGGCATTGTCACGGCGGTGTCGGGATTTTTCGGCGGCATGGACGGCATCATGTTTGCACTGATAGCGTTTATATCCATCGACTACGTAACAGGTGTGGCGGTTGCCGTGAAACAGAAAAAGTTGTCCTCGGAGGTGGGATTCTGGGGTCTGGTGCGCAAGGTCTGCATCGTGGCGCTGGTAGGCGTGTCACATTTTGTAGATGTTTATGTCATGCACACAGGTGATATCTTCCGCACGGCTATTGCGCTGTACTACATAGGCAACGAGGGCATATCGCTGTTAGAGAACATCGGCAATCTGGGCGTAAAGCTGCCTAAGAAGCTGATTGATATACTGGAGCAGATACGTGACGATAATTCGGGGGAGGGCAAAAATGATGAGCATTAACATCAAAATGGATACAGGCGCTGCCAACACCACTGTTGCCAAAGGGCGATCCATCGAATGGATAGTGATCCACTACACGGCAGGCACATCATCGGCTGCGGGTAGCGCACACAATCTTGCGGCATGGTTCAGGGCGGGGGCAAATCCCGCAAACCCTGCCAGCGCTGATTTTATTGTGGACGATGAAAATGTTGTCTGCTATAATCCTGACATTGCAAACCGTTATTCATGGGGCGCAGGTGGTGTAAAATACACCAAGATGTCCACGTCAGAGGGCGGCAGATATTACGGCAAGTGCAGCAACAGCAACTGCATCAACATTGAAATTTGCAGCAACAAGAAAAACAGGAAGTCTCTGAGCGCAGATGACACGGACTGGTATTTCACCGATTCAGAGCTTGAGCTTGCGGCGGCATTGGTACGGCAGTTGATGGCAGAATATAAAATTTCTGCGGATCACGTTATTATGCACCATCACGTTACAGGAAAGCTGTGCCCCGCAATGTGGACACACACAGAGGCAGAGCTTGCCGACTGGAGAAAGTTTCAGAAAATGTTTTCATCGAAAACGTCAAAATCTGAGGAGATGTTTTATGTGCAGGTCGGGGCTTTTAGTTCTCGGGAAAATGCTGAGGCATACCTTAAAACAGTGAAAAAAGATTATCCGGGTGCCTTTATTAAATCAATGTAAGATAAAAAATTCGCCGTCGGTAAGAGTGGACTAAGCTCTTATCGGCGGCGTTTGAGTCAGTTTTGCTCTCATACGGAAAAAGGAGGTGTATGAGTTTTTATGAACTGTTGAGGGAAAGCTGGACTGATTATTTTAAACTGACGATAGTATTATATCAGTCTTTTATGCAAATTAAAAAATGTCTTGGTCAAAGCTGTTAAAAAATACGTCAAAAGCCTTTTCGTACTCAAAAACTTTTTGAGCATTGCGAGATAATTCTTTTTTAGCATACTGCATCGCAATATCTTTTTTTATGATATTTTGTTCGTTCATTATTTCAAATCTGTCTAAAATAAGATTGCAAGAATACAGTATTTCTTTACAACTTGAATCGAGGAAAGAGATGCGAAATTTTATTTTGTCATTACTGAAGTATTTTATTGCACAAAATCTTATGGCATAGTTGTCTTTAGAGCCTTTATCTATAAATGGCAACTCACAATAATCCTCAATATATTCTTTTGAGTCGATTTCTTGATCAAGCAACTTACAGATAAACGAGTCAAGCTTCATCCTGTTTCTGCCTGCAATTTTTTCATATTCATTCAATTTCCCTTTTGGTACAGTAATTTGAATGATATCTTTTTCTTGATTGTTATTTGTACTCATTCCAATAAAGCCCTTTCCTATAAATAATTGCATATATAATCAGTTATTTTACTATAGCTATGATGCTTTAATGATTGAGAGTGAAGTTATTAAAACTACACCATTATGTGTTTCTTAAATTGCTTGGACACACCTCATGATTTTTATCGACCCATATAATATAATATATTCCCTCTTCAATAAAGCCAAAAAGTCTAAAAGTACTGGTAAGCCTTAAAGAAAACAATGAATCAAAGCTTTGTGGTATAGCGTTAATACGATTTTGTGCTTCCTTTGAAAAGTCCTCACACTTAATCCAATGATTATGCTTTTTATCAGATATTATATCAGACCATTTCCGCTGTTCAAAAGAAACGAGTTTCGGTAAGATGTCGTTAAAAAAATCTGCTTGTAATATTGACCACTTTTCATAGTCATTATCACTTTTTGAAAAGCACCACGAGGGCGATTTGTTAAAGTAACTTTCCGGATTTTGTTTGATTTTGGGAACCTTTGAATCTGAATCGATATCAATGCCGAGCTTTATGCACTTGCTTTTACTCATAGTTTAAAGCCCCGCATAATAGTCCTGAATAATTTCTTTTGAAATTACCTTTGTGCAATAATCACCGGGCTGTGCTCCAGCTTCTGCTCTTGTTTCTTTCCAAGGACGCTCCTGGTGAGTGAGTTCACTAAGCCAGTGTGGCTCCTTTTCGCCATAATACTGAAGAACCTTATCCATATCATTTTTTTGAATCTCAGAAAAAGTATCGTCAGTTATTGTTTCATCAATTTCATTTTCAGATATTAAGAATTTGCCTCTATGACACTGGAACAGATCAGGGCAAACAGGACCATTTGCCCAAGCTTCAAAATCCTCGTTAAAAAGAGGAGTATTTTCCCAAGCAAGATACCAAGCTTGACAATAATAGCAAAGCTTCTGCAGCTTGAGTGTGGATATAGTACCCACCTTGTGTAAAATGTATTTGGCTACCTGTTTAATGGTTGTCATAGTAACACTCCTTTCCCAAAGGTATATAACCTAAGTCATAGGGATATTATTACTATACTCATTATAACACGAATATGACTTTTGTCAAGAAAATTTTACACTGATTTGTCAGTAACTTTTTGGCAAAGCATCATATCTTTTTATTAAATACTGTTTATTTGCCTTCTGAGTAACTTTCCTCAATAGGTGGTGGGTTATGACAAGGATCGAAGTTCTCGTCCGCCATAGCTCTTTCTATCAGCTCGCATATCAATCCTGTTAAGGCAGGAAAATACCGTATATACATTGACGGCAAGGAAACATACATCACCGACGCACAGGCAGAAGAATGCAGAAAGTACGGTGAAAACAGATGAGAGCTGCGCTGTACATCAGAGTAAGCACTGTCACACAGGCTGTCGAGGGTTATTCCCTCGATGCCCAGCGCCACTCGCTGGAGGCTTACTGTGCCGCTCATGATTATGACATTACCGCCGTGTATATTGACGGTGGTATCAGTGGAAAAGACATTGACCACCGACCTGATGCAACTAAAATGCTTCGTGATGTCCCGCATAACAAGTTTGATCTGATAATCATTTGGGCATTGTCACGACTGACACGTTCCGTTGCAGATCTATTCAGCATAAATGCACTATGTCAGAATTATAACGTCGGGATAGTTAGCGTAACAGAGACATTTGATACATCGACGCCGATGGGACGTGCAATGATGGGCATGATTGGGATTTTTGCACAAATGGAGCGAGAGATCACCGCCGAGCGAGTAAAGGTTGCGATGCTGGAACGTGCACAGCAAGGCAAGCGGACTGCAAACCACACACTGGGATATGACAATGACGGTCATGACAGTGTGAAAATAAATAGGGAAGAAGCTGAAATTGTACGGTATATATTTGCAAAATATATAGAACACGGCAGCTTGTCGGCCGTAGCCGAGCTATGCAATATACGAGGGTATCGAGGCAAAAGAGGCAGTAAATTTAAAGCTGAAAGCATACATCAGATATTGACACGTCATATATACCGTGGATATTACAGCTATTGCGGAAATATCTACAAGGGGAATTTTGAGCCTATAATTGATGACAAGACGTTTTTTAAGGCTCAGAGGATACTTAATAGGTATAAAAGGAATAAATAAACATGATGGTCAATCCATTTTGACACCCATCTTGACACCCATGTATGCAAAAAAGCGAGCAAAAAAGCCCTGTTTTGAGTAAAATACATAAGTGAAAATCAAAAACAAAAAGCCCCTCAAACCACGCATTATAGCGGTTTAAGGGGCTGCTTTTATTGGTCGAGGTGACGGGACTCGAACCCACGGCCTCTTCGTCCCGAACGAAGTAAATAACGGCCTGATATCGACGCAAATAAACCAAATATTGAAAATCGACTGCAACCATTTTGCAACTTTAGCCCATTTTTGATAGAAAATCGTCCAGCTTGGACATCTGATTTACCTTAAACTCGTCATCAAGATGTGTGTATATATCCATCGTCGTTTGTATGTCGGCGTGTCCTGCCTGCTTGGAGGCGGTTACAACATCAACACCTGCCATATACAGGTTTGTGATAAATGTATGCCTAAGCCAATGAGCCGTGAATTTGGGAATTACCATAGGTATCTTTTCACGTGCAAATCGGCTTGCAGGCTTGCGGTATTGTGCTCTGTGACCATCTTTGTCCGTAACCATAATTCCGCTGAAATCTCCAAATCGGAAATTCAGCTCACACAAATAGCTTTCCCAGAGGGACTGCCAGCAGTCGCCTGACATTACATTGCCATCAAGCCCGGGAACAACAAGCAAAGACTTTGATTTTGACCTTTCAGCTTCGAGGAAATCAGTAAGCAGTCTGGGAATATTGACCGTGCGCATTCCTGCTTTGGTTTTGGTGCGATGCTTGATCTCTGGTTTACCGTCCACCATAACCATTGCCTTGTTTACGGTTATTCGGCGGTTGGGTATATCAATATCGTTCCACGTCAGAGCCAGAAGCTCGCCACGCCTGAGACCTGCAAGCATCATTATCATTGCACCAACGTGAGCACGGTGTTCAGTGGGAGCGGTTATCCATGACTGTTCTGTCCGTGTCAGAGCTCTGCGCTCTTCCGCTGGCTCGGACTGGGGAATGATAATGCCCTTGGCGGGGTTAAAATCCATTACACGGCTGACTATTGCATAGTCGCAGATCTGGGAGAAAACGGACTTATATTCTTTGAGGGTCTTTTCTGCGGCTCCGTTTTCCGCAGCGGCATTGATTATCTCCTGAATGTCGGCTACGGTTATTTTTGAAATTGGGATATTGTGAAGCTCGGACATTTTATTTACCCTGTAGGTGTACGACTTATATCTGCCGTCTGATACACTTAGCTTTTTAAGTGACAGCCAACGCTCTGCCCATGATAGGAAAGTGTCCTTTTCAGCACCTATGTCTATGCCTTTGCCAAGCTTGATTTTTGCATCACGTATCTTGATATCAAGCTCTTTGGGCGTATGTGCCGAAAGATACTTGTATTTCCCGCCTCCAAGGCTGATTTTTGCACGGTATAATCCGTTTGACTGCTTGGAGTATCTTGCCATGTTTAACCCTCCTTTTGCAGCTGACTGCAATTCCGTTTCCCCCGTTCCGTATGGTTCGGGGGATTTTTTATCCATTATTCTTATTCTTCCCGTAAAAGATCCTGCCAGCCTCAAGGTTCTTGCGATACCAGCAGCAGCGGGCGTAAAAGTTGTTTGAATGCAGGCATTTCAGCGCATCGGAGCAGGCAACGTATTTGCTGCAGCAGCCAAATTTGTCGGAAGGCTGATAATTTGTTACTGTAAAGTCTATTATCTCTGTAAGATATGGAACAAGAGTAGTACTGTTTACATCAAATTTATGGCAAAATAGCTTTCTGGTAAACTTTTCACCTGTTTCTTTATCCTTTATCGATGAAGTGTATATTCTTTCAACTGCATCTTCCGGCTTTTTTATGCAGTCCTTGCGCTGATAAAGGTACTCAACTTCTATTCGGCTTGATTTTGAATTGCTTATGCGAGTAAGTTTGAAACATCTGTCGCTTTTAACTTCTTTGAATTCAGCTTCAAGCATCAAGGGCTCCAATATCCAAACGCTGAAGCTTTTATTCCGTGAAGAGTTATTCCCTAATTCATTTTTTATAGTTTCATCACTGAGGCTATCCAATCCTTGATTTTTGGGCTTTTTATGTTCGTTCAAATCATAAACTTTTATATATTTTTTGTCGATATCTCTTTTTTTGCATACTTCTTCAATAATGTTGTTAAGTGTGTCAATTATATTTTCTGACAATGTTTCGCCGTCATTCATATCAAAAGTGAGCTGCTCCATAGTAACCTCCAATCATTTAACAGCACCAATGCTTTTCAGATATTCAAAGACTTCATGTTCACTGATGATTCGTACTTTTAAACCCTTTTGTTGATTCTCAAGAGCCTTTTTGATCTTCGTGCCGTAATTGCCGCCTGCCCATGCTCCGCTTCCGCTGCCGCCGACTACAAGATAATCTACCTTTGCAACCACCCTATCATGAAACTGTGCGCCAAGAGGAGTTAAGATATCCATAAAATCACGCTTTGTACCTATATCAAAGTCGCCTGTAAGGCAGATGAGCTTACCGTTAAAGTCGAGTTCGTTGTTTTGACGTTCTCTTCCGGGAGCATTTGAGGCATTCTTCACAGGGTCAATAGCGTACAGCAGAACGCCAAGCAGATATTTTGCCTGAGCTATGCTTATAGGTTCGTTATTTTCAAAATGCTCTTTCACGCATTTTTCCGTTTCGGCGTAAAGCGTGTCATAAGGAAAATTACCTTTAAGGTCCTTGTTGTTTTCAAGCCATTCCCACAGCTGCCTTGCTTCGCTTTCACTGACCACATTATCTTCCACAATGTCTGCCAGCAGATCGTTAAGCTCCTGCAGGCGTTTTGTTTTGTCAGAATATTTTACTTCTCCGAAAAAGATATTGCTTTTGGGAGCGGGTACATATACAAAGTCGTCATGGGATTCATTATCAACAAATAGTTTCTGGTAAATGCAGTGCGTAGCTTCTGCATCGGACAATGCACGGTGAGCTTTGGCGTTCTCGATATTGTAATACTGACAAAGGGTGTCAAGCTTGAAATTTGGAAGAACGCTGTTTAAAGTATCATTGCATTTTGCAAGGATAAGTGTATCCGAATAATTATTTTCAAGCATAAGTCCATAATGAGTGAAGCAGGTGTCCGCAAGAACTCTTAAATCGAAAGAAGCAAGATTATGACCTATAAGGACATCATTGCCTATGAAATTCATAAAACCGGATATTATGTCATCAATAGGCGGCTTATCCGCAAGCATTTTGTTTGTGATACCTGTCAGCGCACTTATTCCGTTCGGAAGCGGCATCTGAGGGTTTACAAGCTGAGAATATTCGTCAACAATTTTTCCGCCACGTATCCTTGCGGCTCCTATCTCAATTATTCCGCTGGAAGCGCCGAGACCTGTTGTTTCAAGGTCAAGCACAACATAATCATTCAGGTGGGTACGGACAAACTCTCCCGAGTAGGTAAGTTCTTCACATATTGCTGGCATTCGCATCACGTCCTATGTATTATTTTGCTAATATAGTTTTCCCCGTTCGGCAAATAATGCTGAACGGGGCTAAGATGGGACATTGTTAGTCCTTTTTGCCTGTGTTGTACATGATCTTTCCGAGCTTTTCGTTTATTTCTTTGAGAGTGCTGCTCATCTCATCGGTCTTAGCAGAAATATGTACTACAGACAGAATGAGAATGATTTGAATGATCGCCAGAAGCACAAGAACGATAATTGTTGTAGTGTTCATTGTATCCACCTCTTTTTAACATAAATATAAATTAGTGTTACGTAAAAGGGTAACACTGTATATATAATTATACCTATTTACGTAAAAAAGTCAACTGTAATTGACAAAAACAATATCTTTATTTTGAAAAACAACTATTATTGTCAAATCATCTTATCTCGCTCAGAAGAATAACAGCCCTGCCGAGTATCCGGATATCGTTAAGTTCTTCATTGACAAATACAAATGGCTCATATGCGGGATTTTCGGGGTTGAGGACAAGCTTATTCTTTTCTGGGTAATAGTACACCCTTTTTAATGTTACCTCGTTATCTATGGAGACCGCAGCTATCTGACCGTTCTCAACCACAGAACAAGTTCTGATAAATACTATATCGCCATCGTTTATGCCCGCATTTATCATGCTGTCGCCCTCGCAGCGCAGGCAGAAGTCCGCTTTTATTTCTGTGGGGAGAGATATCCATTCGTCCTCTTCACGGTATATAGGCTTTCCGCAGGCTACCGCACCCACAAGGGGAACCTTGCGCATTTCGGGTATAGGCATAATGTTTGGATATTTTTCAAACAGGTTTTCAGATCTGTCTTCTGTAAATGGAATGTCGGTGCGTCCTATAAGATAATCTATTGATACTCCAAAATATTTAGAGATCAAAATGAGCTGTTCTGAGTTCGGTCTCCTTGCTCCCTTTTCATAATTCACGTATGTTGTATATGGTAAATTTAAAGCAGCTGCCATTTGGCGCATATTATAGCCTTTGCTTTCACGCAGTGTTTTTATTCTATTGCCAATCATGTGATCTGCCCCTTTCATATATTTATAATATACCCATTTTGGGGAAAAGTCAATATAAAAAATACTCATTTTGGCAATATGCCCAAATTGGGTATCTATTTTTTGTTATGATATTACTCAATCTGGGTATTGACAGTTACTCGTTTTGAGTATATAATGAAAATGTACCCAAAATGAGTAACGGCGTAAAGGAGATGAATAAATGTACCCTAATATTGAAGCTGAAAGAGCACGAAAAGGATTAACCAAAGAAGAGCTGGCTGCTGTTTTGGGCGTTGACAGAAAAACGCTCCGCAAATGGGTGAATGGCGGTAATATTCCTACCAACAAGCTTGCTGAGATGGCAAATTTCTTTGGTTGCTCTACAGATTATCTTTTGAGCACATCATCTAAGGCATAATATCAACATGACGGGCAGAAAGGAGCGGGAAATGAATGTGAAGAAATGTAAAAAGCCGCTTTGTGCTTACGGTAAAAGGGTCAAAATAGCCCTTATGGAAAAGAACCGAACGCAGACGTGGCTTATAGCAGAGATCAGTAAGAAAAATCCCGATATTTATCTTGACAGTTCCTGTCTGCACAGGATCCTGACAGGAACAATCAAAAGCGGCAAGGCTATTGCTGCTATTAACGATATTCTGGGGCTTTGAAAGGAGGCGGAGCGATGGAAGAAAACATTTTAAACGCAAAAATTACATCCGCATCTTTCGGATATTGCGAACACGGCATTTTGACTTTTGAAATACATCTTAAAGCATCGGACGGCAATCACTATATGTTCGGCGGATATGTTTTAGATGAACCTATCAGCAAAAATGGCAAGCGCTATCGTATTCCTACGCAAAAAGGATTTGAGTGCTTGACCGAAACAATGAAGACTATTGGCACTGACCACTGGGATGAGCTTGAGGGCAAATGTGTGCGAATCAAGGTGAAGGATACACGGAATTTTATCAGTATATCGGTCATTGGAAATCTCTTAGAGGATAAATGGTTTGATATAGATGCCTTTTGGAAGGCGTGAATGTTCTGAAAAGGAGCGATAGAAATGAAAAACAAATATGAAGCACTAAGGTCACTGCTCAGGGAGCGGATAACTGTTTAATCGGCAAAGCCATAAGCAGTGTTTTTAGAGGGGACACTGCCACAGGTAGCAGAGCGGTAAATATCTTTTCTTATAGCATCGTTAGTTGGCATTCGGAAGCGTGATAGGTCCTCGTGCATATTCTCGATGCGTAATTCTTGATTGAAAGGAGATGAAAATATGTCAGCAAGAAGGAAACCAACAGATGTGAGCCTTGAGCATTGTCCTGATATAGTCGATGTCAATTATGTGGCGTTTCTTTTCAAGATCTCCCCGGCGCAGGTGCGTAACCTTTGCAAAAGCGGTGACATTCCGCATTTTATGGTAGGAAAAATGTACCGATTTACCCGACAGGACATTATCAGGTATGTGTATAGGGATAACATTCCCCAAAATCTGTTATGCAGTCAAAAATAAACATAAAAAGGAGATCAGACCATGAAAACATACATAGTATTCGTTCATATGAAGCTGACCAGCGGACAGGAGAACAGCATATACAAGGTATCCGCCGCATCGGAGGAGTCCGCAGTGGCAAAGGCCAAGGGCAGGATATTTTCCGAGAATGATGCAAGCGAACTGGTGGAAGTTGCCATCACTGACGTTTGCAGGGGGTGATGACATGAGTGCTCTCAGTGACTTCTATATCAGCGTAGCAAACGCCTCCACAGATAATGAGGTATCACAGGCTATAGGGACATTTATCCAGACCGTCGCACAGAATACTGCCTCGCAGAACCCGATCACATCGGAAACAGCTCCGCTGTATGCAGCTGCGTATCATGTGCTTTATGAAAGCGTCTATAGAATGCTTTCCGATGAGGACAAAAAGGCAGTGGACAATCTTGTGGCACGGGCTGTTATTGAAACCCAATGCGTCAGCTTTGGAAAGCCTGTTGACTTAGGAGGCACACATGGCGAAGAAAAAGAAAAGAGGTAAGAAAAATGCTGACAAAGCGTGAGCTTAAAGCACTGCTGAACATCACACTGTGCAAGCAGGCACTTATAATTATGCCAACAGAAGAGTCTGCAAGTGCCATGCGTGATTTTTTGCGGGCACAAATAAAGGCAGAATATCCCCAATATTGCAATAGCTATACCGTAACGGGAATAGCAGTGTATGTCAAATCTCACGAGGTTATAATCGTGGTTACTCCTGAAGACTGGCGCAGTTACAGAAAATACACTTTCAATGGCATTGTGCTTGTCGATGACGCTATGTCTCCCGATGTCTATGTGCCGCTTCCATATATCACTGAAAGCCCCGAAAAGCTTCACAAGTATCTGGGGGAGCGGATCATATGATACAGCCTCAGAAGTTTGGCAATATCG
>UMBT01068490.1_pt1 | contig 29507 bp, 25 predicted proteins | sample 1964001 | NCBI WGS metagenome assembly UMBT01 (sample SAMEA4835945, study PRJEB28245) | human gut metagenome | biome: gut microbiome; material: fecal sample | place: Denmark | collected 2008
ACTCACAAAATATTGAGTAATAACTGGTTGCAAATACTTTAAATGATTTTGGGAAAAATATCCATATAGGAAAAGATGTGTTTATCAATGCCTGCTGCCATTTCCAGGACCAGGGTGGAGTGACATTGGGCGACGGTTGCCTGATTGGGCACAACGTGGTTTTCGCCACACTTAATCACGACATGAATCCGGAAAAGCGTGCGGCCATGACACCGGCTCCCATCGTACTGGGAAAACGCGTATGGGTAGGCTCAGCACCATTCTGCAGGGAGTTACCATTGGTGACAACGCCATCATTGCAGCCGGAGCCGTCGTAACGAAAGACGTGCCGGCCAATACCGTAGTGGGAGGTGTGCCGGCCAAATTCATACGGAACATAGAATAATCCGCTTTCTTGATAGAGTGATGTAAAAAGGCAAAGAAGACAATCTGCAATCCTTTTTTCACCTTTTATGTTTCCCGATGCAGAAACGTATGTTTTCCTTGCGTAAACCGTATGTTTCTGCGCAGGAAAACGTACGGTTTGCATAGCAAAAACATAAAAAATCGCCTGCCTCTTTGCCAATGAGACAGACTTTTATCATATATATTTTAATGTTCAGGCAACCAGCCAGATGTATCCCAGCGGAATCAGAATACCCGCTAAAAGTAACCACTTTCCGCGTCCTGCCAGTCCATTTTTTCCCTTGACCATGAACAATCCGGATACGGCAAAGAATACCAGCGAAATGGCGAAAAAGTCGCCCATGAGATTCCATCCCTGAATGCGGTTGTAATGCAACCGGTTGAACCAGTACACCACCGGACGTTTTTCATGTACTTCATAATCTACACAACCGCTGGCTGCGTCATACACACCCACGCCGCCTTCCAGCATCAGGCGATGATGGCTTTCATCAATAGACAGCACCCGCTTTACAGGAGGCAAATCTTCCTGTCGGTTCCATGCCGCAAGGAGTTCTTCGGCCTGCATGCCTTTCTCCAGTTGAACGGCCGCTTCCGTGGTACGGAAAGCCGGATCCTTGCCATTCATGTGGTTCAGCAGGATGCCCGACACGGCATAAATCAGGCAGGCTCCTACCATCAGGTAGCCCAGGTCACGGTGCAGCACACGAAGCCAGTAGGAGAGGCTCTTATTCCGCCACTTCATATTCCGTGCCGTCTATGTAGTAAATGGAATAATAGTCCTTGTTATTGGCCTTCATCCATTCACGCATGCTCTGAATGTTGTTCATCTCCGCATCGCAGGTTTCGCCGTTGCCTTCTGCTTTTCCCTGCTTTTCCTTCAATTCTTCTTCCGCCTGGTCAATGTATTCCTTGGTCAGACGGTTCTCGCGAAGAATCCCTTTGATGATGACCTCTGAACCAATCAGCTCACGGTTGAATCCGCCGATATTGCCTTTTGCCTCCACACGTACGGAAGTCTTCTGGTCTTTTCCCATTACAAAGCAACGGCGTCCGGAATGCTTGCAGGTATGTGTGATGAATCCTTTCAGCACCACCTCCTTATCTACATTCTTTTCTGCATCCTTCAAAATGTCTTCCACATATTTTGCCTCACTGGCCGACAGAGCGGCAGTAGGCTGTTCCTGAGAGGTCTCTGATTTTTTGTTATTGTTCACACACGAGGTAGCCGTCAGCAGACAGGCCGCAGCTACGATAAAAAACAGTTTTTTCATTTTCAATTGAATTTATAGTTATTCATATTTATTCCAAGGAAGAAATAACAGTGCTACTATCCCGGATAAGCCGGCAGCGCACACGCATAGCGCCATCAGTATCCGTCTGTACAAAGATACCTTGTTTCTGCACAAAAAGAAAGTCAGGAGGGCTAAAAAGAAGCTCACCGCTAATCCCTTTGAAGAAAGATTACCCGCATAGAGATTCACAAAGGAACTCGTTTCGGAAGAAGGTGACAAACGGAACGGGAACAGCCATTCCGACAACTCATCCCACAAAACGCGCTTCCGGTCCTGATGATAGGAAGAGAGTGACTGAAGCGTCACGGCATCCAGTCCGTAGCAGTCCATTCCTTCCGCATCCGATACGCGTACGGTCCAGTAAAGCAGGTTTCCCAGAATGCTGATTTCGTCTTTCGTGATGTCTATCGGACGGATATCGAACGGCAGGAAGCGATAACCGCCTTCATCCGTGCTTTCCAGTAAGCCCATTTCACCTTTCTCGCCAAACAGATAGCCATAGAAACGCTTGTCGCTCGTCTCACTCATGACAAACCATTTGATGCCCAGCTGCGAACCGATACCCGTATCTTTCACGAAAGGCCGTCCGTTCACCATCTTCAGGTGGAAGAGAGCCCCTTTGCTGTCCAGACAGAAATAGCCCTCCTCATAGGGCTTTCTCACTGTAGGGTTTCCCCAATAAGCTTTTACCGGAAAGCTAAACCCTTTCTTGATAAGCTCTTTGGTGAAGATTTCACTCTTCTGCCGATTTACCGAATTGGACTGCGCATCGACAAAAGTCAGTTCACGGTCCATCCGGAAGTAGTCGCCGGGAAGCGTAAGATTTCCCCGTTTGGGCATGGCTTCCAGCAACACCCCCATAGCGGGTTGCGGAGAGAATACATCGACCGGACGAAAACGGAACATCACTTGTTTGCTCCGCAGGATTTTCACGTCGATGGCCTGTCCCTCCAGCGAATCGGGCAACTGGCCTTCCATGGCCAGCTGGCGATAATTCAGCAGCGGAAGCAGTGAATCGTATTGCGCACGAGGATACTCGTTGCCATGAATATCATAAAATGAATTCTTATGCTCGCGAAAGTCAATCACGCAAAGTTCCTTCAACCGGGCACTATAATACATCAGCGGATAACTGTGCGAATCGTCGGTCATTTTCTGTACCAGTGCCGGCACCGTCCAGGAAGCCAACAGGGTGACAGACACCAGAATGATTGAAAAAATGAGAGATTTATATTTCATTGTTCATTGTTTTTATTGTACACCATACTTGAACCGAATGCAGGATGAGAAAGGAAAGATAAAAGAAGCTGCCAGTATCCAGCCGATTCCTGCCCCGAACTGTGAATAGGCTCCGGGATAGGAGGAAACAAACAGCATGGACAGCAGTCCCACCGATACCACAATGCATAGCATCCGCTGTTTCCACTGGGGCTCGATACAAACCCACGCAGTGAAGCCATAGCCTGCCACTGCTGCCACTATCCAGGGAAGCAACTGCTGGAGCATCATTCCTACAACCTCGGAAGGCAGAAACAAACGAACCACAGCCGCCAGGACCAGCGAAAGCAGCAGACAAAGCAGCAAGACGACACTGAAACCATACCACAGCATGGAGGCCATAATTTGTGTTTCTCCTGCCGGAAGATGGAGTGTCAGCTTCAGCCGTTTCTGCGTCATTTCGGGCACATACTGCACGACTCCCAATGCAATTCCGGCCAGTGGCAGCAGGTACATCATCCACGGGGCAACCGATGTGCCCTGAAAAAGACAGCCATACCACACATTAACTGCTTCATTCAAACGGATTTCATGGGTAAGGTCGATGTAGGTATAACCCACGGCTACTGCCATCAGCAACAGCATCACCCCAATCAGGCGGCGGGTTTTCATCCATTCTTTATAAGACAAGGCTCTGAATAAATTCATGACATTAATATTTACCTGTTAAACCAATAAATGCATCTTCCAGCGAAAGATTCTCCTCTGTAATTTCCGTGACACCCATCGCCTTCAACCGTTGTTCGACTTCGGCCTTTGGCAGAAACGAATATACTTCCCATTTATCGCCCAATGCAGAGGGATACCAGAAGTCTTCATCGCCCTCCAGCTTAAATGTATCTCCCGGACGGGTGAAACGGTATCGCTTGAAATGGTGCATGATTTCCTTTACCGGCTTATGCAACAGCAAGCGGCCATAGTCCATGATCATACAATCATCTATCAGCAATTCCATGTCCTGAATGATGTGCGAAGTGAGAAAGACTGTCTTGTTCTCTGCCGACGCATATTCCCGAAGGTATTCCACAAACAGACGGCGATAGCCCGGGTCTAGTCCCATGGAAAAATCATCCAGAATCAGCAGTTCTGGGTCCTGGGCAAAAAGCAGTCCCAACGCTACCTGCGAACGCTGTCCGCACGACATGGTAGAGAGTTTCTGTGAAGGAAGTACCTGCAACTTTTTCAGCAATTCATAATAGGCCTCTTTCTTCCATTTCGGGAAGAAGACCGAATAAAATTTCTCTATCTGCGAAACCGTAAAATAGGCATGTTGCACATGGCCTTCCAGCAACAGTCCCACCTTCGATTTGGTAAGCGGAGAGAGGTGTTCCATCTCCTCACCAAACAGCCTGCACACGCCCGAACGAGGCTTCAGGTAACCGTTGAGGATATTGATGATGGTGGTTTTCCCTGTGCCGTTCTTTCCCAACAGGCCCAATACCTTTCCCTGCTCCACGTCGAAACTGAGATTTTCGTAAATCAAGCGGTTTCCGTAATAATGCGTAATATTTTCACACTCTATTATTTTACTCATTGTAGCACGATTAAATGATTAGTTCTTAAAATTTTACCCCTACCTTGATGACGGGTTGCACGAAATCCTTTCCCGCCATTGTAGTCGTAAAAGCCCTGGCATACATCACCTCGCACCGGACATAACCAGACAGAGCAGAAGTAATTTCTCTTTCATACCCCACGGCCGCATATGGCACCAGCCGAACAGCTGTCTGATAATCGTATTCTTCCACCAGCAAGTCTGCTCTTTCTGCCGGACGTTGCTGATCCTCCGATACACTGGCATATTGTCCGTCTTCCTTCATACAGCCCCATCCACCCTGCAAGTCCAGTCCGGCGGAAGCAGTCCATACCTGCCGGCCTTTATACCAGTTTCTGGCTCCCTGAAGCCATAGCCCCGTAACGTGCAGACTCTGCTTCCGGAAGAACGGATATTGCGATGCCGTCACAGAGCGGGAACGATAGTCCATCCGCACTTCGGCCGACCAGTCTGAACGGCTCTCTTTACCTCCTGAAAGAAGTTGATACGCCAGCCAGGCACGCAGCTGCTTCCTGCTCATCACTTCATTGCTACCGTAATAGACAATCTGCGATACGCCCAGTCCGTCCGTACTCTCCTTATATGAGTTTTCCCTGTTTTCCAGTGATTTCAGCGCAATGCCCAGTTCCATCGCCTGAAAAAGTCGGGACTGCTGCCAGGTAAGCTTTGTACGGTAACCCACCTCACTCCCTGTATGAGTAGAGTAGGTGATGGAAGTTGAAGAACCGCTTCCAAAGCGTCCGGAAGTCTTTCGGATGAATACCTCCTGAAACCAGTGCAGGTCTCCGCGATGATACTGTCCCTGAAAGGCTGCTTCATGCGTTTGGGTAAACAAGGGTGTCGTGTTCGAGGTATATCCACTTTCACCAAACACCTCACTGCGCCCGTAGAAACCTCCAAAACTGATGAGAGAAGTGTATTGACGGTCGGTCGTTCCATAGATTCCGAAGCCTACCGTTTCCACGTTGCGCAAATACCCATAAGAAAGTCCGACCTGCCATCCGGAAAAGAGTTCGTACGAGAAGCCCGTCGACAAATGCAGGTTCATCAGGGAATTCTGATGCCGCAAGTCCTTGAACTTGGCGTAGTTTTCCGTACGGTATTCCAGTTGCCCTCCCCATGAAAGGCGAGGAGTGAGGAGATAGCCTGCTTCTCCTTTGAGCATGTACCATTCATGCCGTTTCGTACCGGCTCCCGAGTCGTCCATCTCCACAATGTCAAAAGGTATCTCTTCCGGATGCAGAAAAGCCGAACCCGACATGTGCTTGCCTTTTTCCGTGCCGTATGCCATGGCACCTCCTAATACCAGCCGCGAGTTCAGCCGCCAGTAGGATTCGGTTGAGACCAATCCGCCCAGCCGGCTGTCCGACTGATAATAATTCACCAGTTTCCCGCTTCCGTAACTGCCTTCCGCCTGAAGATAGGAGATGCGTCCGCACTCCATCCCCGACAGAAAAGAAGGATTGCTTCCGGCAGAAGCCGCATACCTCCACAAGGTTTCCTGAAAGTCCGTACGAAGAGGAGAGGAGGCCCCTGAAGGAACACTTCCCCAGGAGCTGCCTCCCGCCACAAGTACAAGAAAAAAGCAAGCGATACAATAATGCTTCATGTTTAGTTTCTCAAAGAAGATTTGCTCCGCTGATGGAAGTCAGCTGTCGAATTGTTTGTATCCTGAAAAATAATTCTGGCTCCGTTTTTCAAGGATGCCTCGGCATCTATCCCGCTGGCATCGGTTGAATTTCCTACACCGAGCGAATAGTTATAGACCAGCTTTCCTTCATTCTCCACAAGTGCTTCCGTAGCCTCTTTATCTACGTTACGATACAAGGTATATCCCATGCCGCGAGTAAGTTCCACATAGCCTGCATCTACCGAGGGAAGAAGGCGCTTCTGGTTGCCGTCGGCCCCCTGCACGAATACTTCGATACCGTCTACTACCCATTCTGCCGGCACTTTCTTACGCGGCTGACTGGCACTTCCTTCATAAAGGTTGGTGGTGGATGCATCGTCTACAAAAGCCTGTAGGGTAGTACCTTCCGGACGGAACACAAAGAATGCCGGTCCGAACTGGCTGACAGGCCATGCATTACCCAAACCGTATTTGTAAGCCTTCAAGTAATGGTCGGTAGAAATAAGTTCGGAAGGCGACGGATAGTATTTGGCATTGTTGAAGTCCTCAATGTCATACAGACAGTAATAGGCACTGTTGGCCAGATTTACGGACTGAGAATAGGTCTGTGTGTGGTCAATGGCCCCATTCAGTGCAATCACCAGTTCTTTTCCGGCTTCCAGCTGTACCTGCTTGTCGAAATACCAGACAGCCGTTCCGGCCGGTATCCATCCTTCTGCCGCATAAAAGAGTTCACCGTTCACATAGTCCTTATTCGACGCATGAGGGTTGTAAGGATTGACCATACCCAATGCAAAGTCGCTGATGTCGAGTGTTTCCGAAGAATTGTTATACAGCACGACATACTGGTCCATGGCAAACGTACCTGAGCCATCGTCTTTCGGACAGCCTCCTACATACAGTTCCTTAATCAGCACGGAACCTCCTGAAGACATTTCCAGTTTGATGGTAGCTTCTACCGTTTCCTGAGTCACATTGACCGATGTATTCAATCCATTGAAAAGATACACTTTGGCATCGGCCACCCGTTTGTCGGAAGCCGAAGCTTCATAGATACCTTGCGGCACTTCAAAAACAGCCACCCCTTCCGCATTGGTCGACTGACTGAAAGTAGTACTGCCCGACGTATTCTTCAAAGTTACACTGACTCCCTCCACTGGTTCAAATCCGCTTCCCTCGGGATACACCAGCCGAATGCTTACACTGCTCACCTGATAACCACCGTTCTCTTTCTCTTTGCACGCGCTGAAAGCCAGTATCTGGATTAAGACACAGCACGCAAATAACATCTTTTTCATCATACTCATACGTGTTTATAGTTTTAATTTAAATGATATGCCATAGTTAAAGGGAGTGACCAGCGAAGAAGCAAACAGACTTCCCTCATTACCCGTCTGCCAGTTCTTTATCTTCTGCATGCTGTAGAAGAAATTATTGGCAAAAAATGACACCGTCAGGTACTTCCCGATTTCTTTCGATACGTTCAGGTTGGCTGAGAAATAGGGGGAATATCCCTGCTTCCTGAACATATAGCCGGTGGTGCTTTTTACCACCAGTTTACTGAGTTCGTTATACAACTCCTTGTCATGTTCGGCAGCCCACAGGAACTTTTCCATAAACGGTATACGGGTTTCCATATCTTCTCTCGATACATAGTACAGCGGATACGTAGCCACGTAACTGGCTCCGTTATAAATATCCGTCTGGGTGGACGAGGGAAGATAATCGCTCTGCGAGTCGAGCACATAGCTCCGGGTTCCACCGCTGTATTCACTCAGGTTCTGCCGCGTATTCAGAAGAGTGCCCTCAAAACGCAGAGAGAAAATCATTCTGATTTTCGGCACGTGCGTCACCAGGGTCAGGTTGGTGTTCAGTCGCTGCGTCATGAATCCGTTATAGTTGCCATTGCCTCCTACATAATAACCGATGTATTTATAAGGCTGTCCGTCCGTATCGGTCAGGCTGCTGGTAGACGGTACCATCACTTCATCAATTCCTTTGTAGCGATAATACTTCCCGTCTATGCGGATGGAGGTATTGATTGCCTTTATCCGGTCAAAATCAAGCACCCATTCCAGTCCCATCCGTGAAGAGGAAGAACCATTCACATTCATGACGGCCGACTGGAAATCATGAATCTCCTTATAGGCAAGCGTCTGAGAGGTAAGTATCCCGTTCTTGTCGGACACGGTCACGACTCCTGTTGTACGATCAATACTATACACCCTGTCGGCTGAAGGTATCAGGCAATCATTGAGCGCGCTTTGGTCGGTCAACTTATAATCAAACGGAGTATAGATACGCGTACTGGTATAAGGCTGTGACAGGGTGTTGTAGAAGAACGACAACGAAATCCGTACCCCCTTCAGACGAATGTCCATACCCGCTTCCCGCATAAGACTGTACTGCCACTGCAACTCCGGATTATAGACAGGAAGCACAGGATGGGTGTGATAAGCATAATAGGTTGTTCCGTCGGCCATTGCTCCAGGGGCAAATGCCAGACGGTCTACATACGTTTCCCGGGGATACAGCATCTCGAACGAAGGAAGTTTCATCGCCTTTCCCCATCCGGCACGAAGGGTCGCCCCTCGAAAGAAACCATGCTCTTTTTCGCCAAATGAATACTTGGCACTGAAACGGGGAGACAGACTGGATACGGTGCCATACACCGTGCCCGGGATGAAAGTCATGTCACTTCGGAGTCCTCCTTTAAGCAGCAACTGCGAATGACGGAAAGGCAGGGTTATCTCTTCTTCTGCATACGCAGCCAGATTGTGCATGAAAGGCAACTCATCGTAACGGTATGCCCTCCAGGTAGGAGCTACCGACATGTCTTCATAATACGTTCCCTTACCCAGGTTGCCTTCTCCTTTCATATCTGCTCCTGCCAGCAGGTTGCTGGTTATGCTCCCGATTTTATGGCTCCAGCGCGCTTTCAGGTAGGCAGTGTAATTTATGGGACGACTATCGTTGAATGACGTTACATACCAGTAGCCGGTAGGCAACAAAATAATAGGTGAGGAGGGATCCTTTTCATATTTGGAAGCCACAAAATATCCTTCTTCGGTAGTATGCAGTGCAGGCTGGACGGACGAAGCCGACTGGTTTTTCTTTTCTTCCACCCGGTTGTCGGCGTACGAGAAGGTCACTCCTCCACGCAAATTGGATAACCAGGGCGAGTTCAGCATATAGTTAAATGAAAGACTGCTCCATAACGCATTGTCCCGACTCTTGGTATAAGTTTCCTTAAAGGCATCCGGGTCGGCCTCGGTATTATTGCCTCCCACATTACCGTTCAGACTGAAATCGACAGACAAGGTTTTTCCGGTCTTTGTATGCAGGCTGTTAGAGTATCTCACACCAAAGGCATTGCGTACATACGAGGTGTAGGGTGATGCAATGTCGGACACAGAGTGAACCCGCTCATAGGACAGGTTCAGTACGCCTACTTTTCCTCCCAGTTCCACTCCTTTACTTACGGCATACGACTGGGTGGTAGGACGCACTGCCACATCGACAATCAGCGGACTTTTTCCTTTGCGTGTCACGATTTTTACCACTCCGTTGGTCAGGTCACCATATTCTACAGAAGGTACACCGGTGATGACTTCAATCCGTTCTACATTGCTGTTGCCTATGTTACGGGTATCCGTCCCGGAAGTAGAAGCGGCCGTAGCATTACCCGACAGGCGTACCCCGTCCATCTCAACTACGGTTCCGAAATCGGGATTCCCCATTTCAGTGCTTTCTCCTCGCAGCGTGATTACCTGAGCGGAAGAAGTCAAACTCTTGAACTTGCTGGTCTGTTCTCCGGGCAAGAGACTTAACGCGTCAGACACACTGACACTCTGTAAATGGTCCAGTGCCGTACGACCCAGCGTATATGCCGTAGTAGCATCTATGGCTTTCCTTTCTGCCGTAACAGTCACCTCATTCAGGGCCAACGTCTGTTCAGAAAGATATACCACGATGTTTTCCTTATCTTTTCTGACGTCCAGCTGTAATTTACATTCAGAATAGCCCAGACAACGCACCAGCACCTCATGCTTTCCTTCTGCCAGATGCTGAATGACGAACTTTCCTTGCGAATCGGTCATGGTACCGATACCACTTCCTTCAATCCACAAAGTCGCAAACTCCACCGGTACTTTCGATTTGGCATCGAGCACGGTTCCTGCTATCTTATACGACTGCCCCCAGGCAGTCAGACTGGCACTTGCGAAAAAGGCTAAGACGATTGTTTTCATATCCTGATGATTTCAGGCGCAAAGGTATCCTTATTGGCAAGCTGTGTCAATCGCCAAAATTAGGTAATAGGAGAGAGGCTACTCATCATATTTAGGTATTTCAAGTATTACTGACTAATAAACGATAAAGGAATTGATAAGTGCGAAAGCTACATAATTATTGCTCTGCAATCAACGGCAAACACTCTGAGATACAGCGGTCATATTCTTTGGTCCCTTCATCCAGCTGATAATAGGGGCGAATATCGGTATGAACAAAACGCTTTGTCTTGTATTCCTTGCGTACCGCATTGTCTTTACATTTTTCTTCTTCCTCGGGTGTCGGTTTGCTATACCCTAAAAGTAATTTTTCCATGTTCCAGCGATTATGCTCCACCTCGGCCATCAGCTCAATCTGTTCGGATGTCAATCGCAAGGGGGGTGTTGTGCCAAAGCCCAGCGAACGAAGTTTCAAATCTACCGAATCGGCGCAATACAGGTTTGACCACTGGAGGGCCACTTGTAATTTATTCCATCCGTCTAACAATTCACTCTCCGAAGGGCAGGCTGCCGGACTGGATTTATACTTATTTTTAAAGTCATAAATATAGTTGACCAATTGTGCCCGACGAGTACTGTGACGGTCCAAGTCGAAACAATTAGTCAGCATACCGAACGGATACACATGCGAATAACGGTTCAACGATTCTTTCTTGATACGGTTGTTAAGCATATCGAGCAGCGCACTTGAGGTCTCCTGTCGGATAAAGACTGGGATATTCTGATCATAAATTACATCAGGCAGATAAAGCCCCATAGCCATACTTTGTGGCGGGAAGTTCAGGCAGATGGCGATAGACAGTTCCTGCTGTGGGTCCTTTGCCCATTGGGCTAGCAGCTGCTGTATTTCCGGAGTTTCGGCCTGTCCTTTGATAAACTCAAACTCTATATCCAGAAAGTTCACCTCTTTACCATATATCTGATTGGGAAGAATCGTATGGACTTTCTCAATCTGTTCCATGTTGCGGTAATAGCTTAAGGAAAGATCAAAGTAATGACGATAACGCCCCCTGAAAAAATTCATTTCTTTATCAGCATCTGCATCGATGAAAGTAATCCGACTTTTCAGTCGTTTGTCACGACAGAAATTAGGAAAGTGAAGCAAGTGTGCTGCTTCTACTCCCAGCGCAACTCCCATCCGGCTCATTCCGATGATGACGAAGTGAACGTACCGGTCACTTTCCCATGTAATCGGTTCACGGTCCAGTGCAGGATATTCCACTTTTGCATTTTCTTCCCCATAGTGTCTTTTCACTAATAACTTTTTAGCCCACTCTTCATAGAAGTTGAACGGGTGGAAATCAATTTGCTTACGCCACTCTTCGGCCAAATCCGAAACCTGGAAGGCAGCATAAGTAGTTTGATACTCAAACAATACCGATACTGTAATACGCGGGCAATTTGATTTCTTACGGTGAATTGCTACTATTTTCTGCAACGAGTCAATGTTAAGCGAATCATGGTCGTACTCATTCGACTCACCAATCAGGAAAATTTCGCGGGCACTGGTCGTATAGAGCTTTTCCAGTTCCTCCGTAGAGTTTCGTTGTGCGTGCAGAACCAGTACACGTTTCTCCTGCTCAGTGTCGAGCACGGTATGGATGCGGTTTCGTACTTCAGAGCTTGGTTGCACGCTTTGAATCAATATGTAGCAATCCTCGTATTGAGGGTCGGTACATATTTGCAGAACAAGCATCGGAACCATTTCGTCGAAACCGATAATTACAACATGCTTTTCAAGAGGATAAGAAATATTACCTTCGCGATAACGTTCTACATGACGTTCCAGCATGTTTGACACCACAGAAATCAATAATCCAGTAAAAAGCAACAATCCCATAATGGCCACAATCAGCGAGAACCAGCGTAATTCTGCCGGTACATTGGCCACGCTACCCGGATCGATAAAAAGGCAAATCAGTTGTAGCAGGCGTCCCATCGGGACTTCAGTGCCGGAGTTCGATGAAGGAGTGTCCGTAGGTTCAGGAAAGGAAAAGAACCAGCTAATCAGATAAATGAAGCCGAAAAAAAGCAACAGCACACCCGCTAACCAGGCAAACTGTGTACGTCCGTGGCCTGAGAAAGTCCGGTCAAAACGGAGTGTGAAAAAACGAATCAGCGAGTTCATAGGCGATACTTTACGGGGAGATTGAAATTATTTGCCTTCTTTAATTTTCTTGATTTCTTTTTCCAGTTCAGCTATTTTAAGATCTTTACGCTTTATCTCAATCTTGAGATTCTGCAACTCGTCATTGGTCTGTTCATTTAAGATTAGTTCCTCGCGACGAACAGATTCCCGATAGAGTGACAGCTCGGTGTCAAAAATCTGTTTGCGACTGTCCGTATAGATTTTCAGCAGTTGTCTGCCATAGCAGCCCGTCCAGCATATAGCGCACAAACCAACAATAGTCATTGTCACAAGAATAGGCCATGAATCATATTCAAAATAGGGCGAGAAAGCTAATGAAACAATGACTAAGGCTGCTATTGCGAGAGTTCCTCCCATTGTCCAACAGAACCCGCGATAAATGCGCTTGATTCGTGCAATGACGGCTGAATCAATTGACCTTATAGAATACTTGCTGATTTTAAATCCGAGTTTAAGAATGAGTTTAAGGGTCTGGATAGCGGTATTCCGGTCGTATTCACGTTCAGTTTCGGGCAGCTCCTCGTATGCTACCAGACAAGGATGTTTCTTCTGCTGATCATCGCGTTGCTCACCGTAACTCCAGCCTTCATCAATGCGCCCTTTTGCCCATACTTCGTGTACGTTACGGGCCATTTGTTCAGTCAGTTCATTTAATGCTTCAGGAAGTACGATATGCTCTGTATCGAGAGGATTAGGGATATATGTTTTCATATTAATAGATATTAATTGTTTATACTATATTTCTTACTCAAAATTCAGCTAAATAACTTTTTAGCTTACATACAAAAATAAAAATAAAATATGAATCTTTTAGTTGATATATCTACAAATTTGTCTTCTTGTATATCATTTTCCATCTTTTGTAAAAAACAAACAGTCGCCTGTCTCTTTATAATAAGGCAGACGACCCTTGAAGAGCAACCATTTTCCACATCCTGGTCAACCCGTATCTTCCTTTTAGCGGGCTTTACCCCAAATAACTACTTTGACAACTATCTTGTGAACAATAATCGACCTCTTTACTCATCATATTCTATTGATTTTTGAAATCAATCCATGTCAGTTTTTTCCATATCCATTCCAAAGGCCCTTGTCTGTGTTTCTTTAGCCACAGATTACTAGCTGCAAGTAGTACAACAAATATAATTATGGCTATAAAAAGGCAAGCTGTAGCTCCAGTTGATTTATAAAGATTGAAACCGAATCCATAAAACAAGGTGATGCCGATAATTGATTGTGTGATATAGTTTGTAAGACTCATTTTACCAAAAGGGATAAAAAGTCTTTGAAACTTATATCCATTGCCTTTGTCGTACCATAACAGGATAAAACATCCAACAAGCAGTCCCATAAACAGAAAATTGCATATTGACGGAATAGCTATATCAAGGGGCATAAGAAGTGCTTTATTACCTTGGGCTATATCTGGATAGACCATTCGGGCTACATTCAAAGGAATAAAAAGAAGGGCTGACCATAAGGTTATCTTTTTCCACAAAGATATGGAATGGGGAATATTCTTAAAAAGAGACAGTCTTCCAGCAATCATTCCAAACAGAAACAACCCTCCAATCTGGAATATTCTTCCATTTTCTATTTGCCAGAGATTACCATATAATTGTCCGTAGGTTATGTTAGACTGTACAACTTCGAAAAAACTTCCGGATTGCATCACAGGTTTGGCCAAGGCTCCATACTTCATCCAGTGTTCACCGTATTCCAAGAAAGGAACATCATACAGGCTGCATATTACCCTTATCCATTCTATCGGTTGTATAATCATCAATGAGGCTATTATGAGTATTTTCCTTGTAGAAAGATGAGAAACAGAGACAAGAAAGAGCCCCATTACTGCATATAGCAACAATATGTCCCCATTATAGAACAAAGAGTGTAACTGAGAAAACATTAAAAGAAGAAACATTCTCCATACAAATCTGCCCTTAAATGGAATCCCTCTTTTTTGAGCATTTCTGAACTGAATGTAAAAGCTGAACCCAAAAAGAAGAGAAAAAGGGGAAAAAGCTTTTCCCGCCATGATAAACCAGATTGTATCCCATATCCCTTTATCCAACGATGTAAGCCATTGCGGATAATCATCCGGTATGTAATAGAGATTATAGTGTTCCAAACAATGTACAATTACAATTGCAAACAAGGCGACACCTCTTAAGGCATCTACTACTTCAATTCTATCAGCTGTCTTTGGGGTCATTTTTATAGTATTAAAATTCTGTATTATTGTGTATTTTCAAAGTAGGGAAATAAAAAAGCTCTGAAAACCAATCGATTTTCAGAGCCTTTCCTCATTTTGCCTCACGGCTTCGGTACACCCTCAGGGATTCGAACCCTGGACCCACTGATTAAGAGTCAGTTGCTCTACCAACTGAGCTAAGAGTGCATCCACTATAATTGTCAAACTTTCCGAAATTTTGTACACCCTCAGGGATTCGAACCCTGGACCCACTGATTAAGAGTCAGTTGCTCTACCAACTGAGCTAAGAGTGCATCACTATTTTCATTTGCGAGTGCAAAGGTATATTTTTTACCTGAAACAGCCAAACGTTTTTGCAGTTTATTTTACAATATTTTTTCAATTCTTTTCTGAATGGCTGGTTATTAGTCACATAAAAAAGGTCGGCCCTGAAGATTTTTCATGCCGACCTTTCGTTTTATAGATGAATATGAGATTTATTTCTCCAGTTAGAAGCGGTAACCTACGCCGATAGTAAAGGTCATATTCTTAGGATCATCTCCGCCATCTACTGGACTAATGAATCCATTCTGTCCTGTCAAATTAATCAAATAACGATCACTTAATTCAAGACCGATACCATATTGGATACCTAAATCAAAACGCTTCCAATCATATCCATCTTTGTCAAACAATTTGATATCTTCTTCATCGGTTTCTTTATTTTTACCTCCCAAACCAATTGCTAAATAAGGACCAGCGTTGATAACAAATTTAGTATTGTCACTAATGTTAAATTTATAGGCTGCTAAAATAGGAATATCCAAATAAATAGGTCTATATTTGTCTTTCCAATCACCTTCTTTAAATTTAAAACCTTTAGAAGAAATCATCAAACCAGACTGCAATGACCAATTCTCATTGAATCCATAATCCATACCGACTCCCAAAGTAAAGCCTGGAAGAGCCTTTGACTCATCTATCTTAGTCATGTTACTGAAGTTCATACCGAACTTAGCATCCCATTTTACTTGAGAAAAACCAGCCAATGCAAACATTCCCAATACAGCGGTCATTAAAAACTTTTTCATAATTCTCTTTTTTTAGTTTTAGGTTCTGTTCCCTTGAACCACTTTGTTTTATTCCGGAAGCAGAGGAACCGCTTTCTCTTATAATATATAAGGAGAAAAGCCTGCTTTCGTTTGTGATTGTTTACAAATGTATAAAACTATCTCAAATTATCAAAACTTTACAAAACATGAAAAAGCGTAAAAGAGTGATATTTTAGGTTATCATGCCTAAAAACGGGATTATCCGTCTGTTTTTGGATACCAAAAAAACGCCCTTGCGTTTGCATCAAAACACAAGTACGTTTGAACTTAAACGCACTTACGTTTTAAGTAAAACGCCCTTGCGTTCCGAATCAAACGTAAAGGCGTTTTAAAGAGCGTCTAAAGTCCCTTTTAAATGTCATAAAATGAGATTAGAATCCCATATTTTTGCATTTTCCACTGACTTTCTGAATATCCAGGCGAATAATCTCCGTGCGATGAAAAGACTTGTTGGCATACTCGATGCCCTGCATCTTATGCTCCGGACAGTATTTGGAGATCAGCAGGGAGAGGGCAGACATCCGCTCTGCTTCGTGCAAACTGTGATGTGCCGTACATTGCAGTATGATGCTTTCATATCCCGTAGTAAACTTGTCCGGGATAACTTTACTGCGACCAGTGACACAGAAAGACACGTTGGGACAGGCGTCAATGCAGCGCAATTTACGTCCCACCGGTGCACAATGGATGTAAATGGAGTTGCCACGGTCCCACACATAATATTTATAGGGATGCCGTATGCGCCGTCTCCCTCTTCAGTACGCATAGAAAGGATACCGAATTCACCTTCCTTTAATATTTCAAATGCACGTGCTTCATCGAGCAGGCGGTCCTGTCGGCGTACGTCTTGATTTGTATATTCCATAATAACAATTCTTTATTGGTTGGCCAGTTCATAGATTTCACGGGTAGCCTGTGCATTCAAGCGAACATAATTCCCCACGTATTCCCCCTTGTTTTCATGCAGTTTCTTTACCAACAAGTCGATGTCAGGATGTTCGATACTCAGTTCCTTGAAGGTAACAGGCATACCGATGGCGTGGAAGAAGGATTTCAGACGGGCTACACCTTCCAGTGCCATGGCTTTCTTGTCGTCCGATTCCGGCACGTCCCACACACGATGGGCATACTGAGCCACCTTGCCCACGTTATGGCTGGCCATATAAGTAAGCCAGGCAGGGAAAATAACGGCCAATCCGGCTCCGTGCGTCACATCGTACACGGCACTCACCTCGTGTTCCATAAAGTGAGAAGCCCAGTCCTCCACGGCTCCCACACCGCACGTGCCGTTGTGTGCGATAGTACCTGCCCACATCAGGTTAGCACGGGCTCCGTAGTTTTGCGGCTCCTTCATTACCCGAAGGGCTTCCGTAATAATAGCTTTGAGCGTTCCCTCACACATACGGTCGGGCACTTCCTGATCTTCTGTATTGGTGAAATAACGTTCCATGATGTGCGCCATCATGTCGGTCACCCCACAAGCTGTCTGCCAGGCGGGGAGAGTATAGGTTAGTTCCGGATTCATCACGGCGAATGTAGGACGCAACAATCCGTGCGTACGAACACTTAGTTTCTTCAGCCCGTCCAGTTTCGTGATGACCGTATTACCGGAACCTTCACTTCCAGCCGCAGGAATAGTTAATACTACACCCAGCGGAATGGCTTTTTCAGGTACTACCTTATTTATATAGAAATCCCAGAAATCACCTTCATAAGGGATACCCATTGCAATGGCTTTGGCTGTATCGATGACTGAACCACCACCCACCGGAAGCAGGAAATCAATTTTTTCACGACGTCCCAGCTCGATACCTTCGTACACTTTCGGATCGGTGGGGTTGGGTTGGATACCTCCCAGTTCCACATGAGCAATGCCTGCTTCGTCGAGATATTTTTTGACCTTATCAAGTAGTCCGCTACGCACCACGGAACCTCCCCCGTATACAATCATCACTTTCGTACCTTTATATTTCTTCACCAGCTCAGCGGTCTGGCTCTCTGTTCCTTTTCCGAATACGAATTCGGTAGGACTGTAAAAAGCGAAGTTATTCATATCTATTATAAATTATAGGGTTTACATGTAGTACGACAAAATTAAAGAATTTCTTTGTATCTTTGCGTCACAATAAAAAAATTGAACCTATGAAATCAGATATTGAAATAGCTCGCAGTATCGAGCTGACAAAAATCAAGCAGATTGCCCGCGAGTATGGTATTCCCGTAGAAGAAATCTCTAACTACGGACGTTACATTGCCAAAGTTCCCGAAACATTGATCGATGAAGAAAAGGTAAAAAAGAGTAACCTGATTCTGGTAACGGCTATCACACCAACCAAAGCTGGTATCGGAAAGACTACCGTATCTATCGGTCTGGCGCTGGGACTGAACAAAATCGGAAAGAAAGCCTTCTGTGCCTTGCGCGAACCATCACTTGGTCCTTGCTTCGGTATGAAGGGTGGAGCTGCCGGAGGTGGCTATGCACAGGTGCTTCCGATGGACAAAATCAACCTGCACTTTACAGGTGACTTCCACGCCATCACTTCGGCCCACAACATGATTACGGCCTTGCTCGATAACTATATGTACCAGAACAAGGACAATGGCTTTGCCATGAAAGAAGTACTTTGGAACCGTGTACTCGACGTGAACGACCGTGGCTTACGTTACATCGTTACCGGACTGGGAGGAAAGACCAACGGTATCACCCGTGAATCGGGATTCGACATCACACCGGCATCGGAAATCATGGCTATCCTCTGTTTGGCAAGAGATGAAGACGATTTGCGTCGCCGCATCGAAAACATTCTGTTAGGATTCACCATCGACAACAAGCCTTTCACAGTGAAAGACTTAGGAGTAGCTGGAGCGATTACGGTATTGCTGAAAGATGCCTTGTCGCCTAACCTGGTACAGACTACGGAACATACACCGGCCTTCGTACACGGTGGTCCGTTTGCCAACATCGCACACGGATGTAACTCGGTACTGGCTACCAAACTGGCGATGACTTTCGGTGACTATGTCGTAACAGAAGCCGGATTCGGTGCCGACTTGGGTGCAGAGAAGTTCTACAACATCAAATGCCGCAAAGCCGGACTTCAGCCGAAACTGACCATCATCGTGGCTACAGCCCAGGGATTGAAGATGCACGGTGGGGTAGATGTAGATAAAATCAAGGAACCGAACATGGACGGTTTGAAGGAAGGTGTAAAGAACCTCGACAAGCACATCGAAAACCTCCAGTCATTTGGACAGACCGTGGTAGTCGCTTTCAACCGTTATGCTAACGATACCGATGAGGAACTTGACTTCGTACGTCAGCACTGTGAAGAAATGGGCGTAGGCTTTGCCATCAACAACGCGTTTATGGAAGGCGGAGACGGTGCCATCGAACTGGCTAACTTAGTAGTAAACACCATCGAAAACAATCCGTCACAGCCGTTGACCTTCACTTACGACGAAACTGACTCAGTGGAAGAGAAAGTCACCAAGATTGCCTGCGAATTGTATGGTGCCAAACAAGTTTTGTTCGGTCCTGCTGCCCGCAAGAAGATTCAGATGATAAAAGATCTGGGATACACCAACTTCCCTGTCTGCATTGCCAAGACACAGTATTCATTCTCTACCGACCCGAAACTCTATGGGGTGGCTTCCGGCTTCAATTTTGCCGTGCGCGATATCGTAATCAATGCGGGTGCAGAAATGCTGGTAGTAGTGGCTGGAGAAATGATGCGTATGCCGGGATTGCCGAAAGAACCGCAGGCATTGCACATTGACATTGTGAACGGAGAAATAGAAGGATTGTCATAAGCAGATGAAGCCACAGTTTCTTGTCGGAGCCATGATGCCCGGAAGCGGGCAGACCCTCGTTGCCTTGGGACTGATGCGTGCGTTGCGTCAACGTAACCTGCGTGTGCAGTCTTTCAAATGCGGACCCGAACTGGCAGACCTTCGCTATCATGCGCTGGCTGCCGACCGTGAACCGGTAAGTCTGGACACCTGGATGGGTTCACGCAGTCACCTGCAAACCGTCTACAACCGTTATGGAGAGAAGGCCGACGTGTGCGTGGTAGAAGGACGGGCAGGTTTGTTCAACGGATTCCGGAAAACGCAGGGAAGCAGCGCCGAAATGGCCCGACTGATGAAGATACCTGTGGTGATAGTGGTGAGTGCACGCAATGCAGGCTACTCCATCGCTGCCATGCTGTATGGCTTTAAACATTTCAATACAGAACTGAAAATAGCCGGAGTGATTTTCAATCAGGTCACTTCGGCTGCACAATACGGTTTCCTGCGCGAAACCTGTGCCGAGGCCGGGGTGGAATGCTTGGGCTATCTCCCTTATCTGGAGGAAACAGGCCTTCCACCTCGTCATCAGGCACTGACACTTCCTGCAAGGAAGAGCCTTGACCTGCTTCTCAATCAAGTGGCGGAACAACTGGCACAGCATGTAGACATTGACAAACTGCTGAACCTTTCTACCCGTATTTTCCCTTGTACCTATTCGCTTCCTTACATTTCCGAAACAGAAACGGATATGTGGACCGGCAAGCGCAAACAGCGAATCGCATTGGCTTCCGATCCGGCTTTTCCTTTCGTGTATCGCCAGAGCACAGACAAGAGAAAAGGAGACATCACACGTTTCAGTCCGGTATATGGCAGTGAACTTCCCGAAGCGGACATTGTATATCTGCCCGGAGGTTATCCGGAATTGTTTGCCCGTCAGCTGCATCGCCGGAAACGCCTGATGGAGCAGTTACGCGAATACGTAGAGAAAGGAGGAAAACTGCTGGCAGAAGGAGGAGGAATGGCCTTGTTGGGACAGACACTAACCGCACGTCCCGGAGGTACAGCCTACGAAATGGCGGGAATTCTGCCTTATTCAGTCATTGCGAAAGACAACCGCCCGTGCAGCGGATACCGTCAAACACATTATCACGACTTATGTCTGAAAGGATATGAGTACCGTTACTTTGACATTGTTCCTTCGGAAGAAGCAGCTTCACTGCAAACACCAGTCTGTAATTTAAAAGGAGGAGAAGTATCGGGGTCATTTTTCTTCCGCTATAAAAACTGTATAGCCACCTCCGTACATCACTATTGGGGAGAAACCGGGTTGTATAAGCTCTGGGAATAGCTGGAGAAGGGAATTTTTCTATTTTCCACACGAAAAAAATCGGAGAAAACAGACGATTCTAAAAAATAAATTCTATATTTGCATCACCAAAGTCGCGGCAGTAGCTCAGTTGGTAGAGCATCAGCTTCCCAAGCTGAGGGTCACGGGTTCGAGTCCCGCTTGCCGCTCCTCAGTGTTTAAAGGCTAATATTCTGATAATTAAGGATGTTAGCCTTTACTTTTTATATTCGTTCATCTGTAGAGATACAAGAAAGTTGCTTGTCCGGCATTTTTTATTTTCCCAAAATGAATCATAAAGAAAAGCAGGAAGAAACCCCACTCATGGATTTTCTCCCTGCTTTTCTTTATGTAAATGCTATATTCTTTTAAGAATTCATACTCATCAGGAACTCTTCGTTGTCTTTTGTCTTCTCCAGACGATCTTTCACGAAATCCATTGCTTCGATAGGATTCATGTCCGACAAGTATTTACGGAGAATCCACATGCGGTCAAGTGTAGTCTTGTCAAGCAGCAAGTCGTCGCGACGAGTACTTGAAGCCACGATGTTGACAGCCGGGAAGATACGCTTGTTGCTCAGGTTGCGATCCAGCTGCAACTCCATGTTACCTGTTCCCTTGAATTCTTCGAAGATAACTTCGTCCATCTTAGAACCTGTATCAATCAAAGCAGTAGCCACGATTGTCAGTGAACCGCCACCTTCAATGTTACGTGCCGCACCGAAGAAGCGTTTAGGCTTGTGCAAGGCATTGGCATCCACACCACCGGAAAGTACCTTACCAGATGCCGGAGAAACCGTATTGTATGCACGAGCCAGACGAGTGATAGAGTCCAGGAAAATTACAACGTCGTGTCCGCATTCTACCATGCGCTTTGCTTTTTCCAGCACAATGCCGGCTATCTTCACGTGACGTTCTGCCGGTTCATCGAAAGTAGAAGCGATTACTTCAGCTTTCACACTGCGAGCCATGTCGGTCACTTCTTCCGGACGTTCATCGATGAGCAGCATAATCATATACACTTCCGGATGATTGGCCGCAATGGCATTGGCGATATCTTTCATCAAGATAGTCTTACCAGTTTTAGGCTGTGCTACAATCAGTGCACGCTGTCCTTTTCCGATAGGAGCAAACAAATCAACTACACGAGCCGACAAGTTGTCATTATATCCTTTGCACAATTTGAATTTTTCATCGGGGAAGAGCGGAGTAAGGTGATCAAACGGAATACGGTCGCGTACCAAAGCCGGATCGAGTCCGTTAATTTTAGAAACCTTTACCAGCGGAAAATATTTTTCGCCTTCTTTAGGCGGACGGATAGTACCTTCTACCACGTCACCGGTTTTCAAGCCGAGCAGCTTAATCTGCGACTGTGACACATAAATGTCATCGGGTGAAGAAAGATAGTTGTAATCTGAAGAGCGGAGGAAGCCATATCCGTCGGGCATGATTTCCAGTACGCCGGTACCTTGAAGAATATCATCAAAATCGTAGACTTTTTCTACCGGTTTGGGAGCTGGTGCCGGAGCATTATTAGCAGGAGTTTCGGTAGAAGGAGAAGAGGGTTGCTCTGGCGCATTCTGGTTGGCAGCAGGCTGCGGGTTGTTGTCCTTTCCCTGATTATTGTTGTTATTATTATTGTTATTAGGACGGTTATTGCGATTATTCTGACGAGCCTGACGCTGCTGATTTTTCTGTTTCGGTTCTTTAGCCGGCATTACAGGCGCCTCCATTTTGGTAGCCTCAAATTTACCCAGCAATTCAGAAGGTATTTCAAATTTCTCTGACGGAAGATCTTCGATAGGAATAAAATCGTTATTATTCAAGTCGAGCGGTGGAAGTTCCATGTCGTCATCGTCGATAGGAAGCGGAGCCGGTTTAGCAGCAACCTCAGCGGGTTTATTTTCAGCGGCTTCCTGTGCTTCTTTTGCCAGAGTAGATTTATTTTTCGAACCCGGCTTACGTCCACGCTTGGCTTTAGGCTTTTCTTCAGTGGCAGGAGCAGCAGCAACTTCCGGCTGAGCTGTTTTTTCTATAACCGGTGCAACAGTTTCCGTTTGCTCCGGCAATGCAGGAATTTCCTTGAACAAAGGAGTCGGTGCTGGAAGGGCAGGAGTATTGGCCTCCAGCTTCTGTGCTTTGTCTTTGGTAGCCGTGTATACTTTGTCCCCTTCTTTCTTTATACTGATGCGCGAGCGCTTACGTGGCTGTCCTTCCTTGCGTTCTTCGTTGTTTTGCTGTGCGGCCACTTTTTTTGTCGCACCGACAATTGCCTGCTCATCCAGGATACGATACACCAGCTCTTCTTTTTTCAGTGAATCGACCTTTTTCAGACCCAACTCTTTGGCAATCTGCTGCAATTCAGACAAATTTTTGTCGTTTAATTGAATGATATTGTACATAAATAGGTTAAATGAATTATTAATATTGGGTGTGTGAAGCATGACAAACCGTTCAGAGGTCTCTTTCCTCTTTCACACATTTGAATTATCAATGATTTTTGATTGTTTTTTATTGAATTCGGATTGGATACGAAGACGTTTCCAAATACCTTTTTGCATTATTGCGAGTACAAAAGTAAGTGTTTTTTGTTATAAACACGAATAAATGCGGACTTTTTTTACAGTTTCTGTCCACGGATTAAAAGAATTGTGCTAATTTAGCGTTGAAAATACAATTTAATTGACACATTAACGCTTATGAAAAAAGTAATTTTTACAGAAAAGGCTCCTGCTGCCATTGGTCCTTATAACCAGGCAGTAGAAGTAAACGGCATGGTATTCTTGTCGGGCCAGATTCCGGTAAATCCGGCTACAGGCGAAGTAGTAGAAGGTGGAATAACTGAACAGACTACTCAGGTCTTCGAAAATATCAAGAATGTACTTGCAGAAGCCGGACTGACAACTGCCAATGTGGTAAAAACCACTGTGTTCCTGGCAGATATGGCACTGTTCGGTGAAATGAATGCCGTATATGCCAAGTATTTCGAAGGCGATTATCCTGCTCGTTCTGCGGTAGCTGTCAAAGCTTTGCCGAAAGGAGTGCTGGTAGAAATTGAAAGTATTGCGGTAAGATAACCGTAACAAGGAGCAGACCGTAAGGGAAATGTCTTTATGGTCTGCTCCCAATTTGTTTAACAGGAAATTTTGTGACAATGCAACTGAACATGCGTACAATTTGGGGAGAGAATAAATGGAAGCTGGCCACTTTCATACTGGCTATTCTGACAGTAACGGCTTCGGTTTTATATATTTACAGATACGAACCTTTCTCGTCCGGACTGGAAATTACCGACGAACTAGGAGGAAATATCTTTCCGGTCACCATCCTGTCTACAGCTACGACCGATGCCCAACTGATTGTGCCGGCCGACAGTACTTATCTGGGAAACCCCAAATCGTGTATCGGCATTAAAATACGCAGTCCGCATGCCAACAGCAAACTTCACATAGAATTAGCAGAAACTCCTTTCTTTGCTCATTCGGTTTCTGAATTCATTCTGCCGGAATCAGGAAAGGAATACCTGGTTTTCCCGGATGTGATATGGAATTATCAAGCTCTGCTGGAAAATACTCAGGCCATGCCTGTCACCGTGTCCATACAAGCAAAGGTAAATAACAACCGGACATATTCGGCGGTACATACGTATTCCGTACGCAGCATCAATGAATGCCTGTTAGGTTACATCGACAGCAAAATGAAATTTCACGACACAGGCGATTTCTTTGCGGCCTACGTCAACGAAGACAATCCCAACATCAGCCAGGTGCTACGCGAGGCACTGGATTCACGCATTGTCAACCGTTTCTGGGGATACCAGAGCAAGGACCCGAAAGTCGTAGATAAGCAGGTGTATGCCTTGTGGTATGTCTTGCAGAAAAGAGGCTTCAAATACAGCTCCATCAGCAACAGCAGCCTGTCGTCCAACGTGGTCTTTACTCAGCGCGTACGTACCTTCGACGATGCCCTTCAGTCGGCACAGATTAACTGTGTGGACGGAAGCGTACTATTTGCTTCATTGCTGAAAGCCATCAATATCAATCCGATTCTGGTACGCGTGCCGGGTCACATGTTTGTGGGTTATTACACCGACCGTTTGCACCAGGAGATTCATTTCCTGGAAACGTCCATGATTGGCGACGTAAACCTGGATGACTTCTTCCCGGAAGAGAAACTCGACTCCACAATGGCGGGAAAATCGCAGGAAAGCGTATCAAAGTTCATGTTTGAGAAATCCAAGGAATATGCTACCCGCATTTACAACGAACACAAGGATCTGATTCATTCGGGCAAAGTGAACTACATGTTCCTGGAGATAGACAAGGCCACCCGCGCGTATGTGCAGCCCATTGCGGCCAAATAAGACCTCAATCTCATGAAACTGATTTATCTTTATCATAGCGGCTTCGCCCTGCTGGGGGAAGGTTACACGCTTATTTTCGACTATTTCGAAGACTCCGTGTCGGCCGACAAAGGCATCGTGCACGAACAGCTTCTTTCACGTGAAGGACGGTTGTATGTGTTTTCCAGTCATGCGCATGCCGACCACTTTAACCGGCAGATACTCTCCTGGAAAGCGCTTCGGCCTGACATCGTCTATCTGCTTTCGACTGACATTCCTCTTTCTGACAAGGACAAAGAAAACGGAAATCTCCACACACTGGCGAAAGGAGACACCTATCGTGACGAATATCTCACCGTGCGGGCTTTCGGCTCGACGGACATAGGCATCTCTTTTTTAGTCCAGACCCCGGAAGGAGCTACCGTATTCCATGCTGGCGACCTGAACAACTGGCACTGGATGGATGAAAGTCCGGAGGAGGAGTGGAAACGTGACGAAGCTTTCTTCCTTCGTGAGCTGGAAGACATTGCCGTCTGCAAGGAAAAAATGGATATCGTGCTGTTTCCGGTCGACCCTCGTTTGGGAAAGGAATACATGCGAGGGCCTTTACAATTTGTGAAACGGATAAAAACGACTATATTTGTACCGATGCACTTCGACGAAGCTTTTGAGAAGGCTTCGGCTTTTGCACTTTTGGCCGCATCGGAAGGGACTCAGGTTCTTACTCCTGTCCGTCGCGGCGAAACATTGAACTTAGACCACTATATCAACTTAAAATAAAAAGACAATGGAAATAAAAGGAAGATTTGACCACTTCAATATCAACGTAACTAATCTTGAAAAAAGTATCCAATTCTACGAAAAGGCGCTCGGACTGCATGAGTCTCACCGCAAGGAAGCGGCCGACGGCTCTTTCATCCTGGTGTACCTTACCGACGGATGCACGGGTTTCTCACTGGAACTGACCTGGCTGCGCGACCATACGGAAGCCTACGAACTGGGAGAAAACGAAAGCCATCTTTGTCTCCGTGTGGCAGGCGACTACGATGAAGTACGCAAGTTCCACAAGGAAATGGGCTGTGTTTGCTTCGAGAATGAACAGATGGGACTGTATTTCATCAATGACCCGGATGATTATTGGATTGAGATTCTTCCGCTGAAATAAACCTTTATCTCTAATACTAAAAACAAAAAACGTTATGAAAAAGTACATTTCTCCGGGTTCCTGTTTTTCACTGGAATATCCCGACAACTGGTGCGAGTTTGAAGATTCGGAAGACTGCTTTCTGTTTTACAACCCTGACAAATGGACCGGGAACTTCCGTATTTCTGCCTACCGGGGCAATTCGTCAGCCTATGCCAACGAATGTCTGGAAGACGAACTGCATCAGGTACGCGGGGCCAAGAAGGTGAAAGTCGGTTCATGGGACTGCGTCTATTCTTCCGAAAGCTTTCAGGAGAATGGTGTGTGGTACACCACCCACATCTGGGTAACCGGTCGAGGAGAGATTTCCGTAGAGTGCTCGTTCACCGTAGCCAAGGGCGAGATCCCCAAGGCTGGCGAAGCTATTGTAGCTTCCCTGAAGGTGCGCAATGTATCCGACAAACCGGTGAAGGAAGTAATTCCGGTCCGTATTCTGGAAATTAATCAGATAAACGAGAATTATGACTGGGCCGTTTCTACAGTGAAAAAACAACTGACCAAGGATTTTACCGGAACGGCGGCCGACTTGGAAAACTTGCAGAAAGTAATCGATAGCGGACGTTTCAACCCCAAACAGCGTCAGGCGTGGGAAAGCTTCGGCACGGCATTCGGCGTGATTCTGGTCAACGAGATGGACGGCATGGAATGGGTGACGGTCATTGACGGACAGAAAGAATCTCCGGCACTGCGTTTCCGCGATTCAAAAGTAATGGTCAACCCAATTTCCCTGATATGGGACAAGGCGAAGAGCGGACAGCCATGCGACCTGAAAGCGGAATTCGAACGGATAAAGAACGAAGTGGAAGCGACGATGGACTAATCCTGTCTGCATCCTATTTTTAGAAGCTACGAATTAGATTATGACTCCATATTTACAAGTAGAAAACCTGACCAAGTCGTTCGGCGACTTGGTCCTTTTTAACGGCATATCTTTCGGTATTGCAGAAGGACAGCGCATCGGACTGATAGCCAAGAACGGTTCGGGAAAAACCACCTTACTGAATATCCTGGCCGGTAAGGAAGGCTACGACGAAGGAAAAATCACCTTCCGCCGCGATTTACGCGTGGGCTATCTGGAACAGAGCCCGAAATATCCCGAAGAGCTGACGGTGCTGGAGGCCTGCTTTTATCACGGCAACTCTACCGTAGAGCTGATTAAGGAATATGAACGGTGCATGGAAACACCCGGCAACCCCGGCATGGACGAGCTGCTGGTGCGGATGGAACACGAAAAGGCGTGGGATTATGAACGACGTGCCAAGCAGATTCTTTCGCAACTGAAAATCCGCGATTTTTCCCAGAAAATCGGACATCTGTCCGGCGGGCAGTTGAAGCGCGTGGCACTGGCCAACATCCTGATTACCGAACCGGATTTGCTGATTCTGGACGAGCCGACTAACCACCTCGACCTGGACATGACGGAATGGCTGGAAGAGTACTTGAACCGTGGCAGCCTGAGCTTGCTCATGGTGACACACGACCGCTATTTTCTGGACCGTGTGTGCTCGGAAATCATTGAAATAGACAACCGTCAGCTGTATTCCTACAAAGGAAACTACAGCTACTACTTGGAGAAACGGCAGGAACGTATCGAAGCGACCAATGCGGAGATTGCCCGTGCCAACAACCTGTATCGCACGGAACTGGAATGGATGCGCCGTATGCCGCAGGCACGCGGCCACAAAGCCCGTTACCGCGAAGAAGCCTTCTATGAACTGGAGAAGGTGGCCAAACAGCGCACGTACGACGCAAACGTGAAACTGGATGTCAAGGCTTCGTACATCGGTTCCAAGATTTTTGAGTCCGACCACTTGTGCAAGCACTTCGGCGACCTGAAGATTCTGGATGATTTCTCCTACATCTTTGCCCGCTACGAGAAGATGGGTATCGTGGGCAACAACGGTACGGGTAAATCCACCTTCATCAAGATTCTGATGGGACTGGAAAAACCCGACAGCGGTACGCTGGACATCGGCGAAACGGTACGCTTTGGCTACTATTCGCAGGAGGGGCTTCAGTTTAACGAGCAGATGAAGGTGATTGACGTAATTACGGACATCGCCGAGGTAATTGAACTGGGCAACGGCAAACGGCTGACGGCTTCACAATTCCTGCAACATTTCCTCTTCACGCCCGAAACACAGCACAGCTATGTGTACAAGTTGAGCGGGGGAGAACGACGCCGATTGTACCTCTGTACGGTACTGATGCGGAACCCGAACTTCCTGGTGCTGGACGAGCCGACCAACGACCTGGACATCGTGACACTGCAGGTGCTGGAAGAATACCTACAGAACTTCAAGGGATGCGTCATCGTGGTGAGCCACGACCGCTACTTCATGGACAAAGTGGTAGACCATCTGCTGGTATTCAAAGGGCAGGGCGACATCCGCGATTTCCCCGGCAACTATTCTGACTACCGCGACTGGAAGCTGGCCAAGGCAGAACACGAAAAGGAAGCAGCCAAACCTAAGGAAGAAAAGACGCAGCGTGTCCGCCTGAACGACAAGCGCCGCATGACGTTCAAGGAACGGAAGGAATTCGAACAGCTGGAAAAAGAGATTGCCGCACTGGAGGAAGAAAAGAAACAGATAGAAGAAGCCTTGTGCAGCGGTACACTCAGCGTAGACGAACTGACCGAGAAATCCAAGCGTCTGCCTCTGCTCAATGACGAGCTGGACGAGAAGACCATGCGTTGGCTGGAACTGAGTGAAATTGAGGGATAAAAAAGACGCCTTTGCATTTGAAAGAAAACGCAAAGGCGTTTACATTTAAACGCAAGTACATTTTAATCAAAACGCTTTGACGTTTTAAATAAAACGCAAGTACGTTCATGGACAAACGTACTTGCGTTTTTTTATGGGTTTTAAGAAAAATGAAGTGTACTGAAAATAGTTGTCAGTTTGAAGATTAATTCCTG
>UMBT01088077.1_pt1 | contig 29447 bp, 22 predicted proteins | sample 1964001 | NCBI WGS metagenome assembly UMBT01 (sample SAMEA4835945, study PRJEB28245) | human gut metagenome | biome: gut microbiome; material: fecal sample | place: Denmark | collected 2008
GTGTACGGTCATGGGAATTGCCCATGCCAGCGGAATAACCGCCCAGCAAATGGCGATACAGCTCAGAATGCACAGAATGAAGTTGATCAAACGGAGGGTTTCGTCCTGCTTGGTCATGGGGTAGGTTGCTGCCTGAGCGGGAACGGGCTGAGGCTGAACAGGTACTGCGGGCTGCTGATATACAGGCTGCTGGGGCTGTTGAGGCTGCTGGCTAGGTGCGGGCGGCGGAACAGGAGCGCTTGCCGTTTGCTGCTGAGGTTGAGCGGGGGCTGTGTCGGCCTGTTTCAGAGCATTGCCGCACTGAACACAGAACTGTGCTCCGTCAGCATTTTCTTTACCGCATTGAGGGCAGAACATTATAGATCCTCTCGTTTATGGATAATAGTTTTTGGACAGATACATTGTAATGTATGAATTCACTATAACCTTATCATTAGCGGTTTTTTGCCAAATGGGAAGATGAAAGCCCCAATTTGCATAAGGGTCGCCGCCATTTTGATTGTTGGCCTTTCTCGAGCTGGACCGCAATCCGCTCCCCGCAACCCGTTCAAGGCAACATTTTGCGCCAAATGTTAAGTTTATGCAGTGCAACTATAGGTGAGTAGTATCATGAATCCCCAAGTACACGATGCAAAGGAGCTTCAATGACTTGGACGAAGGAAATCCCCGCAAATCCGGTTGTTGCTGTAGCGGGCGCCACGGGCGCTGTCGGCAACGAATTTCTCGAGGTTCTTCATGATCTCGATTTTCCCGCAAGTAAGATTCGTGCACTTGCTTCAAAGCGTTCTGCGGGTAAGAAGCTTCCTTTTAAGGGCTGCGGCCAGGTTCCCGCAGGCGAACTTACTGTTCAGGAGATGACTCCCGAATCTTTCCAGGGCGTCGACATTGCGCTGTTCAGCGCAGGTGCAGGCGTTTCCAAGGAAATGCGCCAGGCTGTCGTAGACGCCGGTGCTGTGATGATCGACAATTCTAGTGCTTTCCGTATGGACGAAGATGTGCCGCTGGTTGTTCCCGAGGTTAACCCCCAGGACGTTGCTTGGCATAGCGGCGTTATCGCCAACCCCAATTGCTCCACCATCCAGATGGTTGCAGCTTTGAAGCCGCTCTATGATATTTCTCCCATCAAGCGCGTGGTTGTTTCTACCTACCAGGCTGCTTCGGGTGCAGGTGCCAAGGCGATGCAGGAGCTGTACGCGCAGACTCAGCAGTTCCTGAACGGCGAAGAGCTCACTGTCGATGCTTTCGCTCATCAGATCGCCTTCAACTGCATTCCCCATATCGATAAGTTCTTGGAAGACGATTCCACCAAGGAAGAGTGGAAGATGGTTGTCGAAACCAAGAAAATCATGGGTGATGACGATATCCAGGTTGCCGCAACCTGTGTCCGCGTCCCCGTCCTTCGTTGCCACGGTGAATCCATCAACGTTGAATTCGAGGGTCCGATAACGGTGGAAGAGGCTCGCGCCGCACTCGAGGCTGCTCCGGGTATTACCGTAATGGACGATCCCGCCAACAGCTTGTATCCCATGCCTGGTCTGCTTGCAGGAACCAACGGTGCGTTTGTTGGCCGCTTGCGCAAAGATCCTTCCGTTGAAAATGGTTTGGCATTTTGGAACGTTGCCGACCAGATTCGCAAGGGTGCGGCGCTCAATGCCGTCCAGATTGCTCAGTTGTTGCTTCCGTAACGCTGATTAGCTGCATATATGTGTAGACGGGCGGGAGAATGAAAACTCCCGCCCGTCATATTTTGGGATCCAAGTAACGTAAGGTATCCTTAATAAGATTGTTAAGCCTCGCCCATGGCGGGGATTTTTTATGTATGGCGTCCGATGCCTTTCTGCATATGCGGCGCTGAAGAATGGAAATGTGATATATGACTGCAAACGCAACGCAGGAAAAGAAAGATATAACTCAAGAAGCTGAATGTACGAGCTTTGATGCTCTTGGGCTTAACCAAGAGATTATGGGAGCGGTAGAAGAACTGGGCTACACAGCTCCAACCCCCGTTCAGGCGGGGGCAATTCCTCAAGTACTCGAAGGCCGTGACGTGCTTGCCGCCGCACAAACGGGTACGGGCAAAACGGCAGCATTTCTTTTGCCAACCATGAATAATCTGGCGCATGGCGAAAAGCGTCGTGTTCGCGGTCGTAGTCTGGGGTGTGGTCCGTTCCTTCTGGTGGTTACGCCCACCCGCGAACTTGCTCAGCAGATAGAATCGGTGTGTCGTACCGTTGCCAAGCATACAGGCCATTCCTCGGTCACGGTTGTGGGCGGCTTGGGTTACGGCCCTCAGCGCAATGCTCTGAAGCAAGGCTGCGATATCCTTATTGCCACTCCTGGTCGCTTGATCGATTTGATGGAGCAGGGCGCTTGTTCGCTCGATCAGGTTCAGGTTCTTGTTCTTGATGAGGCAGATCGCATGCTCGATATGGGCTTTTTGCCCGCTATTCGCACCATTGTGGGTGCAACTCCCGAACAGCGCCAAACGTTGCTGTTCTCTGCAACTCTCGACGAGGGCAAGGTTGGATCCATTACCGATTTGGTGAAAACTCCTGCTCGTATCGAGGTTGCGCCGGTAACCTCAACGGCAGACACCGTAGAGCAGTATGCACTTCCTGTTTCCCTAGAGGCGAAGAATGCGCTTTTGGCTCAAGTGCTGAAAAAGGCAGGTTCCGAGCGTGTTATTGTCTTTACTCGCACCAAGCATCGTGCCGATGCTTGCCGTCGTCGTTTGGTGAAGGCTAACATCACCTGCGCGGTTATTCACGGCGATCGCACACAGAACCAGCGTGAGCGCGCTCTTCGCTCGTTCAGCGCCGGTGAGGTTGATGTTTTGGTCGCAACTGATGTGCTGGCTCGAGGAATCGATATCGCCGATGTGAACTATGTCGTCAACTTCGATGTGCCTGAAGATCCTGTCGACTATATCCATCGTATTGGTCGTACGGGCCGCGGTGGCGATGTTGGCTGGTCGCTCACGTTTGTTACCGAGCAAGACTTCGATGAGTTCAACGACATCGAGGCCTTGATGGGCAAAACGGTGGATCTCTACGATGCCGAAGGCCTTGAACTGGGCGAAAACCCTGTATTCATCGACCCTGATCGAGTCCCTGCTTCGAAGGTGCCTGGAAAGAAGGCCAAGAAGAAACGTCGCAAGGCTCGTGAAAAGAAGGCGGCATCGAAGCAGGTTCAGGCAAGCAGCAAAGCAAGCCAGGATAGGTCCGATGAAGCTTCCGAGGGCACTGAACGGCCTTCTCGTTCCTCTTCTGCTGCTCGCGGTCGTAGCAGCGGCAAGCGCAATCAAGGTGCAGGCCGTAGCCAGGACAAGAAGCAGCAGGCAAAGCCTTCGCGCAAGAATGCCGTTCGCTCTTCCGATAGAAAGCGTTCGAATGGCGGCAATGGCAAACGTCGCAATTCTGAGCGGAGCGCCGAAGAGGTGCCAGCAGCGTTTAGGCCTGGCGTGCGTTCTTCTGGCGTTCGCCAAATGCCTAAGCCTGGAAAACGTAAGCGTTCCCAAGGAGCGAAAAATCATCGCGGAAGGCGCAACAGCCAATAGTATCGTCCACTCCCTTTATGGGAAGCGTACGTGAATGCTAAGGGGCATGCGGCTTTCGCGGCTGCTTGACGTAATTGAGCACGATTAGCACGCCTTAAAAACAAAGCCTCCTGATTCAATTGCGAATCAGGAGGCTTTTGTGTCTTGGCGGATAAATAGAAAGAGGTTTATCTTTCTATGGCTGTCCTTCGGTTTTGCCGCTAGTCGAGCCTGCCGGTGAACAGGAATTTAATGCGCTGCCACAGGCTGGGCTTCTTCGGCACCAGCTGGATAGCTGCCTTGTCTGCTGCTTCTTCGACTTTCCTTTCCAGGGAAGGGGAAAGCACGATAGGCCTAGCATCGACCTTTTGCGCATTCACCTCGGCGGTGTTGGTAGCGGGCCCTGCAACACCAGGCTCAATTTCCTCGAGGCCACGAGGAATGTTGATCTCGGCTTGCTCTGCGGCCTTTTCGGCGGCAATTCGCTGAGCTTCAGCTTCTTGCTGTGCCTTTTTCAAGGCGGCGAGTTCTGTTTCGGCTTCGGCCCTTGCCTTTGCCTCCGCTTCGGCCTTTGCCTTCAGCGCGGCTGCCTCGGCTTCTTCCTGGGCTTTCTTCAGGGCAGCAAGCTCCGCTTCCGCTTCGGCCTTCGCCTTTGCCTCCGCCTCGGCCTTCGCCTTCAGCTCAGCAGCTTCCTCGGCGGCCTTCCTGCATGCTTCTTCAGCAGCTTCCTTTGCCTTGGCTTCTTCGCGAGCTTTGCGCTCCTCTTCCTCGGCTGCTTTCATGCGCTCGATTCGGGCAAGCTCAGCTCGACGCGCCTCTTCTTCTTCACGCAGTTCGCTGGCGTGGCGATAATCATCGCGTGCCTTCTGAATCAGGTAAGCCTGAGAATCGAACGATTCGGTGCTGCCGTCAGCATTTTCACTGCAGAAGAATTCGAGCGGGGTGTATTCCAGGTCGTTCTTCAACATACGCAGTTTGGCGGTGTCGGAAAGCGAGATGTCCAGATACTCGTTAACGCGTTCCTTCAGCTCGGGATCGTAGATAGGCCAAGCGATTTCCACGCGCTTTTCCATGTTGCGCGTCATCAGATCGGCGCTGGAAAGGTAGATCTCGCGATTATCGCGCGGACCGAATCCGTAGATGCGGCTATGCTCCAGCAAACGACCAACGATGGAAACAACCTCAACGTTTTCGGTGTAGCCCTCAACGCCGGGAACCAGACACGAAATGCCGCGTACGAACAACGTGGTTTTAACGCCAGCCTGGGAGGCTTCGGCAATCTTGTCGATGATGTCCTTGTCGGTGATGGAATTGGTCTTGAACGACAGGCCGTTGGGCTTGCCGCTTTTAGCAAGCGCGATCTGCTCATCGATCTTATGGAGAATCATCGGCTTGATTTGCAACGGAGCAACCGAAAGCTTCTGATATTCATCGGAAGCGTTTTCTAAGCTCATGTTGCGGAAGAACTTTGCGGCATCCTTGCCGATTCCTTCATCGGTGGTGATGAAGCTGAAGTCGGTGTAGAGCCTCGAGGTTTTCTCGTTGTAGTTGCCCGTGCCCAGCTGGGTAATGTACTGGATGCCGTTTTCGGTATGGCGTGCGATGGTGCAGATCTTCGAGTGAACCTTGAAGTCGTGGAAACCGTAGATTACGTTGGCGCCAGCCTGCTCAAAGCGTTGCGACCACTCGATGTTGTTGGACTCGTCGAAGCGGGCGCGCAGTTCGAACAGCGCGGTAACTTCCTTGCCGTTTTCTGCAGCAGTCACCAAGGCTTCTGCCAGATGGGACTGGCTGGCAAGGCGGTACAGCGTGATCTTGATCGAGAATACCGAAGGATCGTTCGCTGCTTCGCGGAGCAGGCTGATAAACGGATCCATGCTTTCATAAGGGTACGCAAGCAGAGCGTCGCGCTCGGCTACCTGTTCCATGATGGGTCGCTTTTTGTCGAAGCATGCTGGCCATTGCGGCGTGAACGGTTCGTTGGTGATGTCGCGTGCTAGCTCAGAGTCGATCATGCTGGAAAGACCCCAGGCATAGCTCATATCGAGCGGGACGCTGGTAACGTAGCTCTGGCAGGGCTTCAGATCCAAGCGCTTCAGAAGGAACTTTTCCGTAGCGGAGGAAAGGGGCGTATCGGTTTCCAAGCGAACAGGAGCCAGGCGTGCGCGCTTCTTCAGCATGCGCTTCATGTGCTCGCGGTAGTCGTAATCAAGATCTTCTTCGGTGCCATCGTTCGGATCGATGTCGGCGTTGCGTGTTACGCAGATAACGCTTGCGCGCTTGGTGGTGTACATAGAGAACACTTCATCAACGATGGTTTTGATAGCGTGTTCCAGAAGGATGTACTGAGTGCCTTCACCAGGCAGCTTGATTACGCGCTTTGCCTGATGGGGTAACGGAATAAGGCCGAACGTAGCATCGTCGGCGCCAATGTTCTTGCCCTTCTTTTTGCCCTTGCTCTCAGTTGCTTTGGGCTTTGCGCCACCCTCTTCGTCGCTGACCAGGCGCGCAAGAACGTATAGTGCACCGTTTTCCAGGTGAGGGAAGGGGTGGCGCGAATTGATGATCTGCGGCGAAAGGTAGGGAACAACGCGTTCTTTCAGGTGCTTGCGAAGATACTCCGCCTGTTCGGGCGAAAGGTCTTCGGGCTGAAGCTGGCGGATGCCGCATTCGGCCAATTGACCCATGATCTTGTTGTAGATGCGTTCTTCCTCCGGGTACAGCTCATGGCAGCGCTCATAGATTGCCTGGAGCTGTTCGTTGGGCGTCATCTGCGTTTTGTTGTCGCGCAGGTCTTTGTTTACCAAAGAAAGATCGGTAAGGCTGCCAACGCGTACCATGAAGAACTCCTGCAAGTTGCTGCAGAAGATGGACACGAAGGTGAGGCGTTCGAGCAAGGGAACGTTATGGTCTTCGCCTTGATCGAGTACCCGCTTGTTGAATTCGAGCCAAGAAAGCTCACGGTTTTGCATATAGGGCAGAACGTGATGACTCTTATGTTTGGGATGTGTTTCCGTGGTAGCAGATACACCAACACTGGAATTCTGTTTCGCTTCCATGATTTCCCCTCTATTCTTTTCCCCAGATTAATGGCGCATGCGCCAGTATTATCTAGGAATTATTGTAATCGTTAATAGCGGTTTTTCGCAGGTAAGATGCCCTTTTATCGCGCAACGAATCGCAATATCTTGTGACATTCCTCCGTGATGATGGTGCTTTTAGGCGAAACTGACGGGTTTTACTAGAACGCGTTCAGCCAAATACCCCTCGCGCACACCGTACTTGCAGATGTCTAGACGCTCGCCACCGCACAGCTTGAAGGCTTCGCGGATGATGACGCAGCCGGGAATAAGCGTATGGATGCGGTCGGGGAGGGTGCGCAAAGCCTCATGGGCAAAGGCGTTGGGGTCTTCTGCGTAGCGGTTCAGGATGGCATCGATGTGTTCGGGCAGCAAGTAATTGAAGCGGTTGCCGTTGTTGCACAGATCGCCATAGAGCTTTGCGGCAGATCGGATGGAGCCTCCGATGCCGTAAAGCTGGGTACAGTGGTATACGTCGGTTTCTTCCTTTTCTGCAAGTTCGCGGAAAGCCTGCGCTATGGCGTTGACTTCCTTCTGAGTGGGCATCAGCCCCGCTACATAGTTTGCGAAGGACGAAAGCGAACCCTGCGGAATGCTGGTTTTCGCAAGATCGAAGCCACCCTTGATGCTTGTGAGCTCGGTGGAACCGCCGCCGATATCGACCATGGTGCCCGCTTCGAGGTCTTGGTCGAGCTTTGCACCCAAATAGCCAAGATGCGCCTCTTCTTCGTTGGAGAGGATGCAGATGCGCTGCCCAATGCCTTCTTCGATTGCGGCAGTTGCCTTATGTGAATTGGAACAGTTTCGCAGTACGGCAGTTGCGAAAATATCAATGCGGTCGCAATTGAAGTGCGAAGCGCGGCGCAGGTGCGCGTTGATGGTTTTAATGGCGCGCTTTACCCCTTCTTCGGTCATAGCTCCCTTTTCGACGTGCGAAGCGAGGCCTGCCATCACCTTGTAGTTCAGCAGGGTGTCGATATCCTTCTTCCGCAGGGGCTCATGCGCGGCGCAGGACACCTCGTAAATGCAGAGTCGGATGGTGTTTGAACCTAAATCGATAATGCCGTAGCGGGACATTTCATAGCTCCTTGTTGTTAAATCTGGTGCTTTCGAACACATCATTTGATTTAACTATATTCGTGCATCGGGAAGTGGGGTAGCATCGCCTATAACGTGTTATTTAACATTTTTCTGTCATTTGCCAGGTGCGTTGCATGCTGTGTAGGCAAGTAGCGGTGCAGTGGGGACTGGCGTGGCATAGGATAGAGGGGGTTTCGCGATGCTTGATACGGTTCGTTTGGGTTCTCAGAAGGTATCCAAAAAGGAATATAAAGTCCGCTTCAAAGAATTGATCAATAAGTTGGTCGTGCTTCAGCAGGAAGCGAAGCGCCAGGAGCTTGGCGTGGTGGTGTTGTTCGAGGGATGGAAGGGCGCCGGGAAGGGCAGTCGAATCTCAGATTTGCTGTATCACTTGGATGCGCGCGACACTTCGGTATACGTTACGGAAGATTTCGAAGGCGAAGAAGCCGAAAACGTTTTGAGCGAAGAGTTCGGCTCCACTGGCTATTTCCCTGTTATGCAGCAGTTTTGGAAAGCGCTTGGTCAGCGTGGGAGTATGACGTTCTATGATCGCGGTTGGTATTCGGTGGCGGCGCAGCATGTGATCAACATGCTCCCAAAGAAGGGAAAGCTTTCCAAGAAAGAACGCGCTGCGGTTGAGGCTCATACGGCACGCATGCTTCCCTCCATTGAAGACTTCGAAACACAGCTGCGCAACGATGGCTATCTGGTAATCAAATTCTTCTTGCATATCTCCGAGCAGACCCAACGCGAGCGTTTGGTGGGTTTGTATAGCGACCCTGCAACCAAGTGGCGCGTGACCCAGAGCGATCTTGAACAGCTCGAGCACTATAGCCAGTCTTACCGTGTTTATGACGAGATGCTGAAGCGCTCTAACTTCAAGGCTGCCCCCTGGATCCTGCTTGATGCCTCCGATCATCGTCGGGTAAACCTGAGCGTTGCCCAAACGTTGGTAACCGCTTTGGAACGCGAGCTCTCCAGGCCGAAGAACAATGCCGCTTTGGAAGCGGAAGCGAAGGCAAAGGAAAACTCTGCTGCTGCCGTTGCTGGTTCGGTGGCAGACGATGAGCGCGAACGCTCCGACGAGGAAAATCAGCTTCTGCGCTTGCAGGCAGAACATGAGGCCGCAGCGATGAGCGCTCATGCGCCCACGATGACACGCTTTATCCCTAGTGCACATATACCTTCGCTTGATGAGGTAGATCATTCGCTTGCTCTAACTCACGACGAATACAAGCTCCAGCTGAAAGCAGAACAGGAACGTCTTCGTCGTATTGAGCTGGAAATGTACATTAGGCGCGTACCCATGATGATCATGTATGAAGGTTGGGATGCGGCTGGAAAAGGTGGCAGCATCAAGCGTGTGGCGCAGGCGTTGGATGCGCGTTCGTACACCATTTTCCCCAGTCCGGCACCTACGAAGCCCGAACTGCTGCACCCTCATCTGTGGCGCTATTGGACGCGCTTGCCGAAGGCGGGACATGTAGGTATTTATGATCGCAGTTGGTACGGCCGTGTGTTGGTTGAGCGCGTTGAGGGTTTTGCCAGCACCGACCAATGGAGCCGCGCATACGAGGAAATCAACGAGTTCGAGCGCGACATGGTTGACTGGGGTGCCATCCTGCTTAAGTTTTGGGTGGACGTTTCCCCAGAAACGCAGCTTCAGCGTTTTGAGGCGCGTGAAAGCAATCCTGCGAAACGCTGGAAGATTACCGCAGAGGATTGGCGCAACCGCGACAAGTACCCCCAGTATCGTGCGGCGGTAGACGACATGTTCCGCCTTACTTCTACGCACAACGCACCTTGGATAATCTTGGAAAGCGACGATAAGTATTACGCCCGCGTGAAGGCACTGCGTATCATCAACGAGGCCATTGAAAAGCGGTTGGGGCTGTTCTAGCTCGGTATAGAGCTGCGATTGCTGCCGGGATGCCGTTTTGGCATTAATGGTCTGCCCCAGCCTTGCTCGAAGAGTTGACGGAGCGGGCGAGCGCGGTGCGTTGTGGGTTGCTTCTGCGGGCTGATCGTTAACCCGCTCACTTGCTTTTTCTGCTTGTTGGCAGAACGTTTGAAATCCCTCTTACGAATCTTCGTATGAGGGATTTCTTTTTGTTACTATAGTTTAGTTACATCGCTGCGTTGCATGCTGCGATGGCAGTTCGTTTCAGAACCAAATGTGTGAAGGTGGTTCATGCCAAAAGGCGCAAACAGACGCGGTCCATCGCGGGGGTCCCATGCTGCTCCGCAACGCTCTCAGAGCACCCTGCCTGCTACGTATCGTTCCCAACAGGTTCCTTCCAGCCAGAGCATTTCCCAGTACAGCCGCGATTCCTACGGTTCAGCTGCGCGCGCAAGCCAAAGCAAAAAGGGCGGCATATGGCGTGTGGTGTTTATTGTTTCCATCGTAGTGTTTGTGGGCGCTTTAGCTGCCTTGGGCGCTATCGGCTATCAGTACTGGGCGCAGCAAAACGCTTACAGTGGCCTGGAAGAATATGCAGAGGTGGATGACAATTCCAATCTTGCTCTTTCCGACCTGAAAGTTGATTGGGATGGTTTGCGCGCTATCAACCCCGACATCGTAGCGTGGGTATACGTACCTGGTACGCCCATCAATTATCCTGTGGTTCAAGGGTCTGATAATCAGGAATACTTGCATAAAGCTTTTGATGGATCTACCGGGTGGCTTGCTTCGGCAGGTACCATCTTCCTGGATGCATCCAATACCAGCGATTTATCCGATCAGAACAATGCGCTATACGGCCACCACATGAACGATGGTTCGATGTTTGCTTCTTTGGCCGATTTCGAGGACCAGGATACCTTCGATTCGCATCGCGATATCTACGTGTTAACCCCACAGGGCAATTATCGCCTTAAAACGTTTGCTTTGGTAAAAACAACAGGCAGTGACGCCATCGTTCAGACGTCGTTTGCCAACGACGCAAGTTACCAGGCATACGTGCAGGACAAGCTTAACCGCAGCGTGGTAAGCCAGAAGGGGGACACGCTGACCGCTACCGATATCAAGCAGTCAGTGCTGTTTTCTACCTGCGAATATTCGCAAAACGACGGCCGTGCGGTGCTGTTTGCCGCTGTGGTGGAAACCACGGCAGCAAACGACCCTTACCTGAGCTCGAGCACCTCGGGGACAACTGGTCTTTCGTCAAGTCAGGACGCGGTCATGGATCGCAAATATGAGGAGGCTGCATAGATGAGCATGTCGGTGTTTCCCGGAGAGCGCCCCGACAGAATGGAAGAAGAGTGCGGTGTTTTTGGCATTTACGCACCTGGTGAAGATGTAGCGCGCATGACCTGCTTCGGTTTGCAGGCGTTGCAGCACCGTGGGCAGGAATCTGCCGGCATTGCCGTTGGCGATGGTGCCACCATCATGGCTTCCAAGGATCTGGGCTTGGTGACCCAGGCATTTACCGAAGGCGACCTTTCTGCGTTGAAGGGCGATTTGGCTATTGGTCATGTTCGCTACTCCACGAGCGGCGGTGTCGATTCGTGGGAAGCGGCACAGCCCCATATCTCGGCAATCGATGAAGTGCTTATTGCGCTTGCCCACAATGGAACGTTGGTGAACACCAATTACCTCAAGGCGAAAATCATTGATTACGGTGTTCATCTGCGTGCGGGCACCGACTCGGAAGCAGCAGCGAAGATCATTGGCGAGGTAACCAAAACCACGAATTCCCTTCGTGCGGGCATTCGTATGGCCATGAAAATGATCAAGGGCGCTTACGCTATGCTGCTGGCAAGCCCTGACCATCTTTACGCTTTCCGCGATCCAAACGGCATTCGTCCTCTGGTTGTAGGTAAGTTGCCCAACAATCGTGGATGGGTTGTTTCTTCCGAAACCTGTGGTCTTGATATTGTGGGCGCGGAGCTTATGCGTGAAGTTGCCCCTGGCGAGATTATCCGCTTCGGCAAAGATGGCATGATCTCCGAGATGGGCGTTGAGCCCAAGAAGCGTGCTAGCTGCATTTTCGAATACGTGTATTTCGCTCGTCCCGACTCCGTGATGGACGGACAGAGCGTATACGTTGCCCGCCGTCAGATGGGACGTATCCTTGCGCGCGAGGCTCCGATTGATGCCGACCTTGTTGTGGGCGTCCCCGATTCTGGTTTGCCTTCTGCTATGGGCTACGCTTTGGAGAGCGGCATCCCTTATTGCAACGGCATCGTTAAAAATCGCTATGTCGGCCGTACGTTCATTCAGCCTACCGATGAGATGCGCCAGCTTGGCATTCGCTTGAAGCTGAATCCGCTTCCGTCTGTAATTTCAGGCCAGCGTTTGGTGGTTATCGACGACTCTATCGTCCGCGGCAACACCTCCAAGAGGTTGGTTGACATGTTGCGAAGCGCAGGTGCCAAGGAAGTTCATCTGCGTATTGTTTCGCCTGAAACCCGTTGGCCTTGCTTCTACGGTATTGATACCGACACGCAGGATCAGCTTATCGCGGCAAATATGACCAATCAGGAAATGTGCGATTTCATCGGCTGTGATTCGCTTGCGTTTATTTCAGTTGAGGGCCTTCACGAGGCAATTCAGTGCGAACACCCTGGTTTCTGTGACGCTTGCTTTACCGGCGAATACCCTGTGGATATTCCTGATACCATGAAGGCCAAGAGCTTCCTTCCCGAAGGGAAGGCAGTGCTCGATTAGCGGCCAGCTCGAAGGCATGCCATAGTGCCTCGAATTATGGCAATACGTTGTTTGTAAGCCCCCCGAACAGGGGATTTGAGTTCCAGGAGATGCTATGACTGATCGCATTAAGGTCAACGCGATGGATAACGATGAAACCAAGTGGCCCAGCTGGACGGCTCAGGGCACTACCACCTATGCCGAAGCGGGAGTTGATACGGCAGAGGGTGCCCGTGCAGTAGACGCCATCAAGGATGCGGTTCATCGCACGTACCGCGATGAGGTTCGCGGCGATATCGGCGGTTTCGGCGGCTTGTTCTCCATCAACGCGGCGAAGAACATGGCCGATCCGATTTTGGTTTCCGGTACCGACGGCGTTGGCACTAAGATTCAGCTGGCTAAGCTCGCTGGCAAGCATGACACCGTGGGCATCGACCTGGTTGCCATGTGCGTGAACGACATTCTTGCAACAGGCGCTGAGCCCCTGTTCTTCCTCGATTACATTGCCATCGGAAAACTTAAGAGCGAAGCGGTTGCCGAAATCGTTTCCGGCATTGCTGATGGCTGCCAGATGTCGGGCGCTGCTCTTATCGGTGGCGAAATGGCTGAGCATCCTGGCGTAATGGATCCCAATGAGTATGACCTTTCCGGTTTTTGCGTAGGCGTGGTAGATCGTCCTGAAATGCTCGACCCTGCTAAGGTCCAGGAGGGCGACGTGCTTATCGGCCTGGCTTCCTCCGGCATTCACTCCAACGGCTATTCTTTGGTTCGCAAGGTGGTTACCGACGGTAAGACGCTCTATGAGCTGCGTATGCCTCAGGAGTCTCTGGGCGGCCAGAGCGTGCTCGACGCGCTGCTCGAGCCCACTCGCATCTACGTGAAGCCTGTTCGCTCCGTTCTGCGCCAGCTCCCTGGCGCCATTCGCTCCCTTGCCCACATTACGGGTGGCGGCATTACTGAGAACCTGAATCGTGCGCTTCCCGAAAACATGGACGCAGAGCTTCATGTGGGAACCTGGAGCATGCCACCGGTTATCCCGTTCGTGTGCCGTGCGGCTCATCTCGATGAGCACGAAGCCCTGAAGACCTTCAATATGGGCTTGGGCATGGTTCTCGTCGTTGATCCTTCCAAGGTTGATCGGGTTATGGACATCCTGGAAGCCGAGGGTGAAACACCTACCGTTGTAGGCCGTATCATTCCTGGCTCGGGCGAGGTTGCCTATGTTGATCAGGAAAAGCTCTTTGCCGACAATCCGTCTGCTGAAGAGTAGGTAATCATTATGCGCGATTGGCTCAAGCGACCAATCGCGCTTTATGTTGATGCCGGTCGATGCACGTCGAAGGGTTCTTTTCCAACTTCGGGGCATCGATTGGCACGTTCATTGCGGTAGCGACAAATGAAGGTGTCTTTTCGACGCCTTGCCTAGCAACGAAAGGAAGGGCATGACTGCTCAAGTGCAAGAACCGTTGAACATCGGCGTTTTGATCAGCGGTAGCGGCTCTAACCTCCAATCGCTCATCGACCATATTGAAGAAGGCACGCTCAGTGCGAAAATCAGCTTGGTTGTTTCTTCGCGTCCTGACGCCTTTGGCATTGAACGTGCCAAAAAGGCAGGAATTCCCGTCTTGGTGATGAATCGCGAGGCGTATGCCGACACTTCGGCGGCTAACCAGCGTATTGCTGACGCTTTGAAGGAAGCTGGTGCTGAATACGTGGTTATGGCCGGTTACATGCGTATGGTTACCGCAGAAATCCTCGACGCTTTCCCTGATAAGGTAGTGAACCTTCATCCCGCTCTGCTTCCTTCTTTCAAAGGCGCGCATGCCATTGAGGATGCATACAATTTTGGCGTGAAGGTAACTGGCGTTACGGTTCATTTTGCTAATGCCGATTACGATAAGGGCCCCATTATCGCTCAGCAGCCTGTTGAGGTTCGTGAAGGTGAACCCATCGAGGCTCTTGAAGAGCGTATTCATTCGGCCGAGCATGAGCTGTATCCTCACGTGATCCAGCTTCTTGCCGAAGGGCGGGTAGACGTTTGCCCTGAAACGCGTAAGGTGCACATTTCAAGCTAACTAACAGTACTGCCCGCTGGGCGGGCATTTTCACTTTCGAAGGTTTGCGTTTGGCTGGCGCTGCTATGCTGAACGTAACGAATATCAATAGCCAGACAATTCGGAAAGGCGGTACCAGGTGGCAGATCCTAAGGTAAAGCGTGTTCTTATGTCGGTAACGGACAAGACGGGTGTAGTGGAATTCGCTCGTGCTCTGTCCGAAGAGTTCGGTGCGCAGATCATCTCTACGGGTGGCACGGCTCGCGTTATTGCGGAGGCGGGCATTCCCGTTACCCCCATCGATGAGGTAACCCAATTCCCAGAGATGATGGATGGTCGCGTGAAGACGCTTCACCCGGCAGTTCATGGTGGTCTTCTTGCTAAGCGCGACAACCCCGAGCATATGGCTCAGGCTGCTGAGCACGGCATCGAGATGATCGACATGGTGGTGGTAAACCTTTATGCATTCGAGAAAACGGTAGAGTCTGGAGCCGATTTCGGTACCTGTATTGAAAACATCGACATCGGTGGCCCTTCTATGCTGCGTTCTGCTGCAAAGAATTTTGCAAGTGTTGCCGTTGTTACCGATCCTGCAAGCTATGGAAGCATTCTTGCCGAAATGCGTGCAAACGATGGCGCAACCACACTCGCAACGCGTACCCAGCTTGCTCTTCGCGTGTTCCAGACTACCAACGCTTACGACGGCGCTATCGCTGCATGGCTCGGCAACCAGTTGGGCGAGGTAAACGAGCTGTTCCCTGAGACTCTTTCTGTTGACCTCGTTAAGCAGCAGGGTCTTCGCTATGGCGAGAACCCACACCAGAGCGCTGCGTTCTACCGCGTTCCTGAGTTTGCTACGCCGCATTCTCTGGTTAACGCTAAGCAGCTCAATGGCAAAGAACTCTCTTACAACAACATCCTCGATACCGATGCATGTTGGACGCTCGCTCGTGAGTTTGACGAGCCCGCTGTTGTGATCCTGAAGCATCAGAATCCCTGCGGTTCCGCAACTGCAGCCGATGTTGCTACGGCTTACGACAAGGCGTTTGCTTGTGACCCGAAGAGCGCTTTTGGCGGTATCATCGCCGTTAATGCCGAGGTCACCCTCGAATTGGTTGAGCATATCAATGAGAACAAGCAGTTCGTAGAGGTACTCATTGCTCCTTCGTATGAGTCAGCTGCTCTTGAGCTGCTTCAGCAGAAGAAGAACCTGCGCGTTTTGGAGACTGGTGGGGTAGATGCTCCTGCGGCTATTGAATTCCGTTCTGTTGATGGCGGTATGCTTTGTCAGCAGGTAGATCGCGTGGATGAGGATCCTGCAGAGTTCACGGTGCCTACTAAGAAGAAGCCCACTGAAGACGAATTGCATGAAATGCTCTTTGCCTGGAAGGTTTGCAAGGGCGTTAAGTCTAATGCGATTTTGGTTTCGAAGGATCATGCTGGGATTGGCATGGGCCCTGGTCAGCCTAACCGCGTTGACTCTGCGAAGCTCGCTTGCGAACGTGCGCATGAGGCGTGCGAACGCATGGGTGTTCCCGCAGAAGGCCTGGTATGCGCATCCGATGCGTTCTTCCCGTTCCGCGATAACGTTGATACGTTGGCAGGCTATGGCGTCAAGGCCATTATCCAACCCGGCGGTTCCATTCGTGACGAAGAGGTTATCGAGGCTTGCGATGAGCATGGCATTGCCATGGTGTTCACTGGTCATCGCCACTTCCGCCACTAGGTAAGTGTCGTTTCGGCAAAGTGGAACTGAATTAGAAACGCCCTTCGGGGCGTTTCTTTTGTTTGCGGCAAGAGCATTTGGGCGGTCTTGCCCGTTCGTTTTATGACGGTTGGGCATCGGGTTTGGTGTCTGATATACTCAAAAACAATCTTCCTACTGAAACACAGAAAAAAGGTCCTCCCAGCAGTGAAGTTCAATATTCGAAATCTTATGGGCGGCTTGGTCATCATCGTCGTGCTGGCCTTCGTCTTCCTCCGTGGCGATCAGATCAATGAACTGGCGGCCACTATGGCGCAGGGTGCTATGATTCCCCTGGTCATTGCTATTCTTACGCAGCTTTGTAAATACATTTCTCAGAGTTTTGCGTACAGTTTTTCTTTCCAAGCAGTGAATGAAACCATGCATCCAAAGCATACGTTGCCTCTGGTATTTGGCACGTTCTTCCTTAACACGGTGGTTCCTTCCCTGAACCTTGCTGGTACCACCTTGGTGGTTGATGATGCTCGAAGGCGCGGCATCGAACCAGGTAAGGCAACTTCTGCAGCATTGCTTATGCAGATTACGGTAGATTCCGCTTTTGCCGCCATTATGATTATCGGGTTTTCCATCCTTGCGTTAACCGTAGGGTTATCTCCCATCTGGCTGTTGTTCGGTTTGGTGGTAATCGTTTTGGTAGGAGCCATGATCTCTGTCATGGTTTTGGGTCATAAGAACCCCGATCTGGTTGTTCGGATCCTTATCCCCATTGCCCGTTTCATCAACAAGGTCTTGGTTCGTTTCCACAAAGACCCGATGGCTCCTTGGGTGGAAAAAACGGTGGGGTCGTTTTCCAGTGCGGCGAAGCTCATCGTGCAGAATCCTAAAACCACATTGAAGGCATGGGGTTGCTCTCTTATTGCAAGCTGCTGCGAGCTTTCTGCGTTTTGTTTGGTTGGCTATGCGTTTGGTGTTGCTGTTCCCGAGTCGTTGGTGTGCGGCTATGTGGTTGCGACCCTGTTTGCTATGGTTTCGTTTACGCCGCAGGGCGTTGGTGTTGTTGAGGCGGCAGTCACTGTTGCCTTTACTGCTTTTGGCGCTTCGGCAACTGCTGGTATGGCAATTGGCTTGGTCTACCGCGGCATCGTGTTCTGGATGCCCTTCCTTATTGGTGCAATCCTTATCCAGACCACCAAGACCTTTCGTCCTAAAAGGGAAAAGAAGGAAAAGCTTTCCGACAACAACTTCAACCGTCAGCGCGTTCGTGCGGAGTTGGGGCGTGAAGCTGCCGAGCACAAGGCGCAGCGTGATGCGCTTCGCCCCAGTGCCGTAAGGAAAAACAACTTCGATGAAGATCTGCAGTCGGGCAAGGGGGAACAAGCCTCTTCGCCCGATGAGCGGAACTTGAAGAAGCGTAATGAAAATTGTCATTTTTAAATCGAGAGGAATTCCATGCCCAGTTTTATCGAGCATCTTTCGCATACTACCCGCAGTTACCGTAGATTCCGTAGCATCTACCGCGTGCCTGAAGGCCACATGAAGAAGTGGGTCGACAATACGCGTTACACCGCTAGTGCCAAGAACTTGCAGCCTTTGCGCTATCGCATTGTTTCCGATAGGGAAATGTGCGCGAAGGTGTACGACACGCTTGCATGGGCTGGCTACCTTACCGATTGGGAAGGCCCTGAAGAAAAAGAACGCCCAACTGGTTACATCGTAATGGCGGTCGACACTGAGGTCTCTTCGGTTCAGGCCGCTCAGATTGACATGGGCATCTGCGCGCAAACCATTATGCTTGCATCTACAGAAGAAGGCTTTGGCGGTTGCATGATCATGTCCTTCAAGAAACAACAGCTTAAAGAAATCCTGGAGATGCCCGAAAACCTTGAACCAGTGTTGGTGCTTGCTTTGGGCAAGCCTTGCGAAGAAGTATGCATCGTTGATATGGAAGATGACGATGTGAAGTACTATCGCGATGAAAACCAGGTGCACTACGTACCTAAGCGTTCGTTCGATAGCATCATGTTCTAGCCATGAAGAAGTCAGAGGCACTTAATACCCTTGGTCTTGCGCAGGGCGCTTCGGAAGAAGACATCAAGAAAGCGCATCGCAAACTGATCATTGAGAACCATCCCGACAAGTTCGGGCAGGATGAACAGGCGCGAGCTAAGGCTGAAGAAAAAACGAAACTCATTAACGAGGCGCGCGATGTGCTTCTGAACCATTCGTGGGATCCTGAGTACAGCACCTCGGGAACTCCTTATGGAGCGCCGTTTTCCTATAACCCTTCTGCGGGTCGTCCTCAGAATGCCCAAGGCAATCCATTTGAAGGATGGCCGTTTACTGAATCGTTTGTTTGGACCACATGGGATGAAAACGGAAACAAAACTACGTACACCAGCACAGGGGGCAATCCCTTCCAAGGGAATCCATTCGGTGCGAACCCGTTTTCGTGGACCGATCCCTTCGACATGGGTGGTGCGCATGCGGGCGATTCTGGCTCCAACGGGGCAGGGGGACGTTCCTACCAAGGCAACCAGTGGGGTGGCAATCCTTTTGCCAATTCGTCGAATCCCTTTAAGGGAACAGTGTTCGATTTCAGTTCATTCTTTTCGAATGCCCCCACAGCAGAAGAACTGGTCCAGGAAGCAAAAGCCGATTTGCGGCTGGATATCGAGCTTATTGTCGCGAAACTTGTTATTTTGGCGCTGTCGTTTTTGCTGAGCGCCCCAGCAACGGGCTTGTATCTGTATACCATCATCTCCATTGGCCAGGGCATCTGGAAGCGTCTGAATTTCCTTTCCCTTGTCCTGCTCGTGCCTTTCGTGATGTTGGCGCTCATCTTCACGCCAGGGGGAGACGCGACCATTGGGATAATTGCCCTGATTCTGTTTGCCTGCGCGGTAGGCTTCGACATATCGAATGTGTATCGCCATGTGAAAATGATTCGTACCCTAAAGAGGAACTAGGGTCAAGTTAAAGGTTGGTTAAGATCGCGCGAGGCTCGCTTTGGCGGGCCTCGTTCTGTAAGTAGGGGTGATATAATCTGAAAACTTAGCAGTAGGTATTGATGAAGGAGAGCGTATGCCACGTCCTATGACCATGGCAGAGAAGATCCTTGCAGCCCATGCGGGGCTCGAGGAAGTGGTTCCCGGCCAATTGATCGAGTGCAACCTTGACCTCGTTCTTTCCAACGACGTTACCGCACCCATCGCCATTAAGGAATTCAAGAAGATCGGCGTAGAAAAGGTTTTCGATCCTACCAAGATCGCTTTGGTTCCCGACCACTACGTACCCAACAAGGACATTAAGAGCGCCGAACAAGCCAAGATGACGCGCGATTTTGCCCGCGAGCAGGGTATCACCCATTACTACGAAGTGGGTTGCATGGGTGTAGAGCACGCACTCCTACCTGAGCAGGGCGTTGTAGGCGCTGGCGACCTTATCATTGGCGCCGATAGCCATACCTGCACCTATGGTGCGTTGGGCGCATTCTCCACTGGCGTTGGTTCTACCGATGCTGCTGTGGGCTATGCCACCGGCAAAGCATGGTTTAAGGTTCCTGAAAGCCTGCTGTTCAACGTTGAAGGCGAGCTTCGCCCTGGTGTTACCGGTAAGGACATCATTCTTCATATTATCGGTATGATCGGCGTAGATGGCGCTCTGTACCAGGCAATGGAATTCCGTGGAAGCGCCATTGAAGGCCTTACCATGGACGAGCGCCTTTCCATTTCCAACATGGCTATCGAGGCAGGCGGCAAAGCTGGCCTTATTCCTGTTGATGATGTTACTCGCAAGTACATGGACGGCCGCACCGAGCGCCCCTATACCGAGTACCACTCTGACCCCGATGCGGTATATGCGAAGGTGTACAACATCGACGCGCAGGATATCGTTCCTACAGTTGCTTTCCCGCACTTGCCCTCTAACACGCGTCCCGCATCCGAGGCTCGTGATATCGTTATCCAGCAGTCCGTTATCGGCTCTTGCACTAACGGCCGCATCGAAGATATGCGTCAGGCCGCCGCTGTGCTGAAGGGTCATAAGGTTCATCGTGATGTTCGTTGCATCATCATCCCTGCAACGCAACAGGTTTACCGTCAGTGCATCAAGGAAGGCCTGATGGATATCTTCCTGGACGCCAACTGCGCAGTCTCCACTCCTACATGCGGTCCTTGCCTGGGTGGCTACATGGGTATTCTTGCCGCTGGCGAGCGTTCTATCGCAACCACCAACCGCAACTTCGTAGGCCGCATGGGCGATCCCACCAGCGAGGTGTACCTCTCTTCGCCGGCAGTTGCTGCTGCCAGCGCTGTGCTGGGTCATATCGGTCTTCCTGAAGATCTTGATTAATTAGGAGAAGCGCAATGCAATTTAAGGGAACAGTTCATCGCTACGGTCGCGATATTGATACCGACGTAATTATCCCAGCTCGCTACCTCACCACTTCCGAGCCTTCCGAACTCGCCAAGCACTGCTTGGAGGATTTGGATGTCGAGTTCGTCAACAACGTAAAATCTGGTGACATCATTGTTGCCGAAGAAAACTTCGGTTGCGGCTCTTCGCGCGAGCATGCACCTATCGCCATCAAGGCTGCGGGTGTAGATGCCGTTATTGCCAAGAGCTTTGCTCGCATCTTCTATCGCAACTCTATCAACACAGGGCTTGCTATTCTTGAATGCCCCGAAGCGGTAGATGCTATCAAGAATGGCGATGTGGTTAGCGTCGATACTGAAACCGGTACCATTACCGACGAAACCACGGGTGAAAGCTTTACGGCTCAGCCTTTCCCGCCCTTTATTGCCGATATCATCGAGCAAGGTGGCTTGCTGAACCGCACGCGCCACGTGCTGGGGCTTGCCTGAGCGTTCGTTTTGAACGTAATTTGTTGAAACGCCTTTCGGGGCGTTTCTTTCTTTGCAGTAATATCGTTTGCGAACTGTTTTTCGCTGAAAGAGGATTTCACTATGACCAAGACGTACAAGATCTGCACGTTGCCCGGCGACGGAATCGGCCCCGAGATCATGGCCGAAGGCGTTAAAGTGCTGAAGGCATTGGGTGAAAAGTACGACGTCGATTTCGCATGCGAAGATGCTTTAATCGGCGGTTGCGCTATCGATGCTACAGGCGAAGCGCTTCCTCAGGCAACGCTTGATGCTGCCAATGCGTCGGATGCGGTACTGCTCGCTGCAGTGGGCGGCCCGAAGTGGGACACCACCGATCCCTCGAAGCCTCGTCCTGAGCAGGGTTTGCTCGGCATTCGTAAGGCGCTGGGCTTGTATACCAACCTGCGCCCCGTTCAGATTTTCAACGCATTGGCTGAGGCCTCTACCTTGAAGCCTGAGGTGATCGATGGCGTAGACATGATGATTGTTCGCGAGCTTACCGGCGGTTTGTATTTTGGTAAGCGCGAGCGTTTCTACGACGAAGAGGGCGCAGGCACCGATGGCAAACCTGGCCAGCGCGCATACGATACGCTTGAGTATCGTGAATATGAGATTGAGCGCATTGCCCGTCAGGCATTCGAGGCTGCCCGCAAGCGCGGCAAGAAGGTTACCAGCGTTGACAAGGCTAACGTTTTGGAGACCAGCCGCATGTGGCGCGAAATCGTTCATCGAATTGGCGCAGAAGAATATCCCGATGTTCAGCTCGAGGATCTGCTGGTAGACAACACGGCAATGCAGCTTATCAGCCGTCCCGCTGATTTCGATGTAGTGGTTACCGAAAACATGTTTGGTGATATTTTGTCCGACGAGGCTGCTCAGATCACGGGTTCGCTGGGCATGCTTGCAAGCGCTTCCTTGGGTGACGGCGTTGCTCTGTATGAGCCGAGCCATGGCAGTGCGCCCGACATCGCGGGCCAGGGCATCGCGAACCCCTTGGCTCAGATCATGTCGGTTGGCATGATGTTGCGTTACAGCTTCGACATGGGCCAAGCGGCAGATGATATCCAGCGCGCTATCACCGAAGTGCTTGACGAGGGATGGCGCACGGGCGACCTGAAGGACGCTTCCACTCCTGCCGATAAAGTAGTCGGCACAGTTGCTATGGGCGATCTGATCGTTCAACATCTGTAAGCTTAGATGTGCTTTTGCGGCCTCTGTCTTTCTCGACGGAGGCCGTTTTTCGTTTGTCGGGAAAATAGGGACAGGTACCAGATTTCCGCTTTTCGTGGGAATCTGGTACCTGTCCCTATTTTCCTACCCGTGTTCCTTTTTTGCGTGCTAATGCAGCGCTATAATAGTGCGGTTACAGGCACAGGAGTGCCTAAGTTGAGTTTTGAAAGAGAGCAGCACAGAGCATATGGCAGTGAAAGCACCTGAGGGAACCTTCGATCTTCTTCCCGATGATGTGCGGTTTTGGGATCATTTCCGTCAAACCGCATTTGAGATTTTCGGTCGTTGCGGCTATCAGCCCATTGAAACCCCGCTGTTTGAACAGACGGATCTGTTCGTGCGCGGCATCGGTCAGTCCACCGATGTTGTTTCTAAAGAAATGTTCACTGTTGTTTCCGGTGGCAACATGGAAAAGCTTCTTGCTGGTGAATCGCTGAAAGCAAAAAGCCGCCTTTCTCTTCGCCCGGAGGGAACAGCAGGTACTGTTCGCGCCGTGGTGCAGCATGATATGGTTCCACAGGGCGGTGCTCCCGCAAAGCTTATGTATGCTGGTCCGATGTTCCGTGCTGAGCGCCCTCAGAAGGGTCGCTTGCGTCAGTTCCGCCAGGTGGGCGTTGAGTGCCTGGGTGCTGATGAGCCAACGGTAGATGCCGAAGCAATCATCATGCTGATGCGCTTCTATGAAGCCATCGGTATTCCCGCTTCGGAAACTCGCCTGCTTTTGAACTCTATGGGCTGCGAGAAGTGTCGTCCGGCTTACCGTGAGATGGTGCGCGAGCACATCCACCAGCATTCGGAAGAGCTGTGTGAAGAGTGCAACCATCGTGCCGATCTGAACCCACTTCGTGCATTCGACTGCAAGAACGAGCACTGCCATGAGGTGATGGAGGGTGCTCCCAAGATCACCGATCACCTGTGTGACGACTGCCGTGCTCATTATGAGGCAGTTAAGGGTTATTTGGATGCCGCGGGTATTGCGTATGTCGAGGATTCCCGTCTGGTTCGTGGCTTGGACTATTACACGCGCACGGTGTTTGAGATCCAGGTTGATACGGGCATGGGCAGCCAGAACGCCATCGGCGGCGGTGGCCGCTACGACAAACTTGCTAAAGAGGTTGGCGGTCGCGATACTCCGGGATTGGGCTTTGCATTGGGCTATGAGCGTTGCGTGCTAGCGCTGGAAGCACTCGGTGCCAAAGCGTCAAGTGAAGTTGCGCCTGCGGCATTCATTGCCTGTGTCGACGATACTACCCGTGCAACCGCCTTTAACTTGGCACAGGAGCTTCGCGCTCAGGGGCTTTATATCGAAGTGGATCATCAGAAGCGTAGCCTGAAGAGCCAATTCAAATTGGCCGACAAGCTTTCTGCTCGTAAGGTTATCGTGCTCGGCCCCGATGAGGTTGCCGAAGGCGTTGCCAAGATCCGCGATATGGAAACCCACGAAGAGCAGGCCGTGAAGCTCGATGCCGTTGCGGAGGCTTTGGCGTAGAGAAAAGGCGTTTTGCCTTAGTTTGATTACCGCACCGAGTTGCGCATGGGCGCTTCCCTGGTGAAGAGATACCGTAGTTAACAGTAGCTGCTTTACATGGCAGCTGGTAGCGATAGGAAAGAGGAGTAAGCACTACCATGACCGATTATCTGAACGAATACTGCATGCACTCCCATACGTGTGGGCAGTTGCGCCGCAGCGACGTTGACGCAGAGGTTACCCTGACCGGTTGGGTATGGCACAACCGCGACCATGGCGGTCTTATCTTCGTAGACCTGCGTGATCGTGAGGGTTACACCCAGGTTGTTGTTGACCCCGATTGCGTAAGCGAAGAGGACTTCCATGTAGCTGAGCATCTGGGCCGCGAATACGCCCTGGAGGTTACCGGCAAGGTTCGCGCTCGCTTGGACGAAGCCGTTAACCCGAATATGGCAACAGGCGAAATCGAGGTTTTGGCAAGCTCCGTTAAGGTGCTGAACACCTCTGTTACTCCTCCGTTCTCCATCGAAGACGGTATCGAAACCGATGAAACCACTCGCATGAAGTGGCGTTATCTCGACCTTCGTCGTCCCGAGATGTATGCAAACCTGAAGCTTCGCCATGTTGTTGCCCAGGCAATGCGCTCTGCTCTTAACAAGCGCGGCTTCCTTGAGGTTGAAACGCCTATCCTGGCAAACTCCACTCCTGAAGGCGCACGTGACTACATTGTTCCTTCCCGTCCTAACCCCGGCAAGTTCTATGCATTGCCTCAGAGCCCTCAGCAATTCAAGCAGATGCTGATGGTTGGTGGCATTGAGCGCTATTACCAGATTGCACGTTGCTTCCGCGATGAAGACCTTCGCGCAGATCGTCAGCCCGAGTTTACTCAGGTTGACATCGAGATGTCTTTCGTTAAGGAAAACGATGTAATCGACATGATGGAAGGCGTTTTCCAGGAAGTTCTGGAAGCGGCTGGCGTAGAGCATGAGTTCCCGCTGCAGCGCATGCCCTGGAAAGAGGCAATGGATCGTTTTGGTTGCGACCGTCCCGATATCCGCTTTGGCATGGAGCTCGTTGAGCTTACCGAAATCGTTCGTGGTTGCGGCTTTGGCGTATTCTCCAAGGCGGTAGAAGCCGGCAACATCGTTAAGGCCATCAACTGCAAGGGCGCTGGCGACTGGAGCCGTGGCGAGATTGAGAAGCTGGGCAACATCGCTTCCGAAAATGGCGCTAAGGGCATGGCTTGGATTGCTTACACCACTGATGGCAAGGAAAAGAGCCCCATCATCAAATTCTTGGGTGACGAAGTTCATGCCAAGATCAAGGAAGCAATGAACGTAGAAGCAGGCGACTTGGTTCTGTTTGCTGCAGATACTTTCGATATCGCAAACGCTGTTCTTTCTGCCCTGCGTTTGCACATGGCTGATGCGTTGGACATCCCTCGCCCCGGTCATAAGCTGCTTTGGGTTGTTGACTTCCCGATGTTCAAGTTCGACGAGGAAACCAACAAGTATGCAGCAGAGCATCATCCCTTCACGATGATTCCCGAGGCTGACTGGGATAAGATTGAAACCGATCCTCTGGCTTGCGGCAGCTACAGCTACGACATTGTTATGGACGGCTTCGAAGCTGGCGGTGGCTCCATCCGTATTCACAACGCCGAGCTGCAGAAGCGCGTTCTTGCTCGTTGCGGCGTAGATGAAGAGGACATGGAAGTGAAGTTCGGTCACCTTATCCATGCTCTTGAGCTCGGTGCGCCCCCTCATGGCGGCATTGCTATCGGCCTTGATCGTCTGGTTATGCTCTTGGCTGGCAAGCAGTCCATTCGCGACGTTATCGCCTTCCCGAAGACGAGCTCCGCTTCTGATCCCATGACGGGCGCCCCGAATGCGGTTACCGCAAAGCAGCTGAAGGAAGTAGCCCTGCGCACCCTGTAAACGGGAACATAGAGGCAGGTATCGTTTTTCCACTTTGCTTTGATTGTGGGATGCAGAAGGCTTCTCTCGGCGTAGAGTGAGCATGCTCCTTTTTGCTTTAGCAAATACGGCTATATGCCCGTTGGTTCATTAGCGAACCAACGGGCATTTTATTGTTGGCGTATTCCCAAAATGGTCTGTCGCTATTTAGTCGTGTGGGGTAGGATTGCCCTTGGTTCTTTGTTCGGTGGAAAGGAATTGCGATGGGGAACAAGAAGTACTTCTTCTTTGATTACGATGGCACGCTGGCAGTGCCGCGTACCCGTTCAATTCCCCAAAGCACCCTCGAAGCCCTTGATGAATTGCGAGCGCAGGGGCATTTCATTGCTTTGGCTACTGGACGATTGCAGGTAAATGCGGTTGATTACATCGATTCGGCTGGTATTACCAATATTGTTGCCGACGGAGGTTATTCAGTTACGTTGAACGGCGAGCTGAAGTGGATGGAGGGACTTCCGCTTGCTCCAGTGAAGAAATGCCTGCATATCCTTGAGGATCAGGGCATTCCCTGGGCGGTTAGCACCACCAATGAGTTGGTGCGCTATTCCCCGCGGGAAGACTTTGCCGAGATAGCGGGTGATTACTATGTTCCTACCGAGTACGACCCCAATCTGCGCATTGATGATTTGAACTGCATTTATAAAGCGTATATACCTTGTTCGACCAAGGACGAGGATATGGTGTTTGCTACAGGAGCCCTCAACGAGGTTCCCCATGTGCGCTATGACTCTGACACCATCTTTGTTGAGCCGATGGATAAACAACGGGGCATTAAACGAATGATGAATTTGCTTGATGCGCCTTACGAAGATGTCGTGGTGTTCGGTGACGGCTTCAACGACGTTTCAATGTTTATTCCCGAGTGGACTTCGATTGCCATGGGAAACGCACGGCAGGTTTTGAAGGAGCGAGCGAATTTCGTTACCACGAACTGTGATGATGACGGAATCATGAACGCTTGCAAGCACTATGGATGGATTCGAGGTTAGCATGGGGCGTTTTAAAAACGCATGGCAGCATTTCTGCACCATCTCACATCATAAGGTTTTAGTTTGTCAGCATTGCTTCAAGGTCGGTTTATATCGCCAGGGCATTATGCATGATTTGTCTAAATACTCTTTGACGGAGTTCAGGGTGGGCGTTAATTACTATCAGGGCGATAGAAGTCCTAATACGGCCGAGCGTTCCGATTTGGGTTACTCTACGGCTTGGTTGCATCATAAGGGGCGCAATCGTCATCATTATGAGTATTGGATCGACATGAAGGGCAACCGTGACGCAACACTTGAAGGCAAGCCTATGCCCACGCGCTATGTGGTTGAGATGTTCTGTGACCGTATGGCGGCTAGTAAGGTGTATCAAGGTAGCGCTTATACCGATGCAAGCTCGTTGGAGTATTTGAGGCTTGAGCAGAGCGCCAAGGGCGAGCTGCTGATGCATCCCGATACAAAGGCGCTTCTAGAGCGCATGCTTACCTGGCTTGCTGAAGATGGTGAGGAGATTGCCCTTCGTCGCGTACGCAATGAAATAGTGAAGCCGCGTCACCGCGAACCAAATACCCCAAAGTTTTAGTGAAGGCATAGGGATTGGGGATATAGGGGAGGTCTTATTTTCCCGTCTAACGAGAAGAGCCTCGATTGCGACGTATTGCGCAAGCGAGGCTCTTCCTTTGTGCACCATAACAAGGTGAAAAATGGGACTTGCCCCTATATTCCCACTATTCGGTTTCTTCAGGCTTTTTCTTTGGCTGGCGGACATTTACTTTCAGGCTTGCCAGGCTTACGCGCGAATGCGCTGGAATGGACTCGGTAACAAAAGCGCCGCCTGCTATGACGGTGTCTTCGCCGACGATGGTCTCTCCGCCCAGGACGCTGGCGTTTGAGTAAATAGTCACGTTATCTTCGATGGTAGGGTGACGCTTCACGCCAGCAAGCTTTTGCCCAGCGCGAGTGGAAAGAGCGCCAAGCGTTACGCCTTGGTAGATCTTCACATGGTTGCCGATAACAGTGGTTTCGCCGATGACAACACCCGTTGCATGGTCGATAAAGAAGTATTCGCCGATGGTTGCGCCTGCGTTGATGTCAACGCCAGTGCCGCTATGGGCGTATTCGGTCATGATGCGGGGGATAAGCGGGACGTTCTGCGTGTACAGTTCGTGAGCGATACGGTATACGAAGATAGCGAAGAAGCCCGGATACGAGAAGATAATTTCTTCTTTGCTTTGCGCGGCTGGGTCGCCATCAAAAGCGGCCTGAACATCGGTAAGCAGCACGCGCTGGATTTCGGGTAGCTTCTCGAAGAAATTCTTGCAGATCTCGTTTACGCGAGCCTCAACTTCCTCTTCGCTGATGTTTTCGGCTCCCTTGAACAGTAGTGCTTCTTTCAGCTGACGGCGCAAGGAATCTTCGATACGGATCAGTGTTTCGCCGATGAAGTATTCGGGGTTGGTGCCAGTGGGGGTTTCATCGCCGAAATAGCGAGGGAACATCACGCGGCGCAGATCCTTGATGATGTTGATGATGGCTCTCTTGTTGGGAAAGTGCTTGTCGGGGTCGGTGAAGAAGATCTCGGTGGCGCTGTAGTTTTTGGCGATACCGGCAACGATTGAGTCGAGGTTTTCGTTGAACATGCGGTCCTCTTTCGGTTGATGATGCGCTTTTGATTGGTGGGCGCGTTTTTGTTTTTCCTATCGTAGCGTGAAGCGATGCGCACTCCAATACACGAACCGTTAATTCCGACCATTTTTGTAGGTTTTTGGCACGAAAGCGTTGATCGGATGCGGTTGCCAGCCAGCTGTATCTATGCGACTGCGGTAGTTGGGGTGTTTCGGGTGCTGGTAGAGCAGGCGTAAGCCAGATTGATGAGGAGGGCATAGCCCAGAGCCAACTGGCGCGACGGATACCTATCAGATTAAAGATATGTGGGGAAATAGTTAGATAAACTAAGTAATTTGCAAAGTGCGCTACAGTTACATCTTGCAGTTATTGGACAAAACATGCATTTATGAAGAGAACTTAGCGCATTGCACGCAACGACGGTGGTGCGCATAGGGCCGCGTATGGTTTTTCGTGGCATTGAGGAGATCGAATTGATTCGCATTATCGTTGATTCAGGATCCGACCTGTTGCCGGAGGTTGCCTGTGAGCACAACATTCAGGTTTTGCCTCTTCTCGCCAATGTGAATGGGGTCGAGTATCGCGATGGGATCGATCTGGAACGCGATGGCTTTTATGCGTTACTCGAAGAAACGGGCGCGTTCCCCAAGACCTCCCAAGTGTCACCCCATGCGTTCGCTGAGGCATTCAAAGAAGCGCGCGATTCAGGTGATGAGGTTATTGCCATTACTCTTTCCTCGGCGTTGAGCGGTACCTATCAAAGCGCCAAACTTGCGCAAGCTATGGTGGGGGAAGAGGGCGTTTATGTCGTTGATTCCCTGACTGCAACGTATGCCATCGCCATGATTGCGGAATATGCCTGTGCGCTGCGTGACGAAGGCTTGTCGGCAAAGCAGATCGTTGCCGAAATCGAACGATTCAAAGGTCGGGTGAAGCTGGTTGCCGTGCTTGACACGTTGGAGTACCTGCAGCGCGGTGGGCGCTTGCCCAAAGCTGCCGCCCGCTTGGGCGAGGCTGCTAAGCTGAAGCCCGTTGTGGTAATCAGCGAAGAGGGAGAGGTGGGCCTTAGCACCGCTGTGCTTGGGCGAAAACGCGCTCTCGATACGCTATTGAAGAAGGTTGCTAAATATGAGGCTTCGGTAGTTTGTGTGACAAGGGGCTAGCCTAGGCAGC
>UMBT01092909.1_pt1 | contig 28447 bp, 20 predicted proteins | sample 1964001 | NCBI WGS metagenome assembly UMBT01 (sample SAMEA4835945, study PRJEB28245) | human gut metagenome | biome: gut microbiome; material: fecal sample | place: Denmark | collected 2008
GCGGTCAGTAAGTGCTGACTACCGGGGGTGATTTTTTTGATTATAACAAATATTATTTTTGTCTGGAATTAATGCATCTTCTGTTATACATAAGGTGCATACTCATAGCATCCTGAGCTTTTATGGCATTATGTTCCGCAATGGCATTTGCTATTTCACGATGTGTTTCAATGGTTTCTGTTTTAAGGACATTGCCTGTTGTTTCAACAAAAAGAGGAATAGAGCTGTTAATAATTGGAACGAGTCTTGGAATAATCAGATTCTTGCTTCCAAGTGCTATTGCCGTGTGAAATTCTATATCTTTTTGTGTATGATCTTTTTTATGCTTGAGAAGTTCTTCAACTTCATCACACAATGAAATAATTTTGTGAACATCATTATTGTCTGCATATGTTGCTGACATAGCAGCAATGGCAGGTTCCAGCAGAAAACGGACTTCAAGCAAATCCTGTACAAGCTTATTTTTGTCAGATATGAAAGTAAATCCAAGAGGGTCATCAATTACACCGGGTGATGTTGCTACATATGTTCCAGATCCCTGCCGGATTGTTACGATGTTGCGTGAGGCAAGCAATTTCATGGCTTCACGAAGAGAGCTCCGTCCAATATTAAGTTCTTTGGCAAGATGTGCTTCGTTAGGAAGTTTGTCTCCCGGCTGTAAATGTTCGTTTAATATAAAAGATATTATATCTTCAGAAATCTTCTGTGGAAGATTTTTTTCATCAGATTCTAAATTCATCATATGATTTCTAATCTCCTGCATTTATCAATATGAATAATAGTGCAAATACACTGCTTTTGTATAACTTATATATAATATAATGATTTTGTTTAATTGTCAAAAAGGAAACATGCACAAAAATATTGATGAATATTTAAACAATTTTACATATTGATTTCCTGAACATTCAAGATTATATTAAATACATCAGATGATTTAGCTGATAAATCTCGGAAAAACAACAAAATATTGCAAAAAACAAAGAAAAGGTATGATGTATGAGTTGAAATACATCAGATGATTAGGAGGTAAAACGATATGGAGCAAACAGTATTTGTTGCAAATCCAACCAGATTACTGATAGCGGCAGCAGTCGGAATTATTGTGTTGCTGATATTAATAATCAAGTTTAAGCTTCATCCTGTTATTTCTATGATGATAGCCGCTATTATCATAGGTGTTGGAGCTGGGATGCCACTTACAATGATATCAGATACGGTTGAAAAGGGTGTTGGCAAAACGCTTCAGGGAATAGCATTACTTGTGGGTCTTGGTTCGATGTTTGGCGGAATTCTCGAAGTAAGTGGTGGAGCACAGAGAATAGCACAGACACTTATTGACAAGCTCGGACAGAAGAAAGCCGGAATAGCGCTTGGAATTACAGGACTGGTTATAGGAACGACAGTATTTTTTGAAGCAGGTGTGGTTGTACTTATACCACTTGCATTCAGTGTTGCAAAGCAGACAAAGAAGTCAACATTATATTATGCTATACCGCTTCTTGCAGGTCTTGCAAGTGGATACGCATTTGTTCCACCATCAGCAGGTTCTGTTCTTGTAGCAGATTCACTTGGAGTTAATCTTGGAGTGATGATTATGGTTGGTATCCCGACTGCATTGATATGTATGATAGCAGCAGGTGTAATATGGGGACGATTCATTGGAAACAAAGTGTTTACTAAATTACCGGTTAATGTGGAAGAGATTAAGGAAGATTCTAAGGAACTGCCTCCATTTGGACTGGTGCTTGGAGTGATTCTTATACCACTTGTATTAATACTGGTAAGTACTGTTTCTAAATACATGCCGATTCCGGTTGATGTGAAAAATGTGCTGGGATTCATTGGAAAACCATTCCTTGCATTGACAATAGCAACACTTGCTGCAATGTATTTCCTTGGAATAAGAAGAGGATATACAGGAGCCCAGTTAAAGAAGATACTTGATCATTCATTACGCCCAGTCGGAATGATACTTCTGGTAATAGCGAGTGGTGGAGTAATCAGATGGATGCTTCAGGATTCAGGACTTGGAGATATAATAGGTCCGGCATTGGAGAAGAGCGGAATGCCACTTATACTTGTAGCATTTCTTATTGCATTACTTGTAAGAGCATCTGTAGGAAGTTCTATGGTTGCAATGACTATGGCATCAGGAATAATGGCAACTATGCCTGCAGTTATGGCAACAAGCATGTTATACAGGGCAGCAATGTGTTGTGCAATATGTGGTGGTGCAACAGCATTAAGTCATGTAAATGATGCTGGTTTTTGGCTTGTAGGAACATTTCTTGAGATAGATGAGAAAACTACATTAAAGTCGTGGACTATTATGGAAACGCTTATAGGCATAACAGCATTGATTGTAAGTCTGATTATTTCAATATTTGCTTAGATATTATTAAGAGTCACTATTTGATAAGAATATATAAAACAGGAGGCTGCAAATGGTAAAAATACCGGTATGTTTGAACAATATGACTGATGCAAAGCATCTGGTACAGATAGCAGAAGGCTGCGATAAGGATGTAGACCTTATGTGTGGGAAGTATTTAGTCGATGCCAAGTCGATGCTTGGAGTATTTAGTCTTCCACAGTTCGACAATGTAGAGCTGTGCGTGGATGAGAGTGAAAAAGATAAAGTTTATGAAAAGCTGGAACAAATGAATTTATTAAGATAAGAAGAAAGGCAGGTAATTGTTATGTGTTTAGTAAGTCAGGAAATGAGAAAATTAGCTCCGGAGTTAGATCCTTTGAGAATCGGCACAGGCTGGAAGAAGGAAGATCTGGGAAAAGTCCAGGTTATGGTAGAAAGTACATTTGGTGACAGCCATCCGGGAAGCGGACACCTTAATATACTCGTTGATGAGGTGCGAAAGGGAATTGCTGAAGAAGGTGGATTCGGAGCAAGGTATTATTGTACAGATATATGCGATGGTGAAAGTCAGGGAACTGACGGCATCAATTATAGTCTTGCAAGCAGGGAAATGATAGCTAATATGATAGAGATACATGCAAATGCAACACCATTTGATGCAGGTGTATATCTTTCAAGCTGTGATAAAGGGGTTCCTGGTAATCTTATGGGACTTGCAAGAGTTAATATTCCATCTGTGTTTGTTCCAGGCGGTACTATGAATGCAGGTCCGGAGATGCTTACGCTTGAGCAGCTTGGAATGTACAGTGCACAGTATGAAAGAGGAGAGATTGACGAAGAGAAGCTTGACTGGGCAAAATGTAATGCATGCCCTAGCTGTGGTGCATGTTCATTTATCGGAACAGCGTCAACATTGCAGATAATGGCAGAGGCACTTGGATTAGCACTGCCGGGAAGTGCTCTTATGCCGGCTACAAGTCCTGACCTGTTAGATTATGCAAGAGAAGCAGGAAGACAGTCAGTAAGGCTTGCAAAGATGAAGAATATGAAGCCATCAGATATAGTGACTTTAGAAAGCTTTGAAAATGCAATTCTTGTACATGCTGCAATATCAGGAAGTACTAACTGTCTGCTTCATATTCCTGCAATTGCACATGAATTTGGAATTGAGATTACCGGAGATACATTTGACAGATTACATCGTGGTGCACATTATCTTCTTGATGTACGTCCAGCAGGAAGATGGCCGGCAGAAGTATTCTATTATGCAGGCGGTGTTCCGGCAATTATGGAAGAAATTAAGGGCCATCTTCATCTTGATGTAATGACTGTTACAGGAAAGACTCTTGGTGAGAATCTTGAAGAGCTTAAGGCAAATGGATTCTATGAAAGATGTAATAAGTGGCTTAATGATTTCAACAAGCGTTACAATGTAAATGTTACTAAGGAAGATATAATCAGACCATATGATAAGCCTATTGGGGAGAATGGAAGCATTGCTGTTCTTAAAGGTAATCTTGCCCCGGAAGGTGCAGTTATTAAACATACAGCCTGCCCTAAGGAAATGTTTAAGGCTGTACTTAATGCAAGACCATTCGATAGCGAAGAGGCATGTCTTGATGCAGTAATCCATCATAAGGTTCAGAAAGGTGATGCAGTATTCATAAGATATGAGGGACCTAAGGGAAGCGGAATGCCTGAGATGTTCTATACATCAGAGGCAATAAGCAGTGATAAGGAGCTGGGTAAGAGCATAGCACTTATTACAGACGGAAGGTTCTCAGGAGCATCTACCGGTCCGGTAATTGGACACTGCAGCCCGGAAGCGGTAGATGGAGGTCCTATTGCACTCGTTGAAGAAGGAGATCTTATTGAAATCGATGTTGAGGAAAGAAAGCTTAACATAGTAGGTGTTGCAGGAAAGAGAATGTCACCTGAAGAGATAGATAAGATTCTTATGGAAAGAAGAAAACAGTGGAAACCTAAAGAACGCAAATATAAGAAGGGTGTGTTGAGATTATTCAGTGAACTTGCAGCAAGCCCAATGAAAGGTGCTTATCTTGAATATGATAAGTAATTAAAAATACCATGGTGGGAAGATTAGTTTCTTCCTGCCATGGTATTTAAGATATATCTAAACTTTATTAATATTTTTTTCTAATTTACGCACATCTTTTTCTATTTCGGGAACATCTTCTTTTATAAACATAATCATAAAACTTACAAATAAGAGTCCACATGAAACCCAGATGGTACGCATGTTAAAGAACTTAATGAAATATCCGCCAAGTCCTGCACCAATTGCAAACATTATGATAATAGCCCAGTAACAAAGCGATTTATGAAGGATTTTTTTATCCTTTGTTTTAACGTATGCACAAAGTGATTCAACACCGCTTCTCATGTTGCCGATGCACATTGTACTTGCAAATGCATATCCGTTTACTTTTCTGAATGCCTGTACCTGCATTGCACATGAAAATGAAACAATTGCGTTGGCAAGAAGATTCCATTCCAGAGGCAGGAAACCTACCACAAAAAGAAGAATTATTTCATTGAGAACCACAAGCTGCCGCCAATGGAATTTTTGAATTTTACGGTATTTGATGTGTACGAATTCCGAGAAGGCAATGCCAAAAGCAAAAAATACAAGCGGCACAAGATAATGAAGTGCAAGATGCCAGTTCTTTTCTGCAATGCTCTGGCTTAACAAAACAATGTTTCCTGTCTGTGCATTGGCAAATACTTTTCCACGGAATATGTATGTGTATGCGTCCTGTAGACCACCTGAAACTGATAAAAATGCAGCGGTTAAGAATGAGTCAGACATCTGTCCGTGTATTTTGTGTTTCATTTTATATTCCTCCGTAAAGTGTTTTTTGGGTAATGTTTTAACATTATAACACTTTTTGACCGGTAAGTGGGTCGGTAATTTCAAGTAAGGCCATAATTACTGCCATACGTACATATTTTCCGTTCTGTACCTGCTTGAAATATGCAGCACGGTTGTCGTCATCAACGTCTGTTGATATTTCATCAACTCTTGGAAGTGGGTGTAAAACCGGCATATCAGGCTTGGCAAGATTAAGTTTTTCACGGTTGAGAATATATGTATCTTTGAGGCGTAAATATTCATCTTCGCTAAAAAAACGTTCCTTTTGTACTCGTGTCATATAGAGTACATCAAGCTTAGGAAGTGTTTCTTCAAGGCTTGAAACCTCATAATATTCTGAATTATAAGGTTTTAATGTGTCTTCTATTGTATATGCGGGCACTTTTAATTCATCGGGAGAGATAAAGTAAAAACGGTTGTTTTTGTAACGCACAAGACTGTTTACGAGTGAGTGTACAGTTCGTCCGAATTTTAAGTCGCCGCAGAATCCGATAGTAATATTATCAAGGTGGCCTTTCAGTTGTCTTATGGTCATTAAATCGATGAGAGTCTGTGTCGGGTGATTATGTCCGCCATCACCGGCATTTATTACAGGAATTGAAGAATACATTGATGCAACCAGCGGTGCACCTTCTTTTGGATGTCTCATTGCAATAATATCAGCGTAACAGCTTACAACACGGGAAGTATCGGCAACTGTTTCACCTTTACTTGCACTTGACATTTCAGCACCGGCGAATCCTATTACCTGACCTCCAAGGCTGAGCATTGCTGATTCAAATGACAGACGTGTTCTTGTACTTGGCTCATAAAAGAGTGTTGCAATTCTTTTTCCGTCGGCAACATGGCTGTAGGCATCAGGATTTTGTTTGATTCTGTCAGCAAGATCTAATAAATTTTTAGTTTCTTCAAGTGTAAAATCAAGTGGGTCAATTAAGTGTCTCATAACCATTCTCCCTTTGTTAAATATTGATTTCGTTCAGCTCCTACAGAAATAAACTGAATTTCATGATTCAAAAGATGTTCAAGAGTTTCAATGTATTTTCTTGCATTTTCAGGCAGCTCTTCATATTTCCTGCATTTTGAAATGTCAGTATTCCAGCCAGGAAGCATTTGGATGACAGGAGTCATGCTGTCTAAATCGTCTAACGGGTCAAATTCCGTTATGATTTCATCGTTTAATTTATATGATGTGATTACCGGAATTTCATCCATATGGCTTAATACATCGAGTTTTGTGAGTGCGATTTTATCAGCATTCTGGCATTTCAGACCATAAGCAGAGGCTACGGCGTCAAATGGACCGACACGGCGAGGACGTCCTGTTGCAGCACCGTATTCACCTCCGGATTTTCTTAGTGATTCCATCCATTTTTCCGGCATTGCTTTTTCTGCCGTGAATGGTCCTGCACCGACACATGTAGAATAAGCCTTTAACACACCGACGATGTGGTCAGGCAAAGTTCCCGGAATGCCGGCACCGATAGGACCATATGCGGAGATAGTTGATGAGCTTGAGGTGTATGGGAAAATTCCATAATCGATGTCACGCATGGCACCGAGCTGAGCCTCAAGAACAACTTTTTGGTGATTGGAGAGGGCAGCTGCAATGTAATTTCCGGTATCTGTAATATATGGAGCAAATTGTTCAGCCTTTTTTTCACACCATGATAAAAGAGCCGGATAAGACATTGGAGCTTGGTGGTAGCAGCCGCCCAGTTCCAGATTTTTGTATTCAAGCATAGTTTTTAATCTTGATTGAATATGTGGTTTGTCAAGATGTAGAAGGTCGCCGAGACGCAATGTTTTTTTCTTATATTTATCGCTGTATGCGTATGCAATGCCGCGGCGTGTAGAACCAAAGGCAGAACCTGTTTTTGCAAGTCTGTCTTCTTCAAGTTCATCCTGAATTTTATGCCATGGCATTGATATAGTAGCATGCTTTGAGAGCTTTAAATTCTGAGGAGAAATTACAATTCCTTTTTCTCTTATGCTTTCAATTTCGTTTTCAAGATGGTCTAAATCTACAACCATGCCATCCCCCAGAACGCATGTGACATCTGGATGTAATATTCCTGATGGAAGAAGATTAAGTACAAATTTACAGTTGTCTGTTACAACTGTATGTCCGGCGTTGTTTCCGCCCTGATATCTGACAACAACATCGGCATTTTCGGCAAGCAGATCGATTACACGGCCTTTGCCTTCATCGCCCCAGTTGATTCCTGTTACTGCTGTAAGCATATTAGCCTCCTTGTTTTCCGAAGGAAAATGCGACCACTATGGGAGCAGAGGCTTTTCCTCCTTGTTTTCCGAAGGAAAATGCGACCACTATGGGAGCAGAGGCTTTTCCTCCTTGTTTTCCGAAGGAAAATGCGACCGCTATGGGAGCAGAGGCTTTTCCTCCTTGTTTTCCGAAGGAAAATGCGACCGCTATGGGAGCAGAGGCTTTTCCTCCTTGTTTTCTTTTTCAGAATTGGCTAAATTATACTATTGAATTTGCAATAAGTAAAAACTATAATTGATATAATAAACATAAGCAATTGATATGACAGATGAACGTTTATAGCGATTGCAAATTTCTGACATAATTAGAATAAACAGGAGGCAGGGGGGTTATGAATGTAAATTTTGAGTATTATAAGATTTTTTTCTATGTGGCGAAGTATCATAATTTTACAAAGGCGGCACATGTACTTGGAAACAGCCAGCCAAATGTTACGAGAGCAATGAATTGTCTGGAACAGCAGATTAACACACTTCTGTTTGTGAGAACAAACAGAGGAGTTGAGCTTACGCCTGAGGGTGAAAAACTGTACATAAGGGTCTCAGCGGCAATGGCACAGATATTTGAGGCAGAGGAGGAACTTTCTGACAGCATGAGCCTTTCGCACGGAAGTATTTCTATCGGAGCGAGCGAGACGGCTCTTAATATATTTCTTCTTGATAAATTGAAATCGTTTCATATGATGTATCAGGGAATAAGGCTGAAAATATATAACCACTCAACACCTCAGGCGATAGATGCAGTTAAGAATGGAATAATTGATTTTGCGGTGGTATCTACACCAGCAGATGTTGAGTCACCATTAAAAAGCGTGAAATTAGTTCCGTTCAGGGAGATTCTTATAGGTGGAAAAACATTTACGGCACTTGGAAGCCAGGAACTTTCGCTCAGCGAATTAAAGGATTATCCGCTTATATGTCTTGGACGAGAGACAGCAACGTATGATTTTTATAACAAAATATTTTTGTCGCATGGACTTGAACTTAATCCGGACACGGAGGCGGCAACGACAGACCAGATACTTCCTCTTGTGAAGAGTGAACTTGGGCTTGCATTTATTCCAGAGCCGATGGCGGCAGAGGCAATTAATAAAAATGAAATTGTCAGAATCCAGTTAAGAGACGAAATTCCCGGAAGAAATATCTGTATGGTATACGATTCAAGACATCCCCTCAATTCTGCGGCAAGAGAATTGCAGAAAGTTATTATGGAAGGCAGGTAGAATATGACACTTCAACAATTAAAATATGCAATAACAGTTGCACAGACAGGAACGATTACAGAGGCTGCAGAAAAGTTATATATTTCACAGCCGAGCCTTACAAATGCAATACACGAACTTGAAAAAGAAATGAATATTGAAATATTTACAAGAACTAATAAAGGAATAATTGTTTCAAAAGACGGTGAGGATTTTCTGGGATATGCGAGGCAGGTGCTGGAACAGGCAGAGGTTCTTGAAGATAAATATAAAGGTGGCGGTGGTGGAAAGAAGAAATTCTGTATTTCAACGCAGCATTATTCATTCGCGGTTAATGCATTTGTTGATTTGATAAAAAAATACGGACAGGATGAATATGATTTCAGCATACGTGAGACGCAGACGTATGAGATTATAGAAGATGTTGCTAAGATGAACAGTGAGTTGGGAATTATTTTTATGGATGATTTTAATGATGTCGTTCTTAATAAAATTTTAAAATCCAATGATTTGGAATTCCATCAGCTTTATTCGGCAAGACCACATGTTTTCATAAGCAGGAGGCACCCACTGGCTGGAAAGCAAATTATTACAAATGAACAGCTGGAAGCATATCCGTATCTGTCATATGAACAGGGAGAGCACAATTCGTTTTATTTTTCAGAGGAAATATTTTCAACTTATGAAAGAAAGAAAAATATCAGGGTGAGAGACCGTGCAACGCTTTTTAATCTGCTTATAGGATTAAACGGATATACGGTATGCAGCGGAATTATTGACAAAAAACTTAATGGAAAAGATATAATTGCAGTTCCGCTTGCAGATGAAAAAGACATGCGTATAGGATATATTACACATAGAAAAGGCATGATAAGCAGGCTTGGAAATACATATATTGAAGCATTAAAAAAGTATCTGCAATAATGGGAAGTAATATCAAATAGAATAATTTGACATAGTTTTAAACTATGTCAAACATATATTTTTATGTATTATACAGATGACAAAACTTCAATTTATAATAAGACTCACAGAAAACAGAAAAGTATTATAAATTTGGAGGAAAAATAGATGAGCAGATTAGAAACACCATTCAGATATGACCATGTTGGAAGCTTTTTGCGTCCTGAAAAATTAAAGGAGGCAAGAAGAAAGTTCGATGATGGTGATATCGGATATGATGAGTTAAAGAAGGTTGAAGACGAAGCGATTACGGAACTTGTAGGCAGATTAAAAGAAATAGGATACCATGTTATCACAGATGGTGAGTTCAGAAGAGCAACATGGCATCTTGATTTTATGTGGGGATTTGACGGAGTAGGACATGTTGAGACAAAGACAGGACTTCCGTTCCATGGCGAAGCTGCAATGATTGATGATACATTTCTTGTTGGAAAGATAAAATCTTCAAAGGAACATCCATTTGTGGAACATTTCAGATTTGTAAAGCAGTTTGAGGACGAAGAAACAGTTGCAAAGCAGACAATTCCTGCACCGGCACAGTTCCTTGCACAGTTTACAATGCCTTTCAACAGAGTTGAGACAGAAAAGTATTATTCATCTGATGATGAACTTGCAGATGATATTGTAAAGGCTTATGCTTCATTTATTGATGATTTATACAAAGCAGGCTGCCGCAATCTTCAGCTTGATGATTGTACATGGGGCATGCTGGCAGATAAGACAGCAACTTTGGTATATGGGAAAAAGACATTTGAAGGATTAAAAGAAGTCCAGAAATTATATAAAGATATTAATAACAGAGTGATTGACCAGGCACCGGAGGATATGATTATTAATACACATGTGTGCCGTGGCAATTTCCATTCTACATATGCAAGCAGCGGTGCGTATACACCCGTTGCAGACGTGCTTTTCGGCGAGGAAAATGCAAATGCATATTATCTTGAATTTGATGATGAGCGTTCAGGTGGATTTGAGCCTCTTGCAAAGGTTTCAGGCAATAAGAAGGTTGTGCTTGGTCTTATAACAACAAAATCACCTGTACTTGAGGATAAAGCACAGGTGATAGCAAGAATCCGTGAAGCAGAAAAGTTTGCCCCTCTTGACAGATTATATCTTAGTCCGCAGTGTGGATTTGCATCTTGCGAAATCGGAAATAAGCTCACAGAAGACGAGCAGTGGGCAAAACTTAAACTTGTTAAAGAAATCGCAGAAGAGGTATGGGGAAAGTAGAATAAGAACGGTAGTGCCGGATTACTTCCACTGACCGAAAAAGTCTTCAAGTTTGTTGAGAGACTTTGTAAGAACGGCAGCCTCTTCTTCGTTCAGACTATCCATAACGCTGTCAATCATGTCTTTGTGAAATGCAGCATGATGTTTGTATGCACTCACGCCTTTTGGTGTGAGTGTGGCAAATACGATTCTTCTGTCTTTCGGATTGCGTGTACGTATTATATATCCCTTTTTGACAAGTGCATTCATTCCTATAGTAAGTGTTCCCATTGTAACTCCGAGTGTTTTGGAGATGGCAGTCATTGTACGTGGTTCTTCTGTTCCGACGGCTTCAATAATATGCATATCTGTAACGGAAATGTCTTTGAATTCATCAGTTATGATGGCTTTTTCCTCTACGTCTAAAATGTCATTAAACAGTTTTACAAGTAAATTATTCAAAACTTCAAATGTATCCATAAGAAGCACCTGCTCTTTCTTTGTAATATGTTTTAATAATAAAATACGAATCTTTTTCTATAGTATATACGAAATAAGTCCTATTTGCAATGAATTTGATTTGCTTTTTTGTGCCTTACGTAGTATCATAAATACGTATATGTAGTTCGTTACTAAAAAGGAGAAATATATGAAGTTCATAGCAATCGGAGAATTGATGTTAAGATTATCTCCGCCAAATTATGAAAAGATTGTATCTACTCATAATTATATTGTAAATTATGGCGGTGCTGAGGCAAACGTGGCAGTATCTTTGGCAAATCTCGGAGTTGACAGTACATTCTTTACTGTACTTCCGGATTCAGATATTGGTAAGTCTGCTATTAATTATTTTAAGGCAAATGATGTACATACAAAGCATATTATCAAGGCAGACGGAAGAATGGGACTGTATTATCTTGAAGAGGGTGTATCTGTAAGACCTTCACAGGTAATCTATGACCGTTCAGGTTCTGCATTTGCTGAATATGACTATAAGGATGTAGATTTTGAAAATATATTAAAAGATTATGACTGGCTTCATTTAAGCGGTATTACACCGGCACTTTCATATAACTGCCGCCGCCTTATAGACAAGGCTGTTAAGGCTGCAAAGAAGCTTGGACTTACTGTAAGTTTTGACCCTAATTTCAGAAGTACATTATGGTCATTTAGTACAGCCAGAGATGTTCTTAGTAAGTATCTTCCATATGTAGATGTATTGATTGGTATAGAACCTATTCATGTATACAATCCAGACGGAACAGATGTCAAAGATGGTCTTACAATGGATCCGTCTTTTAAGGATATGGACAGAGTATTTAAGGCTATTGATGAGCAGTATCATATGAAAGCAATCGGAAGAACTGTAAGATATGTCCACTCAGGCAGCAACAATTCTCTCAAAGCTTTCTTCTATACTAATGGAGAGACTTATGAGAGTAAGACGATTAACTTTGAAATTGTTGACCGTGTTGGTGGTGGTGATGCATTTTCATCAGGTCTTATTTATGCACTTATGCAGAATGATATGACACCACAGGAGACAGTTGATTTTGCTGTTGCATCTTCTGTAATGAAGCATGCTATCCGAGGCGATACAAATATCACAAGTGTAGATCAGATTAAGAGACTTATGAACAACGCTTCATTTGATGTACAAAGATAATTATGTGATTTTTAGTACAATTTGTACTAAGATAAGAGCAAGGCAGACAAGTGCTTGACATTTCAGACCTTGTTATATACAATAAAGCCAACTGCAATGACGAAGACAGTAGGATATAAGGAAAAGTCGCAGCGAGCCGGGGCGGTGAGAGCCGGTACGAGTAGCTTATATCTGAACATCACTTCCAAGCATCCGGGCTGAACGGAGTTTGTTTCGGGCGTGTAAGCGTAGCGGAACATGAAAGTGCTTCAATTAAGCCGGGACGGAAATCCTACCGTTAAAAGGGACGCATATGCTGGTATGTCGTAATTAAGATTAGGTCGATAATTCCCCTGTCGTTTATTACGGCAGGGGCTTTTTTAATGCGGATATCAGATTGTTTTATGTGCATGTAGCATTTGCTGGTGACGCAGATTATTAGAATTGGCACAATTATGAAAGGACGGATTTTTAAGATGGTATACGAAAAGGTATCACCGGAACTTAATTTTGTTGATAGAGAAAAACAAGTCGAGAAGTTCTGGAAAGAAAATGACATTTTTGAAAAAAGTATTGAAAATCGTAAAGAGGGAGAGACATATACATTCTATGATGGTCCTCCAACGGCTAATGGTAAGCCTCATATCGGTCATGTCCTTACAAGAGTTATTAAGGATATGATTCCAAGATACCGTACAATGAAAGGATACATGGTTCCACGTAAGGCAGGATGGGATACACATGGTCTTCCTGTTGAGCTTGAAGTTGAAAAGAAGCTCGGACTTGATGGCAAGGAACAGATTGAAGAGTATGGTCTTGAGCCATTTATCAAGCATTGTAAAGAGAGTGTATGGAAATATAAGGGCATGTGGGAGGATTTCTCATCTACTGTAGGTTTCTGGGCTGATATGGATAACCCTTATGTTACTTATGACAATAACTTTATTGAGTCTGAATGGTGGGCTTTAAAGCAGATTTGGGATAAGGGACTTCTTTATAAAGGTTTTAAGATTGTTCCTTACTGTCCAAGATGTGGTACACCTCTTTCTTCTCATGAGGTTGCACAGGGATATAAGGCTGTAAAAGAGCGTTCAGCAGTAGTACGTTTCAAGGTTGTCGGAGAAGATGCTTATTTCCTTGCATGGACAACAACGCCTTGGACACTTCCGTCTAATGTTGCCCTTTGTGTAAACCCTGATGAGACATATGTTAAGGTAAAAGCTGCTGACGGATATACTTATTATATGGCAGAGGCACTTCTTGACAAAGTATTAGGCGGACTTGCAGTTAAGGCGGGACAGACTGTAAAAGGCGAGTCTCTTGATGAGGATGCAAAAGACGCAAATGGTGCCGGTATTGATTATGAAGTATTAGAGACTTACAAAGGTAAGGATTTAGAGTATAAAGAGTATGAACCATTATATCAGTGTGCAGCTGATTGTGCCGCAAAACAGCACAAGAAGGGACATTTTGTTACATGTGACACATATGTAACTATGTCAGATGGTACAGGTATCGTTCATATTGCACCTGCATTTGGTGAAGATGATGCCAAAGTAGGCAGAAAATATGACCTTCCATTTGTTCAGTTTGTTGATGGCAAGGGTGATTTGACAGAAGAAACACCTTATGCCGGATTATTTGTTAAGAAAGCGGATCCGGAAGTATTAAAAGACCTTGATAAGGAAGGAAAGCTTTTTGATGCACCTAAGTTTGAACATGATTATCCATTCTGCTGGAGATGTGATACACCTCTTATTTATTATGCAAGAGAGTCATGGTTTATCAAGATGACAGATCCTGAAGTTAAGGCTAATCTCATTGCTAATAATAAGACAATCAACTGGATTCCAGAGACAATCGGAACAGGACGTTTTGGAGCATGGCTTGAAAATGTCCAGGACTGGGGTATCAGCCGTAACCGTTATTGGGGTACACCGCTTAATATCTGGCAGTGTGAGGATTGTGGCGAAATGCTTTCAATCGGAAGCATTGCAGAACTCAAGGAACATTCAGACAACTGTCCTGATGATATCGAGCTGCACCGTCCATATATCGATGCGGTTACATGCAAGTGTGGCAAGTGTGGCGGCACAATGAAGAGAGTTCCGGAAGTTATCGACTGCTGGTTCGATTCAGGTTCAATGCCATTTGCACAGCATCACTATCCATTTGAAAATAAGGAATTATTTGAACAGCAGTTCCCAGCCAAGTTTATTTCAGAAGCTGTTGACCAGACAAGAGGATGGTTCTATTCACTTCTTGCTATTTCAACACTCTTATTTAACAAGGCACCTTACGAAAATGTTATTGTTTTAGGACATGTTCAGGATGCTGACGGCCAGAAGATGAGTAAATCAAAGGGCAATGCAGTAGATCCGTTTGATGCATTACAGAAACACGGAGCAGATGCAATCCGCTGGTATTTCTATGAAAATTCAGCACCATGGCTTCCTAACCGTTTCCATGACAAGGCTGTTACAGAAGGTCAGAGAAAGTTCATGGGTACAATCTGGAACACATATGCATTCTTCGTATTATATGCAAATATTGATGATTTTGATGCAACAAAATATACTTTGGAATATGATAAGCTTCCGGTAATGGATAAATGGATTCTTTCAAAGTTAAATACAATGGTTAAGACTGTTGATGACAATCTTAACAACTACAAGATTACAGAGACTGCAAGAGTTCTTGAAGATTTTGTTGATGAACTTTCTAACTGGTATGTAAGAAGATGCCGTGAGAGATTCTGGGCAAAGGGAATGGAACAGGATAAGATTAATGCTTACATGACATTGTATACAACACTTGTTACACTTTGTAAAGCAGCAGCTCCAATGATTCCGTTTATGACAGAGAGCATTTACAGAAATCTTGTATGCAGCATTGACAAGACAGCACCTATAAGCGTTCACCTTTGCGATTTCCCTAAGGTAAATGAAGACTGGATTGATACAAAACTTGAAGAGAACATGGAAGATGTCCTTAATGCAGTTGTAATCGGACGTGCATGCCGAAATGCAACAAATATCAAGAACAGACAGCCAATCGGAAAGATGTTTATCAAAGCACCATGGAAACTTGATGATTTCTTTACAAATATTATCGCAGATGAGCTTAATGTAAAGAGCGTTGAATATAAGGATGATGTAAGAGATTTCACATCATACACATTCAAGCCGCAGCTTAAAACATTGGGACCTAAGTATGGCAAGTTCCTCGGTGAAATCAGAAAGCAGCTTTCAGAACTTGATGGCAATAAGGCTATGGATGACCTTAACAATGCAGGATATATCACACTTTCTGTAAATGGACAGGATGTTCAGCTCGAAAAGGCAGATCTCCTTATCGAGATGGTTCAGGCAGAAGGATATGTTGCCAATTCTGATAAGGGAATTACAGTTGTTATGGATACAAAGCTTACACCTGAACTTATCGAGGAAGGTTTTGTAAGAGAACTTGTAAGTAAAATCCAGACAATGCGTAAGGATGCAGGATTTGAAGTTATGGACAGAATCAATGTATATGTTTCTGGAAATGATAAGATTGCAGCTCTTATGGAGAAAAATGCAGAACAGGTTAAAGCAGTTGTACTTGCTGACAATATTATTGCCGGTGAAGCAAAAGGATTTACAAAGGATTGGAATATCAACGGCGAAGATGTAACTTTAGGCGTTGAAAAACAGTAATTAAACAGCAGATTATAAAAGTGTCCGGTTTTGGTAAAAATAAACCGGGCACTTGTTTGCATTTTAAGTAATTAATGTAGTATAATTATAATGCTTTAAACATTTTATCAATACCATATTTCAGGAGGAAAAATGAATGAGTAATACTTCATGGTTTAATAAAGATGAATTCAAGAAAAATATTATAAGCAACTGTAAATCCTTATTCAGAAAAAATATTGATGAGGCAGATAAACAGCAGCTTTTCCAGTCTGTAGCATATGCTGTAAAGGAAATTATAATTGATAGATGGATTGCGACACAGAAGGAATATGCAAAACAGGATAAAAAGACTGTTTACTATATGTCTATGGAATTCCTTATGGGCAGGGCTTTAGGTAACAATATGATTAATCTTATGGCATATGATGAAATGAAGGAAGTTCTTGAAGAACTTGGCATGGATATTAATGTCATAGAGGACCAGGAACCTGATGCAGCACTCGGTAACGGTGGTCTGGGAAGACTTGCCGCATGTTTCCTTGATTCACTTGCAACACTTGAATATCCGGCATATGGATGCGGAATACGTTATAAATATGGTATGTTTAAGCAGGAGATTAAAGATGGCTATCAGGTAGAAGTTCCTGATAACTGGCTTAAAGACGGTAATCCGTTTGAGATTAAGCGTTCTGAATATCCGACAGTAGTTAAGTTCGGAGGATATGTACGTTCATACAGAGATGAAAAGACAGGAAGAGATATGTTTGTTCAGGAGGATTACAGAGCTGTAACAGCTATTCCTTATGATGTTCCTGTTGTTGGATATGGCGTAAATACAGTTAATACATTAAGAATATGGGATGCAGAACCGGTAGATACATTTAATTTAAGTTCATTTGATAAGGGTGATTATCAGAAAGCGGTTGAGGAAGAGAACCTTGCAAAGAATATTGTTGAGGTACTTTATCCTAATGATAATCATTATGCAGGTAAGGAACTTCGTTTAAAACAGCAGTATTTCTTTGTATCAGCCAGCGTACAGCGTGCGATTGCACAGTATAAGGAAAGACATGATGATGTAAGAAAGCTTTATGAAAAGGTAACTTTCCAGCTTAATGATACACATCCTACAGTAGCTGTAGCGGAACTTATGAGAATTCTCATGGACGAAGAAGGTCTTGAATGGGATGAAGCATGGGATGTAACAACTAAGACTGTTGCATATACAAATCATACAATTATGGCAGAAGCACTTGAAAAATGGCCAATTGAGCTTTTCTCAAGACTTCTTCCTAGAATTTATCAGATTGTGGAGGAGATTAATCGTCGTTTTGTAGAAGAAATAAAGGCTAAGTATCCGGGCAATCAGGATAAAATCCGCAAGATGGCAATTATTTATGATGGTCAGGTTAAGATGGCTAATCTTGCGATATGTGCAGGATATTCTGTAAATGGTGTTGCAAAACTTCATACGGAGATTCTTGAAAAGCAGGAACTTAAAGATTTCTATGAAATGATGCCGGAGAAGTTCAATAATAAGACTAATGGTATCACACAGAGAAGATTCCTTCTTCATGCAAATCCGCTTCTTGCAGCATGGATTACAGACAAAATCGGCGATGGATGGATTACAGATTTAACACAGCTTAAAAAGCTTAAAGTATATGTTGATGATGCAAAATGCCAGCAGGAGCTTATGCAGATTAAGTATAAAAATAAGGTTCGTCTTGCAAAATATATAAAAGAGCATAATGGAATTGATGTTGACCCGAATTCTATTTTTGATGTCCAGGTTAAGAGACTTCATGAATATAAGAGACAGCTTCTTAATATTCTTCATGTAATGTATCTTTACAATGAAGTAAAGAAGAATCCTGATATGGATATTAAGCCAAGAACATTTATTTTTGGTGCAAAAGCAGCCGCAGGTTATAAGATTGCAAAGCAGACAATCAAACTTATCAACAGCGTTGCAGATGTAATTAATAACGATGCTTCAATTAATGGCAAGATTAAGGTAGTATTTATTGAAAATTACAGAGTTTCAAACGGCGAAATCATATTTGCGGCAGCAGATGTAAGCGAACAGATTTCTACAGCATCAAAGGAAGCATCAGGTACAGGTAATATGAAGTTCATGCTCAACGGAGCCATGACACTTGGTACAATGGATGGTGCTAATGTTGAGATTGTTCAGGAAGTCGGAATAGAAAATGCTGTAATATTCGGACTTTCATCTGATGAAGTTATCCGCTATGAAAATGAGGGCGGTTATGACCCAATGGAGATATTTAACAATGACCAGGATATCCGTGAGGTATTGATGGAACTTATCAATGGCAAATATTCTCCTGATGATACAGAACGATTCAGAGATATTTACAATTCACTCCTTAATAATCAGGGCGGCAGAAGAGCGGACACATACTTCATACTCAAAGATTTCCGTTCATATGCGGATGCACAGAAGATTATTAACGAAAGATATTCTGATGAAAAGGCATGGGCAAAGTCAATGATGTTAAATATTGCCAGTGCCGGTAAGTTCTCATCAGACAGAACTATTGAAGAATATGTTCATGATATCTGGAAGCTTGAAAAAGTTCACATTCCGGATGTGAAATAATTTTATAAAAATTTATAATGAGTATGCCTCGTTTATCGTTTTGACGGTGCGGGGCATATTTTTTATTTTAGCTGCATATGCTTTTATATCATATGATTCTATGCCGGATTATTTCTATGATTCTATGTTGGATTATTCCGGCTTGATGAATTCTTGATTAAGAGGGGATTTTTTGCAGATATGAAAAAAATACTTACGGTCATATTGATATTTTGTATATATGTTGCTGTGCCGGCTGTGATAACTTTGTCGGTTAATTCTGATGATTCGCAGGGGGTATCTCAGGAAAATATTTATGGACCGAGGGTTAATGTTAAATATAAAAATGGAACAAAATCTGTATCGGTAAATGAATTTGTCACAATGGTTCTTGCAAAAAGATTTGAGTCAGGTGATGAGACGGAAACGTTAAAGGCTATGGGTATAATGATAAGAACAGATATTTACCGTGTTATGGGGGATGAGATGAGTGTTGACAGCGAAACGCTTGGCATGGAGTATTTCACAAAAAATGTGATGAAAAATGAATGGGGGAATAATTTCGAGGAATATTATAATCATGTAAATGACAGTGTAATGTCAACAGGTCAGATGGTTATAACATATAATAATAATCTGATTGATGCAAAATATTCGCGTGTGTGCAATGAAAAGACGCTTTCCGGTACGGAACTTCTGGGAGCGGATTATGCATATCTGGTGCCGGCAGACTGCCCGGAAGATATGACAAGCCCTGATTTTCTCAAAACTGAGGAATATTCAAAAAAACAGTTTGTCAAAAAAATAAATACCGCATATAAGGATTCCGGGCTGGATGAAAATAATCCGTTTGGCGATATTCAGGTGGTTTCACAGACTAATATGGGGTATGTGACAAAAATTCAAGTGGGAAATGTTGTAATGTCGGGTGATGTATTTGCAAAAATACTGGGACTTAATTCGCCTTTTTTTGCAATTAAAGATGGAAAAATTACAACCAAAGGAAAGGGAAGCGGATTCGGAGTCAGCCTTTATACTGCAAATATTATGGCACGTTCGGGCAGTACATATGAAGATATAATTAATAAATTTTATTCCGGTGTAGCAATTGTGAGCAGATAAAATCATATAAAGGACACTGTGGTATCGGTTCGGGTAATAATAATGAAGAAAGACAGTTTGAATAATCCTGTATAAATCGGGCAACATATTAACATAAATTGTAGCAATGGAGGTTATGTTAATATGAAAGGCAAGAGTAAAGGTTGGGGAAAAGAGAAAATTATTTCTGCAATAGTTGCCTGTGCGGTTATACTTACGCTTTCGGCAGGTGTTTATTCAGTTGTGAAAGAGAGCAGGCGTGCCAATGACAATAAAAATAATGTAGTTGACCTTAATGAGAGAACGCAGAATAATGTTGCAATAAGAACGGAGGATGGAGGAGTAGAGCCTGAAAACACCGACTCGTCAGATTCTAAAGAAGATGTAGCCACGGGTGATGATGACCCTATGGGTAATGAAATAGCATCGGTTAATAATTCCGGCACAGGAAGTACGTCAGATGTTTCGTCAAACAGCGTAAATGAAAATAGTGTAAATGAAGATTTACAGGCAGATGACAAGCAGGAACAGGTTCCGGTGGCGGCTTCGGTAAAAAAGAATCCTCTTGATGCATATTCATTTAGTGAGTCAGACAGTCTTTTACGTCCTGTAAATGGAGATGTTGTTTTAAAGTACAGCATGGACAGTACGATTTATTTTGAATCGCTTAATGTATACAAGTGCAATCCGGCAATTTCTATTGCGGCAAATGTGGGGGACAGCGTTGCTGTTGCAGCAGATGGAATTGTCCAGTCAGTAGTTGATAGTGAAGAGACAAAAACAACAGTTACCGTAGGACTTGGGGATGGCTATGAGGCGACATATGGTTTGCTTGACGGCGTCAACGTAAAATCCGGTGATAGTGTATACAAAGGACAGTATCTTGGAACAGTAGCAGAACCAAGTGCATATTATGTAAAAGAGGGTGCAAATTTGTATTTTAAACTTACAAAAGACGGCATACCTGTTAATCCGATGGATTATTTTGAATAACGTAAGATAATCAGCATCCGGTTAAAAATTTACAAAAAGGCTGTAAGGGTTGTCATTGCTGTAAATGCAGAAATTTTGTTGTATTGGGTGGATATATAGGATGTGCCGGGTGCTTCATATAGATGTGGGGGCGATATGCTCCCGCGGTACATATTCAATATTTATACAATAAAAAATATTTTTTGCATTGCATATTTATTAGGTTTATGATATATATAATATAAATATGCATATTTATATTAAAAGGGAGAAAAACATCGATGTAATAAAAGAATATTGGAGACAGAAAAAGAAAATACATATCTTGATGCAGCAATGCATGTCATTGATAATGACCCATATTGTAAAGGGATGTATGGGTATCTTAAAAACAATCGTTTATGGTTTGAGCGATTCAGAGCATTTCTGAAAGGTAAAAAAACATTACCGTTATTATATGATCCGTTTTTTAAAAAAATATTTAGTCCAGTAGAACACAGAGAACGTCTTTCAGAACTTGTCAGCTGCCTGTTAGGACAGCAGGTAACCGTTCTTGAAGTTTATCCGGCGGAGGATTCTCAATTTATTGGAATATTTGTCATTATGGATATGGTCGTGCGTATGTCGGATGGCAGTATTGCAAATATTGAAATTCAAAAAGTTCCGTATGATTTTCCTGCTGAAAGAATATCATGTTATTCAGCGGACCTTGTGTTAAGGCAATATAAAATGCTTACGGGTTCAAAAAATGAAATTGAATCTGAAAATGATAGTGATGATGGGGACGATATGGGGGAGGAAGTTTCTTATAAGAGTATGAGAAAAGTTCATACAATAATACTTTTTGAAAAGAGCAGTGCAAATTTACAAAGTGAATTTGATGAAAAATTTTATTTTCACGTGGGAAAAACAGTGTTTAATACAGGTATAAAGATTAATCTTCTACAGGATTTCCTGCTTATAAGCCTTGACACCTTTAAAAAATACAGATATTCTGATATTATCACAGGGCGTACAAATGTGACTGAGTATGATTGCGATAAAACACAATATAGTGATGGAATATCAGATAAAATGGTGTCGGACAGAATTAAGTATATGTCGTTATTCGTTGCCAAGACACCTGAAGAGATAGATAGATTAGTTGCATTATTTCCGGAACTGGAATCGGTACGTCATGATATTAATGAATATCTGGTTAGACCAAAGGAGGTCCTTAATATGTGGTTTGACGAAGCAGTAATTTATCAGATATATCCACTTGGCTTATGTGGAGCACCGTTGGTAAATAATGGTGGTGAATGTGAGGAAGAGGCCGGAAATCATAGAATTTTAAGAATTCTGGATTGGATAGACCATATTAAGTCAATGGGAATGTCATGCGTATTATTTAATCCATTATTTGAGAGTGATGCACATGGTTATGATACAAGGAATTATAATAAAGTGGACAGGCGTCTCGGAACAAATGAAGATTTTAAGAAAGTCTGCGATGCGATTCATGCATCAGGCATGAAAGTTATGCTTGATGGAGTATTTAATCATGCAGGACGTGGATTTTTTGCATTTGAAGATGTAAGACAGAAAAAATGGGACAGCAGATACAAGGACTGGTTTCACATATCGTTTGATGGAAATACCAATTATAATGATGGATTCTGGTATGAAAGCTGGGAAGGCTGTAATGAGCTTGTAAAACTTAATCTGTCAAATCCTGAAGTAAAAGAATATTTGTTTGACGCGGTAAAAAACTGGGTTAATGAATATGACATAGACGGCTTGCGGCTTGATGTTGCATATTGTCTGGACAGGCAGTTTTTGTCAGAATTGAGACATTTTACCGATGGGCTGAAGAACGAATTTGTATTAATGGGTGAGACTCTTCACGGAGATTATAACCAATGGGTTAATGATAACGCATGCTACAGCGTTACAAATTATGAATGTTATAAAGGCATTTATTCAAGTTTTAATTCTTCCAACATGCACGAAATAGCATATAGCCTTAACAGACAATTTGGTAATGAACAGTGGTGCATATACCGTGGAAAACATCTGTTTTCTTTTGTTGACAATCATGATGTTACAAGAATTGCAAGTATTCTTGAAAATAAAAATAATCTTTTTCCTGTATATGGTCTTTTGTTTGGCATGCCTGGAGTTCCCGGTGTTTATTATGGAAGTGAGTGGGGAATTACAGGAGAAAAATGTAATGGCGACAACACATTGCGTCCTGCAATAGAAAAGCCGGAACATAATGAACTTACTGATTGGATAACAGCTCTTGCAAATGCGAAACAAAAAAGCAAGGCGTTGTGTTACGGAGGTTACAGAAATCTTCTTACAATGCCGAAGCAGCTTATATTTGAAAGAGAATGTGATACAGAAAGAGTTATCGTTGCTGTTAATTCTGACAGCAATGTATATCATGCTGATTTTGATGCTAGATCGGGAAAAGCAGTTGATTTGATAACAGGAAAAGAGCATGATTTTGGCGGTGGAAGTGATTTACAGCCATATTCATGTGTATTTTGGAAAACGGAGAGATAGAAATTATGGATTTAGCAATTATAGCAGCAAAGCAGGTGCTTGAGATGTTTCTTATGATACTTGCAGGTTTCATATGTTTTAAAACAGGAGTAATCAAGGAAGAAGGTAAAAAAGCATTGTCTGATCTGCTTTTATATCTTGTGGTACCTGCAATGATTGTTAATTCGTATCTTGTAGAACATGATTCATCAATGACAGGAAATCTTGTCAGAATGCTTATATATAGTATACTTATGGTCGGAACAGGTCTTGTAATTACTTATGCAGTTTTGTTTTCAAAGAAAAATAAAGACAGAGGAATTATGCGGTTTGCATGTGGATTTTCCAATGCGGCATATATGGGATTTCCACTTATTCAGGCACTTTTTGGTGCGGAGGGAATACTTTATGCAAGCGTATATGTTACTGTATACAATATTTTGTTGTGGACGGTTGGATATTCGTTTGTCACGAAAAAAGTAAATGTAAAGGAGATTGCAAAGAGTATACTTACGGCACCGTGTATAATTGCTGTGTTTATAGGACTTATTTTATATGGATTAAATGTGCATGTGCCGGATATTATAGGCACTCCGCTTTCAATGATTGCCGCAATAAATACACCGGGTTCAATGATTATTACAGGTGTAACTATTGCGGGCAGCAGTATGGCTGTTCTTTTAAAAAACAAGCGTCTGTTTGAAGTTATAGGAATAAGGCTTTTTCTTATTCCGGCAGCATGCCTTCTTGTAATGTATCTTATCGGTGGTAACGGTACAACAGCAATGGTTGCACTTATGCTTGAGGCATGTCCTTGTGCAGCTATAACAACAATGTTTTCAATAGAATTCGGACATGATGAGAATCTTGCATCAGGTTCGGTTGTATTTACGACACTTCTTTCTATAATAACATTGCCATTATATGCACTTATATTAACAAATATTATAAAATAGGCATTATCGCTACATATTTAAACATCATAATAAAATGGCATATGCTTCCTGCCATAACAAATAAGTGAAAGATTTCATGTGACCCAAAATATTTATGCTGTGCATTAAATATAGGAAGCTTCAGTGCGTAAATGACACCGCCGATTGTATATATAATTCCACCGGCAAGAAGCCAATTGAATGCGGCTTTTGGAAGTGCATTAATAATCTGTGTAAATGCAAGAACGCAAATCCAGCCCATGAGAATATACAATACTGAAGAAACCCATTTTGGACATGTTACCCAGCAGAGCTTGAAAATGATTCCAAGAGCGGCAATTCCCCATACAAGAGCAAGAAGAACAAGTCCGATGTGTCCATGAAGTACAATTAAACATACTGGTGTGTAGGAACCGGCAATAAGCACAAATATCATGCAGTGGTCAAGCTTTTTTAAAATCATATTGACCTTTGGAGAAAGGTCGAATGTGTGGTATGTTGTGCTTGCTGCGTATAAAAGAATCATGCTTACTATAAATATAGTAAGAGAAATAACATGCACAGTGTCCGGTGCGGACAAGGCACGTATTATAAGAGGCGTTGCTGCAAATACAGCCATAAGCATTCCTATAAAATGTGTAATTGCACTGCCGGGATCTTTTATCTTAAAGTGATTACTGTTACTTGTAAAATTAGTCATAAAAATCATTCCTTTCATTAAAACGACGACAAGTGGTAATTAAAACTACATGTTAGTGTAATGATAATACATCAAGAAGTATAAAAAATCAATACATTATTATAAAAAATTAAATAAACAAAACGGGCATATTTTAATTTTTTCTGTCTTTGGTATCCGGGCTATATTGCGGATATCAAAGACAGTTTTTCTTTTGTAAATAATGTGTAATATGTTTGTTAGATAAAATAACAAAAAAAACAGTGCTTTCAAACGAAAAGTATGTAAAAAATATACACAACGCACAAAAAGATAAGAAAAAAATAAATTATATTGACAAAATGCTCTAAATGTTATATTTTTAACTTACTTAGATAAAACACTTATGTAAAAGTTGTTTTTGCACAGCAATGTGCGGATAGGAGGATTTTATGAGGAGATTCAGAAAAGCAGCGGCACTTGGTCTTGCTGCACTGATGGCGGTCGGCTCAGTGAATTTTGCTGGAGTTACGACAGGAGCCGCTGGTCTGCCAACAACAGACGGACATGACAAGTACGTAAATAAGAACGTATTTGATGTAATTTCAAGCGACACATTTGGTACAAAGGAACTTGAGAGTCCTTTGTTTGATAAGACAAAAGGTTCTAGTGATATTACAGATTTACAGGTACCAACACTTGCATATGACGAGTCAAGTATTGGTCTTGTATGGCAGAAGCCGGAGAAATATGATAATGTAGCAGATTATAATGTTTACATTAACGGAAAACTTGCAGGTACAGCAAGAGAAAATTATAAGGTAAATGCAGCATGGGCTTCACAGTATATGGATTCTTTCTATGATTATTATACAGCTCAGGGCAAAAGTGATATAGACATGGTAAATGTAGATATCCATGCTTACAGAGCTACAGGTCTTGAAGCTGATACAGAATATACATTCAAGGTTGTTGCAATCGATAAAGATGGCAAGGAACTTGGAACTGCCAAGGAAATTAAACAGAAAACAACTGCCAAAGCAGAAGTTCTTAATATTAAGGATTTTGGTGCTGAGGAATCAGAAGGTTATGTAACTTATAATGATGAAATAAATGAAAAAATTGTAAAGAATACAAAGGCTATACAGGCAGCAATTGATGCATGTCCTGAAGGCGGCAAAGTTGTAATCCCTGAAAATACAGACGGAAAGGTATTCGTAAGTGGTGCTCTCTGGCTCAAGAGCAATATGACACTTGAAGTAAATGGTACACTCTGGGCATCACCAAACAGCGACCATTTTGAAATCGGCTTCCTTATGTATCCATTCTATACAGATACAAGAGGATGGGGACTTGTAAATGCAATGACAGCAGACGAGTCAAATCCTATTACAAATGTAAGAGTAACAGGTACAGGTACTCTTTATGGTAATGGCTGGAAGTATGGCATTAAAGATACAATAAAAGGAGACGGCTATACATCTAACAAGGGTGAGAGTACACAGGCAGGCGACCCTGCAGACACAAAGACATGGGGTACACCAAGATATGTAGGTGGTAATAATAAGAAGGTATTTGATTATGGCGTTCAGGCTGCTGATTCAGCAAGAAAATATCTTGCAAATGTATTTAACGAAGATGGAACACGTAAATATTCAGATGAACAGATTGCAGCACTTGATAAAAATGCAACAGGTATTTCTGATACAGATTTAAAGAATGCATATGCAACACGTTCAAGCCTTCTCATTATGAGAAACTGTGAAAATGTATATGTTGGTGATATCACAATTGAGAATCCATCAAACCACTCAGTAAATATTCTTGATTCAAGAAATATTGCTACAACAAATGTAAAAGTATTTTCATTTGATGGCAACAATGGTGATGGTCTTGGATTTGGATGTTCACAGAATGTAATCTGCTGGGGTAACTTCACAGATACAGGTGATGATAACTTAGGTTTTGGTGCTTCAGTAGGTGAGGCAGCAAGAGATTGTGGAATTCAGACAAACTCAGAAATCTGGATGTTTAATAATTTCCTTCGTGAAGGTCACGGCGGACTTGCAGCAGGAAGCCACACAGGTAATGGTATTCAGGACGTTCTCTTTGAAGATACAGTAATGAATCATATTGATATGGCATTCAGATTTAAGTCAGCACCTACAAATGGTGGTTTTGGTGCCAATATTACAATGCGTGACTGTGCAGTAGCTGATACAAATCAGGGCTGGGTACTTACAACAAGTTATTCTGACCCTAACTCAGCATCTTCAACAGAGTATGCAGAGATTGGTGAGTTCTATAACTTTGCATCATACAATGTTTCAGTATATGGTGCTAACCAGAATACAATCCAGGTACTTGCAGATGTTGACCCGGTTGCAAATCCACAGAAACCATGGCATACACACCATAATGTATACTTCCAGGATATCACATTTGGAAATGTCGGCAGTAATGGTGGATTTAAGAATATGAATGGCTGGGAAACTTTAATCGGTTGTGAGAATGCGGTATTTTATAACGTATACACAAAGTCATATAATAAAAATGCGATATCAAAGAAAACAAATAAGGCATGGAACAATCTTCAGTATTGCAAGAATATAGTATTCCAGGGGACAACATTGGATTCACCTAATGCCCGCATAGAACAGATGAAAGCATTAATGTCACCTGTGGCTGTTAAGAATAATGCAGTGACAGCAGTAAGTGCAGCAGACGGAAAGTCAGCAGATATTACATGGAATGCAGTAGAAAATGACACAAAGGTATTCTATGGTGTAGATACATATATCGGAGATACAAAGGTAGATATCAAAGATGGTATCTCAGCAACAACAGCAACTATTGATAGATTATCACCGGGTGTTGAATATACATTTAAAGTATATGTGAGCGAAGAAGGCGATACACAGAGTAAGCTTAAAAAATCAGGTAATAATAAGACATATGTAGGTGAAGCAAAAGTTACAACAACAGGTGAAAAAGATACAACACCTATTACAGCTCCTGAGGGTGCAGCAGCAGCGATAACTGCCGGAAGTGCATATTATACACATGCACAGGGTGCATGGAGCAATATAGCTTTAACAGATTCAAGAGTTCGTGGTTATAAGATTTATGCTAATGGCGAATTAAAGACAACAGTATATAACTATGAGATAAAGTCTTATAAAGACGCTGCAACAACAACTGTTAAAGAACAGATTGGACGTCTTACACCAGGCGTTGAAAATGCTATTAAGATTGTAGCATTTACAGATGCAGGTGTTGAATATGAGATGACAACATCAGCAACAACATTAAAAAACTATGATTACAAAGCTCCTGTATGGGGCAGAGATGCTAAGGTTACAGCTAAGGAAACAAAAGACGGTGACCTTGAG